>Ga0182004_10005001_pt1 | contig 10758 bp, 11 predicted proteins | sample Sormic07211540_1_FD_120479 | JGI IMG/M metagenome (GOLD analysis project Ga0182004, IMG submission 120479) | Endophyte microbial communities from Sorghum bicolor roots, Mead, Nebraska, USA - 072115-40_1 MetaG | ecosystem: Host-associated > Plants > Roots > Unclassified | place: USA: Nebraska...
AAAAGGCCTTCCCTTCTTCAAACTTCTAAAGGCGTCGGAAAAATTCTCCTGGACAGAGGAAGCTAACGCTGCGTTCACCCAGCTCAAAACTTTCCTCACCTCACCACCCGTCCTCACAGCACCTCAACCTAATGAGGACATGCTACTTTACATAGCAGCAACCGATCGGGTTGTCTCCACGGCAATGGTGGTCGAGCGGCACGAACCAGGCCACGTCTACAAAGTCAAGAGGCCTGTTTACTTCATAAGCGAAGTCCTAAACGAATCCAAGACCAGGTATCCTCAGATACAAAAGTTAATCTACGCCATCCTGATAACCTCAAGAAAGCTGAAGCATTACTTCGACGGCCATCGGGTCTTAGTAACTACTAGTTTTCCCCTAGGGGACATTTTGCGCAACAAGGTCGCCAACGGCAGAATTGTAAAATGGGCAATGGAATTATGCCCATTCTCCCTAGATTTCCAGAGTCTCACTACCGTCAAGTCCCAGGCCCTGGTCGACTTCATCGTGGAATGGACGGACCTCAACGAGCCCCCCCCCTCCGGATACCTCCGACCACTGGTCAATGTTCTTCGACGGGTCCCTAAACATCAATGGCGCCGGCACTGGGATACTTTTTGTATCACCAAACAAGGACAAACTCCGCTACGTCCTTAGGATTCTCTTCCCGGCATCTAACAACGTCGCCGAATATGAAGCATGCTTGCATGGCATCCGACTGACTGTCGAACTGGGAGTCAAACGTCTTTACGTCCACGGTGACTCTGCCCTGGTCATCAACCAGTTAAATAAGGAATGGGACACAACTCATGAGAAAATGGACCTCTACTGCAAAGAAATCCAGAAATGGGAATCCGATTTTTTCGGCATCGAATACATCCACGTGGTCCGGGACAGGAATCAGGCAGCAGATGCGTTGTCGAAGATAGGATCATCTCGGGCCCAGGTCCCGCAGGGTGTTTTTGTCCAAGATATTCACACCCCAAGCGTCGGTACAGACCTGGTCGACAAGCCACCCAATGAGGCGATGCTCATAGACGAGACTACTCCAACGACCAGCAACCACGACTGGCGCACTCCCTTCATCAAGTACCTATCAGACGGTTCGGGATTCCAAGATAAAACGGAGAACGAGCGCCTTATGCGGCGGTCTAAGAATTACATACTGGTCGATGGCAAACTTATGCGTAAGAACGTAAGCTCAGAAGTATTGCTGAAGTGCATATCCCAAGATGATGGCATCAAGCTACTGGATGATATACACGCCGGGTCCTGTGGCAACCACGCCACCTCCAGAACACTGGTCGGGAAAGCTTTCCGAGCAGGTTTTTACTGGCCAACAGCAGTTACCGAAGCTGAGAAACTAGTCAAGCATTGCAAAGGATGCCAGTTCTTCGCCAAGCGGACCCACGTACCTGCTCACGAGATCCAGACGATTCCGTCGTCTTGGCCGTTCGCTTCTTGGGGCCTCGACATGATCGGGCCATTCAAGCCGGCTCTTGGCAACTTCAAATTCGTGTTTGTACTAATCGACAAATTATCAAAATGGATTGAGTACATGCCACTGGTCAAAGCAACTTCCGAGAAGGCTATGGAGTTCCTCAATCAAATCATACACAGATCGGAGTTCCTAACAGCATAATTACTGACCTGGGCACCCAGTTCACCGACACTACATTCTGGGACTTCTGTGATGACAGAAGCATAGTCATAAAGTACGTGTCGGTAGCCCACCCGTGGGCCAACGGTCAAGTGCAGCGAGCAAATGGAATGATTATCGATGCTCTGAAGAAAAGGCTGTATACTGAAAAAGACAGAGCACCAGGACGATGGATAAAAGAGTTACCAGTTGTGGTCTGGGGTCTCCGAACGTAGGCTAGTCGAAACACGGGTATATCGCCCTACTTCATGGTTTAAAGCACCGAGGCAGTGCTCCTTTCGGACGTGGTCTTTGGATCTCCAAGAGTTGAACATTTCGACTAGCCTTCGGCCGACCTCGCCAGAGAGCTCAAAACCAACTGCACAGAGGAAAAGCGCCTAATCTCATGCCTTCGAACAGCGAAGTATCTCGAAGCTATCAGGCGGTACCACAACAGGAACGTCAAAGATCGCTCCTTCGTGGTCGGTGATCTGGTACTCAAATGGAAAACAAACCAGGAAGGAATGCACAAGTTATCTACACCTTGGGAAGGTCCCTTCGTGGTCGCCGAAGTTACACGCCCTACATCTTATAGACTGGCATACCCAGACGGAACACGCTTACCCAACTGCTGGCACATAGATAAACTGCGCCGTTTTTATCCCTAAGCTCCAGTACACTTTATTTGTAAATCTTTTATGATGAGTAATAATAAAATTTGTCTTTCTTGCTATGTACTTTTTTTCATACGCAGAACATTCGACAAGTGCTACAACTACTATCAAGACAAAGGTCCTCAAAGGTCGTCAACTCGACTCAGTGATGCATCACTCAAACAATGTTACAACGCTCAAAACCATGGTTATGATAAATTAAGCTTTATTACAAACTTTATACACTAAGTTTACAATAAACACCCCTCTGGGCGGTCTCTAGTCTACTCCTACAGACTACTTTACAGGCCTACTCCTCGGGCTGATCACCCGCACGGTCCTACTGTCCAGTCGAAGGGGTCGGGGCCAACGGCGCCTGGCTGGTCGAGACCGCAGGTGTCGACCGCCCATCTCCTGCAATGGATGCCCCTAACAACTCCCTAGCTAACCTGTCTGATCCAGGTTGGTTGAGGGGAGTTGACGTCCCACAGAGGTTTATGTCGCCGATCACTGTCGACGACAGGTCGAGTAGGCCGACATGAAGGTCATCTACCTCCTGCGGACCAACCTCCTTGGATACCCCCTCTCCAGCCAGGACAGATCAACCAGAGGATAGTGGGCACGTACCATGCTGAGGACGTGTGCTTCGGCGAACTCTCCGGCGTCCATGACGAACTGCTGCAGCCAACCCCACGCTTGTTGCGCCTTCTCGACCGGAGTCAGCCACGGTGCGCGGGGCTGGTCTTCGGGGAGCTCGGGGCTGATCAAGTCGAGCACTGGGGCTACTCCTTTCCAGATCTTGATACAGTTGGTCTTCTAGGAGTCCCGTTCCTTGACCAGCTCGTCGAGGTGCTTCTTGGTGTTAACTTTAAGCACTATGATAAAATTTCCAAAGAGAACCAAGCCAGAAGTCAGTACAAACATGGCAAGAGGAACATTGCGTAGTCAACAAAAGGGCGAAACAGCTCTTACCAGCCAATTCTCGACTCTTGTCCTTCAGCTCCTCGCCAGCCCGGCGCCCGGCCTCCAGTGCGCCGGTACGCTCCTGGTCGAGTCGCTCCTTTTCCTCTCGGAGGCGCAAAACCTCCTCCAGATCTGTAGAAATAGTCGCTGGTCAACAAAACCAATTGCGCAGTTCAACTACAGCTGCTCGGAACGCATGACTTACCTTTTTTCTCCCGATCCTTGTTGGCTAGTCGTCAGTTAAGATCGAGCAGGCGCTCTTCCTGAGCCGCCTTCTCGGCCGCTTTCTCCTCGGCTTCTGACCGAAGGCGGTCCGCCTCTGCGGCTAGGGCCTTATTCTCAGCCACGATCCCTTCAATTTGGTCGAAGCACCTTTTACGGTACTTCGCCGTTTGCATCGCGCCCTGCAAGAAGTAAACGTATTGTTCAATGGACAAGCAAACAGTACATAAATTTTCTGGCTGAGCAGAGGACCACTTACCTTAACCTCATCAACGAGTCACTTAGCTACGCGCTCCACCCTCGCGGCCTCCTCTGTCTCCGCGAGTTCTTCATACCAATGAAGTGGTCCCCACGTTGGCGCCACACGTAAACGTGCTGGCGACCATCATGGGGGCGACACTAGATTTCTTCCACTTCATCGTCAGAGGCTGCCTGGGTCTCCTCGCCCTCTGTGCTACCACCAGTTGTGGTCATGGGTATCACTGGACCCTTACCCCGGCTAGGGGAGCCCTTTGGCGAAGAGGTTTCTGCTCGGGGCGGGGTTGGGGCCCTCTTTTCATCTGGCGGGGGAGTCGGGGCTCTGTCTCCCTCCTCTGTGACACTGCTCGGGGGGTGTCCTTGCGGCCTCATCGTCCCTCGTCAGTGTGCCCGCCCCGGTCCTTGCTTGAGCTGGGCTCTCCTCGGTAGTCTCCGCCACAGTCACCACCGTGGGCTGCTCCTCGATTGGTGCCTAGGTGGTCTCCTCGCTGGGGTTTTCAATGACAACCGCTGGCTCAGCCATTTTCTAGCCGGCGACGTTGCCCGGATCAACATCTGACGCCGCACTAGCAAAAGAAGATATCACGCTGACATCACAAACTCGCAACAAAAAAAAAACAAACAATAACAAGGAGGAAGTGTAGAAGACGGGTTGTAGAACTCACAGGTCGGAGCGCCTGTGCGTCGCTGCGAAGAACCTCCTCCTGGTCCTACCAGTCGCCGCTACTGCCTCTGCCCCTCCACGTTGCGTCGGCTCGGTGTGCGGGGTCGGAGGATCACTGGTCTCCCGACCAGCGGTGGCCGACGCAACGTCAGGTCGACTGCGTGGTCTCCGGACCAAAGATGGCGCAGCCTCCTCCTCTTTGTCTTTGTCGTCAGTGTTCCTCACGAGCCGACGACGTTTCAGAGCTTGGCTGGTCTCTGCCGGCAATGCCTCCGAAGGGGTTGGCTCTGCGGCCATTGGCCTCTTCGCCGCCACCCTGTCCTCGGTGGTCGGCGCCGGCCGGTTTTTCTCTTCCTCGCTGCTATTGTATTGGGGACACCGAGCAGCATCGTCTACTGCTGGGTCCATCTCAGCAGGCTGCTCCATGCTAGGTGCCAGTGATACATACACTGAGCACCGGTCAATGTCTCCAATCTGCAGTAGAACCAACAACAAGTCATCAACCAAGAAACAACAGTTATTCACATGACGATACATATCGGTAACAGTGCTCGTTTACCTTAGGAGCTGGTCGTCCTAGCTTGAAGGCGTGCATCTGATCATCGCTCTGAACGAAATTGTCATCAGACAAGTTGAACAACTCATTCATCAGCTGCTGGACCTCCGTCTTCTCCAGACCACTCGGGCACATCCTGGTCGGGTCTTGACTCCCAGCGTACTCATACGCCGAGTGTACCCTCCTCTGGCAGTGCATCACCCGTCGTACAAGGAAATTCCCGACCACTCCTGGCCCGTCTAAGCGGGACCAGTCGATCAGGATCATCAGCTCCGCCACTTGACCGTCATACTCTTGATGATCTGTCCAGCTGACCCTCTTCTTGGGGATGTAGCCGACGTCACAGAACGTGGTGCTACCCGGCTCCTCCCTGATGTAGAACCACTTCTTCTACCATTCGGTGAGAGAAGTGTTCCATGGGCAGCTGAGGTATCGGTTCTTCATCCCGTCGCGCAGATTGAGGTATACTCCACTTGCAATCTTGGAACCGCCAACTGCTCCTTTCTTCCGCAAATAGAAAAGATAACGGAAGAGGTCGAAGTGCGGCTCTATTCCAACATAGGCCTCGCACAAGTGGATAAAGGTAGAAATGAGGAGAATGGAGTTCAGGTGTAGGTTGCAGATCCCGATCTCATAGTAAAGAAGAAGGCCCTGGAGAAAAGGATGGACAGGAATCCCAAAGCCCCTCTTGAAGAAATCTTCAAAAACAACAATCTCACCGGCGCGGGGGTCGGGGTAGCTCTCCCCCTCTGGCGCCCACCAGCCGCCGATCTCCTGGTTATGTAGCAGACCCATTTCGACGAGGTCGTTGAGGGACCTCGTGCTGCTCCGGGACTTCTTCCACTCCTTGGCCATCAACTCGGCCCTTTTCTTCGATTCGCTTTTCGCCATTGACACCGGAGAAAGAACTTTGAGCTAGAAGTTAAAGATGGCAGTCGCAGGAGGTAGGAATGGCAAAGGCAGAAGGTTTGTAGGCAAAGGCTGGGTAAAGAATATGGATGCTGCATTGAGCTTTTTATAACAGCAGCTCCACCTCTACCACTTCCCGCGTTATGGGGAAGTGGGCAGATCTTGCGGCGGCTGTGGCGCTTCGGTTCTCAATACTTATCACAATTAATATGGTGACTTTTCCGCATAATTGATGGTTTCCATGTCTTGGGCTGCGCAAAGAGCGGGTGCACAGTTACCAGGCGAGCCTTTTTACGCGACAGCCTGACAATGTACCAGGGCGCTCTGTCACATCACACATTAATACGGCGATATGTTCTTTTCAAGAAAGAGAAGTGAGTCAGTTGGTGGAACAGGCGTGACATACTCGACTGACTGCATCGACCACCGAGCATCACAAGCTCAGGGACTGGTCGACTAGTCTGCTCCTTTGACATTTCGATTGATTGCACCGACCACCGAGCATCACAAGCTCAGGAACTGGTCGACTAGCCTGCTCTCTTGGCATCTACATTGTTTGTACCGACCACCGAGTGTGGTACGCTCCGGGAATGGCCGATTAGTACACTCGTCTGAAAGTCTGGGGACTGTACCGAGCATGTTTTGGTTCCCAACCATGCTCGGGGACAAGTCGATCATGCTCTATGGCATGCTCGGGGACTGTGCTGACTAACAATTGTGTTCGGAGACTCATCAATCACTCCCTGTGCTGTGCTCGGGGCTTGCCTTGATCACTCTCCAACCACAAATTGGGGACTGTTCTTCTCAGTTACATATGAATTGGACTCATATACAACTGAGGGGTAGTTTTATTTTTTAGACCTTGCTACAAGGCTCATACTTCGCCTTCCAGCAAGCTCGGGGACTACATCGATACGATGCATCTGGCGATGCATCTCAGTTTTAGAATTTCTATGAACTTTTTTGACCCTGGCACCACGTGCCTACGTCACCTACTACTAAGCTCGGGGACTAAGTGGGCACATTTCACCTTGCGGTGAACATGCTTGCTTTTTAAAAGTTTGTACTTTTCAGAAAAGTAAAGTGGGCACACTTCATCAGAAAAAAAATATTTTTTGATTTAGAGCACCATGCATTCTTCGAACAATCGGCTTCTTCGACGTTGATGTTTGTCGACTGGTTTTCAAGTTGGCCGGAGTACCGCTGCAACTGCTCGGGTAATTTTCCTGGTTGTCAAAGATGTCAAGTCTTGTTGGTCGAAGAAGCTCAAGATGGCGTGTTGCATTACAATACATGGTGCTCGGAGACTAGCTGTGTGGGTATAAACCCCTATACCTTTACGGCTAGGCTTGGGCCAGGAGGCTTGGCCCATTACGAGACGAGTCCGAGGCTTGATCCGACTGCTCGGAGTTTCGCGCAAGGAAACAAGACGTGGAGATTAAGCAGGATTCTAGTCGGTTAGAATAGGAATTGATGTCGTACTATCTATGGCAATTGTAACCGACTACGATTAGTTTCCAGATCTGTAACCCTGCCCTCTGGACTATATAAGGAGAGGCAAGGGACCCCACTAGGACACATTATCTCAATACAATACAATGCAACCAGACAAAGGACGTAGGTATTACGCCCACACGGCGGCCGAACTTGGATAAAAACCTTGTCCGTGTCTTGCGTCACCATCAAGTTCGTAGCTTGCGCACCGTCTACCGATAAACTACTACCGTGGGTATACCCCAAGGTAGACTGCCGACTAGCTTTCGTCGACAGGTTGCAGCCCATGGCATGCTGCTCAACATCTGTTAGAGGGTTGGTGATGAGCTGACAGGAGGGCTAGTGGCCTCCATTCCCATGCTGACCTAGTAGCAGCGGAGTGGAAGCAGGCTGATGGATGTGCGTTGGTCCGAGGTCGAGGAGAGCGAGCTAAGAGCTCCAGTCCTGCTATGAGCGCTATGATGGTTGTGCTCAAGCTGTTTAGTTAGTGAGAGGACACCTATGCGCACATGATGGGTGTTGTTCGCCAGGCTCAGGAGATACAACAAAAGGCTAAAAAGCGTGCTCACAAGTTTCGCAAGCAAGCTAGATGCTTGGAGCAGGCCCAAAAGGACCGCAATGATTCGGAGGACATTGCGGAGTATTGTAGGTAGCAGTGGGTGAAGGCCACTAGGGAGAGAGATCATAAGCAGGTGCAGATGAGTCAGTTGGCTAGGGAGAAGGAGACCGTGCAGGAGCGCTTGGTGCAGATCACTAATGAGAGGGATACTGCACTACTTGTGTCGGAGAACAGGCGCCGGGCATGGGAGATGCACCGTGTCCAATCGGCGGAGTGGGAGAACTATCTACAGGATCAGATTGAGGCTGGTCTTGTGGAGATTCACCACCTCAACAACTTGCTACACCCTATTCCCCATCCTACACCAGTGTACCCGGAGGTGGGATCTCAGGTGATCGTGGCTGATGACGATGGTATGGAGGTAGATGGACCGGCCGCGGCTGCACCACCCTTGCATGAGGACATGGAGGACGAGGAGCTTGAGCCGGTTAGCGACGAGGATGGAGAGGCGATCTTTGACGCTGACTCGGGCGACGAGCCTGGAGTGTAGTGGGTAGTTGGTAACCGTCTTGTGAGGTTCTTTTGTAGTTTGACGTGTGGCAGTTGTGCCCTTGTAATCATGATGTAATCCTGAACCTTGATCTAAGACTTGTGTCTGTGCTATGGTGATGTAATAACTTTATGGACCAAGATGTTGTAATGACTCTATCATGTTTGAACGGCTGTTGATGATATTTCCCTTTGTTGTGTGTTTTATGGATATCTGTGTCATGTGCTGTGATTGGTGATGTTGTTTTGTGGAATTGAATTATTGTGCCTCTTTCTATAAAGTTATTCCCTCGAATACTTTCAGGCATGATTATAAGTTCTTATATGGCAAATCTTATCATCATCAATACTCACTGACTGTGTCTTTACAGATGTATAGAGGCACTTGAGGTGCGGGAAATCATGCAAACATGGATCCACCCCCTCCTCCTCCACCACCGAATCTAGAAGGGCTGATGAAGCAATGGTGGAAAATCAGAGGTTGCTGACAGAGACTATCCGTCAGATGGCAAATCAGGGTGGTCGGGACGTACAACATGGGCCAGCACCTAATTAGCACAACAATTTTAAGGATTTCATGGATACCAAGCCTCCATGTTTTAGAGAGGCTGAAGAACCCCTTCGGGCAGAAGAATGGCTGAACATGGTGGAACAGAAGTTCCGCTTACTTCGGCTGACTGAAAGTCTAAAGGCGGAATATGCAGCTCATCAATTGTAGGGTACGGCTGGTATCTGGTGGAATTAGCATAGGGAGGCTCTTCCAGATAACACTATGGTTGACTGGAATCTCTTCCGTGAAGCTTTCAAGTGACATTTCATACCTCCTGGGGTCATGGAGATGAAGCACACTGAGTTTATGCAGTTAACTCAGGGCAACAAAACTCTGAAGGAGTATTTGCATGCTTTTAATCATCTGTCAAGGTATGCCCCTGAGTTTGTGAGCACTGGATCAAAGAAGATTGCTAGCTTCAAGAGGGGTCTTGGCCCCAAGTTGTTGAAGACTATGGGCTGCACTAAGTGTGCCACCTTCAATTAGCTTGTCAGTGATGCTCTTACCCAAGAGAATTACAACACTGTGTATACTGCGACCAAGACTCGCAAACTAGCATTTGAGGCCAGGGAAGGGGCATCTCAGTCCAAGGCTCCAGTGGCAGCTAGGCCCCAGTATTGTGCTCCAACTCCTAATATGCGATACCGTCCTCCAGCAAAGAAGAATCAAGCAAAGACGGGGTTTCGCAAAGGGTACTCCATTGCTCTTCCTAGGGGGAACACTGGGCCTAGCTATGCCAAGACTCCGCCTAACAACAGTCCACGCTGGAACTGTAATCAGACAGGGCATTGGCAAAGCAACTGTCCTTACCCACCAAAGAAGGGCAACCTAGGGAACGTCCGTCAGGGGCGTGTTCACTACACTACAGTAGAAGCCATCCCTGCTGGTGAGGTAGTTATGGCTGGTAAGTTCTTGGTTAACCAATGTGATGCACTTGTGCTTTTTGATTTAGGAGCATCGCATTCCTTTGTGAGTTTAGATTTTGTGTCTGAGCATAATTTCAAGGCAGTTACACTTGATAAAGGCAGTTATCGCATTAGTGCCACTGGAAATAATATTTCTACAAATCATGTGGTTTTGGGGGCAACTCTGGAAATAGGAGGCTGTCAGTTCCTGGCTGATCTGGTTGTTTTGCCCGGTGTGGGTATAGATGTAATTCTGGGAATAAAGTGGATGAGTGGTAACGGGGTTCTCATCGACACCACTACTCGCGTGGTGATGCTGAGAGACCCTGGTACTAAGGAGGTGTTCTTAGTGCAACTTCCTCGTGATATTCATATCCATAGCACAATGAATGCAGTTACATCTAGGGCCATCAAGGATATTCTGGTGGTGTGTGAGTTTCCGGATGTATTCCCTGATGATTTGCTTAGGCTTCCTCTAGACCGGGATGTGGAGTTCAAAATTGAATTGCTTCCACGTACTGCACCTATCTCTAGAAGACCATATAGAATGCCGCCAAATGAGCTAGCTGAGCTTAAGACCCAGTTGAATGAACTATTGAAGAAGGGTCTTATTCATCCTAGGTCTTCTCCTTGGGGTTCTCCAGCTGTTGGGTATTTTAAACGCAAATAGAAAAATCTGCAAGCGCACGGATACCGATGTAGCCTTCACCCAAGAGTATTCCAGAGTATCGATTTTCCACAGAGAACGTGAGTGTACTAATTAAGATCCAAGATCGCCCAAGGATAACTATGTAATTATTTTTGGTGGGAAGAGAGGAAGTTTCCTGAGAGTTCTC
>Ga0182004_10005002_pt1 | contig 10755 bp, 5 predicted proteins | sample Sormic07211540_1_FD_120479 | JGI IMG/M metagenome (GOLD analysis project Ga0182004, IMG submission 120479) | Endophyte microbial communities from Sorghum bicolor roots, Mead, Nebraska, USA - 072115-40_1 MetaG | ecosystem: Host-associated > Plants > Roots > Unclassified | place: USA: Nebraska...
ACAGCTTTTACACTACAAGGGTTTCACATGGAGCTTAATATTTTTTTAAGATGCATGAATGTAGCCTAATGCAAGACTATTTATTTTTGTTATTTCTATGCATTGCCAATCTAGAAAAGTAAACATAGTAAAGAGAAATTAACTCATGCAATGTAAGGAAGTAGATATAGATAACTACTGATGTTACCTTATGGCGAGATTCGATGTTTTTAGTCCGTCGAACTGGACTTCTCCTTGTAGTGGTTCATTGAGTACTTTGAGTTGCTCTTAACGGTAAGGATTGAGGTGGTGCCTCTACTAGTGGTTCCCAATAGCGGTGCCACCTTATTTCTTTCTATTGTAGGCGTCTCAAAGCCAATCTTATGTGCATCATTATACACTAGTTGAAAACTTTCATAAAGACAAGGTAGAGATCTAGTGCATGGGCTCTATTGGTGGGAAAACACTAACAGAACTAGAAATTTATTTATCTTCTAACTTTGGGCACAATAAGATTGATATTATTCATATTATTCATTCCTATCATGGGTGAGAGGACCAGAAGTATAATATGATATTTAAATTTGTGAGATAAAGAGTAAATTTACTTAACCATTAGAAAGGCTATTCATCTTTATAATATATCAAGAATAATATACAAAGTATTTCTAGCTTACTCGGTTAAGACTGAGATTACAAGAATAGCGCTATGAACAAACTCAGAGAACAAATCATGTTGAGTTTAATCAGGTTGATCAATTTAAGTTGTAACTCTAATATGGTTGTATTTTCATTTATTGCATACCAAGATCAAGAGGAAATTAATGACCACTTATCTTAAGATGTTACCTCCATTAGAGCATGATGAAGGGTAAATGAGTTTCAATTATCTCTCTCTTTTTTCTTGTATCATGGGTTATTCATTAGCATCTTGTCTCTTATGTCGTACTCCTTTCTCACTCTTCAGACCTTATGCTTCTCTCATTATGTCTTTTCTGCAAGGGGTAAGTGGAGAACACATACCCAAAGGAATATACTATTTATCAAAGTATGGATCGTGTTTGCCTAAGAGTTAAAGATTGATTTGTAGCTCATGTTTTCAATGATTCAATACTATTTCAATTTTTTCATCAAGGTTAAAGCAAGGATATTATTTTGAAGCATACCTTGAATTGATTCTACGAATAGTCTCCTAATATGATTTAAACATTTTTTAAGTAGGAGGTGTTAGTCTATATGTACAACTAAATTCTTATATAAGCATGCTTGATTTTCATAATGTTTAAGTAATATTCTAAAGTATACTTATAATAGAATAAGGAAGTTTGCAAGACTAAAGATATTTATTCACAAAGAACCAAGAATATGTATGGTGAACCACAGGAGCATTTTACTATAGATATATATTAGCAAGTTATGTTTGAGCATAGCGTAGGGTAGAAATGACCAAGACAAATTAGCAACATGGTATGAGATGTTAATTGTAGTTACATGTTGCATAAGGCTTGGACAAACGTACCTCATATCTTTATCTTTCTAAGTAAGTGATGACAAACTTACTTGGAAGAGGAGGGTTCGGGTTCATCTGTTGGTGAGAGCTTATGGTCTTGCCGAGCAAGACCTTTCTTTTATCCTTTTTGCCTCTTTACCATTCAATGAAATTATAGAAGATTACATGCTCTTTTCCTGACTTCTTTGATTAATTTGTGGTTGATGAGCTGGGGTCTATTGGACATGCAATAATGTTCACTTGAAAACTTCTTCTCCAATAGATTAAGGTTGTTCTTTCCTGCAAAACATTAATGGACACATACCTGAGGGAATAGCAAGATTGAAATACGGGTTTTGTTGTCAATACTTTTTTTGTGATTTTCTTCTATGCTAATCAAGATGATATATGGTTTAAGATTATTTATCATAAATTGTGTGTATTGTGTTTTATGTTGTTGTTGCAATCTAGCATGGTTTAAGGCAAAGATAACTTGTAACAAAAGATAAATGAATAAATATTACTACTCACAAGTTGAACTTTTTATGCAAAGTTATCATCTGCCTTAATTCATCCCCGGTGCGAACTTATCTCTTGACTTTCCCAGATTTAAGTCAAAATTTTCTTGTAGGGCTTAGTCTGACAAAATATCCAGTATCCACTACAATATACTATCGGCTCAAAAATCATCCTAGACACTACGTCTAATTTGACTTAGGAAGGCATTTTAATCTGAACTCAATTTAAAAGCCTTTTAAAAGTAAAACCACCACTCCAAAACTAAGCACCATGCTTCATTTAAGAGATTTATGAAAGTACTTCAAAGCCTAAACATATATTATAGCAAATAAAGGTAATATGAAAATATATTAGAGATTTATTCAGATAGAGATAAAAGAGCATAATCATGGTGAGTTCTTTTTAATGCATGTGAGATGAATATATGAAATGAAACAAGTTATGGTTGAGAAAATTTAAACTAAATAGTGTGAACATATGGATTAATGCAAACATGCAGTGGAATATAAAAGATAACTACTCATAATTGTTGAAGTCCATGAGCAAGACTTTCTCACCTTTATTTGATCATACTTACCATGACTCACATTCTGGAATTTGTGAGTGATGCAACATCTTTGTTCCCGTCACTTGAGATATGAATTAAAGTCCTGTGACGTCGACCTATTTCTCCAACATTGGACTTGTTATGTTTCTTCTTATTTTGTAGGGGCATGCCGGAAGGTCGTAAACCGGTTGTTTATTATGCTGCATAAAATATAAAAGTAGACAAACAAGGGTAATGCTACTTGAGCAGGGGTTAATGGCTATCTCGATCACATAATTGAGTATAAGTCTATCAATGTTCCTTAATTGCCTAGCTACCTTCCCCAGCAATGGCACCAAAAATGTTTGTTGGTATAAATTAACTGCACTCCTTTTAAATAAGATTTTAAGTAAAATTATCCGCAAGTGCACAAATATCGTACCAATGTCACATTTTACCAGGGGGAGAGGTTTAAATATCATATCCACAGGGAAGGTATATATGTAGGACTTATAACTATAACTTATACTATTGATGTGAACGGTAAACCATAACTAGAATCCTACTCATAACAGGGATAAGTCACTTGATAAAAGATATAAGATAAATAATGATCAGTCATCATAAATAGATAAATATCAGAGCTCTTCTAGTCATAGAAATAGCTAGCCAATGGATAAACTCAGGAATAAATACTAAGGTAATTCTATAACTACATCAATAAATAACTCTAATTAGTGCAATTACATCTAGAAATTATTGTTAAGTCAACCCTATACCATAATCACATGTAAAGAGGCATCAGCTAATGAGGGTATTAAGACACAAGGGTCACCTCCTTGGCAACCGTGCCCAAGCTAGTCCTACGTACATAGGGTGGACTACAAAGGATCCAACACAGCTGTCACCTACGCGGTCTACCACACGTCCCGGCACGTCAGGGTGCTCTAGTAGATAAACAAGATATCTAGACACCATGTCTACATATTGTCTACCATCTACCCAACAATTGATTAGGTAAACACTATATGAGCAATTACATGAATTCAATAAGATCAACCCAACTATCCTAGACATATAATCAAAGTAGACAATGACTATTGCAATTAAGAATATATATGAGATTAAGAACAATGTTGCCTGAATCATAATATTGAATACAATAAGAGAAATGTACTAGAACTATACCGAACTCCGCGCTCCAGACAAACGTCAGGGGCTCTAGATCCCGCTAAAGAACTAGAACTCTTCTACTTCTAATCTAACTAGGCTAAAACTATGAACTAGAGAGGCTCTAATGAACTAGAGAAGGCTCTTGATGGATTGATCTCCAAATGACTTGATGCCTCCAGGGAGGGGGGCTGCCCCTTTATTTATAGCCCGGTGGGATCGATGTGCGCCATAGGATCAAACCGACTTAACCAAGGGCCCAGATGACTCCTCGTAGGCGGTGAGCAACATTCCAGAAGGGGGGCCAAAACCCTAACAGGGGGGCACACCGTGCCATGGTAGGGCCGGCCGGGCCCACCTAGTGGCCTCTGGCCCCCGGCTCTTCGGGTGTCTTCTACAGTCTTCCCACATCCTGTTTGTGATCTTTTTTGTGGCGTATAAGTTTTGTGTTTATTTTGCACTTGAATCCCTCTTTTCAGCTTTTCTAGAAATAGACCCTAGAAAATACAGAATATGCAAAACTCGTGGAAATTAAACTCGTGGAAATTATCAGTTTAAACCCTAGACTAGTGTGTTTTCATGTTCTCCTTTGGGTTTAAAGTTCTAATAAAAATTGACGTTATCAACCATCAACACCATGGCGGGAAAGGGCTCCCCGAAGCTCAATATGACTGCAAGGGCATCACCAAAGTTGCACAAGTTCCTAGCAAACCCAAGTGGTATTGAGAAAAAAGGCTGGTGATGGTTATACTTTAGGTTTATGCATGCTTGTCTCCCCAACTTGCATGTTCGGTTAATGTCTATAAAAATGTTATTTGAAGTGATGGTTATACTTTAGGTTTATACATGTTTGTCTCTTCTTAGTTCCGTTGTTATTTGGTTATTAACAAACCGGTAACATTGTTGTTATGGAAGCCAGTTACCGAGAAGTAGTAGTGACTGCAGTAGTAAAGTTACTTCATATACGCTATCCAAAAGTTATTGACATATCCCTTGCATTCCTAATTCTTATGAGTAATAGTGTAATTAAGGCAGAAAAACAATTATGCTTTGGTTGATTACATAGTGAGCAATTTTTGTTCAATTATTCAATAATTTGTAAAAGAAAGCTTCTTGTTATTTTTAGGGAGGAGGCAATGATCAAGAAACATTGGATTGGACAAAGTGCCTGGACACATGAGGAGGCTTAGATGAGTTATCAACTGGTTAAATTATGCTTGGGATTTGAAAAGGTTGTAATTTCATGAGTGGATCATGACAGTCTTTTGGTGCACCTTTTGCCAATTTTGGCAGTAGCTAGCATGTCTTTATATGTTGTTGCACATTATCTGTGATACTCTTTGCTGCCCATTATCTCTACATGCATGATGAGAGACTTGTAGATAAAGAACTCCAAAACATTGAAGATTTATTTATTTTATTTTGCTGCAATGTGTGAGAGCTTGTTTTTGCTATAATGTATTTGCAATGTATTTCATGAAATGTATTTGCATCACTCCAAAACAATCATGTATCCAAAACTGGTATCTGTTGTTAGTGCCCTAAGCAATGCCTATTTTGGATCGTAGCAAACCGAACAGCACATGGTTGAAGCAAGGAGTAAATACAGGCAGGGAATACATATAGACAGGGAATGAGTGACAGGCAGGTATCCACTCATTCCTGGGCTAGAACGAATCTGCTCCGGTATTGAATCTAGAGCAAACGAACGAGGCCTTAATTATTAACAAAGAACAGATACAGGTTGCTAAAAATATAATGGTCAATCACCCAGTTTGAAAGAAAGGGACTGTTGCAAAAAAAGAAAAAATAGATTTCCATTCCGTGATTGGAGGGTTCACCATTTGCATTTAGTTTTATGGTTTTTGTCAACCTGTGAGACAGTAGAAAGTATGGAAAGACCACTTTTGTATTGTTAGAAGAGAACTTCAAACTTTTATATGCTCTTTTTGTTATGTAAAGTTGTAAGATTAGCTACTTTGTCATATACAGGCTTTGCTTGTGTTATGTAAAAATGCAAAATAATAACAATAATATCATTGTGCTTCCGTGGACCTAATTTTGCACTAACTTTATAATGTGAATAACCTTCTGCAGAAAAGAAGGTTATAAGGATCAATTGCTTATTAACATGCCATCCCCACTGTTACTAGGAGAAGGTAGTAGGTAAGTCATGCATGCCATTCTTCTTCCACTATGCAAGTTTCTCATATATTTTATCTCCTGCTTTTGAGTGCTGGAAAAATTGTCTCAGTTCTACATTGCTGATTATTTAATTTCGTATTAAGTATGCAAAGAATTAGATGAACAAGATTTGTAATTATTAAACCGCATAGGATTAGATAGCTTTTAGGAAGATAATGAATCAATGCAAGTGAAAGAGCACTTAGAGGAGACAATTTTGATTTCACATAGTGATAGGAAGAGCCGGTGCAATTGGATCCACTTTGATTTTATTGTACCTTTGAGGATTCTGCAGTACAAAATCCACTTCTACAGGAATGTATATATATCTTTTTTATTTCTATAGAGGTGCATTTACAAATATCAGCAGCTATAGTTTCTGTCATTTGCATTATGCTAATTGAACTCTTGTGAATTTCATCCACTCTTGAGATAATAAATAAGCTTCTGTTAAAATATTTCCCAAAGCTTATGGTTTCTCAGAGTGTTCTATCCAACATGGTCTTCCTAGGATACTTCCAGAAAATAGGTGAGTACAGGCCTACAGGTACCATGTTAATCCATGTGAATGGTTTATACAAGATGCTTATTACCTTGGTTGTCTGGTGTCTTACTGAAGGTGTCTAATTTTTAGTTAGTCCATGATGATTTTCATCTCCTTGTCTTCAAAATGTCATGTCTTCAACTTGACCTGGCACTTTTTCAAGAGAAATATTAAAATTGTATACTGTGGAGGAATATCGTTATTGTTGGTTGTCCACTGGCTTATTTCACTAAGAGAACTATTATGCCACAATATATGTCATTACTTTCTTTATGTTTCTCAGGTTTTTGATATACTGACATATGTCCTATTTTACATTAGGTTAGATAGACCAGCCTAAATACACCCTCTTTTTCATACTTGTACAAGGAAATTAACATGAGCATATAGGGTTGTCCCATGCTTGGGAAAACAGACGGTTGTCCTTTCTGTTGGAAAAATAGATGTTGTCCTTTCTGTCGGTTACTCCTTAAAGATGATGAAGAAAGGTCAAGAGTTTGAACTAAATTCATTTTGGTTTTGTTGATGTCATGGATTTTATGTTATTAGAAAGTTCAAGAGTTTGGGTTCCGAAGGACTTGGACCTGGCTAAAATTTTTCTGCCTTGGCTTATAGTTATTATTTTTTTCTTGAAAACGCAGGAGAACTGCGCTTCATTGTATTAAGAAGGTAAAAAAGGGGGGAGACCCCAAGTACAACACACACCACGCACACACCCAAATAAAGGTACATCCGCGCCTGTGACAACAAGTAGACGACCGCGTGCAGACTAAACTAAGTGGGAGGGGGAGGATGGGAAGCCAGGAAGGATAGACCCCGGGCCCCGCCACAGCCCACAATTGACTTTCCCCTAAAGCAGAACCCAAAGCACCATCCAATCTAGGAGAAACTCCATCACATCGGTTGCGGTGGTTCCACAAGGTCCAGGCTCCTAAGATCACAAGAGAGTTGAACCCTTCCTTGTATACCCAACGGTAGCATTGCTTGAAGTTTTCCACCACTAATCAAAGGAATAGTCTGAAGGATGTGGACAGAGTTGTTGGATCCCAAAGTGCTGGAGTAAGTAGAACCAAAACTGCTGAGCGAATACACAGGATACCAGAAGATGGTTAATAGTTTCCTCCTCTTGGTCATAGAGGGGGCACTGTGCCGGATGTGGTAGCCCTTGTCTTGCCAGCCGATCAGTCTTCCAGCACTGCGACCAGCGACATAAAGAAGCGACATTTGGGAGGGGCAGATTTCCACACTCTCTCATATGGGCCGAAAGATGTGGATCCCAAGAAGAAACCCTCATATGCAGATTTAGCCGAATACTGTCCACTGGAGGAAAGGCGCCAAATGTGAGAGTCTTCGACCTCTGGTTGTAGCCGCAAACCATAAAGAAGAACCCAAAGATTAAAAAACTCTAACATTTCTTCAGCTGTTGTAATGCTCTGGATATCCATGTAAAAGTGTCTTTGAGCTTCCCTTTTCAGAATTGGAATCTTTACTTGTTTACTACTTGTGCAATCTAACCACGTCATGCTTTTGTGCTTGGATGGAGTGATGTCGTGTACTGATCCAGGAGGGTAAGATCCCAATCTGGTGAGGATAAGCTCAGTTTAGGATATGTGGAGTTCAGTCCAAGTGTGGCTCTAAGGCAACAAAGATCGATTTTGGTGGAATTCAAGATGGCATGGGTGTGGTCAATCAATTCTGTTTTGCTTTCCTACTTGTAGTCTTTTGTTGTATAGGTAAACCTCTCCCTCTCTCTTTCAGGTTAGTTTTTGGCTAACCTTGCTATAAAGATGTCTTGGTTACTTTTTTAATAAATTTTACTGGAACTGGCTCCATAATTTATTTTCAAAAAAATTGTTTGGTCCAGAGCATTTCTATTTGTTTTCTTTGAGATTTTGCTACAAGCACCCTGAGGGTTATTGTGAGAAGTAGCTGAGTTTGGTCTCTGCGTTCCAAGTTGGTGATAAGTTGAGCTTGTGGGCAGTTTAGAGCAGCAAAGGTCGTGATAGCTTGGGCAATGACTAACTGCTCATGTTGTGCCGATATTTCCTCTGGTACTGGTGGGCCGGGAAAACATGTATTTTGGAAAATTTACCCTTATTTATTTATTTATTTATTTATTGCTTTATATATGGATGTCTTAAATGAATCATTACGAAAAAATATTTTATGTCATGGATCGTTGTGTGCTTTGTCAACTACATTGTCAGCACTTGAGTGTGAACCACAACAGTTTTTGTGCATGCAAATTAGTTTGCATCATGATCTTGTCCCCTATGTAACACCCCAGTGTTATGGTTGCATAAATCATGCATAACATAAGCATCATCATCTACTCAAGCATGTCATGATCATCATCTATCTTGAGCCATGTCATTCTATGCAAAAAATGTGATTTAAATGGTTTAAATAGGCTTCCTATGCTTATGAATATGTGAACCATGCTTGTGTTTGTGTGCTATGCCTTTTTAAATTGTTTATCTATGCTTAACTCAACCTTAGGAACAATGTTCATGTTGATCATTTCTCCAAAATACTCACTTAGGTCATACTTACACAAATAGGCCCTAGAAACCTCTTTGGATTAGGCTTTTAAAAAGAGTTTCATAAATTGTTTGCATGTCAAAACTTTCTACAGCAAAGTTGTAGAAAATTTTGTAAGGAACAAAAGTTGTTTTATGGCCATCTCATGAAAATGATCACATCTTATTCAAACAGTGCTTGCAAGGCAAATTTGGGACAGTTTCCAACACTTAGGAAATTTTCTAAGTCCTGGAACAAAAATAGTTTGCTCGATCGGTTTTGAAAACTCCATATCTCTCAATCCAAGCCAATCTGGCTTTTGCTCTAGTTGACAATGTTGTAGAACTCGATTAGAACTCCAACTTTGTCAACTGCATCATCCCCTAATTCGTCTTGGTTTGGGAGATAATTACAGTCGAAGTCGCTCTGTCAGACAATCATCGTTTTCTCTGAATCGAAGCCGAGCTCGTCGACGTGGCCGACCGGCGGCAGAGCTCCGTCGACATTTGGCGTCCGTACATCGCTCCTAGCCCCGCTCGTTAGCTCCCAGTGCGCGCATGTCCTCCACGGCGACGTCCCGAGCGAAGTGGACGCGTCCATTCGCTCTGCCTCGCCCTCTCTCGCCTGAAACTCGTCCGCAGCGAGCTCACCGTCACGAGCTCACTCCGGCGAGCTCGTGTGCGCTCCTCGCTACGTCGCAGTCTACCAAACTCCGCCCATAGCTCCGCCGTGAGCCGCTCTCCACTCTCCACCCTCTAGCTCGCCGCGAAACCCACCGGTGAGCCGCCATTTTCTTCTTCCCCCGAATCGGGTCGCCGTGACCTTCTTGTCCGGCGAACTCAATGCTGGGCTCCTCGGAGCCTCTCGTCTCCTCTAGTTAGGTTCTAGAGATAGCTTAGGTCCTTAGCTAGCGGTTGCACCTCTCGGTGGACGCTCTACCGCATCCACCGTCGCTGGACACGATGCGCAGCGATGCCGTGTTCCGCCGGAGTTGGGGTCTCCCGTGACCAGCGCGTTCCACGACGTTTCAAGCCAAGCCGCTTACCTAGAAAGCTTCGCCGTAGTCCGCTGGTGCTATAGGAAACCCTAGGTCACGCTCTACCAGCCTGAGGGCTCCGGCGTAACGCCGAGCACCTCCGCCGAGCCACCATGATCGACGGCGAGCCCCTTCCGGTGGCTCCGCCGTGGGGAAAAGGGGATCAATCGAGTCGCTAGAGTCTGGGGATCGCAATGGTGCCCTTGGTTTGGCCAGAGATCTCGCCGTCGCTGAGAAATCGCCGGGGAGAGTCGCCTCGGCTGTGGGGAAGACGACCCTGACATGCAGGGCCCGCTGTCAGTGTCACCTCCCTTCCCTCCTTTTCTTTTATTCAAATCCTGATTTTTGGTCTTCTTGCAAAAATCATATCTCTGGTTCTGGTGATCTAAAATTTGTGAAATCTATTTTGTGGTATTCCTTGAGATGACTACTTTTTAATAAAAATATAAAATGAACCATGTTTTCTGGGAAAAATATTTATTAAGATTTAATCTTGTTATTTATGAGTAAATTCATATCTTTTGTTATACTGCTTCTTTTGCCATGAAATTTTTATGGTAGCCTCTGTGTGGTACTAGGATGCTATGATAAATATTTCATGATTTTTGGAGTAGTACATCTGTGATATGTATTTTATGTTTGAGATATGGCTTGTTTTCTTATTAAAATCATAATAAATAATTGATGCTTATGCTGGTGCTCTACTTTGGTGGTAAACTTGTTTATGGTATTCATAATATGTAAATAATCTGAAATCTGTTGTTTGACACCATATAAGTCATGTTTCT
>Ga0182004_10005003_pt1 | contig 10754 bp, 4 predicted proteins | sample Sormic07211540_1_FD_120479 | JGI IMG/M metagenome (GOLD analysis project Ga0182004, IMG submission 120479) | Endophyte microbial communities from Sorghum bicolor roots, Mead, Nebraska, USA - 072115-40_1 MetaG | ecosystem: Host-associated > Plants > Roots > Unclassified | place: USA: Nebraska...
CAACGTCATCCTTGTTAGTTGTCACACGCGTATGGGGAGCGGCGGTATCGTGGTGTCGTCCAGTGCTCTCGCTTTCCATCCCGAGCGCTATGGGGTGCATGGATTGGGGAGAGAGAATACATTCATTGAAGTGGCAAGGTTTGCCCAGCTCCAACAAGCTAGCACTGGTCGCACCGCTCGCACCCCTGTGTCGTGTCATTGGCCTCCAAGCAACATGCCATGCAGCAATGCCACGGCGTGAGCGCACAGCATAGCCTCTGGCGATGACATGATCTGTGCCTATAATCCTCAATGAGGAAACAACAAGGGCTAGGCTTCGATGGGCCGGGCCCATGTGAGCCTAAGAAAAAAAGAATAGTTAACTGAATTGCTTTGAGATCCGTATATATTTTAGATAGAAGAGTATTGGAGCAGTTCCTTTAGTACTAATATAAGGAATGGAGTCATTCAGCTAAATTAAAGAAATAAACTCATGATGCATCATCTCATCCGGAATAATGGATTATATTGATCCCCAAAACCAAATGTTTTTATTTCTCTCAAGAGCTTTTAACAAAACTATGATTGCCAACAAACTTAGAATTATGCTCCAGTGGTCCTCTAAAAAAACTTTGCACAAATGTTAAAGCTGGTAATTAATTAACATTATTTTTTCATGGGTCTGGATTAGGGCCGACCCTACCCAGGTTCAAACCCAAGCCCAGCACTGGCCACCCGAGTCTACACCATCGGCTTCGAGTCCTTAGTTTTCTCGAACCACACGTCGTTTGAACGGAGTCGACGTGCGTTGACTGGAGATCAATCGCGAGTAGTGATTCCAGGCTCACATGGACAGAGGTTGGGCTTTGTTTGGGCACGGATAGGGCCAGCGCTTCCAGATCCTTGAAGAAAATGATTTTAATTAATTAGCAGCAGCTTTAAGATCTGTGTAGATTTTTTCAAAAAGGACCACCAAAGCAAAACTCACAAACTTAGGCCTTGTTTAGATCAAAAACTTTTTAGATTTTGACACTGTAACACTTTAATTTGTATTTGACAATTATTGTCTAACTATGGACCGATTAGGTTTAAAAGATTCGTCTTGTAAATTACAGATATGACGGAGAATCTTGAAAAGTTTTTAGATTTTGAGGTGAACTAAACAAGGCCTTATTATTTCACACAGTTTTTAGATACTTTATCAAAGATAGCACATGCCGTTTTCCATGTGCAAATAAACACACGGTCTAGAAAATTTGCTAATTTCAGTGTTAATCTTCTTGTTAAATTATGCCCATGAGTTATAAAAAAATGTAGCTCCATGTCCTTGAACTTGTTCCAGTTCGTTAAACGTCCATGAGTGGAAGATAAACTACATATATATGGCAAAATAATGTATGGCCTCCCTATAGCTTGCTTTAAAATCTCACATATGCTCGCATTTGAGTCATGAAGAGTTTTTTTGTTATGGTTAATTTAATGTAGTAAGATGCTCATAGTGTAGTCCTATGTACTTCCACAAGGAAGAAGATGAAGCACAAACATTGCAGGTTCAAGAACACCGGGAAGCAGACGATGTAGATCGGTAACGAGCAGTTATGTTAGATGCTCTTCAAATCCCAATCGCTAGTTCCGGAAGCCTGCTCTTTCAATCCTCAGTGTGTGCAAAAGATTGGAACAGAAAAGCTTAGGAGCAACTCAACAGTGAGAAGAAGGTGGAGTGTTTTGTGTCTCGTACGTGAGACTAAACACGAGCACACCTTCTTATAGACATGTGAGGTGGAAGACGAAAGGTAGAGGATGAACCTAGACGTCATCAATTACTAATAACCACTCCTATAAATATAGAAGTTACTATTAACTAGCTAGAACCATATATAACCATAGGAGTTACTAGTAATTGGAGCCATAATCATAAGAGTTACTATGCATCCATAACCATGATCACTACAAGCTCATCCATCAACTATAATCAACCCGTCATGCTAATGTTGATTTGTTGTAAGATAAAAATATTGTTCCATGACTGAAAAGTAATCCTTTTAAGTGAACAGGACGTAAATCAGCTCACCCAACACCATGCAGTATTTATTGCACCGAGTGTTTGAACTGGACCTTAGAATTTATTTAATTTTCATTGAATAAAATTAGACTAAGCCTAATAAAATCCAAAAAAAAATAACAATATCTACTAGGCCATACAAATGCGCTGGCAGGGCATACTTTCCACCAAAAAAATAACGAAACTAATTTAATGTATTTTAAAAAAATGAACCGACGGCTGAAGAATTGCCTGTTATTATATTAAAAAGGGTAAGATAAAAGATGAACATTTTTATATAAACATGGTCAAGGACTCAAGGTAAAAGAAGATTGACCTAAGGTAAGGTTAGATTGACTCATAGTATAGTTTCGAAGGGAGTGAATGCTACCGCACAAGTGCACGGGCCAAACCGATCCAGGTAGTCTGATGGCAGACGTTTTTCCTGAAAGGGTCCATCACCATTTTAAGGTATATCTAAAGTCGGTCTCGATGCCTGCCTACTGGCAAAAGTTGTAATGATGATTCTGCATTACCCCCAAAGTTGACATAAAGCCCTCGCACCACTTAATTTTGTTCTTACATGCTTATTGATGGCTAAATGAAGCGAGACGTGTATGTGCAAGTTGCGCACTTGCCCATCTCGTGTCAAGCGTGTGACACGGCGCGCGCACGGTCGCTTGTCACGTCACATAAAGCTACCGGCTTGCTAACGGATTACTAATTTGTTTTCTTTGATAAAAGTTTGATCCCGTCACATCGAATCTTTGGATACCAATTAAGAGTATTAAACATAGACTAATTATAAAACTAATTACATAGATTAAGGCTAATTTGCAAGACGAATCTATTAAGTCTAATTAGTCCATAATTTAATAACGTAAACAATTGTTAATAATGGATTAATTAGACTTAGTATATTTGTCTCGATAATTAGTCTAGTCATGTGCAATTAGTTTTATAATTAGCTCATATTTAGTCCTCCTAATTAACATCAAATATCTGATGTGACATGGACTAAACTTTAGCCCAGCTCGGAAAATGAAACGTGCATTTAATTTAGAACAGAGCGAATATATACTAGGGCATGTTTGGATCATCGTTGTCATTAGATAATAGGCTAAATGTGGTCTGTTTATTTTTTTTGTTTTTCTAATGAGTTCTACTCATGAATTAGTATATATTAATTTTTGTTAGACCATAATTAGTTTATGTTTAGGTTTTTTATTTAATATCCAAAACATGAACTAAAGTTTAGTTTAGTTTAGTCCATCCAAACATCACTGTTGTAATCATCTTGTACAAACACAGGAACCAATGCTTTAAGTAGCACATAGTCTCTCCATTCAAAATAAGTATCACTCTTGCTTTCCGAGAAGTTAAATGCTTCTGATTTTGACCAAATATATAAAAAAAATATCAATATTCATAGCACATAATTAGTATCATTAGATAAACAATTTATATAATAATCTTATTGGAAATACAAATATTTCTAATACTTTTTAAAAACCTAGTTAAACTTAAGAAAGTTTGATCGGTACGAATCACAAATCGTCATTTTTTATTCAAAGGAGTATATCTGTATAAAGAGCATCTACATTAGAAGTGCTTATAGGGGGCATGGTTTCCTGCTATGTCATTTGCACCAGGTGCTTATAAAAGAGGATAAAATGCTTAAGTTTTACTTTTGGTGCTTAAGGTGTACTAACAAAGTACTTAAAATCAATTAAGCATCCATTAGCGTATTGGAGAGATTAGCTTTTATATAGGTGCATAATAGTAATGCAGCAATATTTTCTACCTGAGCACTCATGTTTAAATACGAGGAAAATGCACGTGGGGGTCCTAAACTATTCCGTATTTTGAAATGGGTGTACAAATTCTCAAAGTGATCATCTAGCTCCTTTAATTTTTCAGGTGATTCATCGGAAGCATGAATTGAGGTCTATGACTGGACCTAGCTAGAGCGGACTTAGGACCTAGATGACGAATTTGAGAGTCCATGAACCTAGTTTAGATGAGAACATACAAAAAAGTTTAAGAACACATATGGTACATTTCAATCTTAAATATCTTGTGTATATTGTATATGGTCTATGAATGCATATTGCAGTCAGCACTTATTTAAACTAATAAAGCATTAGCACCGCGCGTGAGATCTCATTAGCTTCATTTTTCCACAACAAAAGGAAGGAAGAAAAAACAGTGGTCTAAGTATTACTATTGGCCATGTCAATGTCTAGAACGAACAACCTTTTTGGGTCATAGAGGGAATACTAAATTACATCAAACTATAAAATAAGGGATCATATTATGCTAGTTACAAAGATGGACCACTTTGCGCACGCACACACACACTATAAACAAAAGGTTATCGATCCAACATACATAGTGTAATGCATGGTCCACAGAGTAGGATAGGATGTAAAGAAGAAATAGACCGGTTGGAACGTTGGAGGGTTAATTTAATTTAACTAACCTGTGGTTAGCAGCTGGTAAGATAAGGTTCTCTCTACTCAGTTAGTGCTTGGGCTTTGGTAGATATATATACTCATATATATTCCGCCATAGCATTCCCTGCCGATATGTTAAATTAATTGGCGCGCACACACTAGCTGGTAATGCATCGATGCCTTTTTGTTGTCTTTAAGCTGCTTGATTGTCCCCCTGATCATCATGATCAGTCAGGTGCTCCTGGCTAGAAATAGATCGGCGCGGCACACGTGCGGAGGCGGGCGTCTCCAACGGATTGCCTTTTCAGAACTACGTTTAGTCCTTGACCTTATGGTCGTCCAAGGGGTTGTTTAGTGGGCCCATGTAAGCAGTGCCACATCAGTGTGAGTGTGTATGGTTCTACCTCAAATGGTACATTTCTCATCTAAAAAATATGATCTAAAATCTAAATAATTTCAGGCAACAAATGACAAGATTTTCTTATTACAGGTAAGGGGTACAAGAGTGCTTCTATGGCCACTAGGCCTAGAGGGCAAGGCTACAAATGCCTCTAGCTAGTCGTCAGCGACAAGCTGGCATTCATATGAGTAGGGTCAGGAGAGGCGCAATAAAAGATGGATTCGGTAGCAGTAACATCGTCAAGGGTAGAAAGATACAAGTGATACGTAGGAGAACACACAATCCAAGAGTTATAATCTTAAGCTTTTAAGTTCAGTCTAGGTGATAGAATTGTTGTTCAATGAGGGATGAGGCTCTGACATGTGACACGAGGGTGGGGGCTGCCTAGTGTTTCCTCGCCGCTGCCACAGAAGACCTATGCCTCAGCGCCCTCTCCTATCTCCCTCATGCTACTTCCTATTCTCTCCACTCACCTCTTCCACCTCTTTGTTTGCTATCGCCACTCCAACCACTTCATTCAGCTCGGTCAAACTCCCTAGATCTCCACCCTCAGTGTGTACTTCTTCTACCTAAAGCCACAACCTCTCCTCCACTCGCCGCCGTCGTGGATGACAGAGTCATTAGGTCCCCATGGATCTAGATCTAGAGGCTTCTTCCTCTCAACCACTCCCAATGGTGCTCGCAACACAGAGCCCTCATCCCTATTGCAGCTAGACGTTGTCTTCATTTGTTGACGCTGCCAACCACTGTGGTTGAGATTGTTGTGGTGTTACCTCCATCTCTAGCTCAACCATTGGCGGACTCAAGGGGGGCTGGGGTGGCTATAGCCCCCCTCTTAGACTCAAAAAATTTTAACAGATTTTCTTTTTAGCAAAAGACTCCATGTATTTGGTATTTTTCTATGTTTATTTTATGAATCTTTTCTTTTGAGCACTTTGAATCAATATTGAATTATCAATCTTAGCTATATCTATTAGTGTACTGGATTGAGCGAGCAAAAAAAATTTAGCTATGTTATTTAGCCCCCCTCTTGGTCCGTTTCTGGGTCCGCCACTAAGCTCAACCACATAGAGTAGTCATTGCCCCTATTGGTCTATGGTGGAGACCTCTCCTTAGTCACCTGTGAGGTCAACAATGATGAGCCACCCCGAGATTCAATTAGAGATTGCTATGGAGGTTTTCTTCTGCCTTAATGTCATACAAGAAAGCATGTCACTTTTGGTTGCTAAAGTCTAGCTCTAAGTAGAGATTGCCATGGAGGTTTTCTTCCACCTCAACGTCATATAAGAAAGTAGATCACTTTTGGTTGCCGAAGTCCAATTCCACCAGGATCTAATTGCCTTCTTTGATGTGGCCATGGGTGCACAAGATAATCTAGCTTCATGCCCTGCTGAGAAGGTTTCCGTGCACTTCGTAGCATAACCGCTACCTTTAATGTTGTTTGTGGCATCCTCAACTCCACAACATTGTCTGGTCAATCGAGATTTGGGTTATTATGTTTTCGAGATAAACCCACAATTCTGGACAGAGCAATTGGTTCCTTTATTCTTCGATTATTGTGAATCTTGGTTAGGCAATCTGGATGTTAAGAAGTCCTTACAATGCCAAATAGGATTTAAAATTCACCTTTAAATTCTCCACACCACGTATTCACTCCACACCTGGCCCCCACGTCGTCCGTTCGGGTGGCTTGAGCGTCTCCCCTATGTCTCCTACCTTCCACAACAACTTGTGTCTCTCGGCCTCTGATGCCGCTGAAGCTGCTGCGGGAGGCTTGGCAAGCAGCAAGGAGGGCAACAACAGGGCCATCTCGCTCCTTCCCCCACTCATGGCCTTTTAGTTCCTCTCCTGTCGCTTTCTCCTTCACTGGTTTTTCAACATGGGAGGCAGCCATATCTATGCCACTGGTAGCCAGGTGTGCAAGTGCATAGACAAATTTGCATGGGGGCTGCCAGATCCCTACTCTCCCATGCCAGATTTGTTTGAGTCTGATGGTGAGCGACGACGTGTGTGGCGCTCGATCTAGTCAGCCTCTCGATGATGGCACAGCTCCTCAAGATCCGCTAGTGAGGCTCCAACAATCTCTCACGATGGTGTCCCTATGTTTGGTGTGTCGACTATGGGACTCCGTCCTGCTATCTTGAGGTGTCGGTGTAGTGTCGAGTCTTCCATGTGCGGTGGTTGGACTTCGTTCATAGGGGTTTCCCAAGACGGAGGGTTGAAGGGCATCTTCCTATGGCTACGCGTGTGGCGATGACGCTTGCAGTGCGTGTGGTGCCATTTGGTATCGAGGGGGGTGGAGACGCGTGCGTGTTTCACCGATGCTTTTCTTCGAAACAAGCTTGAGGTAAGGACGAAAGTATGGAGGACGACATATGCTGACACCACATCCTTCTTGGAGGTGTCCTCTTCTCCTATCATGTTGGAATTGCAGGTAAACACCATCCCATGACATGATAGCTTGTCGGTGCCTTTGGCGTCGTTTCCTTTTTGGAGGTGTCGCTAGGCTTTTTCAACTCAAAGTTACAATCTTATCGTCTAGCCATGGCAGTGCTCCAAGCTATGTTGATGGTGGTGCTCGTCAACTTGTTGAGTCTGTTAGTTGTGCTCAGTGCTAGTTGACAGAGAGTTGGTATTGCTAGTTGGTTCTTGGGTTGAGATGTTTCTGAGTTGATTTAGTTGTTAGCTAGATGCCAGTGTAGTTGAGTTGCTAGTTAGATCATTTTTGACCATGTTGGCTCAAGGTTGAGCAAGTAATGGGTAAAGTTGTTAGTTTGTTGGACGGTGTTCTAAATTGAGCGGAGGTAAAGTTGTTAGTTGCTTGGACAGTGTTACAAAGTTGAGCAGAATAGGTAACACACTCTTCCAATTATGTAGTTTTTGGGCTCAGTTTTGACTCAGTTATTTCTCCGTCTAATAAAGATCACGAAAAAGCTTTTGTCATTCGTTCGGGAAAGAAATTCTCCACGCCCATCCAGTCCTAAATTGTTTTTTTTTTGTAAATTGAATGGCAAGCTTTTCTGAAGCCCCTTCTCTGTTAATATTTGCACGATTAATCTCTCTCGCCCATTCAGAAAAAAAAACACTCTTAGGCGTATAATAAGCTTTTATGCATCACATGCACACATTTAGGGCCTGTTTGGATTGTAGGATTTTTAGAGGATTTTTGGAGGATGTCGTTCCTAAGGAAAGAAAGCATGTGGGTGCGTTTGGAACAAGGGAAAGGAGATTTCCGTTCCGGAGGAAAGGAAATGAGCTACATGCATTTCACAGGAAAAAAAGCATGCGGTCGAAGCCAATGGAAATCACGCTGGCTGGCTTATCACGGCTGCATGTGCTCTTCCTGCCTTGGATAACGAGAGCTGAAAAGATAAGAACGTCCAAGAGAGAGAATGGATGTAGCTAATGAGACCTTGTTTAGTTCCTTACAAAAACCAAAAACTTTTTAAGATTCTCCATCATATTGAATCTTATGATACATGTATGAAGCTTTAAATATAGATTAAAAAAATAAATAATTACACAATATGCTTATAATTTGCAAGACGAATCTTTTGATTATAGTTAGTCCGTAATTAGACAATAATTGCCACATACGAATAAAATGCTACAGTAGCCTAAAAATTTTTTGCAATGAAACTAAACAAGGCGTGAATAAAGAGTACAGCTGCTAAAGTAAAAGATCAATGTAGTTAATAAATAAAATAATAATTTGCTAAGTAATCACTTTAAAATGCGACAATGGTTAGAACTAATTTATTGTGTAGGGACATGTGATGATTCAACCATATTCCTGCAATCCAAACAGCTCAAAGTATCAATTCCTGTGTTTTAGAATCCTGTAGTTTTTCACTTTTCACTCTACTCTATTCATGTAGTTTTTTCAATTCCTCTATTTTGTAATCCTTTGTTCCAAACAGTCCCTTAGGCTCACAGACACAGTCTGCGGAATTCAAGGTGCGTTTAGGCTGCAACCAAACTAGCATATGTCCTCTCTCTGACAGTTCTTCAGATAGCGCCCCTACGATGGTCAGCCCACATGCCTTTCTTCAGCTGCCAGTAATTCAGCAGCTTGTTCTCTGTTGGTTTAGTTTGCATCCTCTTAATAAATATAAGTAAATGTGTACTTTACAGCTGTGGTACTGCTTAAGCCTGATCCCTTCAGTGTCCCCTGTTACCTGCATGATTCAGACAGTATATAGTACCCATGTGCTAATCCTCTGTGATTAGTCAATGTAATTATGTCACTAATCTGCGTACATATATGCTCTCTAAGTCGGTACCAAAAGCTCCACCAACCCTAAACTTATAATATATAGTACGCAGTTTAGCACACTGCATCAGGTTATGGCGTCATGCCTACTCCCTTGATCAACAGCTGCGGACATGCCGGTCTCACATGTCAGCGGCGCTACAGGGAAGAAGAACCAACAGGAGAGAACAAAACTTGAAGCACTCTCTGCAGCCGAGAAGGCGCGCACCGCCGGCCGGGGGCACCAAAACGAACAAAACAAATTTTGGGAGGAGAGGGGTGGGTGGGGGGGGGGGTGTCTTCAGTCTTGTCGTCGTCGGTCACGGCCGCAGCGGGCGGAGGTGGACGGGCACGCCGTGCTTGGGGCGGAGGGTGAGCACGTTCACCGGCGCGTGGCGGTAGTCGTCGGAGATGGCGATGCGAAAGTGGGACAGCAGCATGGCGAGCACGACCTTGGCCTCGACGAGCGCGTACGCCTGGCCGACGCAGTTGCGCGGGCCCGACGCGAACGGCAGGAACGCCGGGCGCCGCCCCGCCGCGAACCGCTCCGGCCTGAACTCGTGCGCGTCGGGGCCCCAGATGGACTCGTCGTGGTGGATGGCCAGCACCGGGATCCACACCGACAGGCCGCGCGGCAGGTGGAGGCCGCCGGCGGCGGTGAGGCGGATGTCCTCGAACACCATCCGTGGCAGCAGCGTCGCCGGCGGGTACAGCCGCAGCGTCTCGTGGATGATCATCTGCAGCTGCAAGGAGCACGCGGGGCAACGTCAGAAACAAGGCCGCAATAATGCCAAACATCACCGGCTCACCGGCGACGATCGATACGACGGCACGGACGGACGTACCACGGTGAGCTTGGAGAGGTCGTCGTACGACGGCGGGTCGTCGCCGCAGACTCGGGCGACCTCGGCGCGGGCCCTGTCCTGCCACTCCGGGTGCGTGGCGAGCAGCATCAGCGCCCAGGTGAGCAGCAGCGCCGACGTGTCGTGCCCCGCGAAGAAGAACGTCTTGCACTCGTCGATCACCAGCTGCAGGTCGTAGCTGAACTGCTGCTGCTCCGCCGCCGCCGCTCCGTCCTGCTTCTTCTTCTTCTCCATCTCGGCCAGCAGCATGGCCAGCAGGCCCCGGCCGTAGGCCGACGTCGTGCGGCCCTCGTCGGCGATCTCCCTGCTCCGCCCGATGGACTCCGTCAGCACGGCCTCCAGCTCGCCGTTCAGCCGCGTGATCTCCCTCCTGTACTTGCTCGGGAAGTACCTGCACACACACAGCGACGTCGTCCAGACACGAAGTACGTCAATGCACCAGGTAGTGTGCGTGCATGTCCAAAAAGTTGTTTACTGGTGACAGGCGTACGGCAATAATGTGGTTGTGTTTGTGTCAGTGACCATATGGAATCGTTTCGAGTCGAGGCATCAGACAAGCCGATGCCTCGGCCTCGGTTCAGCGTGCGTGCCATGCCAGCGACCAAAAGTTCCCGGACAGGCGCTGGTAGTGCAATACTGCAATGGAATGGCACACTGAGAGTGGAATCCTACTTGATTAATCCATCGGTTAAGCATGATTAGTGTACCAACGAGAATTAATTAGCTAGCTTGTTAAGGTTATTTGAGGTCGCAGGCCGGCATG
>Ga0182004_10005004_pt1 | contig 10753 bp, 5 predicted proteins | sample Sormic07211540_1_FD_120479 | JGI IMG/M metagenome (GOLD analysis project Ga0182004, IMG submission 120479) | Endophyte microbial communities from Sorghum bicolor roots, Mead, Nebraska, USA - 072115-40_1 MetaG | ecosystem: Host-associated > Plants > Roots > Unclassified | place: USA: Nebraska...
ATGATTGCGGCGAATGAAGCTCCTCGGTTTTTCAGCTACGAAACAAATCACCCCTACTAGTTTACTGGATTTGTTTTGATTATTCAGACATACCGTTGGCAAGTCATAGGATATATAGCTGGCCAACTAAGCCTTGTCCTTCTCCTAAGGCAGGGGGACCGGCCAAGGCCTCGGTGTGCATGCAACTGTCCAACAATGTGCTGGAGCAATGATTTAGGTGGCAAATGCACAAGAAGCCAACATGCCTTTGCTGGTGACCGGTGAGTGCGACCACAGCCACAGCCACAGCTACGCGATGCGTCCTGCGTCCAGCTACTGCAAACGAACTCCGGGCTGAGTTAACAGAGAGTGGCCGAATATTATAAGCGGCCAGAACAAATCTGCTTCGATATTTTCTGTACGTCTTCGAACGGCGCCTACGTATGGAAATCATCAGGAATACGCACCGATATCACACACATGACCACAGTCTCCTCGTATATACTACGTCATCCCTCGCTGTCTTCCTGTTGCTGTTCTCCCTCCTTCCGATCGAAAGACTCTGAAACCTCGCTGTCTTCTTCGTTAACCAAGCTGACCCAAAGCAGGGGCTGCTGTAACCGACCCTTGGTTCGTTACCAACATGTTCTTCTCAGGTTAGCACATGGATGTGGCCAGGCACGCGTCAGATTAAAGGCTACGGCATGACAGACATGCCTGATTTTTCATGCCACTAATACTCTGATTTTCCTTGCTACTAATACTGAAGCACACAAGCAAGCAGGCAGGCTCTTCAAAAAATCTTTGCATCCACATCCTCACGGGGCCCCGCCGGCGCGTTGGACGCATCGCGGGGATAACGTGGCTCGACAGCGACGCGTGTCGGTAATCCACCAATCCAGTCGCCATTCTCATCCTCTGCTAAGCCTTAGCAAAAACATGCATATATTTGCCAAAGATCCGTGGCGATACGCTGCCAACGTTGCAGCCACAAACCCACGTAGCCATTTGGAAATCATCAGGCTTCTACCTCATGCCTCCAAATCCCTGTCAGGCACAGGCAGGCTCTCACCTACATTTGTTGGCTTTCTCGGCCTTATAAATCTCATTTGGAGTCAAAGGAGGAGGATCATTTTCAAGCTGCGTGCGAGCCATCACCACCTGGCCCCAACTTGTCCTGGTTTCTTCTGGAGTTTTTCTTCTCGTTCCCTAACCCTTCTGACGTTCTGATGACTGCACGATGTTTAAAATAATGTGCGATTCCGTGTGCTTGAGGGGTTGTATTTTGCTTTTTCTTGATAAAGATGTATGCATTCTTTATCTTCAGGCTAGGGTTTACAGGTGCAGCCGTGCAGGAGGGATGGGCGCGATGATCTGGAGGGTGATGTTTTATGAGCCAAGTCACCTAGACGGCTGGACTTGCATTATTCCCGGTATACGTCCGGTTCTTTATGATTGTATTGCTGGAGATTCTGCCAACAGCAAAGCTTTCCAATCGGAGGCTTTTAGTTGTAGCCAACAATGTCTCAACTACGCTCCTGAAATGCGTACTACAATAGGCTTTTGTATACATATATAGTACTGAACAAATTAATATGTTGTCTGAAAAAAGACAGGTCAGAACAGAATCCAGTGGTTCAGGTTGGAGCCAAGTCTCTCCAACAGGACTTAGCCTCGACAGTCGGCAAGCCGGCACTGCAATAGTTCACGAAACGGCCGTTCAGTGAACACAGACGTATCATTCATGGATGGGTGCAGTGTTTTCAGGTCGACATCTCTGAAGCATCAGTATTCACGTAACCAGACAGTCTTGTGCTGTTCTCAGGATAGCGGCTGTGGTAGTGCAGCAGGTAATACGTTTTAAAAGTTCTCGATGGTTGTAAGTGTAGGTCTGGGTAACTGTTCTTGTCTAAACTCTATGTTCAAACTGTATTTGTGTTGGAAGCAATGGAAATGGGGAAGATCCCTTGTATCGAAAAAAAAAGTAATTTGTACCTGATTTGCAGTTGTGAAACGACTGAATGTCTTCTTGTTCACGTTCCTGAGATTTGTTACAGTGATCAGATTAAGACCCTTTTCTCAGCTTCGTATGTTTTGCCTCCTTTTTCCTCACGAGATTATGGTAAAGATCGTTTCAGTCAAAAAGGGTAATCTTCACGTTCACGTTTTACATCAAATCCTAGTCGAGGAGGTGTTCAATGCATGCATGCAAAATTTCTACTACTTTTCTTGCAGCCACCGATCGATGTGGCAGAAGATGTCTGAAAAGGGCTTAAGTTCTTGCTTCCATCAAATGACCAAACAGGAAATCTGCGTCGCAGTTGCAAGGTTTCCTTCGGCGAGTACATAAGCTGATAAGCACCAGCGAGTAATCGGATATTGTTTGCTGGAAAGGTCACAAATGACAACACACGGACAGGTTCAGAACCCACGAGAATAAAGAAGGTCACTGGCTGTCCCGTTAGTCCAAAGCAGATGAGAGAAAGGAAGGGCTTGATGGCCCATCAGAGTTCTTTCATCACTGCAAAACCAAAAGCAGGTGAATGATGGGGATGCTTTATTCGATGATCGATGTGTTCTGCGCAATTGGCCACACTGGAAAGAACTGACAGACCTAAGGCCACGAAGCAGACAGGGCCATGATTCTCAGAAGGTGACACCATCAAGAATCAAACAACTGAATTCATAATCTTAGACATTTTGATCCTCTAGTTAGAGAAGCGTTATTTTGAAATAGTACTGACTAATAGAACACAATATCACTGCGAAAACAAAAGGAGAAATTTTCAGCTAACTGTATATATGGACTGTATTCTCCATTTCCAATAGAACAAACTAAGAACTATATGCCACCTGCGGTAGTACTGAATATATGGACAGTATTTGTCCTTTTCATTTGGTGGCCAATCTTTTCTATTCTTATTTTCAGGGCCCCGGTGATTCCTTTTCCTTTACATAAGATAATGGCAAACAACCACAAGGCCATGATGGTGGATTCGAGTTTATCGCAAAAATCGGAGGAATGCTGTGTCTTTACAGTTAACTAAGTACGCACGGCGACCCGACATGATTGTCATGTCCTTCTCAAATGACATGGCCAAGAGTATGCTTACTCAGTTACTCTAAGCGTTTTTTTCTTAAAAAAACATATTTACTCTAATTAGCGTTTGCAATAATCAAGCAAAGAGTGGGCATGAATAATAATGACTTTTTTCGTTTGTGCTGATTCCAGGGGAGTTATTTATGCATCTCATATCTGCTGAGGTCACACGATCTGCTTGGAGTACCAACTTAATCTGTCCTAACCTAACAAAGTAGCACAATTCAACCAGTTGAGCACTTACACACAGTTATAAAAGCACGCTTGTTTCGAGTACAAAATCTTTCTCATGATCACCTCGTTGAATATGATTTACAGTTACGGAGAAGATGATGCTTTTTCCCCTGAGTCGCTGAGTGTCATGTTACAGATAATCATATAGGAAAAAGAAACAGTCGCCTTTCTTTCTCACCACAATATTAATGTTCGCCTCCATTTATATTCTTAGCCCTTTTTAGGCTTTTGGCTTAAATTCCTAGTGGATTAGAGCCGTTCATGGTTCATGCTATTTAGGCCATGTTACAACTTACTATTCACTGGTACTAATCATTACCTAGCTAATAACTAACTACTCGGCCTGTCTAAAAAAAACTTGATGTTTGACAACTAAAATAAAAAATTGTCTAGGCCCTCTCATGCAGCAACAATTCTGCACGGCTAATAATAAGGGTATCAACGTCATATAACATAAACATTAATCTGTTTGAAAAAACCAAGAACAAAAGTATTTTAGATGAAGGAAGTATTTAGCTAGCTATTTATTATCAGGAAGTTACAGGACGGGCCTTTAACGATTGATCAGTCCATAAAGACGGGGAAAAGGAGGCCCGACAGGCCGAGCCCAACTAGTAACTAGCAGCCGCGGAGCCAATCTCAATCATCCTTGGAAGGGTCCATGACATGGCCTAGGAACAAGACCTCAGCCTTCTCGTACTCGACGATCGCGAACATGAAAGGATGGTCCGCCACAAACCTCATCGGCGGCGGCGGGGGCCTCACCGGAGGACTGTAAGTCGGGCTCGTAGGTTCGTACATGTTACTACCGCTGCTACATCTACAGAGGCCGGCCCCTCGACTGCAGCTCATCCGGCATCGGTGGCAAGACAGAGCACACGCGCTCGGCGTCCAAATGCGCGCGTGCATGGACCAGAGTGGGCTTGACCCTTAGGCGTAGAAGTGGCTGCGCCGCTTGGGCAAGCAACCGGCACTGCCGGGTGTATAAAGTCCAGAGAGTTCAGTTGAGACGGCAACATGTATTGAACGCAAAACAGAACCCATCTATAAGATTCCTCTGAACTCCTATCCCGTGCTCTGCTTCCCCTTCCCAAAGTCTGTCCTCTAATTCCTTCCCCAATTCAGTTACCCTAACAGTACATAGCGGCAACCGCTGTCGTGCCTTCCTCGTCGACCTCCACGGCGCACGTCTGCCTCACGGCCGACACGTAGATCCCCTCGCGTGGCATGTTCGACACCATCCGCGACAGGTCGGCACCGTCCGCGAACGGCGCGGACAGCCCGAGCTGCCAGAGCGCGGTCACCGCGTCGAACGTGAAGGAGAACTTGAACTTGGGGACCTTGCACGGGCAGACTGCCTGCTCGCGCCGTGGCGCGCACCGCATGACGAAATCCGGCTCAGTGACGGCCAGGCGCAGCAGGTCGGGAAGCCCGTCGTCCCTGTGCGGCAGGAATATGAGCATGCAGAAGCAGGGCGCCTTGGGGTCCAGCTTGCCGTCACGCCCCACCATCTTGTAGAAGCACTGGAGGACCTTGAACCCCAGTCCAGGGGCGTCGAAGCTCTCGGCGTAGTGCATGCCAGCGTCCGACAGGAACGGCACCCGCACGGGCTCGCCGTTGCGGCGGTAGAAGTTGTCGCGGACGGTGTTCGACGGATCGAACCTCCGTGCCCACGTCGCCTTGAAGTGCATACCGTTGGCGAGGACAACCTTGGTGTCGCCGTGGACCGCGCCATCGGACAGGAGGTTGCGTATGCGCCCCGCCGTGGCCTGCTCGACGAAAGCGTTCATCTCAGCGGTCGCTGCCGCAGGCTGATTCTTGAAATCGACAGACCTTGCGACGGCGTAGTGAGCAGAGACGGCGGAGGACACGAACTCCGGCGCGAGGAAAAGCGTGCGGTCCACGAAGATGCCGGCGGCGAAGGAGAGCTGTGGCCACGTGCTCACGTTGGTGAGGAGCCTCGCTGTGGCTGCGTCGAGGTGGTGCGTGTTTTCGGAGCCCAGGAACGTGAGCAGCTGCCGCAACGTCGGGCCCTGCGTGCCCACGGCGAGCAGCGCGAGCCCAGCCCTGAGGGACATAGGCGAGAAGATAAAATTGGATTGGTTGGTTATCGCCTCCATGCCAGGGTACCAAGCGACTTGCAAGCAGTAGTCCATGGCGAGCGGCTATTAGGTTACCGTGAAGTGATTTCGATTATTAGCAGAGAACCTTGCCAGATTACGGTGACGTGATTAGTTAGTTAGAGGTGTTCGTGGAAAAGCTGCGGGTAATAGGACCCATCGGGTTGTATTTATAGACCGAACCGTCTCGGTGAACCTCCTAGCTAGCTTGAGGAGGATGAGGACCGGGTTACCCCTACTCGAGCCTTATAACTAAATATTGGTATTAATAAAAAAAATACAGCTCCAGTAGGAATCCTATCTACTAGAGCTCTCTATTTGAGATGGACAATCAAATCTCCCTTGCATACCTAATTCCTATTGGCCCAATACCTCGGCTCTCATCCTGTGATTCCTTCCTTCCTATGCCCGTATGGAGGCCGAGAGGCCGCTCCGTCACTGCAACACGTCCCATGTCAACTTTGACGTGCTCCCTCCCCTGTTCGCAACATGTCCCCTGCCCACTTCGGCATGCTCCCTCCCCTGCCTGCCGCTTGCCCGCCTCTCTCTCCTCTGGCGGTGAGCTCCACGGGGGATGTGACAGTGCAGCGGCCACCCGCTGCACCCGGCCCACCACCACCAACTCTTTCTCTTCCCTCACCCCAACCTAGCTCTCTCTAATCCCTTGACCTGACCTGTGCGATCTCTGTCGCTGGCTCCCGCCCTTCCCCTTCCTAAATTGAAGATGACAGGTGGATCCCAATAGTCAGTGTCTATTAAGAGAATTTGGAGGCTTTGTTTTAGGGCTTCTGCTGGAATAAATGCAAAATAGAGGGCCAATAAAAATATGAGGAAACACCCAAATTAAGAATAGAGGGCCCTAGTTTGGGGGCTATTGTTCAAGTTGCTCTTATTCTCATAAACAATGTTGTATGAGTTTTATATAAAAAAAAGGTTGTATGAGTTTTCATCTCTCAACGTAGCCAAAATTTATAGCTAGTGAGATCTAATGTTATAGTATAATTTTTTCAATCACCATGAATGTAGCATATCGGTACACGACCAAAGGCAATACGATTTAAACTAAAAAGATCATGCGAACATAAAAAAAAGTAGACGAGTCTAGATAATAGAATTATATATTTTTTGTTTACATCCCTAATGGTGCACTAAAATCATATAATTAAAATAAATTAAAATCCTCGGAAGTCTAGAACTAGATCAATTTTGCATAGTTGTACTTGAATTAGAAATGAGGGGCCAAATGTTTCCATTTGCACTTTTCACACTAGTATATAACTGAAATTCTTATGAAACATCATTAGCTCTTTATATGCATCATCAACTATTCATCAAAACATATTAGTAGATTTGATACACTTACACTTTGGCATTAACTTTCTTTTATCTTGCCCCTTTTTTCTTGCCTATGAATTAGATTAGTCAGAGGAGATTACTTTTGTTTCTACATTTCTTTTGTATCTGAAAACAAATGTCAATTTGGTTGTTAACTCTAATATTGCTAACTCAAAAACTATGTGTGCACGTGCATGCATTTTATGACGTGTGATTATGGTTGGTATCGTCAAAACGGTCTTGCTATGCTCCAATCTATGTAAGACTATCGGTTTAAATCAAAATATCCTTTTTTTTGTTTTTAAAAACTTTGTTTTTGAAAACTAATAACCAGTTGGTCCTCTACGTATAGAATAGAAAACTAACAAATCCAGTGTCGGTGTTTTACTCTGTTTAAATCGAATTAACTGAACTATTCCAATGCCACATGTCCATATGGGTGGCCTCTACTTAATGTAGTCGGGTGCCCTTGGTACTCTAGTTGTCGTTATCGCCCTACCCTATTGGCATCAATGCTCCCTGCTCGCCGACATACCTGGTTGTCATCTCCTGACGAATGGACTGCTCCATGCCCCGTCGTTTTGATGCCTACTGTCACTCATCGAAAATCGACTACACCAATGCCAGTCCTCGCTCGTATCCCGCAGGTCGCGCCAATGCTGCAGCTCCAGACTCCGGCATGCTCTACGTCGCGCGCCCTTCCTTGATCGGTTGCTCCTGCCCCTTTCCATTGTGTCGCGTGCCCCATTCCTGCTTGCACTGCCACCATAGCTCGGGGCGTAGGATAGGAATAGGATAGGGTTGGGTTGTGAGGAATGGAGTGCCAAGTGGGATGAGAGGAAGGGTTGTGTGTTTCGAGACATTGGGGTACACTGGACAGACCAGTGGAGTGGAAAGTTTGGGCTATGCAGGGAAGGACAAGAGTTGCAGAGTGGATCGGTTTGTTCGATTCTTTGCGGCTCCAAAACCGAAGCAGTATCTAAACACAGCACTTCTAGGATAAAAGAAAACAAAGTTGAAACAAGTCTAGCTCAATTTGGTTTTCGGTGAAAAATGCTCATCCCTAAATCTAGGCTCCACACTTGGAATAGAAAAAATATGGGCAAAATCTTTGTTCATGCATTTTTCATGTTAAATTAAACTGACTCCTGTGTGCACGATCCCTGCAAAATTTCTGTATTCCAAAACATGCATAACATTGGACCTGCGCATATATATGGACTTATGGAGTACATGACGTACACAGTACTCACGTAGTTTTTGTGCGCTGATCACCTGCCGTTCGAACGGAGAGCCGAGACGGAGACGGGTCGACAGCTCGTGGATCTCGTGCGCGTCCTATCCTGATTCCTGACACTAGTCGAATACTCGGATTGGGACGACTGGGCCCTGCGCCCCCCCTGCCCACGTTCGCTGCCACAGACAAGGCGTCCCGCCGTCGATCAGATGCATGCCACATGCCACGGCGCTGACTGCACCTCATAGTCACAGGTTACGGGCAATGTGGAAGGTTGAGCCAAATCAACTAGCACAAGCGATCAGAGATTAACAAAAAAAAAAGAAAAAAAAAAGAATGTGGGCGGAACCCAACGGCTTTGCTGACCGACGACGTGCCATAGGATTCCTTTCTTACGGGAGGGGTGTTGTGTTGGATGAGAAGGGGTCGGGGGTAAACCTTACGGTCAAATCCCCATCTCCACTTCTCCGGATCCACCCAGCCACGAACAAGGACGCCTTTCCGGCCTCGCAGCACGCAGCAGCTTCTCATTTCTTCAGCCACCAACCAACCACAGCACGAAAAGGAGGGAAGAGAACCGAAACACTTCTAACTCGCTCCCTACCTGAGACCTCAGTCCCTCTCCCTCTCATAAACGACGACGAGGAGGCCGCACGTACTCCGCAATATAGCTTCTCAGTTCACGCTCTCTAGTCTCTCCTCCAGGCCTCCACCACCGGCTCCAGCAGCCTGAGCTAGTGAGCTGAGCACCGAGCACGAGCTGCCAGCCACCGTACGGCCCGGGCAGAAGCGGATCGGAGGAGCAGAAGCAGAGCGAGATGGGGCTGGGCGTGAAGGCGACGCCGTTCACATACGCGGCGCACGCGCTGGCCGCGGCGGCGGCGGTGCTGGTGCTGGTGTGGTGCGTCCACTTCCGCGGCGGCCTCGCGCTCGAGGCGCAGAACAAGAACCTCATCTTCAACGTAAGCGCCGGACCCCCTGTTTCTGTTTGTGCCCTCTTTCGATTGCAAGTTGCAACCGCCTTCGCCCTTCGGGATTTGGCTACCTTTGTTCCTTGCTTGCTTGTTGCGAATGCGAGCCACGTCAGCGGCGCGGCTTTAGCAGCAAAGAAGAATATCCTACCGTAGCGTCTGTTCCCTTCTTCTTAGCGGTAGTGCGTCACACACTGTTCCCAAAATCTGGGATTTTACAATGAAATCGTCGGCTTTGTGAGCTTCGAGCGTTTGATTTCTTGGGGACTGCATGACAGTTCTGAACTTTTGATCTGGGAGGTAGAAGAAACATAGCTCACTGCTATGTTTGTTTTTCTCTGAAGATCAATGCCTTTTCTTTTGAAAAAGGATGTGAAGATCATTTCAGCCCCCGACGCTGTAATTGGATCATTGGACGAGTAAAAGACTAAAGTACTCTTTGGGTCCAATTCATGAACATAGTAGAAGGGAGCAATCACCAAAATGCCATTCGCTCTCTTTGCGTGGACCCCTTTCATCATATTCTTAGTTCACACATAGGAAATGTGCCTAGGAAATGAGACGAAAATGGCGCAGAGACTGTTGAGAGCATAAGAGAAGCAACATCACATGGCGACTGCCGGACTGGTCTTAAACTTTCAGGATTGACCATTTGTTCTACCCTGCTTCAAAACATTGCTTGCAGTTGCAGTTTGGGAATGCTACGGTGGAATAATGCAGACTCCAATTCTACCCTTGCATGTCTGGCTTTGCCCTGGATGGCTGGATGACTAATGTGCAGTATCTTACACTAAGAACCTAGATTAAATGTCATGTCTTGCACAAGAACCTAGATTAGATGTCTGTCTCTGCCCTGGATCACTAATGTGCAGAGTGTTACGAAGCTTAAAAACTTACACCGTTTTTCTACCTCTGCATCAATTAGATTTGGATGGCTAATGTGGCAATGTAGCTTATCCTATGTCTTTACTTGTCAATTGCTGTAAATTTGTGGTTTTCTTGTGTGTCTATTGCAGGTTCACCCTGTTCTTATGCTGATTGGCTACATTATCCTCGGCAGTGAAGGTAACAGCAATACACAATCATGTCCAAACCAGCACTAAACGTTGGTTTCTAAAGATCCACTGTATGGCAGCCATTATGATCTACAAGGTGTTTCCAAAACTGAACCACGACACAGCCAAGCTGACGCACCTCATCCTCCACGCCATCGCGACCGTGCTCGGCGCCTTCGGCATCTACTGCGCGTTCAAGTACCACAACGACAGCGGCATCGCCAACCTCTACAGCCTGCACTCCTGGCTCGGGATCGGAACCATCTCTCTGTACGCCATTCAGGTGACGCACTACGCGCCGGCGTCGCGCGTATTTCGCAAGAATCTGCAGCTAGCCTTCCCCCAGTTCTTGCAGCCTTGCAGGTGGATTAGCTGATTGTCCTGTCTGTCGATGATGTTGCTCGCAGTGGGTGTTCGGGTTCGTGACCTTCTTCTTCCCCGGCGCGGCGCCGAGCGTGAGGCGCAGCGCGCTGCCCTGGCACGCGCTGTTCGGGCTCTTCGTCTACGTTCTGGCGCTGGCGACCGCGGAGCTCGGGTTCCTGGAGAAGCTCACCTTCCTGGAGAGCGGGGGGCTCGACAAGTACGGCGCCGAGGCGTTCCTGGTCAACTTCACGGCGCTCGTCGTCGTGCTCTTCGGCGCCTCCGTCGTCGTCGCCGCAGTCACGCCGGCGCACGTCGAGGAACCGCGGGGCTACGCTCCAATTCCGATCAACTAGAGGGTA
>Ga0182004_10005005_pt1 | contig 10752 bp, 7 predicted proteins | sample Sormic07211540_1_FD_120479 | JGI IMG/M metagenome (GOLD analysis project Ga0182004, IMG submission 120479) | Endophyte microbial communities from Sorghum bicolor roots, Mead, Nebraska, USA - 072115-40_1 MetaG | ecosystem: Host-associated > Plants > Roots > Unclassified | place: USA: Nebraska...
AAAAAAAAAAAAAAAAAAAAAAAAAACAAGACACCAATATCTTAGGTGCATACCTTGGTTTTTCATCATAATAATTCAAAATCGAGACATTTAAAATAGTAGCTACTACAGCAAACTCCTTTTCAAGACACTTGAACAATTTTAACTAAGACATTTAAGCTTCCACCGTCTCAGTAGGAGCTTCGATCAAAAGACCCTTTGTCGGCTTAGCCAAAAGGTCGGTGAACTCCTGGAACGGGGTCTTCATATACTTAGTCTCAGTCCAGAACTCAGGAGTAAGGAAGCCATAGGTCTTCATCAGACAATCAAAGGTTGCCTGCAATTCACAAAGATGTGAGCATGACCATAAGCCAGTGAATTTCCCACAAAAACAAAATGAAACCGTCTATAAAGTACACACTAAAGCCAGGGATAGTGATTAGCTATTGCTCAAAGGTGGATAGCAAAGAAACATAGAATCACAAACTTTAAGAAACAAACAATCATAAACATACAAGAGTTCACTGGAACTGTTAGGTAGCTTCAAACCATGCAAAGCAACATTTAGCTTACATACTGAAATTAGCTTCACTGACCAAAAAAACAAGCATCAAAATATGAATGAAGTCACAAGATATGCAATGGCTAGATAAAGTACAAAATTTGTGTAAGAATATAGCAGGGCAGGATTTGCATTATGCAGACATGGAAGGAAATAGTGCATAATTCAATATAAATGACAGATTGCGCGGAACAAAAAATGTAAGCACAAGAAAAACAACTCTGTATCAGTCATATTCCATATACCCTAAGTACCGTTATGGTAAGCTACAAAACAACTGCTCAGCACAGCACAGAGGCAGCCCTGTTCAATGCTGTAAACTGGCCAGCAATGAATTTTTGTGATTTACATAGCAAATTGATGTTCATATGTGAAAGTGAGTCATAGTGTAGCAGAAGTGCAATCAATTTGAACTTTGTGCTGAATCTGCCTCTATGCAGCAGTGACCCAATTAGCAATGACACCTTATATATTATGATTGTATTTATAAAAAACCGTAGGAAGGAAATTGTATAACACAAAGCCCAAATAGTAACAAACCTCATTCAAACTTCTTAGTTAGAACAGAAGACTAATGGTGGATAACTACACTAGGTAACTTGACAGTTAGAAATCTGAAAATAATACAAGGGTACAACTCTAGACCATAAATGTACACAAAATCTAAGATGCGCAGATTACATATCTGCCAACACATGGTATACCGAGCAACAAAGGAAGCAATATAAGTAATAAAACAATACAGAAGTAGACAGAGATCTAAACTGGTATACCTTGACGAAGTTGCCGAGTGTCTTGGTGGAGCCACGGGACGAGGTGAAGACGTCCTCAATGCCAGCGAACTGGAGGACCTTCTTGGGCACGCGGGCAGCGACGATTCCAGACCCCCTGGGTGCCGGCACCATGCGCACGGTGACGGAGCCACACTTGCCGGTGACCTTGCAGGGCACGGTGTGGGGCTGTCCAATCTTGTTCCCCCAGTATCCCCTCCTGACGGGCACGACCGAGAGCTTGGCGAGGATGATGGCGCCGCGGATGGCCGTAGCGACCTCCTTGGCGCACTTGACGCCGAGCCCGACGTGGCCGTCGCCGTCGCCGACGACGACGAACGCCTTGAACCGGGTGCGCTGCCCGGCGCGGGTCTGCTTCTGCACGGGCGTGATCTTCATCACCTCGTCCTTGAGCCCCGGGACGAGCTGCTCCACGATCTGGTGCTCCTTGACGGGGAGCGAGTGCAGGTAGATCTCCTCGATCTTGTGGATCCGGTTCTCCTTCACGAGGCGCCCCAGCTTGGTGACAGGCACCCACTTCTCCTCCTCCTGCTGGCGGCCGCCGCGCCGGCCACCGCGGCGCCCGCCACGGTCGCCGCGCCCGCCGCGACCGAACCCGCGGCCGAAACCGCCACGCTCGCCGCCGCGGTCGCCGCCACGCTCGCCTCCGCGGTCCGCCATAGCTGGGTGAGTTGGGGGGTTGGGGTTGTCGCCGGTGTGGCGCGCTGGGAGCGGTGTGCTGCGGAGCGGCGGCGGCGGCGGCGCGAAGGGTTTGCGAGGGCGGAAGCGAAGCTGGCGGCGGCTTAGGGGTGTTTGGTACGTGTCGTTAAAAGTTTAATAGGTAGAGTAACATTTTCATTTTATTTAATAATTAGTGACCAATTATGAACAAATTAGACTCAAAAGATTTATCTTGTAAATTACTATCTAGCTGTATTTTTTGTTTCATAAATAGCCTATATTTAGTGATCTATGCATGTGTCCAAATATTCGATATGACGAGCGTTAAACTTTAACTTGTGAAATTAAACAACCTTTTATATAAATAAAGCGGTGTAGTGGTGAAGATGGGGTTAGGGTTTGGGGAATGAGAATTTGGGCTCGACCGTGAGATTGTAGTAAGCCGCGCAGCGTGGTGGGCCATGAATGGATGGGCTCGGGCCTAGAGTGTGTTGGATGTGCGCAGTGGAGTGGACCTCTTTGAATGGTTGGCAGTGTGGGCCAGAATTGATATAGGCATAGGTGATGGGTTGTTGGCATTTCAGTTAAATGTTGAGTGGATCTAATCTCGTCCACTCAAAAAAAAGAAAACTAATGTCATTTCGTACAGGCCTTCAGCTCGATCACTATTCAGCGAGCGCATGACCTCGTCACCCAAATGTACCTTTTTTACTTTAATTTGCAGAGGCAATCACGATTGTCTATGTCGTAAAATTGATTTACAGTAGAAACGATGAGCCGCCAGACCTCGTAAAACGAGAAGGTGGGCCGCCATTTCAGTCTCACGAAATGGCACTAAGGCCTAGCAAAGCCCGTATTCAATCCTCTTATGAGTCTTATACATATGGCGCTTAGGGTTTCTCCTCACTTCTCCAACCCTCACCCTCACTTCTCCTGTCGCCCTCGTCTCTCCCTTCCCCCGCAGTGGCGTAAGTGCGCAACCTCCGATCCTGGGTGCGGCTGGCTACCCAGCGGTGGGCACGAGGGGGACGGGGCCTGATTGCCCGGTGGTGGCGCTCTCCATCACCTCCAGCTCCTGATCTGGTGCCTTCCACCCTCATCCACTCTAGATCCGACGATAAGAGGCCACACCGCGACGTGGGGAGCGCAGGGGGTAGCGGTGTGTCTAGATCCAGATCGAGCTCCCTTGGCGATGGGAAGCGCGTAGGGGGGCGGCGTGTCCAAATCAACTACCTCGATGGCAGGGAGCGCGCAGGGACGACACACATGTCCTGATCCAACTCTCCCAACAGCGAGGAGCATGCAGGTGCGACGACACATCTAGATCTATCTCCCCAGCGGCAAGGAGTGCACAAGCACGTCTGGATCTAGCTTCCTTGGCGCCGAGTAGCACGTAGGTGCGGTGCCACATCGAGATCAAGACCATAACAATGGCCATATTTGGTAATTCTCCCCATTCAATAAGATCTATATCTCACTGTTGGTGACGCATGTGATGGTGGTGAGGAGGCTGGCAGTGAGGAAAAGGTGCCCAAGAAAAAAAAATGACTAGAAATTGGAGCTTTCCTTCACCATCACTAGTAGCAAGAGAGTTGTTGCTAGTTGAGGTGTCCAAGCCATTGTCAACTGAGGAGAGATCCATGAGGGTATAGCATCATGTGGTAAGAAGGTTGGTAATGGATAGAATTTAGAGAAAAGTTTACTTTGCTAGCTTGAAAATAGTTTACCACTCAGACCTTCTCCAGGATAGCAAGCTGAAGAAATGCTCTTCCTTAGGAAGGAAGATGAAAAGTTATTAGTAAGAAATATTTAACTCCTCATGTTAAAAAACTTATAATGTCCGGGTGCATCAAATATATTTCTTATTGTTTATTTAGAGTTATATTTTATTAAATATGTGCTTTGATTAATCAAATGCATAGTTTTTGTCTAATAACATGATGCAATTTTGTAGGGACCTCAAATTAATTCAAATCATCATTGTTTTCTTTAGGCCCTTCAATTGTTTGCTTACCCATGTCATAAGAAACTTCAAATTGAATGAGCATGAGATCAAGTGCTACTTTTGTCCTAGACAACTACTACCTTGTACTTGCATATTTTTTATCAGGTGACTTTGGTAAATAGCCCCCTCTACTTGTAGCCATCCATGGGCGGGCAAGGATGCTATTATTGAATTTCTTGTGGCAAGCACCGAATAGCATAGGTAAGTAACCTTTGAGTTGAAAATTATTTTGGTATAACCACATCTTTTTGCATTATGAACAAATGATTAATCATTTTGATTCTATCATACTCATGTTCATAAGGAAATAATGTTTGCCAAGTAAGATGATAGAGAATTTAATATTTTCTATGTTTAATCGTGTTTTAAGTTACATGAATAAGGAAACGAAGAATGGGTGTGTTTGTTCATTAGAAACTAATTATTATAGCTATGTATATATTTTGGATTTATTTACAAGGAATACCTCCAACATACTCAAAAGTAATAAAAATCTATTTTTTGACATTCAAGTTCACCAACATTACTATTTGACATAATGTTGGCACCCTTGGAATTTATTGACAAACAAAACTGGATAGTAACTATACTTTCCTTTGTGCACCTAGAACATAGTAAGGATAATTTTTCATGTTTTTCGGTCTACATCCACCATATTTATGTGAACAGCTTTGATATAGCAAGGAAATGACAATGGCATCATTCTTCATATGTGCTATGCAACATCACTTATAATACAACCATTCAATGAGCATCTCCTTTCTCCTGTAGTCCCATTAAAGGTGGGCACACATCAAGGATTCATTCATGTTTCAACTTTATTAACTAGGTTTTTATTTTGAGTTAGTCAAATTTAAAAGGCTAATTAAGTTGAGCTATAGTAGATCCATGGCATACTTACTAAAGGCACCTTTGCTAAGTCCATTAGTAATTTTCCATGAGTAGGTGTATACCAATGTTGTGACCATGAACTCATCGTTATAGAACTAGACCGATTGGAAGTGGGAGGAGATAGTTGGATTGGAAATGAAATAGATGGGCCTTTTGTAGGTATAGAGGCAAAGTTCAGTTAAAATAGGCATAGTAGCATAGCCATCCATCGTTCAGTCGCACAGTTGTACATGATATATCTCGGTGGTGTGTCTGAGTTAGCAGGTATCCAAGATCCTCATGCTCTTAGAGTTAAGAATCTTTCTTAGAAAGTACAACCATGATCGTGCTAGTTACTATTGCCACATTCATGGTTTTAGCTACCATCACAATGGTTGTGTATCTTGTGGAAAAGCCCTTCTAGAGTTATGGCGAGCTTACTTTGATGGAGGTCAACCATAACTTAGGTAACTCTAGGCCTTAGATAGGCACTTGAACTAGTAGATGGGCCTAAAGAGGACACAAGAGAGACCTAAAATTATTGTTGACCTTTTGTTCTCCTTTATAAGGAAGTTTCTTGACTTTCTAGAAATGTGCGGTCTTGGTTACCTACAATGGGATACTTATTAGTATTAGCATTTCTAGATCTCAGACGCACCACCTAGCTATATCACGTGCAACTCTACCAAGGAGCAATGGGTGATTGTGCCTAACTCTAGCTAGACTCTACCTCTATACAACAAAATGTCTATCTAGTTGATTTTGTAGTCTAGATGTATCTTCTCATTTTTACTTGGTTTAGTTCTCGAATGATATGCTATGTGTGTCTTATGTCCAGACTTACTTGTCAAAAAATAGAGCACGTACTTACAACAAAGGTGCTTGGCCTAGAAGAAAAGAAAGTCCTATACAAATGATAGTGCTATATTTCTTCTTTATCTTTAAGAGGAAGATTATTAGATCTATTAATAATGTATTGTGTCATAACTATGATTCTATGGGAGATGTTCTGTCTTAGACGGGGATCACATAATTGTGGTGGTTTTGGAAGGGAAAACACAAAAATTCCTCAGTAGACAATTTTAGGTGCACAAAGAAAAGGTAGTGCAATGTCTGATTTTTTTTTGTTAATCCAAAGGCCTCATATGCATTTCATAGTCATCATGAACTACAAGATTATATTGAGGCTATGCCTCTAATGAACCATCTGCTAATGTTCATACAAAGAAGGTATTGGAAAAAATGATTATGAGGTGTTCTTGTGGGTTTTGAAGGACAACGATACACAATAATTGGTCCTTAGGTAAAGTGTGTTTTTCCTAATTTGTTTGGAAAAAAGAGTTGACAATAATCTAGAGTTGACTACAATATAATGACCATTCATCCTAACCACAATTTATTCTTCTTTGTTCTCCATGCTCTCAATGATGTATATGGGTTTATACACAGGTTTCCCATTTCACATTCAATTGTCTCCATGCCCAATAATAAGTACTCATCCTGTTCCAAATTGAAGATCATTTTGGCTTCTCTGTGTACATAGTTTTATTATGTATCTACTATTTACACAACATATATCAAGGTACATAGTAAATTTCTATACCTAGAAAAGGTCAAAACGACTTACAGGCTGGATGGAGGAAGTACTGAAAAGGTTGAGCTTGAAACAAGCTGTTCACTTGAGCTTATCTGTCAAATTTGCTAGCCATTCAGCAGTGTTTTTCTCTCATAATAAATCAGCAAATAGTACATTTAGCTATGGCTTATTAGCCAAACCAACAAGAGTCTGAGAAGTCTTGGGAAGTTAGCATTTTGGGTAAATGAAATGTACTAGAATTAGGTTATACATTTGTTGCTGCTTGTATTTATTCCTTATATTGTACTAGTGGACCAATACATACTTTAAGACAATTGAGAAATTTATAGTAATGCATGTGCAAGACTATATGCTAGTTACAGAACTTGCAAAAAAAACTATGAACTAAGAAAGGGATGAGAAAGTAGCATTAACATATCTCGATTTTTTCAAGAATATATCACAACAGAAATTAAATTACCATTCAAATTGTATTCCCACATTTAACATCCTTGGCTATTTCCTCATGACTTTTCTTTATGATGAAATTTGAGGGGCAAGGCCCTACACATCCTTGAGCTCAAGCCCTGGCGGCCTGCCGAAGTGCATTGCCATATGAGGTTGATTGGACCCGTGCGTGGATGCATTGTGGGCCCCGAATTATGGGTCGCGGGCCTTAGGTGGAGAGGCGTTGAGTGGAACCCAATTTGTGTCTCTAGTCACGAGTGGTCGTTCAGTGCTTTTCCTTTTTTTTCACAATTGTTCAAACAATAATAACAATACTAGATGCCCGGTTTGTTTCTGTTTCGATGAGGATGGTGCCCACTGTTTTTTGAAATGCAAAGCTATGCGTCAATATTGGAGAGAGTTGGGACTCAAATTCCTCATATACGAGCTACTGCAAATGAGCACAGCTGAGGAGTTTGTATCCGAAATAATGAAAATGAGAAGTGATATTTGCATCAGTGTGTCGGTGCTGCTCTGACGGTGGTGGGAGGTGGGAAACAAGGTAAATGTGGGAGAGCTCATGCCTACATGCCAGGAGATAGTAAAATCAATGTTCACTATGGTGAATGACATACAGTTGCCGATAGCCCAACCTGTAACACCACCAACCTCAATTCCTCAGAGATGGTCGCCGCCGCCACCGGATTATCTGAAAATCAATATAGATGGTGCATTCAGGCCTTGTTCAGTACGTAAAAATTTTTGGATTTCGACACTGTAGCATTTTTGTTTTTATTTGACAAATATTGTCCAATTATGGAGTAACTAGGCTTAAAAGATTCGTCTCGTGATTTACAGATGAACTGTGTAATTAGTTTTTATTTTCATATATATTGAATGCACCATGCATGTGCCGCAAGATTCGATGTGATGGGAAATTTTGAAAATTTTTAGGAACTAAACAAGGCCTGAAGCAGAACTCCAAGAGTGGGGCGTGGGGCTTTGTAGTGCGTGACCATGAAGGTTTGCAGCCCTGGCAGGAGACAGGTGCATGATGCCTTGCTCGCACAAACAATGGCGTGCAAGCAGGCGTTGGAAGCCGCGGAACACTTCGACGGCTTGTGATTTTTCTGTTGGTGGCGGTTTGTTTTCAAAGATCCATAGCTTTCTTCAGGAGAGTTTTAATTGCTTAAATGTCTGTAAGATCTCGAAGTTTTGTAATTCCTTTGCACACAATCTTGCTAGTTTGGGAATGAGTTGGGACCCAGGTCAGTTTTGTATATGGACTGACCCCTCCCGGAGTTTGTAACTCGTTGGACTGCTCACGATTTGGCTAGGCCTGATTCTGTTAATACAAGGCCATGGAGCCTGATTAAGGATAAAAAAACAATACAGCTTTGCAGAAGCAACTGCTTTCTACAACATCAGAAGAAGACCACCTATTGCTATTCTGAAGTTCGGCCTCTCTGAAGAAAAAAGGTGATTACCGTAGGTAATGGGATAATAATTTATCAGAATTACTGCATAACATGATGACGGAATGCAGGCTGAGCTGATTTCGCCATACTATCTTTGTGGATAAAATTGGAGCAAATCAGGCTATTATTTCTGTGTCATGTGAGTGATTGTGACTGGTACGAGAGAGATTGAAGCAAGGAAAGCTCGTAACCGAATTGCCCTGTTTATCCAAAGCTTTTGCTTTCCTGGGGGAACTGTCAAGTGTGGGCTGACTGCCTGCCTCCTGCTACAAAAAGTTGCAGGGGGTGGCGACCTGACGAAAGCAACCTGAATGGCTGGATTTGTTGCTGATTTCAGAGTATGGAAGGCAATGTGCAACTAACCGTGCATGGGATCATCAATCATACTAGTATGGTAGACGGTAGTGGACTGAGACTGATTTTTATTTTGAAAAAAAAAACTTAGTCAATCCATACTTTGTTTCATCATCTATTTCCTTTTTCTTTGAAAGTCACCTCTTCAACATAAAGGAGGCGTCTTTGAGCTTATTACAAGAGAAATGGGCCAAATTCGAAAACTTCAAAAAAATACTGACCCAATCACTCAGCTACCCAAGAAAAAGGTTTGTGGGCTAGCACCCAAGGTTTGTCAGAAGTCAGGATAATGGGAAAAAAAAGAACACATGAGTACAGTGTAAATGTTCTTTTGTTACTGTTACCATACCAGGTCTTCCGAGGACATTTTTTTTTGAATGGATTTAATTTTAGAAATATTCTTGGTTCCGGGTCTTCCGAGGACAAAGATTCCCTGTTTCAAGAGACCACAAATTTTGGAATTTGGCATCGAGATGCAAATTTAATGCAACAGCACACGAAATTAAGGAATAAATAATCAGTACTCCCTGTACTTTCACAAGCCAGCATCAAGTGCACCAAGGTTGAACTGCAGATATGAAGGCTCTGCAAAAACAGCATACAAGGCATGAAAAATACCATATCCATTTTATACATGGAAATGACGATCCAAAAGAAGCAGCTTTCCTTTTTTATGTGGTATGTTAATTTGTGTGCAGCAAAAATGGAAACAAACAGGGAAATTGTTTTGCAGAAACAACCTGACTGGTATATATTATGATATCCTATAAACAAAAAAGGACGATGTAATATTTTTATGCTAACTAACTTGTAAATTTTTTGAATTCAGAAACAACGTGCGTATTTCAGGAATTCTGATCCAGTTCCAGTCTTTTCAAATACGCTATTTCCTGATACAATGTATACATCGCAGGTGCCATGTGAACTGTATAGTGAATTGTGAATAGTAGTGTCCTCAACTCCTCATGCATACTGACAACGCCTAATAAATCATTTGCACCTGATATTATGCACCCTCTGTATCAAGTGCAATCAAGCCATACATCGACTTTTTATGGCAAATTAAAATTGGCTGACGTCAAATGTCGACATTATTTGCTCAGTGGGAAAGACTAGAGGTTTGGCAAAAGAAAAAACTATCAAAGCAATGTGTAAGTTCACTTTTAATTAATTTATTTCAAAAACTATCCAAATGTATCGAGTGGGCCTGTCGCTGGAAGTAGTCCTATGATTCAGAGGAGCATGTGTGGCCCACAACGTAGTATCTATCATCCAGCAATTAGAAAAGTAACCTAGGATCACAATATAACTTGGTGTGTCTGTGGCTCTCGACAACATCATCCAGTGATGTCTGTATCTACAAACCTTTTCCAACGTATGTGTTTCCCCATCTCATTTTGAGCTCCCGTGAACCCATGGCTATGCTTTACATATAGAGGGAGTTGTGAAGGGTTTGAAGGAATTCTATGTCAAGATTCTCACTTGATATAGTGTGTACTTAGGCCTTGTTTAGTTCACAAAAAATTTCAAGATTCCCTATCACATCGAATCTTGCGGCACATGTATGAAGTATCAAATTTAGACGAAAACAAAAACTAATTACACAATTTGCCTGTAAACCGCGAGATGAATCTTTTGACCTTAATTAGTCTATGATTGGATAATATTTGTCACAAACAAACGAAAGTGCTACAGTTCCCAAAATGCAAAAATTTCGGCAACTAAACAAGGCCTTAGGGCCTGTTTGGTAGAGCTATTTTTTTTGTCAAACACTTATTTTCAAAACAACTTTATGGGAAAAGTTGTTTTTCCCCTCCTCTCACAAAGACATAAGTTGAGATGAAACTGAAAAAAAGTAGCTTATTGCAGCTCTCTCCCTCATTTCTCTCCTCAACTATGCATGACGTAGTTGGTGAAGCTATTTTGCTAAACACTTTCTCCAAAACAGCTCAGCTTCATCTAGAAAGTCACTCATGAAGCTATTTTCTAAAAAAACAGCTTTACTAGTGAAGTTGAGCTGTGCCAAACAA
>Ga0182004_10005006_pt1 | contig 10750 bp, 9 predicted proteins | sample Sormic07211540_1_FD_120479 | JGI IMG/M metagenome (GOLD analysis project Ga0182004, IMG submission 120479) | Endophyte microbial communities from Sorghum bicolor roots, Mead, Nebraska, USA - 072115-40_1 MetaG | ecosystem: Host-associated > Plants > Roots > Unclassified | place: USA: Nebraska...
CTAAAAATAAAAAAAAAATCGCCACACCAAGGTGAGAGACAGGTAAGCTGGACTAAATTGCCCTTGCCCACCGCCTGGAGTCGTCTCGCCCGCCGATCTCCTCCATCCGCTCGCCGCGCCGCAAACCGGAGAGGAGACTGCGCTCGGTCGAGCACTCGAGCACCACCTGGGGCCAGCATCTCCGGCACGGCGTCCGCCCTCTGCAGCCCCGGTGTCCCTGCGACCGTCGCTGCTGTCCTACTTCGCCACTGGCCCCTTTGCCCGGCGACGAGCACCACCAGAACAATAGGTATCCCCTCCCCTTTCATAGGTAAAAAAAAATCGTGCGCCCAAACCCTAACATACTATTTGTAATCCGATCTGAATCTATTCGATTGCTTTGCAAAAAATATTGGGTATACATGTGTACACCCATGTCCTTTACTGGGTCCGCCCCTGTCTGTAGCTGTAGGAACAGATGGCTAGTTGATGTACAATTCTCCAGAGTAGAAACAGCTACAAATTTCCCTTCAATTTTTCTCCCAAATCCTGGCGTGAGCGCTGTGGGAAGATGAACACACGAGGACGAACTAGGTGTATTGCTGTATTAGGTCAGCCCAATTAAACTTGACTTGTCTGATGGCAATGGCCGAACTGCGATATAGCCCAAGCTTGGAGAGAGATCGGTTCTCTTCAGCCCTTTATGTCTGTGTCATCCAGTGTGAGCACCTACCACCGATCACTTCTTACCGTTCAAGTGCCACCTCAGCGATTGGTGAACACAAATTCTGGCCGCCAGCTTCAGCCATTTGGGGTGGGAAAGGGAAAACATAGAGGGAGCTGCCGAGTTGGCTCATTGAGGGCATGCACCAGGTGCGGGCTTTCTGGGCATACTGTAGCCAGGCATGAGCATGGCCTAGGAGGTGAGGACCTAGAGGTGCCAGCATCAGTGACAGCGAGCGCTGGCACATCAGCACGTATGGCTGTCTCATCCTTTAGAAAGAAACAGTATAGAAAACATGTCTGATCCCTACATTCTGTAGTTGCTACTTGCTAGTTGGAACTTTTATTTGTTGAATGAATACTCAAATTATGTTGGGTTCTTGGAAAAGGTGAGTACAAAATTAGATTGCTCATCTGCCAATTGCAAAATTTTTATAGATTTAAAGAGCATCTTTAGTACGAATTAGTAGAATTGCTCGGACCCAAGTACCTAACAAAGTGCTAATGCTGATGCTGTTGTTTATGAGGGAGTGGAAGGGGAATCTTCTCTTTTTAAGCCCCATGTTCAAATATTTTTTTGTTACATATTCACTTAGGTCCTATTTGGTAAGGTTTTTTTTGTATCCAGACTCATCAAGAAGCCAGAGAAGCCATGCTTATGTGGCTTCATCCTTGTAAGGAAAAAACAGCTTCTCCCTTCTGTAATTCCTCTAGTGAAGCGGTTTCTTAAGTTAGTGTTTGAAGAACTTAACCTAAGAAGTCAGAGAAGCCACACTTGAAGCCCCCCAAGAAATCCTGCCAAACAGGTCCCTAATTATCTACTTAGGGAATAAAATATTTCATGAAATGAACACCTTCAAACAAAGATTTATTTCTCAATTAATAAATACAGGCTGTCTATCTTCTGGTGTTTTGATCATTCAATGTAAGGTGAGTTATATGGATGATGGAACAAAATTCCTGTGTGCTTTTCATGTGAGAGACAATACTTGAATTTTTGTCTATACCATCCATTTACTGTTTAGACTATAATAGGTATATGATACCGATATATATATGGGGTATTGGCTGAACCCAAATGTTGGTTAGCTTTGATATATGTGCCTTGTTCGCCCTACCTATATTTTCTGGCTAAGGTCTGCCACTTGAAACAAGTCTGAGTACCTTCTAGCATCTTCTGAATTATCTTGGAGTAGCAGTAGCATGTCATGAATTGAGATTTTCTTGATGTACAGAGCAGAAACAATAGGTTCAGAAACAATAGCTTCTATCTCAGCTGGGCCCTTTTTTCTGGCTTCACAAGTTTGAGGGAAGGTTCTTTGGTTGCTCTTCTATCTGCAATTCCGTAGGGTGACACCACTGTCCGCTTAGGGTACTTTGTGTTGGGAATTGGCATTTATTGAGTTGTTTGAATGAGGATACTCAGAAGTGGATGGGGTGAAGCAAAGCAAAGCAACTGTGGAATATTGTGAATGTTTTCAAGCCCCTTGTTCCATTTGTGGATGTTGGGTGGTGTTTTGCAAAGTTATTGACTTGCATGCCTGGTGGTGCTGGGATTCAACTGAAATTTAGGATGAATTCTGTTGCTATTCTTTTTTAGGCTTTTTTAATTTATGTTTGGTCGACTCAACATCAATTTTCTTTTTTTCTATAAGCAAGAGGACATTTGATTCTAAATAACCTCCAAGGACCTAGTTTGCACTCCAGCATCTTAGCAAGCAAGCGATTGCATAACTGCCACAAATGGTTGAGTTCATAGTGCAGCCCGCAAAATAAATATTCTTTGATAAACATTCTATGGTATAATTTAGTTGTGCAATTTGAACAAAATACTGTTGCCAACACATTTTCATTTTTTTTCGATTTTCAGGAATTTGTCTTCCTCATCTAAAGCTGCTGCATTGTGTTTCATATAAATGGCTATGGGGTTGATTAATGCTAATCCTATAATCCATGAGAAAAAAGAAAGGCGCATCCGACCAGCACCAGAGACCACAGATGAAAATGCAGCAGAGCCCATAGACCAGCTGGAAATATTTGATATCCTTCTTAATGATTTTCCTTATATAAATGTAGTGAAGCTTGTTTTTCCATTTATCTGTGAGCTCTCTACCCGAGCTACATATATTTTTTATTTGACAAGGGGGAGTTCCCCATTTCCCTCTATCCTAGCTATTTGGTTCTGGTCCTTAATGTTCTTACATCACATTAGAGATATAAAGGATCCAGAGCACCCATACTCACTGGAACAGCTGAATGTGGTAACTGAAAACTCAATTGAACTCAATGATGAAAGTAATCATGTCAGGTAAGTTCTCATATAACTAGTTTCCTTGGTTTGGATCATTGGATGTACAATTCAGGATTGTTACTGAAGCTCACTCTTGAGATTCATATTTGCTTTGCATCAGGGTTACTTTCACCCCAACAGTGGAGCACTGCAGTATGGCAACTATTATTGGCCTTTGCATACGTGTGAAACTTGTACGGAGTCTCCCTCCTCGTTACAAGGTTTGTTGTCATTGTAGAGCTTGAGACAAAGTACTATGCTACGATTTACACTATCAATATTATTTTGCCACAGCAATCAGGGTTTGATATGTTACCATCATGCCCATTTTAGCAAGTTTTAGAAATCTGTGATAGCCTGATAGGCATGGCTTTTATGTTAGCATACTGCTGTCATAAGGGATAGTTTTGTTGCTAACTACTTTTTCAGAGGTGGTACATGGGCCTGGAATTTCTCTTTTAGATTGAATTATAAAATGATTACATCTGTGTTGCGCATAAAACCTAGTCATGGAATGGTTAGAAAATTGGTAGGTCATGTACATAGCTGCTTTACATTTCATAAAAAATCTTTGATTTTACTGGCAGGAATGCAATCTAATAAGACAGATCTGGAAGTTTTTTTAAAAATTTTATTTAATTTGTTTCTTCCATCTGTTGTGTGCCGTGCTCTCTCTATTGTTTGTTATATTGTGAGAAAATTTAGATAGCCATCTGAATCTTAACTGTTATAGGTGGACATAAGAGTTGCCCCTGGATCACACGCAACTGAAGCTGCCGGTATATGTTCGACAACTTCTGCAATAGTTACCACATCAATTGCTTGGCTGACTATCTCATCATATAAATTATTTCTTTGTTTCAGTGAATAAGCAACTGAATGACAAAGAACGTGTTGCAGCTGCATTGGAAAACCCAAACCTACTGGACATGGTTGAAGAATGCTTATCACCAACATTTGATTGAGGCCATATCTGGGCGCCATGGCGTTTTATGTTCAGAAGCCACACAAGCTTATTGCCTATGGAGTTCACTCCTGTCTTTCAAGTACTGAAATGTTTTGGCTGTTAAAGGACGTGTGCATGATTTTTTTTCCATCCGTCCACTTTTGGACGTTTTTTTGTGCTCGTGACCTCCCTGACCCTGAGCAGAGGGAGATGTAATCAGATCTTGTGCTGTAGCTTTCGGAGTGTTGTCACTTGTCAGTACCACACCATTTTGAGGCTGTGTACCCTACACAATCAACTGAACTTGGTAGGAGAGTCCTAGAATCCTCAAATCATTAGTCGTTTCTGTTTCCATACTCAGGAAATGTTTAGTTTCTGAGTTTCTAGCATGTTTGTTATTATTATTACTATTATTATTGTATAGCATGCCCTAAAGTTTGCATAAGAAAAATCGTGATTTCCCCTCAAGTTTGGCTTCTTGGCTCAACTGATCATGCTAATTCTGTGGCATAATTGTGTGATTTGTGAACCGTCTCCCACTCTCCCTTGAAGACGATACGCTTGCAGGTTGCAGCAGCGCCCACCGAATGAGCATGACACGCTTGCAGTAGCAGGCCAACAGGAAAGGAAAGACGGCAATCATGTGCAGCCGGCATCCCTGGGTACAGTCTACAGGCACACATTGCACCAGCCCAACCTCGTGTCGGTGTCGTGGCAACTTTTCTGCCGTCCCGTGCGCCACTGCCCCGTACGCTTACGGCAAAACGGCTGGCTGGCTCTGGCTGCCTCACAAGTATCGCATCGGCGTCGCAGTCGCATGGCGTGCCCGCACGTCGCGGCTGCGCACAGCGCACCCGATTGAGCCTGGACCTGGACGGCGCACACCACCAGCACGCAGCGCGCAGCAGGAAGCAGGCAGCGGAGGTGTAGCACGCGCCCCCGATAAAAAAAAAAAGGACCGTTCTCACTTCTCAGTGCGCACGCTGTCGCGGAGGAGAAAACAAACAGCCGACGGAATCTCACCTGCTCCCCAGCCCAGGCCGTCGTCGCTCTCGGCTCTCGCTGCCCTGAGCCTTCCGCGTCCCCTGCCCGCGCCGCGATGCCGGCGTGGGCCGAAGCGGCGCTCGTGCTCGGCTCGCCATCCCCTGCCACCGCCACCGCCTCCTCGACCACCTCGTCATGTGGCGTCAGGCCGCGCGCCGCCGTGGAGTCCGGCAGGCTCTTGTGCAAGGTGGCTCCTCCCTTTCCCCTGCCTCCGGCCATTTCTTACTGTATACGGCGTGCTGCTAGTGAGGCGGGCGGGCGTACTGGTGCTCTCTAGCAGCGATTGCGAGCGTGTATGGCTCCAGCCGGTATTGCCCCGTGTTGGTACCGCTCCTCGATTGGCAGGTGTGCTGCTGGCCTGCTGCTGCTGTTGCTGACTTGTTGATTGCTGCGTTTAGACTAGTAGTGGCATCTAGCTGAGTTAACCAGCTGGCTATTTCATGTATGTGTGATATGTGATATTCCTTGCAACAGCATGCATATTATCCATTTATCCTCTTTGTGCTAAAGTTTTGGTAGGCGCTTGTGGTTCCTCGAATTGGACGTTGTATTTGTATAGATCGGATTGCAGAATAAGGTTTGAAGCGTAATTTGTGGAAACCACTCAAATTGTGTAGTGAACACCCTCTGAGTTGCTGCTCTTGGTGCTAATCTGGTCTGTGTTGCACTGTTGCATGAGGTTTTGTGTGCTGTTGCTCTGCCTTGCGATGCATCCACTGTTGCAACAACTTCTCACTCATTCTTTTTTTTTCAAAGTGCTGGAACTACATGCTACAGTGTTTAGGGTGCTAGCCTACTGCGTGTGCTTTGTCCGTTCAGTGAAAAGATACCTGCACTGCACTTTATTCTAACTGTTATGCAAAACAATCTAACCTGCTTAAATGGTAGTGTCTTGTGACGCTGAAAATTGAATATGGAACTTGTCTCTGAAAGTAGCTCAAATCATAAAGATAGATTAAAAGGCCTGAGCTGCCTTAGTATTTGATATTTCTGTTGTGAGGATTTTGGCTGTTTATGATGATTGCCATATAGTGTAGTATGTCAAACCTTCGTATAGTAGTTGTAAAAACATCTGTCTGGTACTTACAATATCAAAAAAAAAAAAATGGCTCACTTGTGTGTTTGCCACAGACGTTCGTGTAGATTGGGTTGTGAGGATTTTTGCTGTTCATGATGATTGACATATAGTGATATAGCACGTCAACCCTCCGTAGAGTTGCAAAAACATCTCTCTGGTACTTACAATATAACTTTTTTTTTGGCTCACTTGTCCAGTAAATGTGTTTGCCACTGATGCTTGTGTAGATTGGGTTGCCATATATAATTTGTGGGAACATGGTTGGCTATACTTAAATTGAGTAAACTTTGAGTACCTGTTGTTAGTGCCAATCTGCGCTGTGTTGCTTGAGCTTTTGTTTGCTGCTCCTCTGCTGTGTGATGCATCCACTATTGCAACAACTTTGCCAACATTGGTGCGCCAGGTGTGCTTTGTTCATTCATACAAAAGCTATCTCCACTTTATTTAACACTGATATACAATTTGATTTAATCTACAAAAATAGCAGTTTCTCGCATGCTAAAAGTTGAATACAAACCTTCCCTGAAAGTTCCTCAGACCATAAAGATAGATAAAAAGGGCTGTGCTGTCTTAGCATTTGATATTTCTGTTTTGAGGATTTTCTGTTCATGATGCTTATCATGTAATGGTATAGCATGCCAATCCTTTCAATGTTTTGGATCACTTGGTTTTGCTAAATTTCAATGCATTTGTTGAAGCTGGTTGTGTTGTGCCCATTGTGTAGTTGATTTTCTCAGTGCTACGTGGCTCTTAACATCTGGTGGCAATCATTGCATTTTATTCTTTCTTATGCTTTAACTGTTTTGCTGAACCTAGATGTTCGTTAAGGCCCTACTTATCTATGCAATTCTCTGTTTGCGTCATGATACTGTATTATATACGAGCAACCTACATCCCACTTTTTCTAAAAGTTATTCTGGGTCAATTGATGATGGCTTGTTCTGCAGGGGTTCCCTTGTACCATTCGTTCCAAAGCTGGATTCCAGATTCATAATTACCGTACAAGGACGTTCAAGATTAAAGCAAAAGCAGAACCTGGTGATGGCTACACACGGCTTGCTCCACTTAGATTTGAATCTCCAAGTGGTCAACTTCTGGTTCAAATACTACAATCACACCCTCACCTTATTCCTGCAACAGTTGATCAGCAACTTGAAAATCTTCAATCAGAGAAAACTGCCCAAAGCGAAGAAGCCTCAAAAGTTCCCCAGGACCTCCTCTACAAGTAAGTTCTCTCAATTCCTTAGAACTGTCTCCTTCAAATCAGCAGCAAGCGCTCAATCATCATATCTGCTCTTTGTTCACCATGTTCTATGTTAAGATGTAAACCTGCAAGGCAACTATCCATGAAGAATGATACACATTTAGTCTCACAACATTGGAAAAAAATGGTTTCTGTATGCAAAAGGCTAGAGTTCAGACAGTATATAATTTAAAAAGAACAGAAACAATTCTGGCAGTAGAGGTAGGGGAAAACAAGGTGCAGCTAAGTAGATTCTGGATTGACTGATTCGATGATAGCCTGCCGATACTTGCTTGGGACTAGAAGGCTTTGATGTTATTGTTCTACCCTCCATTGAATCATGTTCATAGTCACGCACTTAACAATTTACTAATTGGTGATAAGCTAATTGAACTACAGGAGAATTGCAGAAGTCAAAGAGAAGGAAAGGCAGAATGCCTTAGAAGAGATTATCTACTGTTGGATTATATATAGGTTCATGGATAATGACATATCTATGACATCTGCATTATCACCTGGGGGTGGCCCTGTACGTGACATATCTGCATTGCCTAATCAAGAGGATAAATTGCAAAGCATACACTCCGCAGACGCTTTTGAGATGATACAAAACCATCTCAATCTTATCATGGGAGAAAAGATAGCAGCACCGCCGGATACTGTTGTTGAAATCAGCAACTTGAATCTTGGAAAGCTGTATGCAGCATCCATCATGTATGGTTACTTCCTGAAGAGGGTGGATGAGCGATTCCAACTTGAGAAAACTATGAAGACTCTCCCACCAAACCCCAAGCAGCAGATAGTATTTGAAAACCTACAACCTAATCCATTCTGGGATATGGAGTCCTTGGTACAGATTACACCTGATGGGGAGGAGATAAGTTTGGACGACGAAGGATCAAATCCTAACAAGTTGAAGTCTTATGTCTCGAAACTGGATGCTGATACATTGCAAAGATATGCTACTATCAGATCGAAGGAAGCCGTCTCACTGATTGAGAAGCAAACTCAGGCATTGTTTGGACGGCCAGACATCAAGGTATTGGACGATGGTTCGGTCAATGCAAAGGATGGTAGAATGGTAACAATCACATTTACAGAGCTGAATCATCTGGTCTTGGAGGCAGTTACTTTCGGTTCCTTTCTGTGGGAAGCTGAGAGTTATGTAGAATCGAAATACCATTTTGTCAACAGTTGAATGTCTTTCTTATTTGAATTTTGGAAATGGTTTGTGTGCATGAGATAAGGTAGGATCCATCTCTGATCTGTTTCTCAGTGTAGTCATGGTTCTTGCTCGCTGTCAGGAACAGCCAAAGTATCACCATCAATGAACCATTCCTCTAACAGGTTTGTGATTTCCATCAAAGGAAGTGGACCCGATCCATAGTGTAATCTAACAGGCAAGTGAAAAGTAACAAATAGTTGATGTTTTCCAAAATCACTGTACCGTGTTCTAAATCTTCCCCCATCAACTAGTTCACTGTAACAGTAACACTATCTCCCGGTTCTTCAGTTGTGTTTGCCGTCATGTCCGCTAACTGCACGCAGTGTCCCCTTGGAGCTCTCGCCGTCATTATGGGGCTATGGGCAGGGCTATCTACTCGGTACTATTGTTCCTCTTCATATCTTGTTTAGACCTTGTTTAGTTCACCCCCAAAATAAAAAAAAATTCAAGATTCTCTGTCACATCAAATTTTACCGCACATGTATGGAGCATTAAATATAGATGAAAACAAAAATTAATTGTACAGTTTGTCTGTAAATCACGAGACGAATCTTTTAAGCTTAGTTACTCCATGATTGGACAATGTTTGTCAAATAAAAACGAAAATGTTATGCGTGATTCGAAACTAATTGTTTTAATGCTTCATGCATGTGCTGCAAGATTTGATGCATTTGCGTGCGTATGCCATATCAATGGCACTCTAGGCGGGACTTGGGACTTGGCAGTGGGTATGTGGGGTGGCGGGTTGATACTCTTGGAATTCCTAGCTAGTTGGAGACCTTCATAATGTAGGTGTTATTGGTTTCAAACATAATGTGAACCATAAACAATTATTGCCATAACCGTTGTCTGCTTGGAAAAACCTAGGTGTTATTGGTTTCAAACATAATGTAGGTGTTATTGGTTTCAAACATAATGTGAACCATAGACAATTATTGGCACAACCGTTCATATGCAAGAGAAGATCAGTCCTGGTGCAATCCGTGCGGTGCCGTGGCTCAGACGCTCAGTGCGTGCCTACATCGATACGTGCGAGGATTGCTGGTCACTACGAGCCTTCGTGAATCTATCTTAATCCAAAAGTAAAATTATCCTCCGCTTTATATGCTATATTCTATTAATTACCGATGTAGAACTAAAGCCCAACAAAATTTATATTACTAGACTAGACGGTCTCTCGTTCTCTACCCTAGGACCCTATGGATGTTAATAGAGCAGTGCAGTGTGGAGAAAAGAATGAATAAAGATGGTGGTACAGCAGAGACGAAGCCAGAAAAATTGTAGGAGGGGCTGGACAAAATTGCTACATCGACTTAATTTTACTATAACCTCTCACAATAAAAAAAATATATATTAGCTTCAAGTAGTCTTATATTAATTCACAAAATATATCTAAAAATAAAGTCTCAGCCCACCCTACCTTATAAATTTGTGTCTAAAATTAGAAAAAAAACACTAGAAACTCTACTGAATCAGCAGCGGTAGGGGAGCTAGAGCCCCCTGGCCCCATCGCTAGCTTCGTCCATAGGTACAGTAGCATTCACATCTCTTTCCTTGATCATAATCTCTCTGCTCTACCTCTGTTCTTGCTTATCTAAAACGATGACGACGCATAGAGGAGGCTTTGATGGCATCATAGTACCCGCGCTGCACTATTATTTATTATTGTGTTGTTACTCTCATTCCATAATAGTATTGCTAGTCCTCCAAATCAAAAGCACATATGTTGCTTCATACTCCATATATCCTAAAATAGAAGTTACTATCGTTTTTCGAGAAGTTAGTTTTTCTTAACTTTAACCAAAATATTAATATTTATAATATACAGTTAATATTATTAAATATATCATTAAACATATTATCATAATAAGTTTATTTAAAAATAAAAATATTGTATATATTTTCCATAAATCTAATTAAAGTTTAAAAAAAATTAATCTGCACACATTCCATGACAACAGAGGGAGTAGCGTGGGATTCCCCCGCTCTAGGATTTGGAAGGCGCTGAGACCTTTGGCGGATGTCCTCGTCGTCCTCAAATGCGCCGGCGGCTCTGAACGGCGGCAGCTACGTGATGCTTGTGCCATGCCTTGTTTAGCTTTTACTTAAAAAGTTTTTATCTCATTCTACTGAATGTTTAGACACAACATTAAATATAGATAAAAATAATTAATTGTACAATTTATATGTATTTTACGAGATAAATCTTTTAGGTCTATTTA
>Ga0182004_10005007_pt1 | contig 10749 bp, 5 predicted proteins | sample Sormic07211540_1_FD_120479 | JGI IMG/M metagenome (GOLD analysis project Ga0182004, IMG submission 120479) | Endophyte microbial communities from Sorghum bicolor roots, Mead, Nebraska, USA - 072115-40_1 MetaG | ecosystem: Host-associated > Plants > Roots > Unclassified | place: USA: Nebraska...
CTCAGCACAATCTACAACTTTGTAGTTGAAAAGTTTTTTATTTGAAGTCGTTTAGTGTTATAAAATTTAATTTTAAATTTTAAATTTTAAAATCTATAAACTTATAAAAAATATTTTGGGAACATAAACGATTTTAATTTAAAAACTTTTCAACTATAAAGTTGTAGATCATGTTGCTGCCTACAATTTTGATATAAAGTTTATCTTCATTTGAGTTCATATGAAAAAGTTATGAATTATTTTTCAATATAGAGTTTTTAGATTCGTCCTGTTTTGACTCAGATAAGACTTAAAAACAAGTTTAGGGACCGGGATGACACAACTGAATAAGTTTGAGGACCTATATGGTAGATTTTTAAGTTTAGTGACCAGGATGACACAACCGAACAAGTTTAGGTACCTAAACTGCCATTTTGCGAGTTTAAGGACCGGGATGACACATCCGAACAAGTTTAGGAACCGCTGATGGACTTTACTCTTTTTTAATATGTTAACCTTGTCTTATTTTTTCATGATATTAGTGACAACTATTTTGATACGGAAGAATGGTAGCCACATATGCTTTATATTAGTTATTTGCAAAGACATAATATGCACTTCTTTTTTCTTGTTTTTGCTTATACCTATTTTTTGTTTTCCTGTATTGGCTGAATCACTAATCACAAACAAAATACTATAGAATATAAAATAGTATGAATTTTGAAAACTAGTACCTCCGCATCTATATAGACGTAAAACTATCTCTTTGCTCTTTTTATCTCACACGTACTCGCTATCCCAAAAAATATAAAAAGCTTGTAGAACTCAAATCAGCCCATAATATAGACAAGAAAAATGCTAATAGACCTGTCCATAAAAACTAAGGCCTTGTTTATTTCCATTGTCTTTTTATAAAGTAGACACCGTAGCATTTTCGTTTGTATTTAACAAATATTATTTAATTATAGACTAATTAGATTTAAAAGTTTTGTCTCGTAAATTATAAATAAACTGTATAATTAGTTATTTATTTATCTATATTTAATGCTCTACAATATGTTGCAAGACTCGATGTGATGAGAAATTTAAAAAATTTTAAAAGCTTTTTGAACTAAGGCCTTGTTTAGTTCTGAAAAGTGAAAAGTTTCGTTACTGTAGCACTTTCGTTTGTTTGTGACAAATATCATCTAATCATGGATTAACTAGAATCAAAAGATCCGTCTCGTGATTTACAGCTAAACTGTGTAATTAGTTTTTATTTTCGTCTATATTTAATGTTTCATACATGTGCCATAAGATTCGATGTGACGGAAAATCTTGAAAACTTGGTTTTTAGGTGAACTAAACAAGGCGGAGATGGGAAAAGAGAAATAGTCTCAGACCGCGATAACGCGTTTTTTTTTTTGACAAGCGCGATAACGCGTTGGTATCCGTCAGAGAGCGCTGAGGGAGTGCCGGTACATCCAGCCCTCCTGTGCCCCCCACGGTCTCACGCCTACACGGCTACACCCACACAGGCACCAGCTCCTAACCCTAGCACGGGAGGTGGAGGCGCCGAGGCAGCGGCGGACCGGCGCGGCTGCACGGGCGTGGGCGAGCCGCGAGCTTGGGGCGGCGCGGTGGCGGCGACCTCTAAGCTGCAACACTTCGGAGGGCAGCTAGAGGGTCCACGTCACTGCGTACCCCAAAACCCACGCGCTGCGGCGGCGTCGGCAGTGAGATCGAGCGAGTATAGTAGACACAGGAGAGCTGGAACCTCAGACTATTCGCACACAGTCAGATCACGCGGCTCGCCGCCACTGGTTACTGACCTAGGGCTCGCCGCGAGGGCGCGGCGATGTCGTCGTCCAGGCGCCGGAGGGGCGGGGGCCCCGAGCGGGCGGCGGTCAACTGGGAGCGCCTCGTGCGGGCCGCGCTCAAGCGGGACCGAGACCACCTCCGCGTGGGGGGAGCCCCGGCCGCCGTGGGAGGGCAGAGGCTCGCCGACGCCGTGCCGGCCTCGCTGGGTCGGACCACCAACATAGACCAGATCCTGCAGGCCGCCGACGACATCGGGGACGAGGACCCCAACGTCGCCCGGATCCGTGAGCCCCTTCCTCCCACATATCTTTACCTGTTTGTGTGTTCTCTCCTAGTTAACAACAGTGCAGTTCACGGGTGGAGCTGGCAGCTGATTTGTTTGGGGTAGCTCTGGATGCGGGTTTTGGAGTCCTTCATTTGGGGTATTATCATGTCCTGCAACACTGCCTTTCCTGTTGTCCTGCTGTGATTGCCCATTACTACCTGCAGTGCGTGCCACTGAGTAAACAGGAGGTTCTCAGTGTTGGTAATTGTGGCCAACCTCATGGCAGGGCTGGGTGCGCGGGGGGGTGTTCAGGTGCTATTTGCTAATGCTATGTATGAGCGCACATACTCACAATACCTAAGGTTTAGGGTGGTTGGGTTTGTTTTATGCGATGGGGAAACACAACAGTCCGTTATATCAGAGGAGGCAAACTTGGTAAATTGTTTCTTTCCAGGGATTTTGATATAGGGAGTCAGTTTACTTTGTTAAAGTTGGCAATTTGGTGTTCTTTTGAGTCACTCCTTTTCGGCTTGCACCACAGTTTGTGAACAAGCGTACACGATGGCCCAGAATCTGGATCCCAGCAGTGAAGGTAGAGGGGTTCTTCAGTTCAAGACAGGTTTGGCATCTGTAATTAAGGTATGCTTACTTTCACTGTTTTTGTTTCTGCTCAGTCTTTCTTCTTCTCAGTGAATTATTTCTAAGTTTCCCATGTTCTAATCATGGCATTCCACAGCAAAAACTTGCTAAAAAGGACGGGGCTCCGATAGACCGACAGAATGACATTCAAGTCCTGTGGAACTTTTATCTTGAATACAAGAGTCGTCGTCGGGTTGATGATATGCAACGTGAGCAGGAGAGACTGAGGGAGTCAGGAACCTTTAGTACAGAGTATGGCCTCTCTTCTGTAATAAAATTCATGACATATTTTGTTTTTTGGGTTTCCCTAGTGGGTTGGTCTCAAAATTCTTTGTGACTCTGATCAGCTTTTGCCTGATAAAACTTCTACTCCCTCCATCCCAAATTGTAAGTCATTCCAAGAATGTCTGAGAGTCAAAGCATCTCAACTTTGACCAAAATTATAGAGAGAATTACAAAGATTTATAACATCAAATAGGTATAATATGAAAATATAATTAATGAACAATGTAATGATACTAAGTTGATACCATAAATATTATTATCTTACCATATAAATTTCGTCAAACTTAAGATGGTTTGACTCTCCAAGATTCTTGGAATGACTTATTATTTGGGATGGAGGGAGTAGTTCTAGGTTAGCATACTTTTACTGAAAGTGAGGAATGCATTCATGTCTGTTTTACTAGTCATCAGCAACCATTAATTTGATCTTTTGTAAATAGTATTTTTCAAGTTCACTTCGCTCCAGAAGGTTTTGCCTGCATACGTTTTGTTTACTTGATGTGCCCAGAAGCGACATTTGTGTTATCAGTTCTTTATATAATGTAATGAACTTGTGGTAATCCTAGAATTGACAGGGATAGATACATGACACTGTTGCTTGTTTATTCTCTGTGAATTCATTTTTCATGCGCACTCAGTAGTCAGTAGCTCATTTGCCTTCTTATTGTTGAACAACTAAGCTATGTGGTGCTATTATATTATGTGCCACATCTTTTAGAACTTTGCTCTCTGAAGTTGATACTATGCTATAACATCCTTCTTTCTTTGGATTTTCCATCAACAAGAAATGGGATTGGGTGATCTAGTCTAATCTGTTCCACTGGAGTGGAATGTAATTTTTGGTGTGAAAACCAAGTCTAGTTGTTTAAACATGATATATATGCTTGCTGAGCTTTTGTTGTATTCCCCAGTTGTTAATAAAAAGGCTTGTCTATGCTCAGTCCAGTTTTGCCTTCTGAGTTCTATGTGCCATATGTTTTTGGTTACTCTTTTCTTAATGTAATGGAAACATATCTATCTACTACCTTCAAAATATTGTATCACTCTCAGGGCTTACCCTGTTATTTATTCGTTAGAAGTCTTGTGTTTGTTACTATGTGTCTCATGGCAATTCTATTTTCCTTACTACGATCAGGATGGGAAATAGGGCAAGGGAAATGAAGAAAGTTTTTGCTACATTGAGGGCTTTGCTTGATGTTCTGGAAAATCTTGTTGGCCAGTCACCAACTGATAGACTTCATAGACAAATTCTGGAGGAGGTAACATGGCGGAACTCATGACCCTGTGAAAAAAAACCCCGTATTTTTTGTATGTAGCTGTATCACTGGTGCACTAAAACCCTGTGACAATAATAGTATTTGCTTCACAAGAACAATTTTTTGTTATATATAATGTACCATTACTCTTCTCATCCACCTTTTTTTTTCAGATAAAGAAAATAAAAAGATCTGATGCAGCCTTGAGAGGTGAACTTATGCCATACAACATTGTTCCCCTTGATGCACCATCTTCAGTGGCAAATATTATTGGGTTTTTCCCTGAGGTATGGATATGTACTTTTGGTTTTGATTGAAACACCAATATTGATTATAAATTTGTGCTGTACTATGCTTTTAATTTTTAAATGTAATATTGCCATGGACTTTAGAAGTCCTTTGAATCAATTACAAACTCTATAAGCTGTTATTTTCATATGGCATATTTACATATAGACATCACTGGTCAATTTTACAATCTTTTACTTCAAGCTCACTTGGTTGCACTTATTTTTTTTACTTGGGTTAAAATAATCATACATCATGCCATTCCTATAGTCCACTTTCCTTTTCTCATTGCTGGAGCAATAAAATGTTTTTTGGGATTTATATGCTGTTAATGAAGAGAAGAAATTTAGGTGGTAAAAACTAAAAAGTCCAGAGTTGTCTATGCTGGTACTCAAAGACTCGAGAGCTCTTTCATTATTTTGTTATAGCTTAACAAACAAAATAAATATCTTTGTGTTCATGAGAACTATTCCATGCAACTGTATCAGGTCAGGGCTGCAACAGCAGCAATTCAGAACTGTGAGGACCTGCCACGATTCCCTTTTGATACACCCCAGCTAAGACAAAAAGACATTTTCGACCTTTTGCAATATGTTTTTGGCTTCCAGGTACATATACATACTTTTCAACAGTTTGATATTAGATCTTCTAAATGATTAGTTTATATTTTATCCTGCATGTTTCCATATGGAGCAGTTAAAATTGTTGCTTGTTCTGAGTCATCTATTTTATCCTGTATGTGTTTTTATAGATTTAGCTAATACTATTATGGAAGAATTCTGAGTCCAAATCTCGCATATTGCCAATAGTACTTTTTAATTTGCTTAGACTTTGGAACTGCCAAATGATTAGACCACTAACTGGCTTTGACAGTTGACATCTTCCATTTATCTGTTGACATGCCACCTTTGAGTCTTGGCTCTCCTAAGACACTGTGTTACTCTGTTATCTTTGATATGGAAATGGACAGTTTGATTTGTGCAGATTGAGTAAGTGATGGCTTGGACATTTTGAACATTTTTCATAAACAAGTTAATGACTAAAACTAGTGCCATTGATTTTGCCGTAGATTCTTTTTTCAAAAGTTTGAATGCTTGGCCCGTTGACTTTTGTATTATATGGCTTAATGCTAATCAGGAAACTTTTATGGGATGTTTTCCTTTATCTCTACATGCTAATGCAATTGTTTGCCGTCAATTTGTTAATCCAATTTTGTATTGCCTTTGTATTGACCATCCACTTTGGTTGAATGATTGTTCCAGGAAGATAATATTCGGAACCAGCGTGAAAATGTTGTACTTATGTTAGCCAATGCTCAATCCCGGCTAAGCCTGCTAATTGGGTCAGAACCTGTGAGTCCTTCTGCTCTTTTATTATGTAGCTTATCTACTAGTTCTGCATTTTGTAAGATTTTTAGATCCTGCTGATGTTATACTCTATATGTTATATTAAATAGGTGTTGTTGGACGTTAACAAGGTATTGGTGTTTACCACGAACTTAGTCTTGAAAACTCTATAAACTGTAGTTGGGTGATGGGTCTCTCATAGTGGCCTTGGTGATGTATTTTTCTTCTATTGTTTAAACTAAGCTCGGTCTAGAACAAGGAGTAAAAATCTGAATTATCAGCCTTTTTTGTGTTTATTAGTTGATCTGGATACAAATAGGGGCTTATTACCTGTCAGTATAGTTTTGCTAGTATAATTGCCTTACAGAACTGAAGTTTTGCGGTAACATTACATTCTAATAATTCAATAATATGCAGATCATCTGCATATTCGAGAAAAGAAAATCAGATCCTGAAGTGTTGTTTAAGTTTTTGAGATACATTAGCATTACTTATTAATGCCTATACTAATTGTTGTTGTCTAACATGTTTCTGGTAAAAGCTCAGACAGTCACCATGTATGGAATCTTTGTCATGGCCTTGTGTATCCATTTCAGCAAGTTCTCTCTGTATATATGCACCAGACACTAATTGGGCCTATGATCCTTGCAGAAAATTGATGAGATGGCTGTCACTGAAGTTTTTTGCAAAGTACTGGACAACTACATAAAATGGTGTAGGTACTTGGGCAAGCGTGTTGCGTGGACCAGGTGAGTGTGTGTTGTGGGTGGGTGCCGGGGGGGGGGGTGATGGTGGCACTTTCCTTGTGCATGCTACCATCTTTCATGATGCTGACCAGTTTACCTTCTTCTTTTAGCCTTGAAGCAGTAAATAAGAACCGGAAAATCATATTGGTTGCCCTCTACTTTCTGATTTGGGGTGAAGCTGCGAATGTTCGTTTCCTCCCAGAATGTATATGCTATATTTTCCACAATGTGAGTCAATGTTTGATCAAGTGCAGGTCTTCTCATTTATTTTTTCCTTCAAAAAAGCACAGGATCTTCACTTCATTTCATTATAGAAGAAGAAACATTTCATGTAGTTTAGAAATCTGTTCATTATACCTTTATGCTGATAGTCTTGTTAGTGTGTTGATGATGAATGACATGGTATGTTACTAATCTTGGGGATCTGAAAAAATTAGCTCTCCATTAGAGGAGATGTCTCTCTCTCTCTATATATATATATAGAGAGCCTCATAGGCTATGTGGGCCTATAGGATAGGCATTGACATATACTTGCACCCTCCTTCAAACTCAAGGTGAAAGAGGAGGATCTGAACCGTTTGAGTTTGAGCAAGTGAAGCTGATGGTAGTCTCTGTCAGGATTGATAGTGGTATATGAAGCTGCTATGCTGCTGCTGCACTTCACTTGTGTGAGGATGTGGAAGGCTAATTTTGGCTGCTAGATGCTGCAGCTGGCTGGTGTATTCGCCTCTCATTTATATAGCTGAAAAGGGAGACAGAAAACAGCCCTATTGGCTTACTTACAACTTAAGAAAAAAAATCTTGACTTGCAGCCTAAGATTTATACTAATTACAAGCAAAGAAAACTTATTGACCAAGCTAGGAAACTAGCTGACCCTTGACCAAGCTAGGAGACTAGCTGACCCAAGGGTCAGCTGACCAGACCTATCATGACTGTATTAGCTAAGCAGAAGACTGACAAAAGGATTATTTATCTATCACTCTCGAGTTTGTGCTTCATTGAAAAATTTGCACTTGTAGCTCCAATGCACATACTAAAGAACAATTGTCTTGTTATAACAATGAGAGCGGGTGAAGAAGGCATCAATTGCCAAATAAATGTCAGCATATTATTAATGAAGCCATGAAGGACTAATCAACCTTTTCCCCCCTTAGCTGACTTCCCTTCGTGCACATCTGTGTTCCTGGATAGCAACTGTTGTGCTAAAATACAGATCGTAGTTTGCTACGCACTAAATATAGTTATCAAATAAATGTTCTTGTACAGTTACTGATTTCCAGAAAGAAAAATAAATTACTTCATCTGATAAAATGAAACACTGTCCTCGAGCATTATGGGCTATGTTATGTCCTTGAGCCAGACCCATGTGGTGAATTTGGTTAGGATTAAGTCATATAAAGGTAGAATATCATAGGAAAGCGACGCTGATAATTGCGTCATTGTGCCTGGGCTGTGAGGGCTCTCAGCCACATGGATAGTTCAATGTGCTCATCAGCGCCTGACCTGAAGATGTGGATCATCCAAGGCACATTAGCATGGCGTACTCCTCCTGTTTGAATCGTAGTTTGAAAAACCAAACCAAGACACTTTAGCATGGCGTACTTCTGTTTGAATCGGAGTTTGAGAAAACAAACTTCTCCTCAGGAGGATAGATGAGGCGATTCATGTGAGATCCCATGTAGATTGAACTTTCTATTCACTCGGCTCCTCTCTTCTCGAGAATCCATACATCCCTTATCAGTGTATGGAGAGCTATCTCTCGAGCACAGGTTCAGGTTCGTCCTCAATGGGAAAATGGAGCACCTAACAACGCATCTTCACAGACCAAGAACTATGAGACCTTCCCTTTCATTCTAGGGCGACGGAGGAATTGTACCATTTCCATTTGAGCCTTCTTTCATGCTTTTCCGGTGGTCTGGAGAAAGCAGTAATTATAGGACTTCCCTAATCCTCCCTTCCTGAAAGGAAGAATGATATTAAATTAATGGTCAAGATCAGGTTCATTTCTATGATAGTAGCGATTAGGCCCTCCACAATATGTGCTTCAACTGATGCCTAAAATGGAAAGAGAAGATTTGAGCATCATTCACTACACTGCAGCATATGATGCTAATGCCAGGAAATCTGGGAGGGAAGCACTGGTGCCCGTTTATTTAAAAATTGTGAAAGGGAGCAGAGCATGAGAGAGAGATGGTAGATGAGGCTCTGCACTTTTGATTCCTTATCTGTTTTTTATTTGTTTCCTGACTCTGAGGAACTATGCCCACGCTGTGACATGCAAGAGTGATGCCACTATTTCACATGTGGGGTCCAGATTTTTTAGGCATCTCCCATGCTGTGGAAGGCCTTAGTTTCTTAGATTTGAAATCAGTCCTCCCTATACATAAGGACCCACATACTTTGATTACAAATATTGGAATGAATCTATAGTTAGTCTCATAAGCCCGAGCTTCTAGCTAATTAGGGGTCTTGCCCTATGAGATACTACAATATCTAATAACCAAATTTGCATTTTTCAGTCAAAACTTTATATCATTTTGTTTTTTTAGTTGTACATATCTTTATGAGGAAAAAAGTCCTCTGTAGTTCTGTAGTAATGTGCCTATGTGCGGTACTGCAGAATTTTCTGCTCAATGACATTATTAGCATATTTTCAGATGGCAAAGGAACTTGATGGGATTCTTGATTCATCTGATGCTGAAACTGCAAAGAGTTGCACTAGTGACGGTTCCACCTCATTTCTCGAGAGAATAATTACTCCAATTTATGATACCATGGCAGCGGTAGGTTCATCTATTAAAAGTTCTATCTTGATTTACCTTTTTTTATAGGAAAAAACTGGGCTGCTATTAGTTCTTGATCAGTATGGTCTACCTACCTGTATTTCTGGCTGCATTTGGATTGACAATCGACTCTTTGGTGTTTGTTCAAACACTATAGTGGCAATTCGCCTTTACTGTGTAATTATGCAAGATCCCAGTTCAGCTAGGGACCAAATCTATCTGGAAAATTGTGAAACTTTCATGGGGTGTTTTAGCACTTTAGGCATTTCATTCTCCAGAAGAGAAAAAGTTTTCCGTGGACAGGAACATTTTTCCTTTCCCCTTTGTTTTGCTAGATTCTTATATTTCTTGCTATTAAGTCATTAGCATGATTTTGACTTATTTTGTTTGTTGTCCACAGGACTAAATGTAGATGTAGGCATGTAGCATTTTCAGTTATAATTAGTGACCAAAGTCAATTATAATTGCACAATTACATTGTAAAGATGTTCTGCTCATGGTACCTTGCATTGCTGGTGCTGTTTGGTGCTTCAAGATTATAATACTCTGTTTTTATTTTGTTATAAGAATTTTCATTCATTATTTAATTGGGCATATCTAGGAATAGGTTGTTCTAGTAGACATGTGGCATTTATCTAATCCTACAATCTGCCTGTGTATTAAGCTTTTCTCTTGGGTAACCAATTACATTCCAACAGCTTAACTGTGTTGGATTTTTTTTTTAAACTAGCAAACCAAGTGTTAGAATTAGGGTTTCATTAATTGGGCTAACCCTAACCAGGGTCGCCATATAATTAGGGATACATGGGCCTCATGGGCCTAGCCACATGGGCCTAGTACTCATATACTCTTAACATCCCCCCGCAGTCTGAACTACCGTCGCAGCGGAGTTTACAGACTGGACACGAAAGAAAAGAAGTACAACACACGAGCCCCCCACAGACACAACTAGGGTGATGTTGAGGCTGGTGCGGAACTCGGTGAAGGTCGAGGACGGGAGACCCTTGGTGAAGATGTCGGCGAACTGGGAGGTGGTCGGGACGTGGAGGACCCGAAGATCGCCGACAGCGACCCGGTCCCGGACAAAGTGTAGATCGATCTCCACATGCTTGGTCCTCTGGTGCTGGACTGGGTTGGTGGAGAGATACACCGCACTGACGTTGTCGCAGTAGACCAGTGCGCTCCGGGAGAGAGGGCTGTGGAGCTCGGCGAGGAGCTGCCGGAGCCAGGAAGCCTCGGCCACGCCGTTGGCGACAGCGCGGTACTCCGCCTCGGCACTGGAGCGGGAGACGACCGGCTGGCGCTTGGACGACCAAGACACCAGGTTGCCGCCTAAGAAGACGGCGTAGCCGGAGGTGGAG
>Ga0182004_10005008_pt1 | contig 10748 bp, 14 predicted proteins | sample Sormic07211540_1_FD_120479 | JGI IMG/M metagenome (GOLD analysis project Ga0182004, IMG submission 120479) | Endophyte microbial communities from Sorghum bicolor roots, Mead, Nebraska, USA - 072115-40_1 MetaG | ecosystem: Host-associated > Plants > Roots > Unclassified | place: USA: Nebraska...
CATCTTAATTGCCATACCCTGCAGACTTGCAGCAATCAGCAGCGCATCAAGCATGCATGTTGCCTTGCCGGCTTGCCGCTAGCTTCACCAACCCACCCACCCACTCACCGCCATTGCCACCGCCGTTCACCTCTTTCTCACCGATGCCACATATATATAGCACCACCACAGACTCCTAGCCCGGATTAGTCTAGCATTGCACAGTCGGTGTTTGCGGGCGTGGCATCATCAAGATTCACAACCCATGGATCCAAATAAACCACTGATTTGGATCGAGGAGATGCATGAGAATCTTGATGATGCTGCATCCGCCAACAAGCGCCTACCATATATACCACCTCCTTCTGGATCTCTACTTCTCTAATGTAAGTAGTCTCAGACAGTATTGTGCTCATCTTCATCATCAATCGAGATCGCCCTCACGGTTAATTAAGGTGAAAGATCGTGCCATCCACCTATAGTTTTGCAATTTCTCATTGCCAATGATCCATCTATATATTTCTTCTCACTTTTATTGTCTCCTCTCCATCGCCTATAATCTGTTGCCCCTGCTTCTGCATTTTCTTATTAGTTATATTTCAGACAATCCTATCTGCTTGCAGCCTATCGGGAGCATCAAAGTATTCCCGGACCGAGGGGAGTACTTCTGATTCCTCCAATCTATCACTACTAGCTACACTTGTGGTCCAACCACCCTTGTTTATTATCGAATATATAAACTGCGCCGCATGTATCTTCCGGTTGTTTGTGTATCTGGATTGATTCCGACTATTCAGAGAGCAACACTAATAAGTTAATTAATCTTTCAGAGTGTATGCTACACGTTATATGAAAAATGGGACCACTCCATTTTACTAAGATTCACGTTGCAACGTTTGGGTGCATGTGTGGTTCTTATTATATTTTATTAAGTGCATTCGTTTCTTAATTCTTCAGCAAAAACTAATGCCATTTTGACTACGATTTCATTATTGTTTGAAATCCTAAATGCATGTACCATCTTAGTGTGGAAAAATTGTATTATACAGACGTATTCAGACACTATTCTCATTTTTCAACGTTTCATCAACTGTCCAACATCAACATTGGTGCAAGGGCTTTGTTTCAAGATGAGACCATGGTCCTGTGTGAATGAATTGGTTAAAATAATAATAAATTATGTTGTGCATGATTGTAAAAGGACAATAACCATTTCCCATGGTCTAAAGTCAAGGAATATTTCTCTTTTACTTAACTTTGTTTTAGAGATTCCTTGACTTGTTTTGTTCCGGTCTATAATAAGAAACAACCATATGTATTGGTCGATACAGAAGCTGAGATAGGATATCAATACGGTAATGCTACTTACGTGACGTCTGGATGCATAGGACGTAGGCCCGTATCTCAATGTCCAGCCCACCGCTCACCTCACTCCTAAAGTCTAATCTATTAGCAGCCCACCACTCATCTTTCTCACCAAATCTTATCGATTCGTTGTGTCCTATCTAGTGGAACTCCTAGCCGGCATCTTCTTCTTCTCTTCCTCAACAGCTGATCATTCTGTGTGGCGCTGCACACCTCATCCTGCGTAGCACTATGCCCCCATCTTTGTGCCGTCCACTCCATACTTGCAGCTGACCGGTGCCTCTCCTAGGGTCGCCGCCGCCTTAGCGCCGCACGCCTCTACCCCACGGATGTGTCCTACGCACAGACTCCCTCTCTCCCTTCCTCCCTTTCCCATTTGCGACCTCCATTGTTACCCCATGCTCTCCAATGATCTAGCTCCCGCTCTCCCCACTAGAGATGAGGACCGTGGCGATAGCTACGACGAGGTAGGTCAGTCCTTCTCTAGATTGAGTCCTCCTCCTCCTCTAGATCCGAGCCCCCCTCTTCTTCCTCCTCGTCCTCCTCCTCCTCCTCCTCCTCTCTTGGTTTTGAGTCCTCCTCCTCCGCATCTGAGGGACGTGGTAGGGGCTAGGGGTTCTAGTGAGCTCGAAGGTGATGGGGCTAGGGGGCCGAAGCAACCTACACCTCGAACCTCGTACCCTTGCTGTTTGTATGTATTTTTTCTGCTATTTCTTCTTGTTGCACTGTATTTTTTGGTTGTTGTAATAGATGAAATTCGAATATTGTAATAGGATTTTTGGGTTGTTGCAACTGATGATTTTCAAGTGTTCTCCATTACCCTATTTTATGGTTTATTTTTGCATTGTTGTAGTACGACTATTTGAGATATTGCAGTACACATTTTTCAATGGTGCAACAAATAATTTTCGATGTTGCAGTTCTTATTTTTTGATGTTGCAGTACATGTTTTTGCAATCGTGCACTACGTATTTTTGCAATATTGTAGTACATAATTTTCGATGTTGCAGTATATATTATTGTTAATGTTGCAGTATATGTTTTCTGATATTGTACTATATATTTCTATGATATTGCAACGTTTATATTTAGATGTTTATACTATATAGTTCTTCTATATGTCTGTGAGGTTTCACTTGAAGTGTTTTTTATGCCCTTAGGACAGTGGGCACGGTGGGGGAACTAGGTGCCTTAGGGACGGGACAGGTTCACGATGGGAATAGAGGACTGAGGCACGGTGGACATAATTTCATTCTATTCTATTTTGTTTTTTGCAAGTGTTTCATTAGCATGTTTTGAGTGTTTTAACTGTTTCGTATTAATGTTGCAAGTGTTTAATTTAGATGTTTCAGAAGTATATCTAGTATTACAGATAGTGTGTTTTAGATGCATGTTTCATATGTTTTATCTGTCTTCAGACGTATGTTGAAAATGTTGCATCCGGATGTTTCGAAAGTAGATCGGGTGTTGCATCCTTGCCTTCGCTTTTTCTGCTCCCTCACCTTCACCTCGTTGTCTCTTTCTCCTCCTTTGGGCACCGACTGGGCCTCTGTCGCCTCTCCCCCTCTTTCTGGATGCTGGTTTAGTCACCTGCTGCAGCTACAGGTCGCATGTATGCACATGAGCAGGAGAGAGGGTGTGAGTAGGGACTCCTAGGGTGGAGTTAGGGCAGCACAGGGTGGGTCAAAGCGGTACGGACCCACATGGGCGGGCGTTGGATGCATGTGCGTGCGGGAGATGGAGTGCAAACCCGGGCATCCAGACACGCGCATCTGTCCAGAAGTCCAGGCGCTAGCAGTACCGATATCAATATATTCTCTTTTCTAAAAAATGATAAGCAAACCAAAGGTGTCAAGGTATTATGAATGTAATTAATAAGTAATAAGTATAGGTATCACTCCAATGTAACCATTCAAAGCTATGGCATGAACCTATCCTTAATTCAAAACTTACTACCTTTAATTTCTCTAAGAAAATATAAGATTTTTTTTTTCACTTTAGCACTGTGGCCAAGTGTGATTTAAAATCATGGCGGACGGAGATGGAGACAAAGCTCCATTCCACAGCAAAGCCGAGAACAAGACGTCAACTTATAATGGGCTTGGCCCATATTAAATTTAATAGATCAATAAACTCTATGGTTTGTAATATAACACGGTGTATAATTAATACCATATAGAATTTTGATAAAACAATGACTTGACTTATAGGGTGGATTTTATTCGTCTATATTAAGAAGTTGAGAAAAGTACATAGGCGAGCGAGACGTGGCGAGGTTTTGCCACTCAAATCTCATAATTACGGAAGTTTCTGCTTTTGTATTATGATGAGTAATTGCAGCTGTTATGAACTCTTCGCCCTGCCTATCTATCTCTTGAGTTGCCTGCGAGCCTCTTCTTGCTTCTGCGTGCGAGAATAAAATCCTGAGTTCCGTATAGAGAGAGTTTCTCCCAGAGAAACACCACCAGAATCAACTTCCGCTGCTCGAAGGCGATCTCCATCCCTATGCTCCGCACGCATGGAGTAACAAGAGAGCAATCTTCATCTCTGTGCTCCGCGCGCATGGAGTAAGGAGAGCAGGTACCTTCAGAACTGCCACTCGTCTGAGAACCCTATTTGGGGTTGCGGGCGATTAGGTTTTTTGGGGTGTGACTACAAGATTGCTCCCTCCGCACGCTGCCGCCGTCAACATCTCTGGTCCATGCACGTCTGAAAGGTTCTTGTTTGCTTTTGGTAATTGAGTGACAACTTAGGTGGACTAATAGCGTTTACATGAGATACACAGGAGATTAGTCCAAAGACGAATAAGTAATGATGAAGGAGCTCATTGCATATGAGACATGACATGGAGTCATGTGACTAAGGTAGAGAAGATCAAGATGAGACTTGGCTCGATAGACTAGTTGCAAGTGTGAAGGACAAGTCAGAGGCTTTGAAGCGAGGTACCGCGTGTGACAGTAAAGCTTGAGCAAGACTTGGCACCGATGAACCAAGGCAACGGTGAAGAGCAAGTGAGGTCAGGATCGATGAACCAATACGATCACATGATGATATGAAGTGGATCATGTCATTGTGATTGGTTGGTGCATGTGTTGCATCAACATCGAGGGAGATGGAATGGAATGCACAAGGCAAAGGTATAACCTATAGGGCATTTCATTTCACTAGTCTAAGTTGAGTAAACAAGTGATTGACCAGATTTAGGATAAATAGTTGTACTATAAAAAGGAGAAATCTTTTAGTTGTAATGGTTAACCACTAAGTGTGAGTCTCATTTGCATATGCATCGCGCTTAGTGATGTGGTGAGAATACTTGAGAAAGCCCTAAAAAACTATTTGTAAAAATGCTAACTTAGGTGCTCAATTGTTTTGGTACTTCGTGGGAAAGTTAGCACCTTGAAAAAGGATAATTAGTTGGAAAAACAAGCGAGTAGTCACTCCCAAGTAGCAAGGGGTCGACTGGAAATTTCCCTTGCTCTACCCGGATATTTTCATGGCCCTACCTGGAAATTCCGGTTGAGCTCAGATCTACTCGTCCCAATGACCGTGTGCTGTAATAGAGCTGCTTGGCTAGAAATTTAGTTGCCCCAAACTGGAATTTCTGGTGTTGGAGTTCACCCACGCCAACGGTCAAAAGTGTGTTCGCCTAGCAATTTCCTACCCGCACTGGAATTTCCAGTGCGGGTTTGGGCTGCTAAATCTGACCTTTGGGAGCATGAGTTGAGGGATTGGGCTACTGATTTTGACTGTTGGGAACTGAGGTATTTGGGCTACTGTTGCCTTCTTCCTCCTCACTTCTCTCCCCATTTTCTTACTTTCGGGGAGCAAGCAAGTTAGGGTTCCTCCTCTCCTCTCTATCTCCCATGGACTTGAGCTGAAATTTCTTAGAGAGATTGAGAGCCCTTTGTGGGTGTGGATAAGAGGTTGAAGATCCACCATTTCCCCTTCCTCTCCTTCTCATGCTTGGTGCTATTTTGAGTGAGGGAGTGAGAGCCTAGTGTGTGCATTTGGGATTCGCATTTGGTGGTACTAGGAAATCTTTGTGATTGGGGATTTCTTGTTACTCTTGGTGATTGACATCACCTAGACGGTTTGGTGGATTGTGACTCCGTTTGAAGCACGTGAAAAGATTGTGGGATGCTCTGGAGGAGGATTTGTGAGGGGTACGGTGCTCACCCCATGGGGATCATGAAGAGCAACTCTAGTAGAGCGAGACACGAAGGGCAATGAGTGGTCTGGCCGGGTCAAGTGCTAGAGCTTATGGTAAGCACTCCATGTAAGATAGTGTGACTTGCAGGTCACCATTAGCAAGAGGAACGGCTGTAACCTTGGAGCTTGTCTCAACGGGGACATAGCTTGGTGGCAACCACGTGAACCTTAGGAGAAAATCATCGTGTCAACATTGTTCTTCGCATTGGTTTGCAAGTCCCTAACACAAGCTTGTATTTGCATTTATATACCTGTGCTTATGTGGTTGCTCTTATAATTAGTCAGCTTGTGTAGCTTGCTAGTTACCTTCTTGGTTGTGTAGCTAGAAGTAGTTCCCTTGCGTGGCTAATTTGGTTTGTGTAGCCTTGTTAGGCACATTGCTTAGTTTGTGTAGCTAAGTAAGTTGTGCTCTCTAATTTGGCATTAGTTGCCTTGATATTGAGCTTGCTTGTGAGCTTAGGAGTTTTGTGTTTTTACTTACTAATTGTGAAGGAGCTCCCCCGATTGGCAATGTACTAGTGGCATAGGTTTCTGTGACCTTGCTCTTAGATTTGGATAGGTGAGCTCTCACTAAGGACGCACTTGTTTGCTTGTTTACAATCTTTTACAAGGTGCCAAGAGAACTTAGATAGATGGGTATAGTCTTGGCTAGACCGATAGTTTTAATTCTGCATTTGTTTCACTTTGCCAACACGATAAGTTTTAGAAAGGACTATTCATCATCCCTCTAGTCCACATCTCGACCCTTCAATTGGTATCAAAGCCGAGGTCTCTCATTTGTGGTCTCTTCACCGACCCGAGAGGATGGCGGCTTATGGGCTAGATGTTAAGTGTCCATATATTTTTGATGGCACACACTTTGTACAGTGGAGAAATTAGATGACATGCAATTTTAAATTTATTTCTCCTAAAATGTGGTGGATGGTAGATATAGGCTTTTCTCATGTGTTGGATGAAGAGAATATAACTCAAGCACGAGATAAATGCCTAGATCTCAACATTCAAGCTACTAACATTATGTATATATTTGAATGATTACATATTTGGAGAGATCATTAACATGAATACCGCCCATGAGATTTGGGTATTTCTCAATGAGAAATATGGGGCAATCTCCAATGATGATGATGTGACAAAGGTGGAGAAAGATGAGTGTTTAGAGCATGACCACAACACCATGGTTGTGGAGGATTGCGCCACCTCATGGTCAAGTCATGATGATGATGATTCTACCACAAGATCACTTGACAAGGACGATGATGATGGATATGAGAGTGATGCTTATACAAGCTCATCCACTTCATCACATTGCTTCGTGTCACCAGGTGTTGGCAAGGTATCTATGGTGATGTGATTGTTAATTGTGATGATCCAAATTTTGAGCTTGTATGTAGACTCACTAAAGCTTTAAAAATGAGATGGCAAAAACAAGTAAACTAAAAAATGAAAACTCATTTCTAAAGACCACACATGAACAACAAAAGCATCTACTTTATGTTACTACTTGTTCACATGAGGAGCTAAAATTGGCTCTTGAGGAACTTTGTGTTGCTCATGATAACTTGGTACAAGACCATGCTTTTCTCACTAAGAAGCTTTGCAGTGAAGAAACTAACACTAGTGAGAGCTCATCATTTGGGTCAAATGATCAATCACATATTGTTACTAACCCTTGTGATGTAGGCAAGAAGCATGTATCCACCTCTTGTGATGACTTACTATCTATGCAATATTCTTCATAATTAGATGCTTGTTCTAATTCTATGTCTTGTGAGACTAACCTTTTGAAGGAGAACAATAAGCTCAATGAACAAGTGAAGAATTTGAGCAACAAGCTAGAGAGGTGCTATAATTCAAAAGTCACCTTTGAGCACATATTGAAGACTAAAAGAAACTATGGTGACAAGTGTAGCCTTGGCTTTAAGAAGAAGATGACAAAGGGCGAGAGAAAGCAAGAAAAGAAGATAAAGAAGCTTTCTCATACCATATGCTATCGATGCCATGAAGCAGAATAACTTGCAAATGGTTGCCCAAATATTGAGAAGCTCAAGAAGATGAAAGAAGAAGAGAGGCTCAAGCATGTCAAATGCTTCAAGTGCCGCACTTGGGGGTCATCTCACCTCAATGTGCCCAACTAAGCAATTGGTGAACCATCAAGTGAAACCTCAACCAAAGCCACAAGTTGAGCAAGAAAAGAAGCCCCAAGCTCAAGTCAAGATCTACCATGAAGATGGTGGTGACATGGGGATGATGAAGAAGACAAAGAAGGGGAGGTAGAAATCAAGATTATCAAAAGTCCTCACCCACATCAAGTGCTTTGGGTGCAAGAATAAGGGACAATTTGCCTTGAAGTGTCCTACCAAGCTTAAGAAGAAGGCTCAAGAAACTCATGAGAGGTAAGGCAATATGAAGCAACACATGAGCAAGGAAGAAAAGGCTCAAGCAAAGAGAAGTTGCTACTCATGCCAGGAAAGGGAACACATGGCTCATTCATGTCCCCTAGGTGAGATTCTAAGTCTATTTCAATTGATAATACTAACATGGTTAGAAAAGATGGTGATGGTACCTCTATGGTTGCTATTACAAAACATCCTGCTACTCATTCTAAGACATCGCCTAAGTATGTTGCACCGAACTTGAGAGGACCCAAACTAGTTTGGGTACCATCAAAAAGTGGATAAATATGTATAGGTACCATCAGCATTAGAGGCTTGATTCAATTGATCTTATATTGTTCTTCCTATGATTGAGTCAAGTATTGAAACTTATTACATATCCTATCCCAATGTCATGATAAGTTAGTGAAGTCCAAATGTGCTACAACATACAAGTGTCATATTAAAGTTGTGATTTATTGGATTATTTTATGGCTTGCAAATGATTGAAGTAAACTCTTGCTTATCTTTGTTGATCTAGTTCATTTGGGTGCATATGAGTTCATTGAATTGGATATATATGCAATGTTGCTTGCTATAAGATGATTGAATGGATTAAATACTTAGTAATCAAGTTTGGATTGACTTGAGTTGGATAATTTTATAATATGACTTTTAGTAAGTGAATTGAATGGATATAGTTCTTGTGAAAGTATTCAATTAAGTTGATTTCAAGTTTGATTCAATTTGAAGAAGTATAGCTCAATTACTTGAAATCTGTCTAATGTTGAAAACTGAGCTAGCTGAGATCAAGTCTGAGTATGAGTGACTAAATACTATTGGAATGGTTTGAAATTTGGTTTGCATTCTGTACACATATGGTAGAAAAGCTGTACAAATTTTATGGAAATTGGATAAGAGATACTTCAGTTTTGAAGTATTTCTTGTCAGCTATAGTGCAGCAGTTTTCTGCATGCAGCAGTGGTGAAAGAATTGAAATCTGGTAGCAATCTAGAAGTCAAATGAAGTTCAAATTTTTACAACTCCTAGATGACTTAGTAAAGCACATCTACACTAAAGTTCGTGGTATTTGGATCTGTACATTGTAAGATATGAATATATCTTTTAAGGGTATAGAATCTGCCTAAAAAGTGACAATTATTAGATTGATCTAGAGTCACTTCAATTGAGAGGTCCTCAAGTTAGAATCATAGTCATAAGTATTTGAGGTACCTAAGTTTAGTTTTGAGTTGGTCTAGAAGCATAACAAGTACTGAGTATAAGGCCATTTGATTGTGAAGTGTACACATCTAGTACTCAAGTTGAAGATCAAGATCAAACTCAAGATGAAGATGAAGTTTAAGTCCTAGTGACTATTGGAGATCATTTGGTTGAAAGAAAAGGACTTAAAGAAGGATACATGTGTAACACCCCAGTGTTATGGTTGCATAAGTCATATGCATAGCATGAGCATCATCTTGTTCTCAAGCATGTCATGATCATCATCTACCTTGAGTCATACCTTTCTATGCAAAAATGTGATTTAAATTGTTTAAGTAGTCTTCCTATGCTTATGTTTGAGTGAACCATGCTTGTGTTTGTGCTCTATGCCTTGGTAATTAGTTTATCTATGCTTAACTCAACCTTGGGAACAATATTCATGTTGATCATTTCTCCAAAATACTTACTTAAGTCATACTTACTCAAATAGGCCCTAGAAACCTCTTTTGCTTAGGCTTGTAAAAAGTATTTCATAAAATGTTTGCATGTCAAAACTTTCTACAGCAAAGTTGTAGCAAATTTTGTAAGGAACAAAAGTGAAAATGATCACAACTAGCTCAAAAGTGACCCACAAGGCAAAAATTGGGGCCGTTTCCAACACTTAGGAAATTTTCTAAGTCCTGGAACAAAAACAGTTTGCTCGATCAGTTTTTAAAACTCCATATCTCTCAATCCAGGCCGATCTGGCTTTTGCTCTAGTTGACATTGTTGTAGAACTCGATTAGAACTCCAACTTTGTCAACTGCATCATCCCCTAATTCGTCTTGGTTTGGGAGATAATTACCGTTGAAGTCGCTCTGTCACACCATCATCGTTTTCTCTGAATCAATGCCGAGCTCGTTGACGTGGCCGACCGGCGGCAGAGCTCCGTCGACATTTGGCATCCGTACATTGTTCCTGGCCCCGCTCGTCAGCTCCCAGCGTGCGCATGTCCTCCATTGCGACGCCCCGAGCGAAGTGGACACGTCCATTCGCTCTGCCTCGCCCGCAGCGAGCTCACCATCGTGAGCTCACTCCGGCGAGCTCGTGTGCGCTCCTCGCTGCGTTGCAGTCCACCAAACTCCGCCCATAGCTCCGCTGTGAGCCGCTCTCCACTCTCCACCCTCTAGCTTGCCGCGAAACCCACCGGTGAGCCACCATTTCCTTCTTCCCCCAAATCGGGTCGCCGTGACCTTCTTCTCCAACGAACTCAATGCTGGGCTCCTCGAAGCCTCTCGTCTCCTCTGGTTAGGTTCTAGAGGTAGCTTAGGTCCTTAGCTAGTGGTTGCGCCTCTCGGTAGACGCTCTACCCCACCCACCGTCGCCGGACACGATGCGCAGCGCCGCTGTGTTCCGCCGGAGCTGGGGTCTTCCGTGGCCAGCGCGTTCCACAACGTTTCAAGCCTAGCCGCTTACCTAGGAAGCTTCGCCATAGGTCGCTGGTGCTGTAGGAAACCCTAGGTCACGCTCTACCGGCCTGAGGGCTCCGGCGTAACGCCGAGCACCTCCGCCGAGCCGCCATGATCGACGGCGAGCCCCTTCCGGTGGCTCCGCCGTGGG
>Ga0182004_10005009_pt1 | contig 10748 bp, 6 predicted proteins | sample Sormic07211540_1_FD_120479 | JGI IMG/M metagenome (GOLD analysis project Ga0182004, IMG submission 120479) | Endophyte microbial communities from Sorghum bicolor roots, Mead, Nebraska, USA - 072115-40_1 MetaG | ecosystem: Host-associated > Plants > Roots > Unclassified | place: USA: Nebraska...
TACGTAACTGACACATGTACAATAGATGTAACACGGTCCCACTGTCATCAACTGCTATATGTCCTATGGTGCAGTGCTCGTAATTCATGCACATGGCGAGTTCACTAGTCACTGGACTCTACAACACTGAAGGAGAGGTCTAAATATACCGCTCTATATATACATGTGTCCTAGCTAGAGAGGAGTAGACTGAGATGAAGCTACAAATTTGAGGCCTAGAAGGGTGAGCCAGGAAAAGGAAGAAAGTTTCTAAGAGCACTAGGAATAGGAACATGAAGGAAAGCATTATTGTGTATATGGACATTTGGTTTAATGTTTTCCTGATGCCTCCTATTCCTAAGGCTCTTAGGTTCTCCTTCCCTTTCCATATGGCTTGCGAGATTAATGTTAATCAGATTAAAAAAGAGAGATATTTATTAGATGGGATACATTATGTTGGTTGCAAGCAAAGAAGAGGAAGAATGAGAGGTCGTGAGAGCAGTGGGAATGGGAACATGGAGGAAAGGCAAATTTGTTTGTATCTCAGCCACCAATATAGAGGGTTTGATCTGGTTTGGTCTTTCCCGGTGCCTCCCATTCCTATTACTCTCAAGCACTCCTTCCTCATCCGTTTGCTTACACCAGTGTTTCATACATGAAAACTAAATGAACTTTGGATAATCTTGCCACCAGGAAAAGGAAACATATATATAAGAAGGCTTACCGGGAGCCTCCCCGGCACGCAATCGGCAAAGAAAATTTGGGAAAAAAAATTAAAAAATCTTTACCGAGTGCCTCTGACATGGCACCCAACAAAGCAAGGGTTGACGGAGCCGGCACCGTGATGGCCACTTTTCTTTGCCGGGGACCGGGTTTGCTCTCAGCAAAGTCTTTGTCGGGTGCCCGATAAAAAGCTCCCGGCAAAGAAATCTTTGTCGACTGACTTTTTGTCGGCAGTTCTTTGCCGAGTGCTGCACCCAGCGAGGCTTTGCCGAGTGCAAAGTAGCCTTTGTCGGGTGTTTTTGGCTCCCGGCAAAGCGTCTGAATCCTATAGTGGCTGTGGGCATGTATGGGAACATGCAGTAAAGCCTAAGCAGCTCCAATTCTCCATGTTAATAAATTTCTGGAGGATGAATACTGTTTGGAATTTCCTAATGCTTCCCATGCCTATTGTTCTTCGTTGCTCCTTCCTGCCCCTTTGTTTCTCTCTTTAGTATGCCTTAATCCATGGATAGGTTAATATAATAACATAACTAATGATGTGATTATTTATCTAAAAAAACAATGATGTGATTCAAGTGGGAATTAATGTGGTGCAGCTCTGCAGGTGGTGCCTACGGTGCAAGGGTTGGGCTGGCCGGCTGCCACTGGTGGAGTTAGTGCCACTGGCGAAACCATGTTTCATGTTTGGTTTCAACCAATGAGGCAATGACATTCGCAAAAAAGAAAAAGAAAAAAAAAGAGGCAATGACGACGACGATGTAAGTAGATAGTAGGAAACCTGTGCATTGTTATGAAATGTTCCTACATGGAAAATCTACTACCAAATTATGAAATAATGTGTTAACTATAGACTATTCAGCACATGAATCACATATGGCGCAAGATGCATTTGTTATATATGGGACTGTTATATGATGTAAGTTTAGTATTTTTTCAGAAGGACGACAAAAACTTTTGCTCCTGCCACGTCGAAGAGGGTTGACTGAAGCTTCCTTCCAAAAGCCATTTTTTTTCAAGATTCTCCATCACATCGAATCTTACGGCACATGCATGGAACATTAAATATAGATAAAAATAACTAATTACACAGCTCAATTAGTTCATAATTGGACAACAATTGTCACATACAAACGAAAGTGCTACAATTGCCTGAAAATTTTTCGCAAGGGAACTAAACAACGCCTCAACTTATGAGGAATCTGGGCAAAACACACACAACTGGGGGACCTGCCATGCATGTTTCTGTCAAACTACTTCGGTACAACAAATAGCTCAACTAAACAACACAAGTTTTAGTGAGAGATAATCGGCAAAACCACCTCCACAACTCCATTGGGACAACATCTCAACATTGACTTCACTACGACAACTAGCTAGGGGACATCAACTGCAAACACGTCAACAACATGGTGGTACGGTAGGTCCTTTGGTTGGGAGGTTGCAATACCTAACAAGAGGTCAAACCCCCAGGGGTTGAGTTTTTCCAGGTAGATGCACTCCCCGAACAACTAACTGACACTACCAAAGGAAAATAAAATCTTAAATAGATCAGATTAATTCATACTCCCTACATTTTTATTTACACATCGCATTAGCTTTTTCCTAAATCAAACATTTATTTCGATTAAGAAAAAATATATTCATGATATAAGATTTATGTTTTTAAATTCACTATAAGGAATATTTCTATAATATACAGTTCATATATTGTGTAACTATAAGGATTTTTTTCTAAAGAAATAGATGATCAAAGATATTAATATTTAACTTAAGACAAAGCTGATGTGACATGTAAAAAAGAACGAGGGCGTAGTTCTTTATTTTTCCCCGGTGGATGGAAATTTAATTAAGGTCCTGTCAATGCCATTGGCTATCTAGTTATGCACAGAAATGCCATCGTCTAGTGTTTACATTGATACAATAATGTATATACTAGGTCTCCTGGCCCAGCTGTCATTACTGCTATTTACAATCCACCATCCAAGAGAGGCATTAATTTGTTCACTGCACTACCACAGAGATCTACATATACTCTGATCGTCGACGTCTACAATACACAACAGCTCAGGCCTCTCTGATCGTTTTGTAGTTGCAGGCTTAGTGAGTCAGGAAGAGGAAGAAAGGAGAGCCTAAGAGTAGTGGGAGTGGGAACATTATGGAAAGCCAACATGTTTGTTTCCTCTAACCATGATGGAGTCTAATGTGCTTTCCGATGCCTCCCATTCCTATTATTCTTAAGCACTCCTTCCTCTTCCTTTTTGGCTCGCATAATCATTTGGTGCTAAGCTAAAGTTCTTCATATACATATTTGCACGATGAGACAGAACAATGCTTGGTGAGGCGGGAAAAGGAAGAGATGAGGGTCAAAGAGCAGCCGGCGTGGGAACATTCAGGAAAGTTTAAGCTATGGTTAACTCATGGAGGTGGCATGCATGCTTCAAGCTTTCCTAATGCCTCACATGCCTACTGTTCTTCGGTCCTCCTTCCTTTTCCTTTTGGCTCACAAATCACAATGTACTCAAGTATTTCCTTAAGAGGCTTGTGGCACCTATGATTGGTTTGGACCCTTCTACTAGCGATAGTTTAAAATCTATTGGGTGGTCTTTTCTGCAATGGCCAAGTTTTTTTAATGACTAAGGTGATTGATTGAATAACTGTAACAATACAAAAGATAACTTTGGGCCAACACTTGCATATATCTTCTAAAAACTTTGCAGGTAGCATCTATAGTAAATCAAAATTTTAATTGACCACATGGAACACATTCATCACTAGTTTGTCCTGGACCTTGAGTTACGATAGATAATGTATCAACAGTAACATGCTTTGACTAAGAGTTGGACTCTCAGAGCAGATAGTAGGGAACAAACATAATGCTACTACAAGAGTTATTATTACTTTGAGGGCTAAAAACCACTAAGGAAAATGGCAAAACCGCAAAGAAAAGAATCCTTGGTTATTAACTGTCAAACAAAATGCCTACTGTGTTTTCAAATCCTTGATTATTAACTGTCAAACAAAATGCCTAAGACTGGGCCACGGTCATTTTTTCGATGACCCAACAGAGTAACAAACACAGTCACACAGGCGGCCTTAAGGCAGGCGCCAGGTGGCACCGCTCGCCCGACACCCGCTGTCCCTCTCCACGTGCCACTGCGGCTTCTATTTCCAAGCTTTGCACTTGCCCAGTCGCAGAGTCACCCTTGCCATCTCTGGATCCCATCTGGCCATCGCCAGCGGCCACAGTTCCCCCAATGCCCGCCCCTGCTGCCTAGAGCCCCAGCCAATCGGAGCTCCCACCGGGAGCCATCCGCCCACTTACCACGGCCCATAGATGACCGCCCCACCCCACACCAAGGCCCTCGGCAGGCCCCAACCAGCTAGCCGTTCAGGCGGCCAGCCCATAGCGGCCTAGCTCAGGCCTCCGGTCTACCAGCTCCTACCCTGTGCTCAGAGTTCCTAGCATGGCAGGACTTTTTATTTTGGTGATGGATGGAGTAGCAGAAGAAACCGCTGTGGGTGGTGGATTAAATGAAGCTAGAGATGGAATTGATTCAAACAGCGGCACTGCCACCCGGATTAGGCAGGCAACTTCAATTCCACTAAGCAAGAAGCGCTATAAGAAACTAGGTATTGCCAAATGTGTTGTTGATTATTTGATTTGATTACTAGTAGTCAATTGTCATAGAGTTTGATTACTGATTGTCTGATTCAATTTATTAATTATGTGGATTTGAAAAGCTTCTTTAGTAGGAGTAGTAGTAGTAGTAGAAACTCGGCAAGTGGTAGTGTAACATCTTGAATCTTATTGGTTGTTCTTTTGCTCTTAACATGTATGTTGTTGTCGGTTAATCAAAATTCTACGGTACAAGTTTGTCCTAGGTCATTCTCAGGCTGGATTTCCCACTCTGACGGCGAGATCCACTCGCCGAGTGTATGAGAACGAGGCACCATACTTCGCGGCTGAACACGGACAACAGAATGCCAAGGTACTGGATGGGAACTGGACCACTTGACAAGGCAAGTAGCGAGTCACAATCAGCTTGTCATTGCCATGCTGAATAGGAGCCGCTTGACACTAAGCCATGTTCATGTGAAAACCCGACGCAAGCTATGATGTTTCTCGATGACTCTCATTCCTATTGTTCTTAGTTGCTCCTTGCTTTTTCTTTTGGCTTGTGGAATTGTCTTAGCAGTGAAACACACATAGAGTTATTGAAGCTGAGATGGTAAGGGAATGTGAAGAGAACATGAGAGCAAAGGGCATTGGGACATGGCATCATCTCAACCTAGCTATGTACACACTTTAATATGACGGCTTTGTTATCCGTAACGATTTAGTTGACAATGGCTATAAATATTCAAATTTACTACACAATGGTACTGTCTCATGGAATGGAATGAATTCTCCATATATTCGCCACCAACTTTCAGCTATGACTTAGTGCAAAGAAATTAAAAGAAAAACAAATCAAAACAAAACAAAAGATGCAACACACATGACGTGAACATTGTATCTGACCCTGCAGATCACGATCTATAGTACAAACATTAACTGGTAACTGCCCTGACAAATGATTTGAAATAAACGAGCTGTTCCTTGGGGCTTCATACATGCATAGATGGACAATGAGTTAGTAAGAAGTGAACACCATGATTGGAATTATATGCCTTCAGATCCAAAAATCTGTCTTAAATGAACAGAGAATGCCTGATGCCATTGAACAGACGTAAGCATAGCTGGGACTGACACATGATGAGCACTCGACCAAGAAATGTCGATTTTGTTTTTAATCTTTTCGATTCAAAGTTGATTCTAGTTTATAGTCGAGTCACTGATTTTCAGTTTGTAGTATTTAATTTTTGAAGGAGTGAGCTGGGGACCTCCTTTGTCCTTTGGTGCATTGTACTAACTCGACTACCTGAGTAAAACCAGATTAATTCCAGTTTTACTTCTACAGAATTTGAGTCTTCCATTCCTGGAATTAATTAGCAACTATCTGAACAAATGTTGATTTCTTATAGGAGATATAGATTAAAATCCAAACTGGATTTAACAATACAAGTAAATACCTGTAAATAGTTTTCTTTTCCCCACGATTCCATTCTCTGAATTTACGGCCTAGACCAATTGACTAACAACATGAATGCCTCTCTTTCATGATACTATGGCACAACTAACGTGATTTATGCATCCTGCATGTGTTCTTTATTGCCGATATGTCGATATCTTGCATGGTACCACATTCATAGCTAGTAGACTGCTGTAGTTTACATGGCCCCACTGTCATCCAAAGCTGCATCCAATTAATGGTCTGTTGGTGCACGTTGCACTTGGTCCATTCATATTGCTCACAAAGCTAGGTGACTGGAAGTGTCTATATATTGCTTGTGCTATCCTTGAGGCATGAGTGGTTCCACTGCAAAACCTTCTTCATCTTAGAATCTGTGAGCACGGAAGAGGAAGAAAGAGAGGTCCTAAGAGCAATAGGAATGGGAACATGAAGGAACGCAATGCCCTAATTTCGTTCTTCTATATCGTTTGGGTATGGACATTTAGACTTGTCGTGTTCCTGATGCCTCCCATTCCTATGGTTCTTAGGTGCTCCTTCCTCTTCCTTTCGCTAGCGCAATTGATTTAGTGATGAAGACAATATACATTCCAAAGCACATAGTTAGATGAGAGCCTGATGGCAATTGGCAAGTCAGGAAGAGGAAGAAACAGAGGGTATAAGAGCAGTGGGAATGAGAATATTGAGGAAAGCCACGCTTGATTTCCTCTTAGTTTTGGGGTGGGAATTTAGTTTGGTGTTTCCCGATGCCTCTCATTCCTATAGTTCTTGCGCCTTCCTTCCTCTTCCTTTTGGCTTGCGTGATGGTTTTGCAGAAAAAAACTAGGGACATCCATCACAAGGTTTTGGATCACCTTTCTGCTACAGATTCTACTGGTATTACTAGTATGAGTGCATAATGGCAACTAGAAGTTTGAACAATATTGCACTAAGATGTACGGAGTATGTGCTGGGAAGTAAGTTGTGAAGGAAGAATCAAACACCAATTTGAATTTAATAAGCAACACAAAAAAGTTAGATGGGAACACAGTGGCACAGCTAATTCATCGCTGCTTCTGTCACGCCGAAGGCTGAAACCATGGTCATGAGAGACAACACATAAAACATGCACCTTTTGTGACATTAAGTTGGTACCAGAAATCATAGACAGAAGAGAGATGAACTGCATGCAAAAACGTGAACACTTCACTCAGTACAAAAACTATGTCATTTTTTAGGGAACCAATAATTCATGGCCTTTTCTTTGAAAAAATAGAAAGTTGCCTGTAAAATGACTGAGCTGATGAACTGAGACAAACGTGGCCAAAACATTGTGGAGATGGAGCACAGCAACCATCTGTATATTAGGAACAGTCAAACAGGTAATGGTATCCGGGAAGATCTACCTGCAATGAAATGATTATATCATTAACGGTTTCTTGCGCAATCTATAAAAAGAATTTATCGGTTTTGACTTTGGGAAGCTTTTTTTTTCTCCAATACGCACGAGTGTGCATATCGTTGTATTAAAAGAAGAAGAATGTTTATTTACAAGAAGCCGTTGCCGGCGACAAGAACCAAACTAGGGTATTACACTCAAAAAAGACATTTTAAAGGGAGGGTGCAGGTTCAGCATCCGAGCTAGTGAACCAAGGCCAGCTCCTATAAACCCGTGGCACCAGCAACAATCCATCGATCTGCCTCGGCCTTGATGACACGTAGGGCGCCGCTGATTGTTGTGGATGCACCCCTGAAGCAACATGCATTGCGCTCTTTCTAGATATGCTAGGATATGAGCGTGAACAGAGAATCCATTCCTTGCCAATGTTCTGTGGTGACCATGGCACATAACCTTCTCCACCAGCTAAGGGTGGAGTGAGCGGCTGGTGGCAGGTGGATGTCAAGTGCGTGTAGGACAGCGAACCATACCTCTCTAGATAAGGAGCAGGTGACTAAGATGTGATCGATGGTTTCCTCCTCTTGGTCGCATAGACAACAAAGATCTCTGGCTTCTAGGCCGTGCATTCTCCTTCTGTCAGTTGCCCAATGCCTGCGCCTGCGGGCTAACCAGAGAAATATCTTTACTTTGGGAAGCTTTGGACAGATATTTCTATAGTTGAAATGAATACATGTTCACTTACACAACTATAAAAAGAATTTATCGGTTTTGCCCACGTTGTGAGCCAACAAGGCCCATAACCAACAGCCGCCTAAATTTCTAGTGGTAGACATTTTAAGACAACCGTCTACATAAATAGACTATTTGTACTAACAGTTTTATTGAGCAACTGTCACTATAAGTTGGTATTTTTTTCTGAAATACGTAAACAACTGTGTATCTTTGTATTAAGAGAGGGAAACTGAACCCCTACAAGATCACCACCTCACTCTGGTCAAGCCGTGAGGGTAAGAAATACATGTTAAAGAACTAATAACTAGAGAAGAAAACACTCTGATCCTTGACCGAACATGACAAGCAAGGCTAATCTAACCAAGCTCGTCACCGTGACGAAGGCCAAGGGCATGTAGGCCCTTAGCACCTGCAGGACACCACAAATGATGCTCGTCTTTGAATGCTCGGTGGAAGAGGTGTGGTGGATGCTTAAGAAATCTGCCACTAGAAATACCTTTATTTTTAGAGAGATTTGTTTTAAGACGACTAACACTAAAAATCCATTTTTGGAGTTTGTTTCTATTTTTTCAATGAACATTCTAGAGTTGTTTCTAGATGACACGTTTATGAAATTGATAACTTTTTCATATGAACACTATTAAAATGTGTATATAAAATTAATAACTTTTATCAAAATGGACAATTTCGGAGATTGTGTACGGCCACGATTAAGGTGGTAATAGTGGTTACAAATGGACCTATTAGCCATTCTTACTATCGTATTATTGAAAGTCATATGAAGATAAATTTTATATAAAAATTTAGAGCTTGACGACATCTACATCGTTGTAATTGACTTTTTTTCAATTAAAATCATTTAAACACCAAAAAGATCATTTAGAAGTCCTCAGAACTATTTTAAAATGACAATTAAAATCAACATGTGCTTTGAATTTATAATTTTATATTGAATATGTCTATGATTGACAAGAAAAATCTCGGTCATTTTTACCTTTGAGTTTTGGTATTCTGAGTTCTAAAATATCAACATGAAAAAGGGTTCCCGATAATTTCAACTGCTTGTCAAATAAAATTCTAACCCACTCTGAAACACCAAGCAGGCAGAAGTGCTTCTACTTGTTTGTATATAGCTTTGCTTTTGTGAATAATTTGAGAGGCAAAGTACTTTTGTTTCCTACTGATTTTGTATGTTGTCTACTTCAATACCGGAAAGTATGTATGTAGGGTAGACAAGAGTGCCATAATTATTAAAAGGTGACGACCACACTTTTTTTTAGTACTCTCCCTTGGTTCTTGCATGTGCTTTTCCTATACGTTACTGCTACATGTACCATAGACGATGTAGCCTGGTCCCACTATAATCAACTGCTATATGTCCTCTGGTGCAGTGCTCGTATTTCATGCACATGGCGAGTTCATCACTAGTCACTGGACTAGGCACAGAGGTCTATATATATACTGCTCTACATACATGTGTCGTAGTCCTAGAGAGAGTAGAGTTAGATGAAGTTACAAATTGGGGCCTAGAGGGTGAGCCAGGAAAAGGAAGAAATGTTTCTAAGAGCACTAGGGATAGGAACATGAAGGAAAGCATTATTGTATATGGAGATTTGGTTTAATGTTTTCCTGATGCCTCCTATTCCTAAGGCTCTTAGGTTCTCCTTCCCTTTCCTTATGGCTTGCGAGATTAATGTTAAACAGATCAAAAGAGAGATATTTATTAGATGGGATACACTGTGTTGGTTGCAAGCAAGGAAGAGGAAGAATAGAGGGCCTGAGAGCAGTGGGAATGGGAACATGGAGGAAAGCCAAATTTGTTCCTCCAGCAATGGAGGGTGTTTGATGTGGTTTGGTCTTTCCCGGTGCCTCCCATTCCTATTACTCTCAAGCACTCCTTCCTCATCCTTTTGCTTACACTATTGCTTCATACACGAAAACCAAATAATGATCTCTTTCCCATATGAGGATGATGGATAATCTTGATAGTGAATTAGTAAAAGCTAAGGAAGCATATATAAGAAGGCTTACTGTAAGAGCAGTAGGCATATGGGAACAAGCAGGAAAGCCCAAGCAGCTCCAATTCTCCATGTTAATAAATTACTGGAGGATGACTACTGTTTGGAGTTTCCCTAATGCATGCTTCTCATGCCTAGTGTTCTTCGGTGCTCCTTCCTCCTCCTTTTGGTTTGCAGAACATTCAGGAGATGCACTGTGTGTTGCCGGTCTTTGTGTTTCTTCTTTACTATGCCTTAATCCATGGACAAGTTAATATAATGACATAACTAATGATGTGATTCAAGTGGGAATTATTAATGTGGTGCAGTCGTGCAGCATGTTTCATGTTTAATTTGGTGCAAGGGTTGGGCGGCTTGGCTGCTGATGGAGTTAGTGCCAGTGCCACCGGCGAAAGCGAAACCATGTTTCATGTTTGGTTTCAGCCAATGAGGCAATGACGACAGCGATGTCAGCGGGACAGCAGAACGTCCAAGTTCACTGATACCCTCAACAACCTTAAATCAGCGGCTATGCTTCTTTGGCTGTTTGCTTATCAACAATCGCATCCAATGTCACTCCAATCTCCTCCTCAAACACATCCTAGATGATGATATTTGTGAGTTGTGTGGAGAAACTTCAGGGACAGCAGACCACCTGATCTTCCATTGCCAGGTAACCTCTCAATTTTGGACACACATTGGTTGGAGAGAAACAACGTTATTACCGAACGCAGTTTTTTGGTGCATACATGTTCAACATCTGCTATCCTCACCGTTCAACATTGCATTGAGATGTGTGCAATCCAAATCAGTAATGTGAAGCAGCAGTGAAGAAGTGTGAAGTAGCAGTGGGAGAGTACAAATGCA
>Ga0182004_10005010_pt1 | contig 10747 bp, 11 predicted proteins | sample Sormic07211540_1_FD_120479 | JGI IMG/M metagenome (GOLD analysis project Ga0182004, IMG submission 120479) | Endophyte microbial communities from Sorghum bicolor roots, Mead, Nebraska, USA - 072115-40_1 MetaG | ecosystem: Host-associated > Plants > Roots > Unclassified | place: USA: Nebraska...
CACTATGCTTAAGGTTAGAGAAGAACAAATACACTTTTGGTTCTGTTGGTGTTTTTCACCAACAGGGCCCATGCACTTGATCTCTGCCTTGTCTCTATGAGCAGGTACACTTCGAGCAAAACTTGAAGGAGTTTTACAACTCCTAGATTCCACCAAGTGAAGGACCTGGATCTACGAGCACAAACACACTGAGCAGGATATTGCCAACACCGCACTTCGAACTGCTGGGCAAACAACGAACATGGGTGACACCGTATCAAGAGGTGCAGACATCAAGGTCCACACCTAATCAAATGATGCACCTAAATGATGAAGACGGTGAGAAGTCTTGTCCAGAAGACTTAAAACATTGGATCCTTGTCGGAAGAGGTCAAGATCGTCGACTCAAGTCGCCTTTCCTGGTCAAGAAGGACGACCCTGGTGTTCCAAGCATCAAGTGCACAATCAACGGATACTCTTTTCAGAAGACACTCTACGACACCGAATCTAACGACAACATAATGGCCGCAGTCACTTATCAGGTCCTGCATGGAACCATGCTCCTACAACCAAGATACATTCAGCTCCAGACGATTTTCAGGGCATTGACATTGGAGAAGACGAGTATGATCCACCCACCATCCTTGGAAGACTGTTCCTCAACACTATCAAAGCCATCATCTATATTGGAATCGAAGAAGTCCACATGCACTTCACTCTGAAGAAGGCAACGCAACCGCAACCAGAGGAGGCAAATCATCAAGGACGGATGGGCAGACTACAAAGGAGAAGTGGTAAGGTGTGAAGACATACAGCTTGAACAAAACTATCCTGAGGAGACCGTAGCACCGAGTCAGGTGTGGAGAGGGAAGATAGTTATACACGAAGAGGAGGAGCCACCGGAATCACCGACTACGCCATCCAACGAATCCCAGGACGACTCAGAAAACGGAGAGTCCCATTCGGAGGACTTAAAGAACACCGAACGTCTTGACAAGAGATAAACTTGGTAGTTATCCTTTTTCCCTTCAATTATTTAAAATAGTTTGCTTAGTTAATCTGGTTCATGCTATCTTGAAAAGAAAATAAAAATGTTAAAAATAAGCCCCATGTGAGTAGACTTATGGTTTAAAAACCCATAGGTATATTGACTGTGGTGGCATAAAATAAATATGTTTTCATCTTACAATAAAAATATAAAAATAATAAGTGCATGATCCTGTTAAATAAATAACATTTATTGAGGAGGCTCAACATGATAAAGGCTAGATATTTATGCTAACACTTAACCTGTTCCACAAAGCTTTGTTGTCTATTTGAGCTCCACAGAATTCAAGGATCAAAGAAGACTAGCAGACGGAGGACATCCTAATCGCGGTCAGGGTGCTGCCGACTTTCAAATACACCTCCACCACCTGCTAGCTACATCAGAAGAAATTACGTCAAAATCCAGCATGGGGGAGAGCACCCCCACTTATCCAGCTAAGTGTTTCTACTTGCGTTTATACTTTACTCAAATAAACGTGGGTGACGGGTATCACCCGACTTCTACCGATTAATGCAGGGCTAAGTGGCTACTCGATCCTAACTCTACAGCTGGGTAGGATAAGATATCTAGACAAGGAAAGGTATAATGCAGCTTTATTACAAAAAAAAGGGGTGGGGAGCAAGGGTTTCATCACAACTCCTATACGTAATGCATCAATAGATATAACATATTCAAGCACGCTTTGAAATTAAAGCAGGAGACTTAAGATGCTCCGGGACTTGCCTTTCACGAACGAAGCGGGCTCATGACTAGGGCACTTGATTTCCTCTTCGGGTTCCTCGGGTCCTGCTGGCTGGGCCTCTGTCTCCTGGGTGACCTCTGGACCTTCGGGAATCACCCTTTCGAGCTCGAACGAGGTCGCAGTCTACGGTGCACCTATTGCATGCACGAATGAATAAGGAATGTATGCATACGAAGAGAATGATGAATGCGTTGGCAAACATGATTACATACTTCATTGGACACTCATTTACTGAGTAAGCTTCTATACTAGCTCACAAAAGAGTACAACCACAACTAACACGAACACACCAACTTACACAGTTAACAACAACAACCAGCAATCAGGGCAGCTCAAAGAACAACCCATAACTAGAGATATATAGATCCAACAAACATGTGTGAAGACATTCTGGAAAGCTTATGATATTGTTTACATTTCATCTTTAGATAATTCAGTAAGATTCATAAGTTAAACAGGACAATTAAACAAAGTTCCAAGTTCTATTCCAGAAAGACAGAGAGCACCTAGTTCTGGAACTTAGTTTGGAAAAGCCATAACACTTAAACTACGGGGCCAAATGACCCCAAAATTTAACCACAGCTGGAGCACAAAATTTACAAGAACTTTCATACAGAGAAGTCTTTAAGGGAACAAATTTATCACCAAACAATAATCAAATTACTCCCTTGCTGTCCAGAACAGCTATATAACCTTTAATTAATTATTTGTTGACATAGCAAGGACATATTCAGTACCAACCAAGTGACTCATAAGAACAAGTATAACATAAGATTACCAAAAAAACCATATACTAACTACCAAACACTTAATTAAGAGCCCTTTATTAATTTAATTCCATGCAAGGGCATAATTAAGATATACCAGCAAGAGTACTCAGAAAATTCTACAAAAATTACAGAAGCACAAGCAAGATACCTTGACATTACCATAAATTTTTCGGAGCAAAAGCACATGCCAAACTTAAGATATTTACTTAACATGCAACAAGGTGCCTATTTTATAAATTAAGAAACATGGCTTAAATTGTGTCAAACAACAGATTTCAGATTATTTACAAGCTACTACTACCATGAACAAGCTTGATACCAAAGGAGAACACCAGCATAAACATGTAACATTTAATATGATTCAAACATGGATTTAAGCAAAGCTATTAACATAAATTACATATCAGAGATACATTACTCTAAAAATCATGAAATATTTACCAGAGCATACCAGTAACACACAAAGCATAGCATAAAATTTTCACAGCATTTGGAGTAGTATATGAAGAGATATGAATTTACATTGAAATATCAAGATTAATTCATAACAATTATTTTTTACAGAAAACATGGTGCATATTATATTTTTATTAAAAACTATCCATTACAATTTTCGGAGCTTAGGAACTAGAGATATATTATTTGCAAGATTGCAAGAAATCTGGATTTTGAATAAAAGAGAGGAGGGAGCCGTTGAGCCACTGACAGCGGGACCCGCATGTCAGGTTCTTCTTCCCCTCGACCGAGACGAAGTTCACCGGCGATTTCTCCACGACGGTGAGGTCTCCGGTGAAACCGAGGACACCAACGTGATCCCAGGTCACTTGCAAACCGATTGACCCTCTTTTCCCCATGGCGGAGCCACCGGAAGGGGCTTGCCGTCGACCATGGCGGCTCGGCGGAGGTGCTCGGCGATAAGCCAGCGCTCTCAGGCCGGTACAGCATGCCTTGGGGTTTCCTACAGCACCAGTGAACTATGGCGAAGCTTTCTAGGTAGATGACTTGGCTTGAAACGATATGGAGAGGGCTGGCCACGAGAGGACCGAGCTCCGGTGGAAACACGGCGGCACTGCGCGTCGTGTCCGGCGACGGTGAGCGTGGTAGAGTGTCCCCCAAGTGGCGCAGACGGTAGCTAAGGTCCTAAGCTACCCCGAGAACCCAACTAGAGAGGACGAGAGGCTCCGAGGAGCTCAGCATTGGGCTCGCCGGAGAAAACTGTTCCGGCGACCCGATTTGGGGGAAGATGAAAATGTCGGCTCACCGGAGGATTTCACGGCGAGCTTGAGGGTGGTGGTTGGAGAGCGGAGCACGACGGAGCTATGGCCAAACTTTGGTGGATGGGGATGCAGTGTGGGGCATGCTCGAGCTCGCCGGAGTGAGCCCGACGATGGTGCCTCCGCTGCGGCCGAGTTTCTGCGCGAGAAGGGCGAGAGGGAGAGAATGGACGCGTCCAGGAGTTTCAGGGCGACGCCGAGGAGGTCATGCATGCCCTCAGCGTTGACGAGCAGGACCAGAGACGGCGTAGAATTGCCAAATGTCGACGAAACGCTGCCGCCGGTTGGCCATGTCGACAGTGACGGTGTCCATTTAGAGCTGGTTTCAGAGACTAATAGAGGTACTTTGGAGCTGATTATCTTCCAAACTGTGGAGAATTAGGAGATGGTGTTGTTGACACTCTTGGAGTACTAACTAAGTTCTACAAGTTTGTCAGCTGGAGCAAAGACCAATTCGGCCTCGATGAAAAGATATGGAGCTTCCAAAAACGTTCTGGCAAACTGGTGGCGCCAGGACTTAGCAAAATGTTGCTAAGTGTCAAAACCGCCCCCAATTCTGCTTTTTGAGCACCTTTTGGGCAAGTTGTGTTCATTTTCATGAGATGACCATAAAACAACTTTTGTTCATTATAAAATTTACTACAACTTTGCTTTAGGAAGTTTTGACATGCAAACAATGTATGAAACACTTTTTAAAAGCCTAAGTAAAAGAGGTTTATAGAGCCTATGAGTGGAATTATGACTTAGAGACATAATTTGAAGACATGACCAACATGAACATTGCTCATAAGGTTGATTTAAGCATAGATGAACTATTTACCAAGACCTAGAACACACACAAGAGCAAGACCCACTCAACACAAGCATAGAGAGCATAAATAAGCAAGTTAAACAACATCTATGCATAAAATAACATGCTCCAAGGTGAATGATGATCATGGTATGCTTATGAAGATGATTGTGCTCATGTTATGCATGTGAAAGGATGCAACCATAACACTGGGGTGTTACACGTTGTATTGGTGCTGGTTGAGGAGAACGACGAGGGCGCGGCGCGCAACCTTGGTATACCTTGCATACCTTGGTCGCCGGAACGGTCCTCGGGTACGTACGGTGCTTGTCGAACCCGCGAATTGGTCCTGGATAGTGTAACACGGTGACCTATAGCTCAGTTGATCAGTGAGTGTGGTTTGTGTGGGGAATAAAATCGCCAGCTGTTGATGCAAAAGTTGATCTGCAAACACAAAGGGCTAATACCCGATTTAAACGTTAAGGCGTGTCAGCCGATTTGACCTTACAATCGACAAAGGTGATAACTCGACCACTTTGGTCCCGACAACAACGAGGCGCCCGGATGTCACGGCCAAGAGGTGATCACGGGGAACATGAGAACACGCCGAGCTTAAGTCGACGAATTCCTAAGAAAATATGACGAAGTCGTCGAAAAAGTAGATGCTGGAATATGAATAAAAACTTGTGTTTGATTGATTGATAGATTCTTTCATTACATTGCCCTAGGGTCTATATTTATACCCTGTCTGAAGAGCTGCAACCAGACATGACTAGGACTCAAATTCCAAACTAAACAGAACTTGTACACAAAATGAATTCTAATAACTAAGGAAAACATAAAGCTACCCCTTGTATCCGACCGGGGCACCACCACAGATCAATCGGCAATCTCCACGCTTTCCTTCAGAGTCATCGGCAGACCTCCTGTTGTGGCCATCAGCAAACACTAACGCTGATCATCGGCACGAACACGTCACCACCTCTGGACTTAATCACATTCAATGATCTCTTCATCGGCAACCACCTTCATCGGCAACTTTGCCGCAGACTAGTTACCGTTGCTTCATGTGCCGATCTATACTTTACTAATCCCCACGTACGTGTCAAAAGATACGTGTCCAAAAATGGTGTCAACACCAGCTGGTTAGAAATCGATTCGAATCGCCATCGCTCCTGTATAGTGAGCACTTGACTTGAGCTTCGTCCTCGTAGTAAGGACTATGAAGCACTTGGGTTTTGATAATGATGATTTGTGAATGCTATGATAAGGTACTATCATTTCGCAACCATTGTTTGCAATAGTATAGGTGCTAATCTAGATAATAGGTAATAATACTTATCTTGAGCTAAATAAAAGAAAAAGGGGTTTTAGCATATTCCACTAGATGGTTAATGCTTTTACGCAAAAAGGGTGCAGCTATCCCACTATACAACCTTCATGATCCTTGAAGAGTGTTTTATTTTTGGTTTATGAAGGGTAAGTCTAGCTGAGTACCTTCTCGTACTCAGGGTTCTAGTCCCATGTTGTTTTGCAGATGGGCAGATGTACTATGGGTATTGCATTCACTGCTTGTACCCAACAATGGGTGATGACTAGACCGAGGGCAATGGTCACTCTGCCTCTTCTTTTGCTGTTGTGGGAATGACCAGACTATGGCACTCTATCAGACTAAAAGTGTGTGTGTTATTTCAAAACTGAGATGCTTCCGCTACCCTTGAACTTGGTTTGTAATAACTATGTTTGAACTCCGATGTAATTTCTGAATGTTGTGAATTAGATGTAATTGTGAATGGCGATCGCTGAACTTATTATGATCTTGGTTGTATGTACGAGATGTGGTTTGAAATACTTCGAGATTCCATAGACTACTGGGATTATATGGGCTTAAGCTTGATGGTTTGTCTGTGCAAATGGTCGCTATTAGGCTTAATCTCTTATAATTTGGGCGGTTCTGTTACAGCTGGCATCGAGCAAGGATCAGTGGATTACTATTCATAAGCACGTTCTAAAGCAAACTTAAATGGGTTAATAAAAGCTAATTACCTATTAATGGTAATCAAAGTGTTAAAATGAGTTTTTGGAAAACTACATAGTGTGCCAATGGTCATATCCTTTATGCCCAGTTAAGGACTCTAAGGTGGCTAGTTAATACTGACTTGGGGGTTATGCATCATATTTCTATTTTCGTCGCTCATACGACGTGTAATAGTATGAGTGCCACTCATTTGAGAGGTAATGTATGGATCATTTTCCCCTCTACGCCTCGGTAAGTGGGGGCTGTGAGAGCATGATTGGATACACTGCCGATCTAGGGAAGTGCTTTAGGGTGCTGTGTCATGCACGCATATCTAGTGTTCCTGGGAATAGTACCACATGTTGGGTGATTCCGTCTAGAGAGGCGATGCCGTCACTCGATGATGTGGGTAGTGGCATGTCACATGCATAGGTGTGGTACCTGTGTGCGTCGGGTGCATAGTTTTAAATTCTGGTTCTGCATGTTCCTACTGTGGTTGGGCTGAAATGAGTTTTCTACAGGTACGCTAACCACGTTCTCGCCTAGAGCGCTAGATATGCTTTTCTTTGATGGATCTACATGTGATCAAGGGGTAGGTATCGGTATAGTGTTGATTTCTCCCCGAGGGAAGAAGTATGAGTTTTCTTTGCTGATTGTTGCTACATCGACAAACAATCAGGCTGAGTACCAAGCTCTAGTCAAAGGATTAGAGTTATTAAGGGAAGTTCATGCCGATGCTGTTGAAATCTTCGGTGATTCTATGCTCGTTATAAATCAGTTGGCTGGAGTTTATGAATGCCGAAGTGAAATTTTAATATCATATTATGAAAGATGTTTGCAGTTATTGAAGGAATTCAAAGACATCCATTTGGAACATATTCCTTGATTACATAAAGCTAATCGGTTGGCCCAACATGCTTCAGGATATCAACCTATCATGGAACTGTTTCTATCGGCAATCGGTGCTGATGATTGGAGAAAGGAAATCATTGATTACCTAAGAAACCCATCTAAGAAATTTGAGAGGCGTGTTAGATTTCAAGCCACCAAGTATGTACTCCTTGATGATGAGCTATATTATCGTACTGTAGATGGAATTTTACTCAAATGTCTTGGTGATGATGAATCAAAAAACTTGATGGGTGAAATTCATGAGGGGGTCTGTGGAGCACACCAATCGGCTTTTAAAATGAAGTGGACGATCAGAAGGAATAGATATTCTTGGCCAACCATTCTTGAGGATTGTTTCAAATATTTCAAAGGGTGTCAAGGGTGTCTGAAGATTGGCAATATCTAGAGGGACCCGCATCGGCTATGAATCCTATTATCAAGCCTTGGCCATTCCGAGGATGGGATATTTATCTCATTGGTCAAATTTTTCCGCCACCGAGGAAGGGACATAAGTTTATTCTTGTCGCTACTGATTATTTTACTAAATTGGTTGAAGTTATTCCTTTAAAGAAGGTGACATCGGCTAACATGATTGATTTTGTTAAGGAGCATATTGTTTACCGATTTGGCATTCCTCAAACAATCACTACCGATTAGGGTACTATGTTTATATCGGGAGAGTTTGATGAATTTGCAATCGGTATGGGACTTAAGGTGTTGAACTCTTCTCCTTATTATGCTCAAGCTAATGGGCAGGCCGAGGCTTCTAATAAAGGAATCATTAAGCTCATCAAGAAAAAGATTGAAGAAAACCCTAAATGATGGCATACAGTGTTAAATGAAGCTCTGTGGTCGTATCGGATGGCGTGTCATGGTGCAACTAAAGTATTGCCTTATCAGTTGGTATATGGGCATGACGCTGTGTTACCTTGGGAAATCAAAGCTGGCTCTAGGCAGATATTTTCTCAAGATCAGTTAGCTGCCGATGATTATGTTACTCTAATGAAAGATGAGTTGGAGGATTTGGTAGGTCATCGGTTAAAGGCTTTGGTAAATATAGAAGAGAATAAGAAGAGAGTGGCTAGATGGTATGATAAAAGGGTAAAAGCTCAGGAGTTCACCGATGGTGATTTAGTTTGGAAACTAATTCTACCGATTGGGACTAAAATTTCAGTATTTGGAAAATAGTCTCCTAATTGGGAAGGTCCTTATCGGATAAATCATCCACTCCTGGCAATGCATATATTCTAGAGACTCAAAGGAGTTGAATTTCCCAGGGCAATGAATGGAAAATATTTAAAAAGATACTACCCTAGTGTCTGGGTCGATGCATAAGAAGTTTAAGTGCCGATAATAATCCTATTGGCTGGATCAAATACTAGTGTTTTTGAGAGAACTAGTAAAACGTGTTGCCGATGAAGAGGTTTACAAATTTAACAAAGCTTGGATAGCCGATATCGCTCGTAGGCGAATCTGGTAGGCTTCCTCTATCTCTCGAGTGTCTTCATCGGCTGAGCCTTCTATTGGTTTTAGCTTCTTCTTCATCTGCAACGCCTTGCGAGCTTGGGCATCCCTTTCGTGCTGAATATTTTTTAGCACATCGGGCAGTTGGCTTTCTTCCTGCTTGGCCTGGGTTAACGCTTCTTCAACTTGTTTAAGTTCAGCGAGTAGAGCCTCTCTCTTTGCCGACAGATCAGAAATTTTCTACTTTAATTTGGTGCCTAAGGATTGCAAAGTGCCGATGCTCTTGTGCTTCTCATCGGCATCATGCTTTACCTAGAGCATTTCTTCCTTGAGTTGGGCGTAGGCAGCTCTATCGGCAAGACGTTGAACAGACTTTTGATACTGGAGTTGGCGGCTCTCCAGATGGGCGGCTTGGAAGAGCATTTCTTCGACATTGGGTGGAATTTGACCTCGAAGAGTCTTGAAGATGGCCTTGGCTGGGTCAGAATCATCCACCAGTTGGGCTGTATCTTGCTGTAGAAGGCCCAATAGATCCTCCAACTTAGATTTGATCTCTGTCGACGCAATTCCGAGCGCCAAGGAAGAACTTGCTTCTTCACCCTCGTCATCAGAGATGTCAATGGCAAAGGAGAACAAGCTATCGGGGGAGTCTTGTTCCTAAAAATAGAAGAGAAGATGATAGGCTACCGATATGGATCGGTATGAGGGTGGCCCGATCTTCATGACAGTAGATCGAAATAACAAGGATAACTTGCTGCGAATAGCGGGTAACTAGCTTTATACCAAACAAAGGTTGGATGCGACCAAGCGACGGGGAGAGAGGCACCGAAACCACGAAGACTTCGACTCGATCTCCGAACGACCGCAGAACCACAATCCAGAACTAATCCACACAATACGGTGCAGCCGAACGGAAGCCGTAGAGCACGAAGTAGGGGAACCCAAAGGATTCACTTCGCAAGTCCATGAAGAACAAAGGTTGAGTAAGGCACTCAGCAGCGCGGCTGCAATATCATTTAGTTTATCAAAATGATCAAAGGTTGCCAATTGCTTAGAGGTAGGGGATATTTATACTAGGAACAACCGGAATGGATTCCTTGAAAGGTACCCTCAGAATGGATTCCTGAACTGGCTTCGCATGACTGTTGGCCTCTAGAGTAGTTTCCAATAAACTGACCATAACTTATTATTGAGAAGTCCAAATGACGAACCATTTCTTAAGTGTGAAACTAGACTCCAAGAGCTTTCCAGCAATGTATGCCATGCACCACGAAACGTTGTAGATTGGTATAGTTTTGCACAGCAATTTGTACTGACATTCTGTGACGACAGACTGTTGACCTTCTGAGCAGTCTTGACTAATCCAAGCATAACTCTTGATTACGATGTCCAAATGGGATGAGACTTGAGGCATTGGAAAGCAAACTCGACAAGTGTTCCAACAGGTCCTCATGGGCCTTGATAGCTTTTGTGAATAAAAGGTTATGAAGATTTCTTTTCACTACTCTGTTCTTGACTTCCACTAGTCCGTTTTTGACTCTCTGATCCGTTTTGTAGTGTCTTCTAGGACTTGCACTGGTCCGTTCTTCAGGGTCCGATTCATCCTTCTCTTCTTTGATATACCTGAGTACAATCAAGGTACAACACTTAGGTAGTATAACATCCTTAAATATTTCAATCTCAAATTTAGTTTGGAACAAATTCACCTGCTCTTGTTTCCTTTTGGCAGAACATCGTGTAGGTGTATAATGTTTATGTTCACTTGTTTTGCA
>Ga0182004_10005011_pt1 | contig 10746 bp, 11 predicted proteins | sample Sormic07211540_1_FD_120479 | JGI IMG/M metagenome (GOLD analysis project Ga0182004, IMG submission 120479) | Endophyte microbial communities from Sorghum bicolor roots, Mead, Nebraska, USA - 072115-40_1 MetaG | ecosystem: Host-associated > Plants > Roots > Unclassified | place: USA: Nebraska...
AGCTCCAGATATCAAAACCTTATTAGAGTAGGGTGAGAGAGAAGGCAATGTCACTATGCCTCATACCAAAAATACCACATACTTTGAGAGAAGGCATATACCATCACTGCCTTGGTAAGGATCTAGAAATACCACAAAAGGGAGAATTAAGAGAGTCATACAAGGAATCTCTGAGTTTTATTTTGAAAATCTACAAAAACTCTAGAGCTATAGCTGATCAAGAATAAGAGACATGGCGCTTGACTAGACTGTTTTATCTTTTAACTGCTCAAGATACAACTGACGGTTACAAGCCCCATGGTGAAAGGAAAAATGAGTAAGTTTAAGTCTTAACAGTTTACTCTAACTTAGAGATAAGACCTTGTTTGAAAGCACGTGTACCGTCAACTTTCTAAAGCATTGCAGCAATTTCTGATCCATCACTAGGTCTATCCTTGCTCAGGGACGAGCAAGAGGTAAGCTAGGGGGAGTTTGTTGATGGTCCTTAAGTATCAAATTTAATCATCAAATAAATAAAGAAAAGGATCCAAATGCAACCAACACCCAGACTTAGGGTTTTATATGACAAAATTCCACAAGTTTTGGTGTTTGTCTATGTCTGCAGGGGGTTATTAGGAAATATGGAGGAATTACCCACACATCAGGTTTACATAGATATATTAACCTGTGTGGCAATTTTCTATCATCTAGAAGACTCCAGAAGCCACGGGAACAAACGGGAGGCCGAGCAGGCCCGGGGGCAGGGCCCCGCCCTCCCCCCTTGGGTGCCCGCCCTGCTACAGGAGCCAATCAGGCTCTGTCTCATGGATTATGCTCCACCACCTTTGAGGATCAAGGAAAACCATGAGATTAAGGTCGGTTTGATCCAACGGCCCACGCTCATTTGAGGGGGCTATATAAGCAGGGCCATTGGCCCCTGGAGGAGACACCTCTTGATCCCTATTCATTATTCATAGACAAAGCAAAAGCTAGGGTTTGGAGATGAGAGCTCTCATCTCTTCTCTAAACTATAGTAGATCTAGATAGTAGCGAGATGGAGAGCGAGGGAGGATTGGAGGAGAGGCCGGCCTGTCGGTTCTTCCCCCGGTTGTATTTCGCCATAATCAAGCTCTAATCAAGCTTGCTCATGGGATGACTCTGGTAATCTACTTCTATTTAATTATGCAATTACTATTCATGTATGTTCTGGTTCACAACTCTTTTGAGTACTTTTAATCTATAGGACCCTATAGGTTAGAGTTGTAGTATAGGTGTAATCGTGGTGCTTAGACCTAGATTACCTGTGGATATCCCCTGTTAGCCGGATTGTGTGGTAGGCTGCGTAGGTGACAGCTACGTTGGTCCTCTGTAGTCCACCTCCCGTTAGCAGGATTGGTATGGTTTATCGGCCTATGGATAAGCATCCTTTGTGGTGTATTCTTATCACGTGGTTCGTTCCAGACATAGACATACCCCTTTGAAGTTGAGAAACCATAGTTATCCTCTCTATTCTCCTACCATCGCCCATATACTAGATTGCTCTACTCCCTATTCTCATATTATCACCCATTGTTATATTACCTTTAATATTGTTCTTATTCAATTCTACCATCTTTCCTACCTATCTATCTAGGTTAAGTTAGAGCGTAGATCAGTTCTCCCGTTTCCCTATGGATACGATAAAACCTTTAACCGGGTAAAAGCTACAAACGGTATCCGTGCGCTTGCGGATTTATCTGTGTGCGTATAAATACCATAGTACACTCTAGTGCCATGCTGGGGATGACAACCTAGTATTCAAGTGGTGTTAGCAAGTGTCAACAGGGGGAGCGCCCCCCATAACACACACCATCATTTGGGGCCTCTCATCTCACATTCCTCTTGTATTCTTTAGATTAGTTTTAGTGGTAGAGCAAGGCAAGAGCTAGCAAGTAGAACTTGTATCTTTGGAAGAAAAAGAACACCAGGTATGAATACAATACAGTTCTCTTTCATGTTCAAGTTCTTATCTTATTTATATAGCAATGTAGATGAACTAGAGTATAGTCTTGTTCATGTTATGATCATGATATATGAACTAGCATATAGTTTATCTGTTATGTTCTTGACATGTTCATCATTGTTCTTCATCGTTCATCAAGTTAGTATGAATAGAGGAAGAATTATGGACGAGATGACGGTTCATTGGGCTGTGGTGGCTGCTCCTAACTTAGCTTGTCACTCCGAAGGTGTGGGGTCCATCGGGGTTAGGAGTTGTTTCCAATTACACGGGTGTGGTGCTCGGGTATGCGGAGATCAGCGGATATGCGGGTATCTTTCGGGCAGAGGGGTAGGTGGCAGGGTAGTGACAGCCCTATCCATCCTTTGTAATCCCCCACGATCAAGTATTCTAGTAGGAGTTCTGTAAAGTCTCTATCGGCTGGGATGTCCAGCTGCAGGGATCTCCCTATCATCCCAGACTTGGTTCTGATGCTAGACATGCTAGTTAGATGTTTACTAACAATTCTTGCATAGCTATATACGACCAATGCCTGCTCAGTTAGATATATTCTTTTCTTTATTTTATCTTTTATCCTTGAGGTTGGCTCAGATGTGTATCCACTATCTTTGAACTATAACTTACCCCTGTCTACGCTATGTTTACCTATGCATTCAATAAGTAATCATGTTTATACCAAAGCTAGATGCATTTGTCCTGCCTTCCTACGGGAATTATAAATAACGATACCCACTCATGGGTTGAAATGCTACAATGATAGTTTCGTGCGCTTGTGGATTTATCCTTATTGAACTATTAATTGGTGTACCTAAGTACCGTTACTTAAGATTGTAATCCTCGTGTACACCCCAACGGCGCTGTGCCACAGTATTGCATATCGCATGTAAGGATGGTTAAGAAGGCCGATCTGGCAGTTCTAATCATCAATACCAGACTGCATTACTTAGGCCGTAGTCGTACGGACCGAGAGTTACCTTTCTAACATAATGGTGGTTAGGAATGTCAATCCTCACATTTCTAGTGTTGTTGCTAAGGATGGATTTATAGTCTATCTTTAGTAGTGACGCTAAGAAATGCCAACACTTTCCTCGCAAAATTCTTTCCTACAGCCAAGACTAATGCTCTGCCTGGGAAGATTGCAAGTCCCTAGCAACATGATGAATCATTCACTAAAGCATGGGAAAGATTCCAAAATTAAATTGAAGACTGTCCTCATCATGGGATAGAGGAGTGGATGTTAATGCAGACTTTCTATCACAAGCTCACCTCTAGTACCTGTGAGTCTATTGATGCTGCAGCTGGGGGAGCTTTCCTGTCACTTAAGCTCTCAGACGCTAAAGCACTCATTGAGAAGATGGCCTCAAATTCAATATGCAATGAAGAACGTACTCAACCTCAGAAGAAAGGAGGAGGAATCCATCATCTCAAGGAAGCTGACATGGTCACTGCCAAGCTAGACCTCATCATGAAGAAGCTCGACATAGAGAAGAAGAAAGTTATGCACATCAATGATTCCCATATGACATGTGAAGAATGTGGAGACTACGGGCACTCAACTGTCAGTTGCCCTACACTATAAGAGGATGCGAACTTCATCAACAACAATACCTACTATCATCCTGAACAAAATTAAGGGTGAAACCAACAACCTCGACAAGGTAATTACCAAGGTAATAATTTTAATAACAACCTTCCGCCTTTGAGAGAATTAGTTACTAGTCAATCCAAACTGCTAGATCAAATGACTAGGAAACTAACATCAAATGATAAAGCTTTGGAAAACATACATACTAGAATGGATACTTTTGCTTCTGCCATAAAGAATTGGCATAGTTTCAATAAAATGCTAGAATCACAATTAGCTCAATTAGCTGCTGCTACTCCTCCATTTGAAAAAGGCAAGATTCCAGGCCAAACAGAAGATTTAGAAACTGGTAACCTTGTTGATATTCACAATGCAACCCAATATCATATTTAGCTTGCAGATGTACACTGGATTGACCACTCTCTACCAGAGAAGATGGGAGACCCTGGAAGACCTATCATTCCTATCTGTATAGGATGCCACAGCTTTCCAGAGGCTATGTGTGACTTCGGCGCAAGTGTCAACATCATGCCCAAGGTAATTTATGAGAAAATATTAAATGATCCCCTGTTGTACACAAATATGCATTTGCAGCTTGCAGATCAGTCCATTTTCTACCCTAAGAGAGTACTAGAAGAAGTTATCATTAGAGTGGGGCAATCATATGTCCCAGTTGACTTCGTGGTCATGGAGACAGGAGTAGATGAGAAGGCACCCATCATTTTGGGCAGACCATTCTTGTGCACAACAAAAGCCATCATCTATGCGGAGTACGCCAAGATTGTCCTATCCATCAAGGATAAGAAAGAGAGATTCACATTCAAGAACCGCATCCTAAAAGCTCCTGCAGCCCCGAAGCAATTCCATCAACAAGAAGAGCAAGAACAGCAACCAATGTCAAAGAAGTAGAATAATAAAAACAACAGAAGATGGAGGAGGACCAAGCATGCACCTATTGTTGATGCAAAAATAGATCTGCAAACACAAAGGGCTAATACCCAATTTCGATGTCAAGGCGTGCCAGTTGATTTGACCTATTAATCGACAAAGGTGATAACTTGAATACTTTGGTCCAGACAACAGCGATGCGCCCGGATGTCATAGCCAAGAGGTACTCATGCAGAACTCGAGAATCGTCGAGCGTAACTCGTCAAATCTTTGAGAACTCGTAAACAGAAAAAGTATGCGAATTGATGAAGTCGTCGAAAAGTAGATGCAAAAGTAGGAGTAAACTTGTATTTGATATTGATTGATCTATATTACATTGTTGCTAGGTCTATATTTATACCCTGGCCTAAAGAGTTACAACCAAATACAACTAGGATCTAATTCTAGACAAAACAGGACTCTTACATAAGGCATGTTCTAATAAATATAGAAAATAACACCTATCTATTTCTGTATCCGCTTCAATTACGATGAAACCTCCATCGGCTCCTGCTTCATCGACATGCCCCTATAGTCTTCAAAGTTCATCAGCAGTAGTCTCTATATCTTCCTTCATCGCCATCGGCAACAATAAGTTCTACTGGCAACAATCGTTGAATCGGCAAACACCCTGACCTTATTACACTAAGAGAACCCCTTTTACCGATTATCACCTCCTGTCGGCACCAATCTTTGTCGGCTGATCCCATCGGCACCTTTCTGCTGACACAATACAATAATCTCCCCATTGTTGATTGGTCTTCCATAATCATTCTGACCCATATCCAAAAAATAGTGTCAACACATGCCCCCCAATTCTGGAGTATAAAATCATTAATGCTCCAAAATTTCCTCCAGATAATGATTGCCTTTACATAATTATCTCCTTATTTGACAAAATTTATCACCAAATCCAACCTTGATTTTTGTATCTCAGTAAATATCGCACATCTTCCAACCACCTGTGTCCCGATCAATGCCAAGTCATAAGGAAAACTGCTCTTCGACAAAGGCTTAACACCAAGATACGCTGCCAATGTTTTATTAAAATATTGCACAAAGCGGAATATCCTCAGGATCATGATTACTTGCCATCAAATCATCTGCATAGTTCCTTGATTGTCATATGAACAGTTACCATATCCATCTGAACAACATCAAATTTTACGCATTCAGCAGAGAGATAAGTCTAAAATGCCCTTACTCGGCTCAACCTATAAATACATCCCATCCAGGCACTCATCTTCTACCTTGCCATTTTCCATCTCTAAGACCTTCGTCGAGCAGGGACACATCTTCAAACAACAAGAACCTTATGCGTCAGAATCTTTGAGCTCTCGGCCTCATCCTCATCTTGCTCAGTAGAAATGGCAATCAACTTCAATGTCCCTAAGGTCAATCCCGTATTCATCCCCTTTTTACTGCAGTTCCTGTTATTCTCGCAAGTTCATATACTTAGTATTTTTCCTTTTCTTTTCTTCTGTTTCTTTGATCCCCCAAACTTAGGAACTGAGCGATAAAATAGTTATTCCAACTAATCAACCCCACATCCAATGCTTGGGCCCGATGGGCAACCTAGATCCAACCGATATGATAAACGGAGAAACCAATAGAATCCCATTTAGAGCCGAGAACTTTTCCTGAGATCTGTGGAAAGATACTTTCTGATCCTGGCCAAAAACCACTAATGGATGGAAGAATTGGTTCCTGAGGGTTAGTGGGGCCAATGAAGTATACTGGGCAAAACGCAAGCTAGATCAATGCAACAGACTCTCCATTGCCGGTATGGAGAAAAATGAATCGACGATGATAGCAGCCGCTTATTTTTGGTCGGATACCTTTAATGCTTTAATGTTTGGTCACGGCCCAGCTTCCCCCTCCCTTGCCGATGTGCACATGCTCACAGGTTTTGACATTTCAACTGCCGATGATAGTAGGCTTTTCAACAAAAAGTCAGATTACAAAGTAGACACCCGTAACATCGGTGGTTGGACATGATATGTCTAGAAATATCAGCAAACCAGATCGGTTAGCCAGAGAGAGCATGCTATCTTCTTGAATATGTGGCTGGACAAATTTATCCTCTGTTGCTGATTAGTAGGGCCAACTTGCATTTACCTCGTAGCAGCCGAGTCACTGGCCAATGGTTCCAGATTCCCTCTTGGCCGATACCTCCTGGGCTCCACTTACCATCTTCTCCACTAAGTGACTCAAAAACTCCTGCTAGGCAAGCCCATCGGCAATTTGGGAGCCCCTAGTGGTTCATCAATATGTTGCTAAATGCCCATATGCACAAGCGTCTGCAGTGGAACTTCTTCACTCAGCAATTCCCACGAGACATCACTGAAGACCATGAGTTGGCAGAGGATGAATTGGCAACCCGCTCACCCCTCAACTTTGGTGAAGCAGTCATAGTCCTCCCTGGGACCGAAGCAAATGAAAACTAGATCAGTAGATTCTTCTAAACTCTTTACAATGGCCTTTCCAGGGATCGTCAGGCTTGGATGCCTTATGTCCATGAGGACTCCAGATTCCCCCTCCTTTTCCATCCTACCGATGAAGCGCTGAACAAAGACAATGCCTTGATGATGGCCATCATCACTCCCAGGGCAATCCCACTGAACACTTTCGGTAGCGGGGAAAATACCAGTGCCACTTATGAATTTTACAACCCATCGGCATTAGCCCGTCAATTGGCCTTCGGTCAACTACCGATTAAGCTTTGCTATGCCGATGTGATCAACCCTAGGGAAACAATTACCAGTGGTCTTCACTAGATGAGGGTACCTCAGCTCCCTCCCGATGCCGATAGTGCGATATCAATCTATCCAACAAGGTACCGGCCTCCTTCATTACGACTCGTATAAATCATGGTGGCAAGAATGGAAAGGACAATTGTTCATGATATCAGCCCATATATATCGGAACATGATCAACCCCGAGCACGAGATTCCCGATGACACAGTGAGTCTCTTTCCAACACTTAGTCTTTTCTTTATCTTTAACCTCATCGGCAACTGACTCTTCTTTTTGACAGGTTGATGACCCAGCACCATCGATGAGTAGAAGTGGGCGGCCATTCGATCTTCGACCAGTGTCTCCAATCTCTTCCATCGGCTACAATGCCCCAACTCTGGCAGCTCTGATGCATCGGGGAGCTCACTTCAAGAAGATGACTACCAAACGCTCAAAGGCCTCTCCATCGGTCGTAGCTGCCACCTTGGCACAAGCTTTCAAGGTAAAAACCCTTAATTATTCTAATCATGCTGATCTTAGTTCATACTTACACTGTCTTTGTATTCAACTTACAAAATTTATGCCTTATATGCGCCCTATAGCAACAAACCAGTGCATCGGTAAGAATCCAAGATGCCCAACCATCGGGTGCCGATGCCCCTAGCCAACAGTTTCAAAGGCCCAAACCAAATGCAAGGCTACAAAAGATACTAAGGCCCAGCCGAAGCGACAGAAGGCTGCACCATCTTCTCCCCCTCAACCAGCACCTTAGATTCAAGCTGAACTGGTCGATGCACCTGATCAAACAATTGATCCAAGTAATCAGGGCACATCATCGGTCGTTGCTTCCAAACAAATTATCGTTGTCCCCACACAAGGTACCTCATCGACTTAACATTTTTCAATAATTTTCATGATCATTTGTTATACTCAGTATTAACCAATTTTGTAGTTGAAGACATTCCATCGGCAAATCCAGCCGATCAGGGTATAATTCAAACTGTCTCCTCCAGCCAAAGACAAGAAATTGCCTTGAAACAAGTAAGCCATCTGATTTAGCCAATCTGTATTATCCATACTTGTCTCTGATTAACTCATCTCCTTTCTATTTTTCAGGAACAAGACTCCGCCGATAGCTTATTTTCCTTTGCCATCGACATCCTAGATGATGGAGGAGAAGAAGCAAGCTCTACACTGGCGCTTGGAATAGTATCGGCCGAATTCAAATCCATGCTGGAAGACCTGTTGGGCTTATTGCAGCAAGCCACAACCCAACTAGTAGATGGTTCTCACCTAGCAAAAGCCATCTTCAAGACAATCCATGGCCAGGTTCGTGCCGATGCTAAAGAGGCATTTTTTTCAAGATGCTCATCTAGAGAGTCGCCAGCTTCAATATCAAAAAGCTACTCAATGCCTCACTGATAGAGCTGCCCAAGCCCAGCTTAAAGAAAAAATGCTACAAGTAAAGCATGTTCCTGATGAGAAGCACAAAAGCATCGGCAATTTGCAAGCTTTAGGTGCTAAGTTGAAGCAAAAGTTTTCAGATCTGTCGGCAAAAAGAGAAACTCTGCTAGCTGAACTCAAGCAGGTCGAAGAAGCACTGACTCAGGCTAAGCAAGAAGAGAACCAACTGCCCGATACGATCAAAAGCCTCCAACAAGACAGAGACGCCCAAGCCCGCAAAGCCCTGTTAATGAAAAAGAAACTCAAGCCAGTAGAGAGCTCAGCCGATAAAGATACCAAGGAGATAGAGGAAGCCAACCAGATTTGCCTGCGTGCGATATCAGCTATCTAGACTTTACTAAACTTGTGAATTTCTTCATCGGCAATATGTTGCACCAGCTCTCTCACAAACACTAGTATTTTGTCCAGCCGATAGGATTGTTATCGGCACTTAAACTCCTTGTGCATCAACCCAGATACTAGGGTAGTACTTATTTAAATATTTTCCATTTAATGCCCTGAGAAATTCAACCCCTTTGAGGGTTTTTAAGATATACGCATTGCTAGGAGCAGGTCGACTTATCTCATAGGCACCTCCCCAATTAGGAGACCATTTACCAAACTTCAAACCTTTAGTCCCAATTGTTGGGCATTCTTAACGTCACTACCAAAAGTAGACTTAGTTTTCTAATTCTAATAACGGCGCCAAAAAATGCCAAACCTATCCCTCATGCCACTTAAGCGAAGTTGTCATCCCCAGCATGACATGAGAGATGCGGTTTTGAAATATGCAATTGCTCTTCTAAATAAATAATAAATGAGATCTGCAAGCGCACAAATTAATACCGATGTAGCATTTTAACTGATGTAGCATTTATAATTCTGATAATGGTGCCAAAAAATGCAAACCTCCCCCAAGCTTAACTCTTGCTCGTCCCTGAGCAAGGATAATCTTAGTGATGGATCAGAAGTTGCTGTAATACCTTTAAAAGTTGACGGTACACATGCTTTCAAATAAGGTCTCATCTCTGAGTTAGAGTAAACTGTCAAGACTTAAGACTTACTCATTTTACCTTTTACCATGGGACTTGTAACCGTCACTTCTATCTTGAGCAGTTAAAAGATAGAACGGTCTAGTCAAGCGCCATGTCTCTTATTCTTGATCAGCTATAGCTCTAGAGTTTTTTGCAGATTTTCAAATAAAACTCAGAGATTCCTTGTATGACTCTCTCAGATCTCTCTTTTGTGGTATTTCTGGATCCTTACCAAAGCAGTGATGGTATATGCTTTCTCTCAAGGTATGTAGTATTTGTGGTATAAGGCATAGTGACATTGCCTTCTCTCTCATCCTACTCTAATAAGGCCTTGATATCTAGAGCTCATAGGTGGGAGATAAAGTATACATACTTACAAGACATTTATTGCATAGTCAAACCATGGACCCAGAGAAACAAGTCAATAAGTCAAATCAAGATGTGCATGTGTGGCGAATGAATGGTGTATGGTGATGATGGTGATCACAATGGTGAAAGTCTAATTCTACTTGTGCTCTTTTGAGGGGATACATACATTTCTTGCTCTTTGAAACTTTTGAGGGGAATGAGATGCTCTATATTTTCTTTTTCTTTCCTCTCAGGTGGGTATCTTGTACCTCTAATTCTACTGTCGGACACTTGTCCATTTTTACCTCTCGTCTCACTTTTTTCTTTTCTTTCGAGGTTCTGGGCACTTGCCCCTTTTTATTTCCTTGTATCCTTTCTCTCTTTTTTTCTCTCTCTTTTCTTTTTTAGAGCACTCATCTCCTGAAATAATATAGCAAGTGGTAGTAACCATGATAACTTGAGCATTTATTTCACAGGGAAAACAGAAATAGGAGAATGTTTTTGGCCATTCTCTCCCGGATTAGGTGTAGAATACTTTTGGGGTGGTTCTGGAGATGGAAATGGGTGGATACATGTGGATGCGTACTTCCGGAGTAGAAGCAGCATGTGTGAGTGAACGTGCAAGTGAATCTTGATTTAACCACATGACAAGCTCCTAAGGGTCTACACAGCTTGACCACACTCAATGCTTATAA
>Ga0182004_10005012_pt1 | contig 10745 bp, 9 predicted proteins | sample Sormic07211540_1_FD_120479 | JGI IMG/M metagenome (GOLD analysis project Ga0182004, IMG submission 120479) | Endophyte microbial communities from Sorghum bicolor roots, Mead, Nebraska, USA - 072115-40_1 MetaG | ecosystem: Host-associated > Plants > Roots > Unclassified | place: USA: Nebraska...
ACTGCAAAACAGGAACAGGAGCTCCGTGTTAGTATTACTGTGAATATCTACAAAAGCATGTTATCTTAGATAAAAAGAGTCATATAAAATATTTTTCGTAATCAATCTGTTAATGCCAATCCTGTGCATACTGAATATGTTCTGCAGAAATGTTTTGAAGTCTACCATGTATAATGGGATGGTGTCAAACTGTTGTGCAAATTCAGTTGGTGTCTCATTAAAAGGATGCTGTTCCTCATTCTGAAACTGCTGAAATCAATAAACTGGAAAATGTATAGTATTGTGTCTTTGTGATCTTTCACTGACAGTGTTTTGTTCATGTGCTGGTGCGTCCAGATGTGGGTGTGATGAGCGGCTGCATCATCTTCATCCAGAAGGACCTCCACATCACCGAGGTGCAGCAAGAAGTGCTCGTCGGATGCCTCGGCTTCATCTCCCTCCTCGGCAGCCTTGCGGCCGGCCGGACCTCGGACGCCATCGGCCGCAGATGGACCATCGGCCTCGCCGCGGCCGTGTTCCAGGGCGGCGCGGCGATCATGGCGCTGGCGCCGTCTTTTGCCCTGCTCATGGCGGGGCGGCTGCTGGCCGGCATCGGGATCGGGATCGGCATCATGGTTGCGCCCGTGTACATCTCGGAGATCTCCCCGGAGACGCTGCGGGGCTCCCTGGCGTCCTTACCGGAGATCTTCATCAGCTTCGGCATCCTCATCGGGTACGTCTCCAACCTCGCCTTCGCGGGCCTGCCGGACAACATCAACTGGCGCGTCATGCTCGGCGCCGGCATCCTCCCGTCCATCTCCATCGCGTGCGTGCTGCTGGTCATCCCGGAGTCGCCGCGGTGGCTGGTCATGCAGGGCCGGGCCGGCGACGCGCGCGCAGTGCTCGTCAAGGTCTCGGACAGCGAGGAAGAGGCGGAGGAGAGGCTCGCCGAGATCGAGGAGGCCGCGCGCGCCAGCACCGCCTCCGGCAACGGCAAGGAGGCGTGGCGGGAGCTCCTGAGGCCGTCGCCGGTGATCCGCCGGATGCTGGTCACCGGACTGGGCGTCCAGTTCTTCCAGCAGGCCACCGGCATCGACGCGCTGGTGTACTACAGCCCGACCATATTCCGCGACTCCGGCATCACGACGGAGAGCCAGCTCCTGGGCGCCACCGTCGCGGTGGGCGTGGTCAAGACGGCGTTCATCGTGATCGCCATCGTCCTTGTCGACCGCGTCGGCAGGAAGCCGCTGCTGTACGTCAGCACGGCCGGCATGACGGCGTGCCTCGCCTTGCTGGCCGCGTCGCTGTCACTGCTGAAGAGCGGCGCGCTGCCGGGCGGCGTCGCCGTCGGGCTCGCCATCCTCACGGTGTGCGGCTTCGTGGCGTTCTTCTCGGTGGGGATGGGGCCCATCAACATGGTGCTGAGCTCGGAGATCTACCCGCTGCGGCTGCGCGCACAGGCCGTGGCGGCCGGCTTCGCGCTCAACCGGATGGCCAGCGGCGCCGTGGCCATGTCGTTCCTCTCCATCTGCCGCGCCGTGACCGTCGCGGGCGCGTTCGCCGCGTTCGCGGCCATCTCGGCGCTGTCGGTGGCGTTCGTGCACCTGTGCGTGCCCGAGACGAGCGGCAAGACGCTGGAGGAGATTGAATCGCTGTTCGGCGGCGGCGGTGTGCACGGGCACGGCGGCCCCGGCGAGGTGGAGCTCGGCGACGCCGAGCGGCTTGAGCACAAGAGGCTAGTGTCGCACGCGACGAGCTGAGCGTTGCGGCGCGAACAGCAAAACCGTATTAGACACGCAGAGTAGAAAACAGCGTCGCGAGAAATCCATACTGTATTCTTTGTTCTTTCCCTCGTATATTTAGGAGGACGAGCTGTTCTATGTAATCAAGCTCACGCGTATATATACGTGCATCTCCAATCATGCATGTTTTCATTCGTAGAGAGTATCTCATTCGGTTCTAAATTATAAATCATTTAAACCTTTTTATGTTACTATACATAGATATATAGTACGTACTAGTACATGTCTTTTACATATAATAATTTTTATCCATAGTAAAATTTAGAGCGAAAATAGTAGAGCATCTCCAAGAGATTAGTCAAATCATTTTCAAAAGATATATTTTGTTGTCGTTGAAGGAAAAACGTCTCCAACAGACTCTGTAAATGGCTCTTCAAATTTAGAAACTCTCCATCCCACCTTATTCGCTCTCTACTTTTGGACAGCCTACCTCACTAGCCATCCTTTGTAGAGTCTGTTTTAGTACTCTAATATCTTTTTATCAAATCTATTTTAAAGAGTAGCTAAATCACTAAATTTGACTAGTCATTTTGGCTAATCTCTTGGAGATGCTCTCCTTTTAATTATTGTACTAGTTAAAATTAACACCATTAGAAAATGATTTAACATAAGTTCTCCTATCATGTGAGAAGATATGGTTCTAGCACTTGAATGATGTTGTACTCCATATTTCAACTTTGAATTTGCCCTTTTACATCTCATTTAGAACACATTTACATTTTGTTGATTCAAGCTGTGTAGAACTTGAACAAAAAATGTTCTGTTCCTGTATAATTTCTCAAATTTGGACGCAATTCTAAAGATCAAGTACATCACAGAGGGCAAAAACATATAATGCGAACGAGAAAAGTGAATGCAACAATCCTAGCCTATCGGGCTTAGACCATAACATTACACTACAGAAAAACACAAATTTGAGCCCATGACCAGCAAAAAAAATCTACTTAACCGACCAATCAGATACACACGTGAACTGTATTCTTTGTTCTTCCCCATATTAGGAAGACACATGTTGTTATTATATATACACAAACCTTACACCATTACACCATGTATCGTATATCTCTTCTCATGTTCCTAAGTATTTTTTTTAAAAAAAATAGTTGAAGCAAGACTGCCACAATATATCTTGTTCATGAGAAAAATATAGCAGTTTTATGGTTCATGTTGGAATATCTATTGTCCATTTAAAATTTTAAAGAAAAAAAACACTCATCTTAAAAAAGACATTGCTCGTCTATAAATAAACTTTGAATTATTGTCCCTTTACATCCAGAGCCTCGATGCTTGAAGCGCATCTATTTTGTTTTAGTTGCTTTGTTTAAGTTAAACTTCTCTAATTTCAATTAAGTTTATACGAAACACACCAATATCTATAATTGTGTTATTGAATTATCCATAGATCTGTTCACAGTGTAGAGAAGTTTGATTTATAATAAACTCTAAACCTATAATAAAATACATTTTGGAATCGAGCGAGTACTTAATATCCGTGTTTGGCAAAAAAAAAAACAGTTATCATTGACCTTTTGTGTCTAACTTGGAGCCCGTTTATTTTGTTGAGGCCCTGTAGAACTTGTGCGAAAAGAGTTATGTTCCTCTGGAATTTCTTGAACTCTGTATGTATAAACTTCAGAGTTCAAACACATTACACAGAGAAAAAATATAATAAGTAAGGAAAAGAAAAAAAAACAATTCAGGCGTATTGGGCTCGATCTCAACCGTGACACTGTGGAAAACCCACTCGTAAGCCCATGGCGAACCAAATTCCAAATATCCTTAAACCGACCACGTGAATTTATAAAACGCATTATTGATCAGGCTGGCGGAGCAAGCCACGCAAAGCAAAGCAAAGCAAAGCGCACCCATCCAGATACACACGAGCACGCGCCCGCGCCCGCGCCCGCACCCGCATAGCACCACCAGTCCACCACCAGGCCGGCGCCGCCCAAAATCTCCGCGTCCCTCTCGCCCACCATGGCCTCCTTCTTCGGCGACGACGGCGCCGACGAGCTCCCGCGCACCACCTCCCACCCCTTCGACTCCGACGACTTCGGCGCCGCCGCGGCCGACGGCGACGGCGCCGGCGGGTACGGCGGGTACGCCTCCTTCGCCGAGGGGGGCGTCGAGGATGTGGACGAGGAGATCACCGTCGAGTCCGACGGGGTCCCGATCCGCCACGTCTCCGGGGGTTACTCGCCCTCGCCGTTCTCCCCCGAGCTCGAGCCCAACGGCGGCGACGGCCCGATCCTGCCGCCGCCCACCGAGATGCGGGAGGAGGGCATCCTCCTCCGCGAGTGGCGGAGGTGAGCACCGCCGGGTCCGGTTCCGATCTGCTTAGGGACGCGCCGTTTTGCTGCATGTATACTTGCTAGCGTGTGGGCTAGGTTTCCGGCTATTCGAGCCAGATCTAACACTTTGTTTGTGCTCTTTCGACTGATTTTGGCCGCTTCGTATGCACTACAGGGGTGAACACAGCGAGGGTTTCTGTACGGAGACTGTAGGTTTCTATTACTTCGGTTGATTAGGAGTTAGGATACACTAGAAATTGCTGTTAAGGGAATTGCCAGTCGTGGAGTAGTTTCTAAGCTGAGAACTTGGGTATAGCTGCAGGCCTTCTAGGGCCTTCTTGTCCCCAGTGTTTGAATCATTAGTACGATATAGTTGTATCGGCTAGCATCTCTATTTTTTCCCATACTACCACTGACATGAGTAGGATGTATGGAGCTACTGTATGCACACACCATATGGTAGAATATGAAAAATTGAAATATAACAGTGTGCAGTAATTTTCCATGACCACTTAGCACCTATGTTCTCGGCGCTTTTAAAGTCATTTTCTTGTGCTTTTACCCCTGGTGATGATGAAGTTAGTTTCTTACAGCAATTCAGAGGTATTAAACGCAGCGACAGTTTTTCCTTGGAAATTTGTGTGTTTCTGTTAGCTAGATTTCATTAGAATGAAACTATGTATTGCTCAAGTTTCTATTTGACATAGAACCAAAGGAACCTAGGAACTTCTTTTTTTTAATTAACTTTAGGTATATACAACTAGAATTGGTGTGCAACTCAATATAAAGTAAAATTCAACCTAAGCTAGCATGACATAATTCCAAACTAACCCTTAGCTGTTGTGTTTTAACTCGATGGAATTCATCTTGTATCAGTCCCAATCTTACCTATACAGCCTATTATTATATTTTTATCAAACTTGTATTGTATTAGTAGGAGAATTCTTCTTTGTTGGATTACATTGTACTCTAAGAATCAGATATAGTTACAGACTTACAGTCCTGCTGTATGATTGTTCTCTTCCAGGTGATTGATGCATTGCTAGGATATACTTGTAAACCTTGTTTGTAGGATGTCTTAGCTTAAGTACGTATGATGGCACTTATGCACATGTTGTGAATATAACTAGTTAGTTATGCATCAGTGGTCTTCTGCAACCACTTAATGCTTTATCTGTTGCTTCGTTCTTCCAACCGTATGCTTTGTCGATATTACTCCAGTTCTGAACAAGAAACCACTAGGTGGACACATTATTCTTTTAGATTTAGATGTTCATATCTGTTGAATTTCTTGAAATCCTCAAATCAGTGAAGGTGTACCTCCCAGAGAAAATCCATACATTCTTTTGTTACCACTCGGCATTTGTTGCCTTGCAAAATGTGTGCGTTTCCTAGCATAGTCTATGAAGCAGTTGTCTGTTGATACATCCTCACTTATTTTGTGGTCTAGTCCACGCCTATATTGTCTTCGGAGTTTACTTTAGTAGTTAATTAATAGAAGTTCTTGAATATTGGAATTATGCTGTGTCATAATTTAAGGTGTTTTTGGTATGATCTGCTGCATCAGGACATCGTCCCAGGCTTGTAGCAGTAGCAGATTTGTCTATGTTCGAAGTGCCATTGATTTGGATTTAATGATTATCTTCTGGAAAGCCCAGTAAAGTCATTTTTGTTAGCAACCTGTAACTATTCTAGGGTGCTTTGGTACAGACCAAAGTTACTGTCCTGTCTGTTATGTCTCTCATCAAATCGAATGATGTCATCTTCTTATCTTGATTTTTTTCCATGCCACTCTAGTTTTGATATGTTTTTGTTTCCTTTTTCAACAATTTTCTTAGGAAAAATGCTATTGAACTTGAGAAAAAGGAACAGAAGGAGAAGGAGCTACGTGCCCAAATAATTGCAGAAGCTGAAGAATTCAAGAAAGCTTTTTTTGAGAAGAGGATACAGAATTGTGCGTCAAATATGGTCAACAACAGAGAAAGGGAGAAGGTATGCGACTATCATATATAAGCAGTTAGGGCTCTTGTCTGTGTTTGTAAGCTAATCTATTTCTATATGTTGGATACTAATTGCTCTTGTGGTATGCTGCAGATTTTTGTAGCCAGCCAGGAGAAATTCCATGCCAACGCAGACAAGCAGTACTGGAAATCGATTTCAGATCTCATCCCACATGAAATAGCCACCATTGAGAAGCGGGGAAAGAAAGACAAGGACAAGAAGCCATCCATCACAGTTATTCAGGGCCCCAAGCCTGGCAAGCCCACCGACCTCTCCCGGATGCGCCATATCTTAGTGAAGCTGAAGCATGCTCCACCGCCACATATGTTGCAACCTCCACCAGCACCTGCTGCTAAAGAGGGCGCAAAGGATGGTGCCAAAGAAGGCGCAAAGGATGGCGCCAAAGAAGGCGCGGCAGCCCCAGCAAACGGCGCCAAGCAGCCAGCAGAGAGCCAAGAAACCCCCGCCAATGGCCCCTCTGAGGCCGAGAAAGAGCAGCCTGCAGCGTCAGAGTGACCGGAAAGGGTAGCACTACAGAAACACAAGAGCCTTGACTGTCAGTAGATGGAAGCGTGTTTTATTTCTTGATGATTTCCAGACCCGTTTGTCCCGTACTGATCTTTTGTAGAGATCTGCATCAGGATGTCTTTATATCAGCGCAGAACATTCATAATTAGTATCACCACAGCAGTTGTATCTTTACTGTTTTCCTCTTGTCCAAGCGTGTCTTTCACTGAGATGCCTGTGATCTCAAGTTCAGATCTGAAACTGTTACCGAGAGAACTGAATACTCTATGATATGCTACAGCACTAATATGATAATAATCTCAAGCTGTGCAATAAGCAGCAATCTTGCATTGCTCTGGCATGAATTCACTAATCTATATGTACAAGATCTAGTTGCCGCATTTGCAGGAGGAAACAACACCACACACATTGCACTCACTCTCTTATACCGTCAGATCGGTAGCTCTACATAGTCGCCAGTTCACAAGCAAGGAATTACTCAATCACATTTACATCTGCCTGGTGTTGCTTCACCTGGGGCTCATCTCAGTCACCGTTGGTGGCACAACCGTGCTGAACATGTTGGAATCCTCGGACGCCGAGTTCTTGAACCTGTAGTTGCTGGAAACGGTGGCCCTGGACCCGGGGCTCCTCCTGCTGCTCTCGTGGAGGTAACCTGGCGCCGTCAGCTCGCTGTCGTTGATCCTGATGGGCTTGGACAGCATGGTCACGACCTGGGGCATCGTCGGCCGGCGAGCGGCGGCCGCCTGTAAGCAGAAGAGGGCCACCTTGATGTACCTGATGACTTCTTCCTCAGGGTAATCTACAAGGGTTGGATCCACCAGTTCCTTAAGGCTCTTTGCTTCATATAGCTCCCATGTCTGTTATCAACGTTCAGAGTTAGACTTGGGCATAGATATGTGCGTGTGAATCGTTTCACAGCTAAAAAATCTACTGTGGAACTTCAGTTCAGCAAAACATTTTGCTAGTCTGGTGGTGTTGTGACGCGGTGTTGCACACTTCTATAGTTCTGTGTATTTTGTGGACGCCAAAACATTCAGAAAAAGCAAGCAGTCAAGCAGATGAAGTAAAAAAGACTGGCCTTCTCCAGGAGAACCTTGTCATCCATCAATATGCTCCTGGAACTACTTGTGCCGCTCACTATCTCCAGGACAAGGATACCAAAGCTGTATATATCTGCTTTCTTGGTTAGCTGACCATGCCATGCATATTCAGGTGCAAGGTAGCCTCTGCAAGCAGCCCAACAATCAAATTAACCTAAGGAAATACGATTGCAAATCAAGGCAAGCACCAAAACCGCAAATAGGTCGATACTCACGTTGTTCCAGCCACTCGGGTGCTGATGTGGGTGACATTATCAGGAAATAGCTTGGCCAGACCAAAATCCCCGATCTTGGGGACGTAATTTCTGTCAAGTAGTATATTGCTAGCCTTGATGTCTCTGTGTACAATCGGTGATGCGATCTCTTCGTGCAGGTAAGCAAGGCCTCGAGCAACTCCAAGGCATATAGCAGATCTTATGCTCCAGGTGAAGTCAGCAGGCTCACTGTTAGAACCTGCAGGAGCACAGGGTAAATTGTTAATAAGGCAACTAAAGTCAATGTTGCAATTTAATCATGTAGCAAAACATCAATTTTAGTAACACTAGCACAAGGTTCATACCCAAAAGTGCACGGTCAAGACTGCTGTTTTTAAGATATTCATATACCAAAATCCTGTTATTTCCTTCAACGCAACAGCCAATTAATTCAACAAGGTTGGGATGCTTCACGTTAGTAATGACATCAATTTCTGTCAAGAATTCTCTGATGCCCTGCCTGGATTCAGCAGAAAGAACTTTTACCGCGACCTCCCGCCCATTTCGAATGGTTCCCTGCAACATTAAATAACATATGTTAAGACTAAAACTGATTCATCACTCCATTCGTCTGGACCCTCAAAACTGAACACCACATCAAGAAATGATTTGTCACCTTATAAACTGTCCCGAAGCCACCTCGGCCTACTTTGTTCGTGCGGTTGAAGTTGTCTGTGGCAGATCTTAACTCAGCATAGGAGAAGAGCCTTATGTTCTTCTCAGAATAAATACCTGAAAGCAGTAGCATCTTATAATTTAAGATTGCACTGTGAGCATTATAATTTGGAATATTGCAATGCTAAACAAAATGTAAAAAGTAATGGGCTAGGCATAGTGCACTAGTGCATTCATTCTATCTTCTGCTATACAGCCATATCTGAAATACAATCCTGTTTCAAGTCGCACCAAAGATATTGTAGGGTGCCGTATTGAAAAAAAAAACTGATTAATGACTGATACGTGCTGACCAAGCATGATAATCTGGTGCTAGGATTAGCATAGCAACGCAGTAAATTGTTTAGCATGCAAATACATTTTCCTTACCGCCTATGCTGTTGGAGTAAGGATTCTCTTCTTTCTTGGCTCTTCTACTAGGAAGACAACACCAATTCATATCCACACTTGTTACGGTAGCCTTGTGGAACTCAAACTCAACATGCAGCAGGTCAGAGGAATCTGCAGGGAACTTTTACTCTGCAAAAAATGCATTGTAATGTGTAAGATAAGAGGTGTAAGCCTGTAACTGCATGTCACTGACTCCTGCGATAGCAATTGTGAAAAAAGACAATAGGGCATGGCTGGTCATTATAATTTTTTCCTATCACTGGGCACGCACGGATCTGATGCACGGTTGGTTCAGAGAGATGGATGGCGAGAACCGGCGAGTGCCCTCTCATCACTGTCCCCATTCAGGAACACCTTGTTATATTGTAGCACCACGATATGACCTGATGAGCACCAAGATGTCCCCGCTGTGAAGGGAAACGTTTGTGGCCGCAGGGCACCCTGCCTCTGTCTTACAGTACAGGGCAAACAATGGTGCCGCAGTAACTGAACATGTGGTAGATTGGATGTGCAGCTACACCAATCCAATAAGCCCTGTTCTTTTTTGAGATGACGAAAGATTTGATGCTAGGAAAGGAACACCGATCGAGCGCAGCTCATCGTTTTGGGTTGGGAATATACACCAAATCGTCCTCCGGAACGAAACAAAGAAAACCTGACGAACAAGTCTCCACCTAGGCTAGACGATCATGAATTTATTTATTTATTATTTATGCAGAGAAGCTTTTATTACTTTTTGAATAGCAATACCTCGATTTGATTTGATACAAAGCTTTGGAGAGAAAAAAAACTACGGCCTCTGCTTTTTTCTCAAGCACACGGCCACGAAAGAGAAAAAAGGCGATCATGGCTTGAGATTGCCGGGGACTCTCTCGTCGCATCCGATGAAAGAGCACGAGAGTTAGTCGACGACGGCCTTGTCCTGTAGCAGCAGGATGCCATGACCATGATCCAGAGCAAGAAAGGAAGAGGAAGCAGCAATCACAGAAACGGTCCGGGAACCGAGATTTAGAGAAGGGGAGAAGAAGAAGATGTGGATAGAGATGGAGAGAGACTAGTACCTGAGAACTGAAGGGAGCAGGCAGGTAGCACTAGCAGGTCCGCGGCTCCTTGGCGTGTCCTTCTCTTCTCCGGCGAGTAGGAGCTAGGAAAGCGGATTGATTGATTACACAGTCGCGACGGTGTAGGGGGGCTACTAGGCGCTAGCTGGGGAAGGGGGAAGCAGAGGAAGAGGAACAAGGTGGTTGGGGCTCCAATTATATGTAGATTTCTGTGGCAGCTGGGGGCACGTCGTGTCGCCGCTTGGTGTGCTATGCTAGCTCCGCCGCCGCCTTCCACTGCTGGAGCTTGAAGACGTTGGCAGGGCAGGTGAGTGCAATAAAGGCGCTGCAGCAGAAGGAAACACCTGCGCGGGGCGGCGGCCGTGCAGTGCTTCGAGGGAGGGAGAAGACGGGGGAGGGTAGAACGAAGGAAGTGGGGGAAAAAAATGGGCAAATAATAAAGGAAATGCGGTAGCAGCCGGGAAGAAGGGGTCTTGGCACCTCGCACCTGTCGAGAGCATGAGCATTGGTGGTGTCAGTAATGAGTGAAGGCCTTGTTCAGTTCGCAAAAAACTTGTGAAAAACGGTACCGTAGCACTTTCGTTTTTATTTGACAAACATTGTCTAATTATAGAGTAATTAGGCTCAAAAGATTCATCTCGCGGTTTACAGATGAACTGTG
>Ga0182004_10005013_pt1 | contig 10744 bp, 9 predicted proteins | sample Sormic07211540_1_FD_120479 | JGI IMG/M metagenome (GOLD analysis project Ga0182004, IMG submission 120479) | Endophyte microbial communities from Sorghum bicolor roots, Mead, Nebraska, USA - 072115-40_1 MetaG | ecosystem: Host-associated > Plants > Roots > Unclassified | place: USA: Nebraska...
GACAAACACCAAAACTCGTGGAATTCTGTTAGATAAAACCCTAAGTCTAGATCTTGATTTCATTTGGATCCTTTTCTTTATTTATTTGATAATTAAATTTGATACTTAAGGACCGTCAACAATCAGTACGATGCATCTGGCGATGCATCTCAGTTTTGGAATTTCTATGAAGACTTTTTTGACCCTGGCACCACGTGCCTACGTCACCTACTACCAGGCTCGGGGACTAAGTGTGCACACTTCACCTTGCGGTGAACATGCTTGCTTTTTCAGAAAAGTAAAGTGGGCACACTTGACCAGGAAGAATTTTTTTTGATTAAGAGCACCATGCATTTTTCGAACAGCTTGCTTCTTCGATGTCAATGTTAATCAACTGTCTTTTGAGTTGGTTAGTTGCCGTTGCAACTGTTTGGGCGACTTTCATGATGATCGAAGATGTCAAGCCTTGTTGGTCGAAGAAGCTCAAGACGGCATGTTACATCACAATACATGGTGCTCGGGGACTAGCTGTGGTGGTATAAACCCCTATACCCTTACGACTAGACTTGGGCCAGGAGGCTTGGCCCATCCGAGGCTTGATCCAACTGCTCAGAGTTTTGCGCAAGGAAACAAGACGTGAGATCAAGCCGGATTCTGGTCGGTTAGAATAGGAATTGATGTTGTGCTATCTATGGCAATTGTAACCGACTAGGATTAGTTTCCAGATCTGTAACCCTGCCCTCCGGACTATATAAGGAGGGTCAAGGGACCCCCTAGGACACATTATTCTCTCAATACAATCCAATACAATCAGACGCAGGACGTAGGTATTACGCCCACTCGGCGGCCGAACCTGGATAAAAATCTTGTCCGTGTCTTGCGTCACCATCAAGTTCATAGCTTGCGCACTGTCTACCGATAAACTACTACCATGGGTATACCCCAAGGTAGACTGTCGACTAGCTTTCGTCGACACCCTAGCTCTCTCTCTCTCTCGCTCATCGTCTTCTCCGTGTCTCCGCCGCTGCTTCGGCGAGCTCGCGCGCTCACGTCTCGGCATCTCCGGCCGAGCCACTCCACCCAGTGCTCCGCTAGCTTCTCCGCTTCACCGTCGTCATGTTGGCTGCGGCTGCCGAGCCTCGGTAAGCCCGTATTGTTTTCTCCGTCGTGGCCAGGGCTCTGTAGTCCACCATTTCTTCTCGTTCTTGTTCCAAAAGCTTCGCCTGGTTATGCTAGTGCTCGTCGAGATCTTCTTTTGCCCGGTCTCCGACCAGAGACACCGGCGATTGGCCGCACACCACCGTCGTGCCGCCATTCGTGAGGGCAAGGTCCCTAGGGTGCGGTAGAGTTAGGGTTTTTGGTACCAATCGTCGCAGAAGAGAGTGAGGAGCACGATGGTGCCCTTGGCCGTCGAGGAGATTTCCGGCGGTCAAGCCTCGCCTCTGCTCTCGGGTCACTGACGGGTGGGGTCCGTTGACCTGCGGGGTCCCCCTGTCAGTCTCTCTCTCCTTTAGTTTGAACTTAGGGTTTGAGCTGTTTTTGGAAAATTCATATCTGGAGTTTGAAAAGTCCCCTTGAGGTGATCCAAATTTTGTTGAGTTCCTTAGATAGTCTAGTTTTTAATAAAAATATAACATGCACCATGTTTTCTGTGAAAAATAATTGTTATGAATTAATCTTTTTATTTATGTGTAAAATTCGTATCTTTTGATATACTGCTCCAATTGCTATGAAATTTTGATGGTATGCCTGAGTAGTATTAGAATGCTCTAATAATAATTTCATGATTTTTGGAGTGCTGTATCTCTGATATGTAAATTATGATAATACTATGGCTTGTTTTCATATTTTAATCATAATAAATGTTTGGTGCTTATGCTGGTGTTTTCCTTGGGTGTCAAGCTTGTTTATAGTAATAGTAATATGTAAATAATCTGAATTCTGATGTTTGACACTATCTAAGCCATGTTTCTTAATTTATGAAATAAGCACCTTGTTGCATGTTAATGACTTATCTTAAGATTGGCATGTGCAATTGTTCTGAAAACTTAATGGTGATGTCCAGATGCCATGCTTGTGCTTCTGTAATTTTTGTAGATTTTTCGGAGCCCTCTTGCTGGTACATTGTAATTATGTTCTTTTATGGAATTAAATTAATAATTGCCTTGTTGTGGAATGTTTAGTGATCAACATGTGATGTTCTGGTAATCTTAGGTTATACTTGTGCTTGTAAGTCATTTGGTTGACACTAAATATGTTTTTGCTATGTCATCAAATAATTAATGAATGGTGTATAGCTGTTCTGAACAGCAAGGGAGTAATCTGAGCTTTGCTTGATGATAACTTGGTTTTCTGAAATACTTGTCTAAATCAAAGATGTTGTAAACTTTGTGAACTAGCTGTAGTTCAAATTTGGGATCATTTGGCCCCGTGGTTTAAAAGTTATGACTTTTCCAAGTTGAGTTCTAGAACTAGGTGCTCTCTGTTTTTCTGGGACAGAACCTGGAACTTTGTTTAATTGACCTATTTAACTTGTGAATCCTGCCATGATGTCTAAAGATGAAACGTAAACAATTTCATAAGCTTTCCAGAATGTCTTCATTCATGTTTGTTGGATCTGTATAGCTTTAGTTATGATTTGTTCCTTGAGATGCTCTGTTATTTGGTTGTTGCTGTCTATGGTTTAACTCGGTGAATCTTGCTAAGTTAGTTTGTCTTCTATTGTGAACTTGTAATGGGAGTTATTCCGTAAATGAGTGTCCAGTGAAGTTCTAATCATGTTACCAAGCATTCATCCTCATTTAGTAAGCACTCATTCCTTACTTATCATGCATGCAATAGGTGCACCGGAAGCGGCAGCCTCGTTCGAGCTCAATCAGGTGAACCACGAAGGCCAGGAGATCAATCAGGAAGTGGAGGTCCAGCTAGCCGGACAAGAGGAGCCCAAAGGGGAGGTCGAGTGCTCTAATCATGAGACAGCCTCGTTTGTGAAAGGCAAGCCCCGGAGCATCTTAAGTCTCCCACTTTAATTTCAAAAGTGTACTTGATTATGTTATATCTATTGATGCATTACGTATAGGATTTGTGATGAAGCCCTTGCTGCATTACACCCTTTTCCTTGTCCAGATATCTTACCACTATCTGGTTGTAGAGTTAGGATCGAGTACCTGCTTAGCCATGCTTTAAACCAGTAGAAGTCGGGTGATATCCTGTCACCTACGCGAAATAGGGTTGTGTTGGATCACGATTGACTATATGTGCTATCGTGGAAAGAACCTGATTAAAATGACTTAAGCCAGATGGAGTTTTGCAAGGTTATAGTAACTCCGTCTGTGGCAGCTAAGGACCGATCGTTGTACGTCCTCTTGTCATGTTGAACGCATGCCTGACACTTTGTTGGCCGGATAACTCGTTCCGACCGCGAAGCCTAGTAGTATGACTCAGGCCGGAAGACCGGCAAGTATAAAGTGCGCACTACCAGAGGAAGTGCGGTGTGCTGGGGGCCATTAGCGTAAGACCAAAGGCAGGTGAGTTGAAAGTCCTGACCTCCCTGGCAGAGTGGCAGCCCTGGGAGTGCGGTGCTGATCGGAGCCGCGATTCCTGAGTCGTACCAAAGGTGACCCGCTTGCTCTCCGACGGGGGATGCATGGGTGAGTGCTAGGAATAACCCTCCAGCTGGATAGAAATCAAATCAAATCGCCGTCTCTCCCGGATAGTGAGAACTTGACAGAGCAGCAACAAACGTAGCAATCACTAAGCATAAATGTTCTTGATAATGATGTTAAGGAGAGCAAGGAAGAACATATTATGAATTGGATATGGTTATTATTGTTTGTAATAATCAAGTGAAGCGCCTAGTCTTGGTGCTAATCTAGTGGTAGGCTAATGATGATTAATATGATGCCTTTACAAATGGTGTAGTATCCACTTAAGATTTTGGCAAATGTTGAGTCAAGCCAGCTACACTTTATACTCAGCCTTGCATGATCCTTGGTATCTTTTATGTTTGACTAGACGGGTAAGTCTAGGTGAGTACATCCTCGTACACAAGGTTTATTCCCACCTGTTGCAGATGATGTCTTTTATGATGGTTCCTGCAAGACCTGTCTCCATCCCGCTGGGGATGAAGACTAAACTGTTGGGCATGGTTCTCTAACCAACTTCGTACCCCGTTGCTTTTGGTGGACGTGATGAGACTCTGGCAATAACAAGAACTTATGAAATGCGTGTGTGTAAACTATTTTGCTTACGCTACTTCAAAACTCATGTTGTACTAACTAAGTGACTCTGATGTGGTGCCGTTTCATCGGCAATGAATGACTATGTAACATTCGCTGTATTATGTTGAACTATTACGAACTTGGTTTGTTGCAAGTTGGTTTGAAGTCCTTCGTGATTTCAGTTGACTACCAGGATTATATGGGCTCAAGTCTGGAAACTAGATTGCTAGTTGATTGTTTCTACACTTGAACTCTTATAATTTGGTCAGTTCCGTGTCAGCTGGTATCGGAGCAAGTTTAGCATTGTAAATGCAGTGTTTGTGTATTTAAAAACAAAAGAGATTTTAAATAAACTGTGAAAATTAATACCTAAATTATGCCAGTGGTCGAATCCTCCTTGCCCATATAAGGACTTTAGGTGGCTATTTAAGTACTGACTTGGGGGGTTTTCTTTATGCATCTCCGACAGTACTCAGGTATGGATGTGTGATGACCGCACTATGCTACCCTATGGTCTAATGGTAGAGGTGGCCTTTATATGTGAATTAGCCACGTATGTCGCTAGATTTAAATTATGCAACGTCGCACCTACGCCCTAGTAAGTGTGATCTGTGAGAGCATGATCCTCCAAACGGCGGTCTAGGGGAGTGTTCGCGGTGGTTTTCTGGAGTGGTTACATGTCAAACCATGGAACCCAGAAAGAAACTTAAGTAGGGAGTCTTTATTTCTCGGGTAGCTGTGGTGTCATTGTTTGTGCATGTTGGGCATGTATAAGCAATGTGCACTTAGTTTACTGCTTTCTTGAGTGAGATATTGGGAATTGTTGGGCTGCAATGAAGTAAGTTTGTGAGGACGTACGGTTCGTACATGCATCATATCACATTCATACAAACATTCTGTCTACTCATTCCCTTACAAAATCGTTCCTCTTAAATTAATAAATGTTGCTTAAAGTAATCCTCTCTTACCTACGGTTAATCCTTTACACAGATGGACGTGCTCGCTTCACCTCTCCCCAGTGACACCTTTCTAAGCGAGTTTGGCACTCCTACCCTGCTTTGGAGGGTGCTGTAGTCAGTAGGGTACACAGAGCCACCTCAGTACTCTTTGTGGGAGGTGGACATGATCGGAGACTTGCAGTGGTTCACTGTGCAGGGAGTCGTCCCACTACATGGGGGCCGGCCTACATGGACTGGGTGGACCTACGACTCTGATGGGCAGACTAGATGGGAAGCGGCTCAAGTTGCAGCCCATGCTATGCTACTCCACATATGTTAGAGGTTTGGCGATGAGCTGACAGGGGGGCTAGCGGCGTCCATTCCACATGCCGACCCAGTGGCAGTGGAGTGGAAGCAGGCTGGTGGTTGTGCGTTGGTCCAAGGCCGAGGAGAGCGAGGTCAGAGCTCCAGTCCTGCTATGAGTGCTATGATGGCTGTGCTCAAGCTATTCAGTCAGCGAGAGGACACCTATGCACAAGTGATGGTGGCTGTTCGCCAGGCTCAGGAGATGCAACAGAAGGCTAAAAAGTGTGCTCGCAAGTTTCGCAAGCAAGTTAGACTCCTGGAGCAAGCTCAGAAGAATCGCAATGACTAGGAAGACATTGCATAGTACCGCAGGCAGCAGTGAGTGAAGGCCATTAGAGAGAGAGATCACGAGCAGGATCAGATGAGTCAGTCGGCTAGAGAGAAGGAGACCGTGCAAGAGCGCATGGTGCAGATCACTCTTGAGAGGGATACTGCCCTCCGTGTGTCGGAGAACAGCGCCGGGCATGGGAGATGCACCGTATCCAGTCACTTGAGCGGGAGAACTATCTGCAGGACTAGATTGAGGCTAGTCTTGTGGAGATTCACCACCTCAACAACTTGCTACACCCTATTCATCGCCCTATACCAGTGTACCCAGAGGTGGGACCTCAGGTGATCGTGGCCGATGATGATGGTATGGAGGTAGATGGACTGGTCGTGGCTGCACCACCTTTGCACGAGGACGTGGAGGACGAGGAGTTTGAGCTGGTTAGCAACAAGGATGCAGAGGCAATCTTCGACGCTAACTCGGACGACGAGCGTGAAGTGTAGTAGGTAGCGGGTAGTCACCCTTTGAGGATCTTTTTGTAGTGTGACCTTTGGCAGGAGTTCTTTTGTAATCGTGTCGTAATCCTGAACCTTGATCTTAGACTTGTGGCCTATATTGTGATGATGTAATAACTTCGTGGACCCGATGTTGTTTAACTTTATCATGTTCGAACGGTTATGACGATACTTTCCATTGTTGTGCATATTACGGATATCTGTGTCATGTGTTTGGATTTGTGATGTTGTTTTGTGGAATTGAATTATTGTGCCTTTTTCTGTAAAGTTATTCTCTCAAATACTTTCAGGCATGATTATAAGTTCTTCTGCGGCAAATCTTGTCATCATCAATGCTCACTGACTGTGTCTTTATAGATGTCTCGTGGCACTCGAGGTGCGGAAAATCGTGCGAACATTAACCCACCCCCTCCTTCTCCACCACCAAATCCAGCTGAGCTGATGCAAATGATGGTGGAAAGTCAGAGGCTGCTCACTGAAACCATCAATCAGATGGCAAACCAGGGTGGTCAGAATGCACAACATGGGCCAGCACCTAATCACAGCAGTTTCAAGGATTTCATGGATACCAAGCCCCCATCTTCCAAAGAGGCTGAATAACCCCTTCAGGCTGAGGAGTGGATGAACATGGTGGAACAAAAGTTTCGTTTACTTTAGCTGACCGATAGTTTGAAGGCCGAGTATGCAGCTCATCAGCTACAGCGTCCAGCGGCTATCTGGTGAAATCAGCATCGGGAGGCTCTTCTGGACAAGACCGTGGTTGACTGGAATCTCTTCCGTGAAGCTTTTAAAGGGCATTTCATACCTCCTGGGGTCATGGAGATGAAGCATACTGAGTTCATGCAGTTAACTCATGGCAACAAAACTCTGAAGGAGTACTTGCATGCTTTCAATCATCTGTCAAGGTATGCTCCTGAGTTTGTGAGCACTGAGTCGAAGAAGATTGCTAGCTTCAAGAGGGGTCTTGGCCCCAAGCTGCTGAAGACTATGGGCCACACTAAGTGTGCAACTTTCAATGAGTTTGTTAGTGATGCTCTTACCAAAGAGAATTACAACACTGTGTACACTGCGACCAAGACTCGCAAGCGGGCTTTTGAGGCCAGGGCAGGGGCATCTTAGTGCAAGGCTCCAGTGGCGGCTAGGCCCCAGTATTGTGCTCCAGCTCCTAACACCCGATATCGCCCTCTAGCAAAGAAGAATCAGGCGAAGATGGGGTTCCGCAAGGGGTACTCCATTGCTCTTCCTAGGGGCAATACTAGACCCAGCTATGCCAAGACTCCACCTGCCAATCGTCCGTGCTGGAACTGTAATCAGATAGGGCACTGGCAAAGCAACTGTCCTTACCCACCAAAGAAGGGCAACCAAGGGAACGTCTGCCAGGGGCGTGTTCACTATACAACTGTGGAAGCAATCCCTGCTGGTGAGGTAGTTACGGCTGGTAAGTTTCTGGTTAACCAATGTGATGCACTTGTGCTTTTTGATTCAGGTGCATCGCATTCTTTTGTGAGTTCAGACTTTGTGTCTAAGCATAATGTCAAGGCAGTTACGCTTGATAAAGGCAGCTACTGCATTAGTGCCGCTGAAAATAATATTTCTACAAATCAAGTGGTTATGTGGGCAACTCTAGAAATAGGAGACCGTCAGTTTCTTGCTGATCTGGTTGTTCTACCCGGTGTGGGTATAGATGTAATTCTGGGAATGAAAATGGATGAGTGGCAACGGAGTTCTTATCGACACCACCACTCGTGTAGTGATGTTGAGAGACCCGAATACCAAAGAGGCATTCTTAGTGCAACTTCCTTGAGATATTCATATCCGTAGCACGATGAATGCAGTTACATCTAGGGCCATCAAGGATATTCCGGTGTGGGTATTGATGGTTGCCGATGGCTACAGAAGGTGATTTGCCGATGGATACGAAAGAAGGCACAAGGATTGATGATCGGGTGGTGATGGTGTGCCAATCGGTTGTGGGAGATAATTTAATGCTTAATATAGTTGTTAGGGTTTGTTTTGTATACGGATTCTGTTTAATTTGGAATTCGAGCCCTAGTCGTTTCTGGTTGTAACCCTTTTGGACAGGGTGTAAATGTAGACCCTGCGGCAATGTAATGAATATACACAATCAATCAAACATAAGTTTTACATCTATCATCTACTTTTTCGACGACTTCGTCACCCTGCATATTTTTCCTTGTACTACAAGTTCTTAGGGATTCATTGAATCAATCTCGACGAGTCCTCGAGTTCTACGTGAACATCTCTTGGCCGTGACATCCGGGCGCATCGCTGTTGTCGGGACCAAAGTGTTCGAGTTATCACCTTTGTCGGTTGTTAGGTCAAATCGGCTGGCATGCCTTAACGTTTAAATCGGGTATTAGCCCTCTGTGTTTGCAGATCCGCTTTTGCATCAACACATCTTTTGGCACGCCCAGTGGGACAGAGATTCAACATCAAGATCAACATGTCGAACACCGATTTCGACTTGGAGAATGTTATCCCCGTGATGGAAGCCAATCTCAGAGATGAATAGAAGCAAGCTATGGCAAAAGCTATGGAGGACTACAAGCAGTTGTGCTTAAAATTCTTCAGTATCAATATGAGTGGCGAGGTGATCCAAAAGGAAGCATTGCCGACACCTCGGCAAATTACTTTTGAAGCCAATACTGGTAAATTGCAAGAGATGGTTGATAGTGTTGTCATTCGTGCATTGATCAATCAATCTGGTGTACTGTTCAATACAGTTTTCAATGCTGTGGCTAGAACTTTCAAAGGACAAGTACCACCATCCTATGTGGGTCCTGCCTATCATCAGCCATGGTCATCATCGGTCATGGCTCCATCGGCTACTACGGCCGTCGTGGGTACAGAAGTCACGTCTCCTACAAGCACATTAGGGGATAACTAATGCGCAATCTACACCAATGACGACCATTCCATCAACATCAGATGGACAAGTTAAACTTGCTACAGATTTATTGGCATTGGCAATGTCAGGGTCCGTTCCTCCTAATTGGTGGGGATATGGTATGCCACCAGAGTTTATGGCAAATAGCTCTGGTACGTCTCAGGCGGCTAACACGACAGGCAAGGCTCCTATGGCATCGGCACCCCCAAGTTCGCCAATGACTCAGAATCCCCAGTATTCTACAACTACTGCTGCAAGACCTTTCACTGGGAATTCTCAAGTACTAACGTTTCAGATGCCTATCGCATCGGCAGATCCAATGCCGACGCAGCAGAGGTTTATGACACAGCCAGGGTATGTCAATTCTATGATGATGCCCAATTATCAGTCATCAGCAGGGCCTATGCCGATGAACGTTAATAATGGGTGGATAGGGCAGTTTGTCTTTCCACATACGCCTCAGCAAAATCATCAGGCTGTGGGATTCCAACAGGGACCAATGCAGCTTGGATTTCAGAATCAAGGGTTGATCAACCAGCTGATGAATCTTGGTCAGCAAGTTGGAGGTCAACAGGCAATGGCTAATCCAATATTCCCTAGAGACCGTGCACCGCAGAGACACGTCGAAGTTTATCAGCAGGTGCCGGATCCACAGCCAGCTCATCGGCAAGATACCGATGCTTATTGGGCCGATAAGATAGCTGAGGTCATGAGAGACCAATTTGGGATAAAACCCAACGTCAACACTTACTCTTATCGGACACTGTATCCTCCTACATATGACTTAATTCCGCTTCCAAATTGGTACAAGGTGCCGGATTTTACCAAGTTCTCTAGACAGGATGATACGTCAACTATGGAGCATGTTAACAGGTTCATCATCCAGTGCGGAGAAGCTGCTAATAGAGATGAGTTAAGGGTTCGGTTATTCTCATCATCTTTGTCTGGATCGGCCTTTACTTGGTTTATTTCATTATCTCCAAATTCAGTGATTACTTGGGCCGAGCTGGAGAAGCAGTTCCACAAATACTTCTTTTCTGGAGTTCATGAGAAGAAGATCACCGATTTAGTCAGGTTGAAGCAATGCAATGATGAATCGGTTGAGAGTTTCATGCAAAGGTTGCGAGATGTTAAGAACAAATGCTATAGTCTGGTTCTGGATGATCGGCAGCTAGCCGATTTGGCTTTCTAGGGATTGTTGCCACATATCAGAGATAAGTATGCTTCTCAGAAGTTTGAAAGTCTAAGCCATTTAGTGCAGAGGATTTCGGACCAAGATATCAGAGCTTTTGAACCCAAGAGAGCATGGAACAAAAAGGTATCATTTGTCGATGAGGTAACTGTTGGGTATTTTAAACGCAAACAGAAAAATCCGCAAGCGCACGGATACCGTTGTAGCCTTCACCCAGGAGTATTATAGAGTATCAATTTTCCACAGGGAACGTGAGTGTACTAATTAAGATTCAAGATCGCCCAAGGATAACTATATGATTATTTTTGGTGGGAAGAGAGGAAGTTTCCTGAGAGTTCTCTAGTTGATCTAAGAATCA
>Ga0182004_10005014_pt1 | contig 10743 bp, 9 predicted proteins | sample Sormic07211540_1_FD_120479 | JGI IMG/M metagenome (GOLD analysis project Ga0182004, IMG submission 120479) | Endophyte microbial communities from Sorghum bicolor roots, Mead, Nebraska, USA - 072115-40_1 MetaG | ecosystem: Host-associated > Plants > Roots > Unclassified | place: USA: Nebraska...
GACAATGTTTGTCAAATAAAAACGAAAGTGCTACAATGTCAAAATCCAAAAAAATTTTGAATCTAAACAAGCCCATAGCCTGCTAGAGCACACTCGAGTACAGCAAGGCAACGGCAGCACTGATGTCTCCACCCACACCAGTCCCGTCTCGGTCTCGCCTGCTCTTGACAGTGAAGGGCCATGCATGCACTGTTCTACTGGAGTCCGGCCCACTCGCCAGTGAGCGGGACGGGCAAAGGATTGACTTTGACTCCACTCCACTCTGGCATTTCCCAGGTCCACACGGTTACGCACGCATGGTCCGGGCTTCGGACCCACCGCGGTTCTGACGGTGACGCGGTGCAGGTGCGGCACTAGTCGTGTCCCATCGTCATTGATTCATTGCTCACTCACACTCAAGTTTTTCAGAATAATTCAACGACCTACTAATAGCGCAGCACGCCAGCACTAATCGAACATGCACTTGTATTAAAGATAAAAATGGAACAGTAAAAAAGGGAAAGGCCTTGTTTAGTTTACCCTGAAATTCAACAACTTTTCAAGATTCTCTGTCACATCAAATCTTATTAGCATATGCACGAAGCACTAAATATAGAAGAAAATAAAAACTAATTGCACAATTTGTCTGTAATTTACGAGACAAATCTTTTGAGCCTAGTTAGTTTATGATTAGACAATATTTACTACAATCAAACAAAAATGCTACAATACTAAAATTCGAAATCTTTTCGCAACTGAACAAGGCTTACGTTGGATCTCTGTCCTTGACTGAACCCTGGATGGAAGATCAAGTTCATGGGCCCAACCAGTAATTTGCCGGTTGAATAAATGGTTTTTTATTTATCACTGTATAATAGAATAAATAAATGGCATGAGTAGGTTTGGCTCACGCTAAGCTCATTGGCAGTTCAAGTTTTGAGAACCAGTCAAGATTCACGAAACAAGCTAGAGAAATTTTTGTGAACCGAGGTTCTTTGTGGTATGTCCGTACAAATTTCGATTGTCCAATCTAGCGTGGTTCCTTATTTTAGCTAATTATTTTTCGATGTTAGGTGATGTTTCTCTATTGGTTTCGCTAAAGTTTAGCTTATGATTATACTAAAATAAACACTGTTTATAAAATAGCAGTCGTTTGCGTTTCCCAATAAACAACTTTAACTAAATATATATTAAAAAATATTAATATTTATGATATATAATTATTATCATTGGAAAGATCTTTGAGTCTAATTTTTAACAAATTATTTAGAGATATAAATATTGCATGTATTTTCTACAAAAATGAGTCAAACTCGTTTGGCACGGAAATCAAAAGTGACAATTAATTTGGTATGGAGGGAGTATATTAAAACAGTGCAGAAACTTTAAGCTATGTTTAGTAGAGTTCATTATCAGCTATATAGCTCTGGTTCGTGCAGGGTAATCCTACCAAACGATTTAGTGAGAGAAATTGTTTGAAGACGATTTTTATATATAAAAATAAAATTATGGTTTCTTTAAAATGACTTTAGCTTGTTCGGAGGAGTCATACTAAACAAGTTATTAATTTTTATATATCTATGCCTCTGAAAGCGCTCACATAGATAAGATATGCCAACATATGTTCATAAGTTTTTTTTTTTAAAAAAAAAATGAGTATACGTGAATCGACACATAAACCTAGAGGGGTTTCTGGAAAAAAAAAGTAAAAAAAAAATGAACAAAACGCATGCTGCGGGCTGGGCCAGTGGGCCTACTCGCAGCGTAAAGTCTTGAGGGAGTCTTCCCGAGCCCCGAGCCGAAGCAGTCCAACTTGGCACCAGAGCGCGAAACCCCACGGATCCGACCATTCTCGCTCACGGCTCTTTTCCTCCTCCCCGTGTCCGTGTCGTGTCGTCGTCAAACCGCCGCTTTCCAATTCCAGGCCATCAAAGGCAGCAGCAGCCCCCCTTCCGTCTCCGCACGCCACCACAGGACAGGAGCCTCGCCGCGCGTGCAGCGCGATCCGAGGGCCAGGCCATGATGAGGAGCGTCAGCGGCACCGGCTCGGCCGGGAGCCGGAGGAGCGACCCCGGCGGCAGCGGCGAGCTGTCCCGCTTCTCCGTCGCCACCACCACGGCGTCATCCGCCTCGGATTCTTCCGCGAGCAGTGGCGCGCGCGGGATCTCCTTCCTTGACGCCTTCCGGTCCTGCTTCGTGCCCCCGGAGGCGCGCTCGCCGGAGAACTCCATGTCCGACGACTCCCACCCCTCCCACCAACGTACGTAGGCAAACGCACTTTTCTCCACCCATTTCCCCACTGCTTTTGTACTTTCAGGTTCTTTTTTCAGTCCAAGATGGTGTTTTTTTTTTGCCAGAAAAGCTAGTCCTTTAGTCCTTTACTATGCTCTATTTTGAAGACTACGTACTGTTATTTGTGCACTAATGCCGCAAAAGTACTCTTGTACAATGAACAGTTTTCGAGATATTTTCTCCAATTATTAGTAACTGTGTCTAATTAGTACCTCCAGCTTTGTTTGCAAGAGATTTAACTTTGATCTTAGTTTAACTTCTATTTGCTGCAGTTTTGCAGCATGTCTGCTGCAACAATAACATTTGTCTCCTGCTGAGCTTACGATAAACCGGACGTGTGCGATACTTCGCCTGCCTGTCCTTTATGGTTTATTTATTTATTTGTTTGCCTTCCATCTGTCACCATGTGGCCCTGCCCCAGCCCCATATACTATATGCAAACCCCAAACCACAAGGTACGAATTTGTTAATGTCCTCTATGATTGAGGGAGAATTCCGAAACCTGTAAAGAATGATGAACTGTGACCTTGTTAATTCTTTCAAAGTCCTGACGACATCAAATATCTTAGTGATGTATAGATAAGCTATCCTTGAATGGCAGCTGTTGAATTCATTGAACCATACACATAAACGCTTTTTGACTATTTTTGCAGCACGTGCTATATCTCGATATGTTTTCTGGCATGCTCAGGGCCTTACCTCTGTTAAATTTGCAGTATCACAGTCTTTGAGCTCACAAGGTTCTAACAGTGGGAGCGTGTTTGGGAGCAGGCGATCAATTAAAGGAATGTATAGTCCCATGCACAAGAGTTCTTTAGATAGGGAGATCCCTGGCAGCACAAAATTCTCCTTGTCACAGATCCAGAAAGCAACAAAGAACTTCTCACCAAACTTCAAGATTGGACAGGGTGGTTCTGGGACTGTATACAAGGGTCAGCTTGCTGATGGTACTCTTGTCGCTGTCAAACGGGCCAAGAAGGTTTTTGCTTATTTTCTTATGATCTGTTTATGTAAACTATTTCTTGGTACAATACTATATGAGTTTTCATTATTTCCAGAATGTGTATGACAAGCACATGGGTCGTGAGTTCTGGAACGAGATTGAGACATTGCAACGCATTGAGCACCTGAATTTGGTTAGGTTTCATGGGTACCTGGAGTTTGGTGGCGAGCAGTTGATTATTGTGGAGTATGTTCCCAATGGGAATCTTCGAGAGCACCTGGACTGTAAGAATGTCATGGTCCTGTCAATTTATTACATAAGAATAGCTATTAGAGATTTAGAGTTGCAATGGTTTGTAGCCTTGTACCAACCAGGAGTATATCTTACATGAGAATAGCTATATGCAGGTATAAATGGTAAAATATTGGAATTCTCAATGAGATTGGAAATTGCAATTGATGTGGCTCATGCTATTACATATCTTCATACCTATTCAGGTAATTATTCTTTCAGCTGCAGTTTGTTGCTAATTTTCCATACTAATTGTTCCTTTTGTTCCAGGGTGTAATGTTTCAGGAATAATCTTTGACGCTCTAGTATTTACCTTTTAATCCAGAAAATACATTTCAATTTTGAATACTTCAACGATTCAGATTCTTTATTTCTGAAATGATATAACAAAACCATTTTAAAAAATGATGTAACAAAATTCATAGTTAAATCAAGTTATCATATGTTATGATTGTTTACTTTTGCTGTAATTAATAGAGATGATACAACTGAAACTAGCATTAGATATTATTCCGGGAATAGCTGTGGCAATAATAATCAACACCTAACAAAAATATTCAGGATTTATAAATTTTAGTCCTAATGTGGAAGCAGTGAATATTTAATTGAGATGTCTCTTTCTTCTTTTTGTACGACCGTACTCCACATCCATAAGAGTAATGTACGTACTTTCTTTGATCATTTTACATGCCATTAATCTGTAGGGAATTATTGTGTATTTGATGATGGATCCTTCATAACATGTCTAGTAAATGACACTAGAAGAACCCTTCCCACAAATTTGCAACAAGCTTTTACCCAGGACACTAATTAAAAGAAACTATGTATTAGATGTAAGATTCTATGCTACATATCTTGAAGAAATATTGGATACTACAAACTTGCTTGGACATTGTAGGGCTTGATCTTCAGATGGCAGATTGAAGACTTCTTTTGTTGTGTAGCTTTACTTTCATATAAAGAAACGTGACTGGAAAGAACTCATCTGTGAAATCTAGAACCTGGATCATTAGCAATTAATACTCTCATTTATTTCATCCATGTAGACCAACCAGTCATCCACAGGGACATCAAATCCTCAAACATTCTTCTAATGAACAATTGTCGAGCCAAGGTTGCTGACTTCGGATTCGCCAAACTGGCCCCAACTGATGCTAGTCATATTTCTACTCAAGTCAAAGGAACAGCAGGTTATCTTGATCCAGAATATCTCAGAACATACCAGCTCAATGAGAAGAGTGATGTCTACTCCTTTGGAGTCCTTCTGGTGGAGTTGGTTACTGGGAGGCGCCCTATAGAGCCAAAGAGGTCAATCATTGAGCGTGTTACCACAAAATGGGTTAGTTTCTGTCACTCCAGATATCATACTTGTTATTTGCATTACCACTGGTTTCCATTACCTGATGAAATAGAAACAGAGTCATGTAGTAGTGTGTCAGAACAAAAAAAAAGAGTCTATATTTGGTCTTATTCATTCATGTCCTAGTAATATGCTACCCGTATTTTTACAGGCAATGGAAAAATTTGTGGAAGGCAATGCTATTCAAACACTAGATCCGAATCTGGAAGCAACCGATGCGATCAATCTTGCAGTCGAGAAGTTGTACGAGCTGGCTCTGCAATGCTTATCTCCAACGAAGAGGAACCGACCGAGCATGAAGCGGTCCGTAGAGATTCTGTGGAGCATACGTAAAGATTACAGGGAGTTGGTTGTACCCACCTCTGCCATGAACTGAAGCAGATCATCTGGAGCAATCAAGTGAACAAAAGATGTATTCCATTTTGCCTCTCTTCAAAGGTTGGTGGTGGAAATCACCCAATTGCTGGGATTCTTTCAGTTACCGCAAGTGGTTGTGAACAGGACTGATGGCCTTCCTAGATGTTGTGTATCTACTAGCTAGAAACCAGAAAAATCCCTTGCAGGTCTTAGTATGCTGTGTGAAAATGTTGCTGAGCAAACATATACGAGTACCAGATATCTAATGGTGTGTATATCTTGTAGGATTTCTTATACAGGTAAATGCATCACTCATGATTCATGAAAAAATCTTGTTGTTTCCATGCAGTAATGCATCTTTTGTTTTGTTGTCTATGATGAGCAATGTTCATCGTATGATTAGCAACATTCGGTACCTGTATTTGTGCTCTTTCTTTCCTGGCGTTTCAATTTGTGCGGTGCCTCATCCCGGCACAGGGGGTGAGGGAATCACTGTTTGTAATTTGGACGGTTAGACTCGGAGCTGCCTTCCTGACAAGTAGCTCAGTTACCTCTTTTATCTTCGAGCTAAAAATGCCCGTGCATTGCTATGTCGATTAATGTCAGAGATATATTATCACTCTGTAATGGGACTATTTATGACAAAATGTGGTTCTTTAAGACTGTTACTCAATATTTATGTTTTGTTGTCATGTTTTCAACAACTAAAGAAGTAATAAATATAGTTGAATTCATATTGGATCAAAATGGTGAGTTGCAACGTGAAATACTCGGCTGGAGAAGGTCACCTACCAGGCTACCACACCCGTCGTGTTCCTGTCCTCTATGGCCATTTGTCAGTGCCCCTCCCGCTCGTGCACGTAAAGTGACCAGAAGCAGTAGTGCGGTTCTACTTCCGAACTCCGTCCAATTATGCAGACATGCAGTTTATTACATCCCAACTGAACACTCTCTCTTCCCAATTAATTAATATATAACTAAACATTATCTCTTCTCAGTCAGCAGACAATTAAACAAGGCAGCCAGCCGCGTGCAGGATGTTACGGCTGTCTTCCTCCCAAGTCCCAACCGTACAAGAGCCAAACTGCATCTTCACGGAAGGACAGTGACAAAATGACTGTATTTGAGAGGCAGCCATACAGGTGGTGATAATATCAATATAGTATAAAATAACCACAGAAAAACAAATAACCGCAGATTATTACATCCCCCAAACGGTCATCGCTTTACATAAACAGGGAAGTTTCGACGAACATTCACCCAACCATCACCGAAAGATTGGACCATAATTCAATTGCATGAAACGACGCCTGAAATAGTACTGCAGTATCCAGCTACAACACCAGGTTAAGTACATATATGCAGAGCAAAATCCTGATGCATCACAGAAGATAGGAAGCAAAAAAAAAAAAAAAGAAAAAAAAGAAAGGACCAAAAACCAACCAAAACACCAGATTAAATAAAAATATGCAGAGCAAAAACCTAAAGCAACACAAAAAATAGGAAAAAAAAAAAAAAAAAAAGAAAAAGAAGATTGGACCAAAACTCATTGTCCGCGAATGCAGATCCCAAATAGCTCGTCAGTCGTCACTTTGCAGCAAACATCGTCAAGGATATATGTCTGGTAGGATAGCAACGAAAAATAAACTTGCACTTGTCATCGAAAGCACAATCAAGGCAAAACATGTACCCTCCGCAACCATCTCCATACTTGAAAATTAACTGTGCCATCTTAAAAAGTAGGATATACCGTGAAACATCCTTGTGTGGCCCAAAACTATGAGTTCAACGACTATCTGTTATAAGCTGATCACTAGTAGTACATCTGAACGCTATGGATTCACTTCAATCATGAAATTAACTAAGGCCATCAGGATTTGAAGGCAAGAGGTTATTTTAGCCAAATACTGCTGCTTAGGGAAAACAGCCTTGTGAAGTGTTTGACAAAGAGCCTGTATATGTCAAATGGAGAACAGGCAAGAGCAGATGCAACTAACATGCAGGAAATAACAATATACAGCATCCAGATAGACCATAGGACCCCAGAGTCCAGAAGTCTCAGCTCTTTCTTTCGTTTGACAGATTATGGAGTAAAGAATAATAACTGTTTCTTCCTTGGTAAAGGAGAACAGCTACAGAAGGTGCTTATGTACTGCTAAGGCTCAACTTTGGTTTTGCTTTTGCAATCTAGTGCAAATCTAACATTGCACTGAACTATTACAAATAATATCTATCTACAAAAACAAGATTCGTCATTAAAAATCATAAAGCATGCTCCTAACTATCCCGTTCCCCCGGTCAAGGAATGCATTCACTAGCTTGATGGTAGTTCAGGTGGGTATTAGACAGATCCAAGTCAGAATGCACATCAGGTAAAATTCAAAGCATAAGAGTTCACATTTTAGTATCTTCTGTAACTTCCAAATTGACAATATCACATAATATATAGTTCATTCTTCTTGGAAAGCGCAGCAGAAACAATTAACAAGCTTGTCATGACAATGAGCACAGCACATTAGTTAATGATTGAACAGCTCTGAAGTTCATCAGGCACCCAGAAGCAAAAGATTCTGATTTATCTTCCTCTGTACAACCACGCAACACAAAGTTGCAAACAACATCACAAATTATTTAAAAATATGAGATTGCAACCCTTGAGAGTATAAAGATGAGATGAATGTAACAGAAACCATTTTTATATATAAGCGGTTGAGTAATCAAAATAGACTAACCTTATGCTGTACTTTGGTGCGATCATGTCAATCCAAGTAGATTTATAAGTATACTATGCTGAAACAAAATAAAAGAAATAAAAAAAATAATAGCTTCCCATTTACAGCTCTAAGTCTCAGATTCGATACAGCACTGATCATAACCAGCGCACAACTACCTTCCGCAAATGTACATTGATATTTCGAGAAACTCAAGTTTCTAAGCTAAAGATTTTAGCATTTTCCTCAACAAAGAAACAGATAATCCCACTATAGGTTGTCAGAACAGTTGTGCGATGGATCTCCTAGCAATTTTTTTTAAAAAAAAATCTACAGTAGCAAGCACAAACTTCACTACTATCCTAATTCTGTAGTATCAAGCAAGCTTTTACCTCTGAGGTTTGCACCTCCTCCTATGCCGGGTGAAATCTGAAACAAACTTGAATATTTTGCTGCACCCAGGCGTCGTGCATTTGTAAGGCTTGGCCCCAGCATGGACCTTGAAATGCTCAGCCCGATCCCATGACCACTTGAAAGCCATATTGCAACCATCCCATGGGCACTTGTAAGGCATATCATCATTGTGTGCACTCTGGTGGCGTCTCAGGTACCTGTGGGATCTGAAATGTTTGTTGCATGAATTGACCGTGCACATGTTCTTCTTGTGGACAGCAAGCTCAGCTTTTGTCTTGAACACCATGTGGCAGTAATCAACATTACATTCAAATCTATTTCTCTTCATCTTTTTAACCTTGCTTGCAGCTGAATTATCCATAAGGTCTTTCTTTATGTCGGCAAGTTTAACATCTATGGACTCAGCTGTTGACAAGACACTTTCACAACGATCACTTCTCACCAGTGTCTCCTCTTTCTTGCATATATCACCATCTTCCAAGTCAATATTTTCCTTCTTTACCTCCAGCAGCTCCATCTTCCTCTTACCTGTCCGCCTAGCATAACAAATAACATCTGTTCTCCCTGATTTACCAATGCTTCTAGTCACTGCGTCCAATACACGTAAAACACTGGGTGCAACAGATTTATCCTTCGGCACTTCTTCCTTAACGGTTGGTCCTCTGTTTCTAACAGGACCATTGGTTGTGGAATTCACAGAACCACCGCCTTCTGCAGCATCACATTGAGAAGGCTGCACTGTACTGGCAACAGTGTATATAGCATTTCCAGCCTGCACATTGCCTATGCTCAGATCACAACTAGGCGGCTGTGGCTCATCTAAAGCAGCAGTATCATCTACATTGCAAGAAGCTCTGCCAACGTCTTCCGGTTCAGCAGCAGCTTCACTAGCAATATAATCCTCCCTGGCAGATTCCAGTTCAGTAGTTTCATGAACGACAGAACCTGTATCACTAACTTCCACCACGGTGGTCATAACCCCTGGATCAGTAACAGGTTTCCCTGTTACTTCTGGCATAGTGCTTGTAACCCCTGGCACATCGGCCAATTCACTTGCAAGGGACGCGCCCTTGAAAATTCCTAATTCAGTGGTCGATACATTCACAAGAGAATTCTCTGCTGAAACCTCCAGCTTGGACTCGCCACCCGGTAGAGAAGCTCTAAATTTAACTCCCTGCTCAATAGCAGCGTCATTGACAACAAGAGCACCGGATATTGCTGCAGGACTAACAGCAGCTTCACTAACAGGAGTAGCACCTTCCAGTTTCACCGCAGCTCCACTAACCTCAGAAGCACGTTTAAAAACTCGCAGTCCCACAGGAGCTTTATTCACAGGAGGTACATGATCAATCTTGCATTTCTTAACTGAAATCGTCCACAGAACACCAAAAGGAACAGTAAGTTATTGCATTAGAACTTATCACGGTGCAAACGAAAATGACATTTTGAACGGAAATACAGTGCGAACCTTCGGGAGCAGGCGGTCGCTGGGGCAGGCCGACGCGCTCATCAGCCCTGACATCGGATTCCGGCACCACGCCGGCAATGTGCCCCTTGTGCTTGATGGCGTCCTGGCCCTCCTGCGATTCCAGGGCACACCCCCACTGTTACAACCCCCGCCCCGAACGAAGTAAAAGCGCCCCCTTTCATGGCGACGCGGGGCGAATAATGCAGCGATAGAGGAGAGGGGAGGAGAAGGGGATCGAGTTACCTGCGGGGCGGGGCGGCTGAGCTCGCAGAAGGCGCAGCAGTCGTCGTCGGCGGCGTGGAGCCAGGACGCGGCGGGCGGGCGCGACGGCGAGGAGGATGGGGCGGCGGTGGTGGTGGCGGAGCCGGGGGAGGCGGAGGAGAGGAGGAGCGCGGCGTAGCGGCGGATGCGCATGGCGCTCGTCGGCCGCGGCGTTCAGGGGGAGGGCGAAGGGAAGGCGGCGGCGGAGGGAGACGGTGGTCGGTGGTGGTGGCGGTGGGGGCAGGAGGGGGGCTGGACAGGCGCACGGGCACGGGGGACGCGGACGCGGTGCGGAGGGGTTGGGGAATTTCGGCCGGGAGCTCTCTCGCTCGCCCTCCTGTGACCTGTGCTGTGGCCGTTCCCCTTGGGAAGAATTTTCTGGTGGTGTGAGGAGGTCAGGTGTGTGGCTTTCGCGTCCGGACAGCCCACCCTTTTGTGCTGCGTCCTTCGCTTCGCCTCCGAATCCTCTGTAACCTCCTCTTCTGTGTTTTTTTTCTCTTTTTTTAATATGTTGATGATAGGTAATTTTTTATGATTATTTTTAGAGCTCTTTTACTGTGGTTGAAGCTATTTTTTTGTTCCTATGGGTTCCTAAGAAAATTATTAGTGTTGATTAATTTTTGAATAGAAGATCAGTATTGTAATTGTGGCTCACCTCCCTCATGGA
>Ga0182004_10005015_pt1 | contig 10743 bp, 12 predicted proteins | sample Sormic07211540_1_FD_120479 | JGI IMG/M metagenome (GOLD analysis project Ga0182004, IMG submission 120479) | Endophyte microbial communities from Sorghum bicolor roots, Mead, Nebraska, USA - 072115-40_1 MetaG | ecosystem: Host-associated > Plants > Roots > Unclassified | place: USA: Nebraska...
AATACTTCCCGGTTAAAATGCTACATCAGTATTAATCTGTGCGCTTGCAGATCCCATTCATTATTTATTTAGAAGAGCAATTGCATATTTCAATACCACGTCTCTCATGTCATGCTGGGGATGCCAACTTGGCTTAAGTGGTATGAGGGATAGGTTTGGCATTTTTGGCACCGTTATCAGATTTAGAAAACTAAGTCTACTTTTGGTAATGATGTTAAGAATACCCAACATATACTAGCCGTGCTCACGGTCAAGAGCGGCCTTGGGGATTCTTGCATCGACGATGATGATTCTTGTGTGTTAAATATGCCCATTATTTATTATTTAATGCTCTACATTGTTTATGTCACATTGATCATGAGATTGTGGGAGCTATACAATCTAGTTGCTATACTTGTGGAGTTCGACATGGACTCACTCTTGCTATTTCCCCCATACATCACGAGGAGTGTTAGGCTTGTGATCAACCAGTCAGTTCGATCCTGTAGAGTGGAGTTAATACCCAAAGTTGGAGTTATCTTCCGTTGTTTGCTGCTTAAGGTTATCTCTAATTTATTATGTACGTTATATATTTATGCATTGTCTTTTGATATTACCCCTTATTTGTAGCTATATGTGAGATTTGACTTCTAAGACTCACATATGGTGCATATCTGGTTTTGTTCTTAAAATCAGGTATTACAGGTGGTCCCCTTCAAGTTGCAACAAAAAGTCTCTGAGGGGGTAGTGATTCAGGCTACCTCTATGGATAACTCTATTTCTACCAACCACTCATGGCTCATGACGGTTGAGAGTCCTTTTATATGTTCCGTTAAAAAGGGATTATTAGGCGAACCATCACCATCCTCAAATGGTGTAGAGTGCACCAAAGGCTTCACTTGATGTGGAAAATTTGAGGCATTCCCAAAATCCTCAAAAAGACCATCCTCAATTTCAAATGGGAACTGGGAGGATTGGGTTCATCATCCTCCAAAGTGGTTTGTGTTCCCTTAGTGGGAGATTTTTTGACAACCATATCATTAGAAGGATTTGTTTGAATTTTGGATTCGGTTGCATGTATCTCCTCTTGTTTGTCACGGCTTGGCTTGACTTCCTTTTCCTCTTCAGGAAACTCATCATAAATATCAGTGTAGGGAGTGATTTCAAGGATTTTCTCTAGGATAGCTTCCTCCTCACTAAAGGACATGTGTATGAACGAGCCTTCAGAAGATGTGTCAAGGTGGAGAGCAGCTTCTTTGGTAAGACCATGATAAAAATGACTTAGAAAGATGTGGTCAGGCAAAGAGAGGTCAGGGCCTGTGTTCTTAAGACTTATGAATCTAGCCTAGGCTGCTCCTAAAGTCTCCTTCTCCATCTGTTCAAAATTAATAATTTTTTTTGAAGGGCTATCACTTGGTTAGGTGGGAAGAAAGCGAGACCAAACTTGACTCGAAGTTCATCCCAATTTCCATTTACCCCTCCTGCGGTATGAGCATACCACAAGTAGTGAGGCTCTTTTGTGCCATGCCAGCAATAGTGAGGCAAGAACACAAGTGGTCAAATTCTCTAAGGTGGGTGTAAGGATTTTCATCTTTTAGCCCAGGGAAGGATTGCGCCTGCACCATGGCTATAAAGCCAAGTTTGAGTTCAAAGCTGGAACCGTGATTGGCTTCGATGATTGTGGTGGCTGTAAGAACTTGCCATTAGGTGCAGAAAATTTATGAATAGGAGTGGAATCCATATGGTTGGTGGTGGTTTGTGGTGAGGTGAGAATGGTGGTAAAAGGAAAAAAATACACATACGAACTTGGTTCTAAACTAGCACAGCTACCGTTCCCCGGCAACGGTGCCAGAAAGCTTGTTGACACTTCCTAACACAATTACCAAAGATAGACAAAAAGCCTGGTCCCCGGCAACAGCGCTAGAAAACTTGTTGGGTACTTTAAACGCACATAGAAAAATCCTCAAGCGCATGGATACCGATGTAGCTTTCACCCGGGAGTATTTCAGAGTATCGATTTCCACGGGGAACGTGAAGTGTACTAGAGAATCAAGGCCGTCCAAGGATAAGATTAGAGAAGAAAGATAAATATATTTTTGGTGGGTAGAGAGGAACCTTCTAAAGTTTTCTATGTTGATTTGGTGATCAAGGTCTAGCTTACTATACTATACTTACTATGGAGCAGCAGGTCCTTTCCAACTCTCCAAGAAGACTGGAAGAAATTACTTGGGAGAAGGCTGCCAAAAGCTCTACGAAACACCAGTGCGAACGTGGTGGATTACAAAGGCCTCACAGGGCTGTCACCCCTAGGGCTACCACAATTATCCGTGGGATTGGGCGCAAACTCAGGTATACTATAGCGTTGACACCACGTCTACGCTAGCATTTACTAGTCTAATTACCTAGGATAACTAGTGCACTCAATACAAACGGAGATCAAGTAAGTATAATCAAGTAAGAATGAAATAAAGAACTAAACTTAGAAATAATAATTAAGGAACCTAGAGATTGCTGAGCGACGAACCAGATGCTGTAAAAGTACAATGTTGAGGAATATCCGACAGATCCAGGTCCTCCTCATCTCTCTACTCCTCTCTCCCTTTTCAACTTGATGAACTAGACGAAGAACATGAAGAACTAGACAAACTAGATCTAGAACAGGATGAACTAGATCTAGAACTGGATGATCTAGAATACAACTAGATGAACTACAAGAGATTCATCTAGAGGGACCTCTACTTCTACTTGGATAGAGAGTTGAAACCCTAGCTTTTGATCTGTAGAAGAGATATAGTGGAAATCCTAGGGGGTGCCCTCCTTATATAAGCCTAGGAAACGCCACATCATCGATCCGTGTGAAGTGCCATGTCATCGATCCGCATGAAGTGCCATGTCATCAATCCGTGTGAAGTGCCATGTCATCGATCCAGGAGACTAACTCTGATTAGCGAGAAGAGAGGGGGTGCCGGAGAGAGGTGGGCGGCTACCCATCCTCTATGACAGGTGGGCCTGTCCCTATGGGGGTCTACCTCTTATGCTTTCTCTCTATGTAAACATGACATATGAGCCCTCCTGCTTCTGTCTCTATGTAAACATGACATGTGGGCCCTCTTTGGCTCCTTTTTGATAACCCCCTGCAGAAATAGATATTCACCAAAACACATGGAAATTTGTCAGTTATACCCTTATGTCTATGGTGATATTAAAATTATGCCCTTTTTAGCTATTTATTGATGATAAAAATAGGAGTTATCTACTATCAACACAAGTGTGTTCATACAAGGGAGGTCCATTCATGACAACTTTCGCGTCGCACACCTCACTTGCAAGGCTCTACGGCTTAGAAAGCGGAGCTACATTCTTCTAAAGATGGATATTGCTAAGGCCTTCGACTCCGTCTGCTGGCCCTTTCTTCATGAAGTGCTGCATTAGCTTGGCATCAGTCATCATTGGTGGGACTGGATGTCCATCCTCCTCGGTATTGCGAGCACTAAGGTCCTCCTCAATGGCAGGCCGGGCAGCCGCATCTGCCACACCAAGGGGTTACGACAAGGTGGCCCCCTGTTCTTAATGTTGTTTGTTCTTGTGATGGAGGTCTTTGGTAGTCTCATCAGGGTGGCCGAGGCCCAGTCATTCTTCATACCCCTTCGCTGCACCACGGTGCACTTGCAAGTGTCGCTATACGAGGACAACATCATCATGTTCATCATGCTAGCTGAGAACGATCTTCTCGCCATCAAGACGATTATGTGGATTTTTAGGGACGCATCAAAGCTCTACACGGACATGGATAATTGCATCACCACTCCGATAGTTTGCTCATAGGTTGACCTATAGCGTGTTGAGAGCATCCTAACATGCATGATCGGCGCCTTCCCCTGCAAGTATTTGGGTATCCTCTTCTCCACCCACAAGCTACATTGGAGCGAGGAGCAATTCCTCATTGACACCTTTGCGGCACAAATCCCGCTATGGAAAGGGCAGTTTATGAACATGGCGAAAGGGTTGCACTGGCTCAGGTGACCCTTACAACAATCCTAGTGCATCTCTCCATTGTGGTTAGCCTGTCTCCATGGGTGATCGAGCACATCAACAAGCTACGACGCGCTTTCATTTAGGCGGGCTCAACCACCACCGGCATAGGGAAGTGCTGAGTCGCATGGGAAGTGGTTTGTCAGCACAAGGACCTCGATGGCCTTGCGATCCTCAACCTCTAGAGGTTTGGCATCGCCCTCATTATGTTGGGATTGGGTCTAGAAAACTGACCCTAGTTGAACCTAGATCGACCTACCTTCGTCATCGGACAAGGCCACTTGTGCCCTCTTTTTATGTAGCAACCATGGTGGTTGTGGGTGACAGGAACACTACATTGTTCTAGAAAAATTCTTGGATCCATGGGTGCTGCATTGAGCAGATTGCGCTCGTGGTGTTTGCCTCAGTCCCACAGGCGAAGACGAGGTCTTGAACCATAGCACCGGGTCTCGTTGATCATGCTTGGGTTGCTGATATCTCATGGCCACAAATGATCCAGGTGTTCTTGCAATGCCTAGATCTCTAGGAGATGCTTCGCGATGTCCAACTCACACTAGGGATGCCAGACTTTGTCATCTGGCGTTGGTCCACTGACTGCAAGTACTTCGCGGCATTGGCTTATGGCGCCATGTCCATCAGGTCAACCTCCATGCTCGGCGCCAAACTAATCTAGAAGACATGTGCCCTGTCCAAGGTTCGCTTCTTCTTCTGGCTGGCGCTGCACCTTTGATGCTAGACTATGAACCGATGCATGCGGCATGGCCTTCATGATTATGATGCATGCATCATGTACCTCCAAGCCTCGGAAATGTTGGATCATATTCTCCTCGACTGCGTCTTCAGCCACCAAGTTTGGGACCGTCTCTTATCTATGATCGGCCTTTCTGATGTTGTTGCCCTTGGCTATGTGGACATCTTCGCCTAGTGGACTTGGGCTCACCACAGGGTTCCCAGGGTTGCAAGAAGGGCCTCGATACGCTAATCATGCTAACCTGTTGGTTGTTGTTCGAGGAGCGCAGTGCCTAGGCCTTTGGTGGTGAAGTTTTGGATGCTCGTGCTCTAAGCTTGTCGATCCTATAGGAGGCTGCTCTTTGTTGAAGGCTGGTTACTCAAGCTGGCCTAGTGTCCATCACCACTCTTATGTAATTGGTCCCTTCTTTGTTTTAGGTGGTTTTTTTGTTTTTAGTTGCTTTTTCACTTTTGCCTTTTTGGGCTAGGTAGGGCAACCTTTGGTTACCCTTTGCCATGGCCCGTGGCTGCCGGTATTTGTTTGGATGTTCTCTATTTTGTCTTAATGAAATACATGTTCACTACCAGAAATGCGAAATTTGCTGAGTGTAAGTCATTTTGCCCAGTGCTAAAATCGGACACTCGGCAAAGATGTATTTTGTCGAGTGTTGCCCTTAGTAAAATAAGACACTCAACAAACTAACCCTTCGCCGAGTGTCAAACACTCGTCAAAGAATAACACTAGGTGAAATAGACCTTTCCCTAGTGTCAACAATCGTGAAACAAGACACTCAGCAAACTGACGGATCATTTAGTGTGTATGTTCATGCTTAGGGTCAAACTAGAACACTGCTTGAAACCTAGCTAGTGCAACATTGATGCTATATATTTATCTAGTCTAACAGATGCAACTAGTACTCATACAACATTCATGGTATATGTTTATCTTGTCTCTTACACATGACAACCTCTTCTCCTTTGTGCAGAATCAATAAGCAGCATTGAATAATGTGTCTTGTCAATTTGGAGATTCACCGGGATCAAATCTTGGACCTCATCAACTACGAGCTTCGCCATGATGGGTTTCTCACAACTATGATGCTATTGTAGTTGGTTGGACTTGTGGAAACACTTGTGCTACAATTTGGACAAATATGAGGCTATTATGGCTGGACATGTGGTTGAATATAGATAAATATGATGCACTTGTGTCGGAGAGGTACTCAGTAAAATCGTTGCCGAGTGCCCAACAAAGGACACTCGGCAAAGCGCCCTTTAACGTCATTTTTTTACTGTGTGTTCTTTACCGAGTGTTACACTCGGTAAAGTGTTTGCTGAGTGTTTTTGAGGCTTTGCCGAATGCCCGAGGCACTCGGCAAAGCCACCAATTCCAGTGAAAAAATATTTATCCAATAATTAGAACAAGTGTTCCAGTTTATCTTTGGACCATATTCTACATATCACATTATTCATTCGAACTCATTTGGGATCATATTTCATACCGTGTCTAGCACGCTGCTCTAAAACAGAGGAGAAATTCTTATTTTATATAGCAAAGGATCATGGGTTCAAACTTCCATGATGGTTGAATAATTTAAATCTTGTTCGCTTGAGCTCCGCCACCGATTCAGCTCTGGTAACAAATTAGTGAACAGTGAGGCAAGCATATATGTGTGTTATTACTCCTTTTGTTTTTGACATTTATAAAAGAAACAAATGCAGAAAAAAAGACCCTCGCTCGGATGAACTGGTAACATATATGCGTGCGTATCACCGTATGCGGACACTCTGCTCGGATAGAATCTCAGAAAAGACCAGAAAATACTTGCACGGACGTTCGGATGGAACACACTTGGGTGAGAAAAAGAAAACACGAAGGAACATGGTTTCTTTTCCCTGAACTGGATTTACTCCCTGCATAATTATTTACTAATAATGCATGGATGATGTTATTATGCTATATTGACGGACTCCATTATTCCATTATTTTTCTGTTCAGGGTGGAGGTCATCATCACGTTCCTTGTGTTCATCGTCGGCTTGCACCTCCAGTGGCTTCAAGGTGTAGAAGTAGAAGCAGCAGAGGTAGTGGCCCAAGTTGAGCAGCATGATGAAGGTGATGAGCCAGTAGTAGTTGTCGATCCTGCCCCGATTGATGTTGTCCTGCAGCCAGTCGCCGTGTCTCCTCGTGGCGCGCTGCACCACCGTCACGAGCACCGTGCTCAGGTAGCTCCCCAAGGAGCCGCAGAGCCAGAAGAGCGCCACGGCCGTGCTGCGCATGCTCTCGGGCGCCTGGTCGTACAGGAACTCCATCTGCCCCACCGACGCGAACGCGTCGGCGACGCCGTGGACGGCGTACTGCGGCACCAGCCAGAACACGCTCATCGGCACCACGGCCTTGGGGGTGTCCAGGAGCCCGTGGTCGGCCGCGACGCCGCGCCGCCTCGTCTCCACCAGCGCCGCCGCGCCGACGCCAAAGACGGCGATGGTGAGCCCGATGCCCATGCGCTGGAAGTAGGTGACCCCGGACGGCCGGCCCGTCACGCAGCGCGCCACGGGCACGAACACGCGGTCGTACAGGATGATGCTCACCAGCGTGGTCCCGGTCGTGAAGATGGACAGCGTCGCCGGAGGGATCTCCAGGCTGCCGGTGATGTGGCGCTCCATGGTGCGCGCCTGCATGATGGTGAAGGAGCCGTTGTGCGAGCCGGCGGTGGCCAGGACGATGCCCGCCGACCAGATGGGCAGCATGCGGGCGATGGACTTGAGCTCCTCCACGCGGTGCACCGTCGACAGCCGCCACGGGTTGGGCCGCCCGCCGGACTCGGAGACGTCGCCCGGCGTCACGATCGCCGCCCGGTCCAAGAACCTAAATAGTAATTGATTAACGCACCTTCAATTATCAGGAAGGCTATTTATTATTTAATTTGCGAGCGAGACATCAGACATGCATGTCACGTGCGTGCATGGTACCTGAGCTTGTCAGTGTGGAGGAGCCTGCCTTTGGTAGAGATGAGCGCATCCAGCTCCTTGTCCTGATACAGCATGCCGGTGTCCTCAGGCACGGCGGCGTTGCGCTTCCTGAACGCGGCGACGAGGACCTGTAGGAGCCTCGTGAACGGGCTGCCGCCGGGCTTGGCCCTGACGTAGAGCGGGTACGCCACCAGGAACACGACGATGGAGACAAACATGCTGATGGCCGGGATCCCGAACCCCCACCCCCACCCGACGTTGTCCTGGATGTACACGACCAGCGTCAGCGCCAGCAGTGCCGCCGACCCCATGGTGAAGAAGTAGACGTTGAAGTAGCGGCGCTTCCGGTCGGCCCACGCCGCCGCCGCCGCCGCGCCATGCTGGTCGTCGTCGAACTGGTCGGCGCCGAACGCGACGACGCTGGGCCGGATCCCGCCGGTGCCGAGGCACGCGCACAGCATGGACAGGTACAGCACGGCGAGCTGGCCACCGGAGGCGCGCGGGCACGCGGCCGGGGTGGAGGCCGGGCACGGCGCGGGGCGGAGCGATGGGACGACCGCGGACATGACGAGGCCGAGCATGCCGAGCTGGTAGAAGAGGGAGCCCGCGACGATGCTCCAGAACCGGCCGATGAAGGCGTCGGCGGCGAACGCGCCGAGGACGACCGTCAGGCTGGTGGTGCCGCCGAAGTTGGTGAGCGTGTTGGAGGCCTCCACCAGCGGCATGTGCAGCTGCTGCGTCAGGTACGTGATCAGGTTGGCGTTGAAGCCGGCCGTCGCGAAGCGGTCGCAGATCTCGTTCGCTGCAACGGAGACGACAAGTCCTCAGTCGCCGCATGACCATCACAGCACAAGAGTCGTATCAGCTAGCACTCACCCATGATGAATGGCAGGGTCTTGTAGCCTCCCTGCTTCCACTTGCTCTGCTCTCCATCTCCCTCTGTTGGTGTGGTCGCCATGGCTGCAGCTTGCAGACAAGCAATACGTAAGGAGTTGGTGATGTTCAAGCTGAGGTATCGACCATATGCTAGTGTACGTGGCTTTCACATGGCCCTAGCTACATCTACTCAGCAGCTCTCGACTTGATTAGTGCAGAAATGAGTTGTATCATAATCCGGCCTTTAGCTGTCACAGAGTAGCTGTTTGTGTCACTTTCAGCATGTAAAATACTATGTAGGACCTCGAGATGGCATGTAACTCACATCTCTCAACTTTCAAAACCGTTAATTTTACCTCTCTTCCCGGCTGTACAAGTGGTTTTCAAAAGCAGTTTCATTTTTTTAGTTCAAAAATAAATCCAGTACATGCCTAATGAGGTTTTTAAACCATAAACAATAATATCTCTAAGCTTCTAAAAATTCTAAAAAAAATCTTAAAGGTGGATTGGGACACGAGAAATCCAAATAAATATTTAAATCTCACGAAAATATTTCTAGAATCTCCCAAAAGAATCAGATTTAGCTCTATGAAAATGAGGAAAATACATATCCCCAAAAAATCTGAAAAACTAACACAACATTCCAATTCATATCTAAACACATTGTAGAAATTTTTCACAATATAAATATGAGATGCAACTAGCATCAATGTTGAATGCATTTGTGCCGAATGCATCTCACGTTTCTACGATGGAAAGTATTCAAGATGCGATTAGACATCAATTATAACATTTTAGTAATTTTTAAAACTTTTGCATTTTTCTCTATTTTGCTATAGAGCTCAATCTAATTTTTAGATGATTCGAGAGATATTTTCACTAGATCTAAACATTTTATTTGAGTTACTCGCTCCCCAATACATCTCTAATCAGGGCACACAGGTAAAATGAATGGATTTGAAAGTTGGAAGTGAGATTTTTTTATTTGAATACACACGAGTGTATGTATCATTGTATTAGAAGAAAAAGAAATGTTTATGTACAAGAAGCCGTCGCCGGCGACAAGAACCAAACTAGGATATTACATTAAAAAAGACATTCCCACTACTACAGAACACGCCTTTGGTCACTTGTCCAAAATGAACAATAATCTCGGTCCAAACAGCGTCCGAGACAAAAACATATTTAGTCCCGGTTGGTGAGACCAACCGGGACTAAAAGTCCCCTGCCTAACGGCTATTGTGTCAAACATCGGCAGAGGGGCCTTTAGTCCCGGTTGGTCTCACCAACCGGGACAAAAGCCTAGCCTTTAGTCCCGGTTGGTACCACCAACCGGGATTAAAAGCTGTTGTCCCGGTCCGTCCCACCAGCCGGGACTAGTGTTGGAATTTAGACCCGGTTTTTAAAAGGAACCGGGACTAAATGTCCCTCTCCATATTTGAACTCTTCTTCCCCTGGTCGAGCCCATCGATCTTCACTCTTTTGCTGTGTTCTTCATTTAGAGTTGCTTGTTCTTGCTCTCATCTCGGGCTATTGATTCATTTCATCGTTTCTACATCGTCATCGACTTGTTAAGAGTCACTAGCTTCATCTTCTCAACATTTAGAAGCGGCATATGTCATTTTCTAGTGTTATGTATATTGTTTTTTTATTTTATGGTTTTTTAAGAGGTTATTAGCTTCATCGCCATTTCAAAAGTGCGACGCGTTTTTTTAGAGAAATAGTGATAATATGTTTTTTATTTTAATTAGTTTAGAAAAAAATTAAAAACATATAGTACTTTAATTTGCAATTTTTGACCGATTTAGTTAGTTAATTATAACTAATATGCATACCACATTTCATTATTATTTAGGAAAACAGAGAATTTTTGTGCTTTTTTAATTTTGCTTGTTTAGAAAAATTAGAAATAAAGAATTTTAGTTTTTTTTTTACCTTAATTTCTCTATTAAAAATTAGAAACTTATAATACTTTAATTTGCAATTTATGACAAGGTTAATTAGTTAATTATAACTAGTATGCATACCACATTTTATGATTAGTTAGAAACATAGATAACTTTTGTGCTTTTTTAATTTTGGTTGTTTAGAAAAATTAGAAATAGAGAATTTTAGGTTTTTTGTTACTTTAATTTCTCTATTAAAAATTAGAAAC
>Ga0182004_10005016_pt1 | contig 10743 bp, 10 predicted proteins | sample Sormic07211540_1_FD_120479 | JGI IMG/M metagenome (GOLD analysis project Ga0182004, IMG submission 120479) | Endophyte microbial communities from Sorghum bicolor roots, Mead, Nebraska, USA - 072115-40_1 MetaG | ecosystem: Host-associated > Plants > Roots > Unclassified | place: USA: Nebraska...
ACTTAGCATCGTTCAAAAAAATTCAAACATGAGAAGATGATGATTGGAGAGATGGCAACATGAAATAATTAAAATAGACATATGTCCAATATGAAATTACATATGGCGGTGAGAAACATAGGAGGATGAAGCTAACAACCTTTCAAACAAATCGACGACGGCGTGGAAGCGTTGAAATGGATCGATCGCGGGAGATGAGAGCAATAACAAGAAAGAACAAGCAAGAACAAAGGACCTCGGGCTCGGGCAGGGAGAGAAAGAAGGGAGGAGGGAGATTCAATTTATAGCGGGGAGGGTTTAGTCCCGGTTGGTGTTGCCAACCGGGACTAAACACCTACCTTTAGCCCCGGTTGGCGCCAAAGACCGGGACAAAAGGTTTAGTCCCGGTTAGTGGCACAAACCAGAGCTAAAGGTAGGTCTTTAGTCCCAATTGGTAACACACCGGGACTAAAGGTCCCTCTCCGACAGCGCCTGACACCGAAGCCGTTGGGGAGGGACCGTTAGTCTCGGTTGGTTTTACCAACCGGGACTAAAGATCTTTTTTGTCCTGGACGTCAAAAATGCTAGACACATCGATGAAAGATCTGTTCTCTAGTAGCCTTTTGAAGAAATACGATAGCGCCTTAGAAAACGGTCCGGAGGGAGTAGTCCTCTATGTTAGATGCATATGTATGGACATGAGTCATGAATCCATGGTAAATTGGATGCTTAACGGTAGCTCCATGAGAAGTGTTCTCACTATTTTTTTTTGTTCCCCTAGAAACAGGAATGGAGGTGAAAAAGAATGCAGGCTAAGCAGCAGGCGTAACCTTGACCACCCATCCAATCCAAGTGGCATCACCGTGGGCGGGCCCACTTGGGCGCAACAACAACAACTTTTGCCGCTGCGTTCTTTGGGCTTTCTCGCCGTCGCGCTCCGGCCTCCTCGGTGCCAATTGTGGACGCCGAGACGGAACCCGCATCGGCCATCCCCCGCCGTCAACCCACCCACGCGCCCAGCCCACTGCGCCTGCGCCCACTGCCACTGGACCCCACCTCCCTTCGTCCCCTGGACCCGGCCCACCCACTGCCCCGCCCCCAAGCTGACAGAATCTTTTCCCATCGGCGCTACAAATCGCTCGCTTACACGGTCCCTACTCTACCCCCTCCCACGGCAGGGGCGGGCCCACTCGAGATGGCCCCACGTGTCAGCGAGGCTGGACGCTCGCGTGCGGAGTGAGCGCGGCGGTTCACCACGCGAAAGGCCGCCTCCTCCAGTTCTCCCCCCCCTCGCCTCCCATCTCATCCCTCCCCCGTCTCGCTCGAGCTCTGTTGGAGAGAGGCAGGCAGGAGCTCAGGGCAGGCCAGGCCAGGGGATACGGTTCACGAGCTCTTCCTCTTTCTCGACACCGCCGATCCCGCCGCCACGCGCCGCCCGCAGCGGAGGTGAGGGCAGCCCGCTCCCGGCCTCGGTTTAGTGCCAGATGGTTCGACCTCTCTTTCTCCTCTGCGCTCGGTTGTTAGGGCCATGATTCGATCCTGTTTCGCTTGGGTTCCTTGTGGTTTGATTGGTGCGGAAGACAAATTCTGTGTTGAGGGTAGTGAGTTGGCGCGCCTTATTAAGGAGATAATGATTGCCGTAGGTTCAGATTGGATGGACTCGTACTCGTACGAAGTGCGAAATTATCCTAGATATGACAGCTAGGCTCGTGGGCGAATGGAATTTATTATCCCAGGTATGTATGTCAGCTAGGCTCGTGGGCGAGTGGAATTTATTATCGCAGGTGGGTGCTTTGGCTAGCGATTTATTCGTTGATTTCTTATATCTAATGTTTTTTTTACTTAAGATCGTTTGTGTAGGGAGAATTTTCACGGAGTGCGTTTAATCCTGATAGTAGAGGCACTTGCAGGCTAGCTGTAGTGCCATGATCAGCGAATCAAAATCGTTGTCAAGTTAACAGCTTATTTCACCATGTAAAAAAGTCTGGCTCTGTTGCCATGTTCTTCCTGCTACCGTGGAAGGACCTCGAACTGCTGTATTTCTGCAGCTGAGATCCATTCAGTTGCCCAAATGGCCCTGTAGTCCAGTTAAAATGGGCTATGTATTCTGACTTATTGGTTAAGCAAAGGCTGACTTCCAGTTTAGTGTGTACTTTCTTTGAAAACACTTCATAGTTGGATTAATGAAATTGGATTCATCTGTTTCTTGGCAAATGTATCATTCAATTTATGTTGTCAAAGACTTCTCGTTGTGACAAACGTGAATGCCTTTTTCTCTAATTGCAGACACAATAATCCTAGTAAAGATAGAAAGGCAATTGAACACTTGGAGGAACATTGCGTTTCTGGTAACTGAGGTTTGTGCTTGTTTGTAGATGGAGAGATTAAGCACCAACCAGCTCTACAAATCTGGAGTTCCTGTAACCATACCAACATCTCTGCCTTCTATACCAGCTTCTCTGGATGAGAGCTTCCCGAGGCTTCCAGATACACAGAGTGTTTTGATGGAGAGAGAATTGAGGAGCACTCCACTACCAACTCACCAGACCACTGTTGCTCCTATCCGTGGTCATTTTCACTCCAATACTGGATCTGTTGGACCTCTGTGCTCACCTCCGTCTGTAAGGTTCTGTTCGCTTTCGAATCCTGATCAATACTCCAACCACAATCCATACAATTCTCAACCACCAAGCACTGCAAGTTCTTCAACACTGAATTATGGGTCACAATATGGAGGCTTTGAACCTTCCATAACCGATTTCCCAAGAGACGTTGAACCAACCTGGTGCCCTGATCCAGTTGAGAGCATCCTTGGATACTCTGGTGATGTCCCTGCTGGGAATAATGTGACTGGGACCACTTCTATTGGCGCTTCAGATGATCTTACTAAGCAAACTGAATGGTGGACAGAGTTTATGAATGAGGATTGGAAGGACATGGTTGATATCCCAACTTCCACAGAAACTCAACAGGTACGCTAGTTAAGTCTGTCATTTTGTTGGGTGGACTTTTTGTACTCCTGTTTGTGCTTAGTATTCCCTAACTGTACCGTTGGTCCATTCTGGGTCCTTGTCAACTAGTTGATGACAAATCCACAAATCTGTGATCATATTGTTGATGTCCTACAGGCTACAAGTCCTGTTTTTTTTCCCAAAATAAATTCTTTGTAAGCTTTTTTTTTGTTATATCTTGTTTATATCTATATGATACATCAAATCTACACCTGGAAATCTTTAGAAGTTCAACTTTTCACTGTTCATTACACATCCAGGATACTGGCGACAACTGCATGTTGTATACAGGTTCACATCATACATCTCATTCTTTTTCAAAGTGACCTGTGGGTCAAAAAGTTTCTGCATTTTTTACTACTTTACTGGACCAAGACTAATTTTTTTTTCCACTTTGGATCCTCAGACCAAGCTGTTGTTTGACATCTAGACTGTATTCTAACACTAGACTTTGCCAGTATGCATTGCAAGATGAAACAATGTGTCAGGAGCTACCTGATATTTTTCTTCATTGTAACAAATGAGCATGATGACTAGGCTGCATGTAGGGTGTTCAGTTGTTGGCGCTCGGTTACTACGGAGGAAGTAGGAATGGGAGGTGTGAGGGTGAGGCTTAACAGCATGGCGGTGAGGTTGCGAAGCCATGCTCGGCGTTGCGTTTGCTAGCGCGTGTGCGAGAACAAGGGAGCGGGAGAGATTAATCTCAATCTCCAGCTCACTCTTTCATTAAACTAATTGTCCAATACTTATACACAAATCCTAACAACTTTCTGCTAACTCAAAGGAATAACAGACTCCTAATCAATCGGATCTCACTAACTGAGCGATGCATGGCGGGTCACGGCGTAGCCCATTCCTCAGCCATGGCTCAGGTTCCTCCATTGGTAGACGTTCCCCACCATAACATCAGTTTTGCCTCAAATGACTCCAGTCAGATTTGACTTGGATTGTGGTGCACTATCGGCTTTAGCTTGACTTTTGTAGTTTGTACAAGTTCACATATAGGAGTTTCACATGAGGAAAAATTTTAGCAGGGTCCAGGAGGTTTCTGTGTTTGCAAATGGCAAGACCAAATACGGCAAAGTTGCTTGTATTGTGCTCTTAGTTCCCTTGGGGATCATTTTTTTTAATAAAGCAACATATATAATTTAGGAATTTGCCAAGTCACTTGTTTGAGTTCAGAAATTTTATAAAATGGGTTTTGAAGTTGAAAATCAGGCATGCATTTGCTCATCTTTTGCAAGTTTGCAACATTCAATTTCAGCTATGATAGTATTCAATCTTGTGGCAAGGTCACTTTGTTATAACCTTTGCTGCCCTGTACTCTTTGTTTAGTCTTTATGCATTAATTTATGCTTCACATAGGTTGGGCAACCTGTGCAATCATCCATCTCCGTTCATCAATCAGCTACCCAACAAACAGTTTCGTCTCAATCTGTTGAACCGTTGGCAGTTGTGGCACCCTCACCCACTGCTGGCTCCAATACTGCCAAGGCACGCATGAGATGGACTCCTGAACTTCACGAGCGCTTTGTGGATGCTGTCAATCAACTTGGTGGCAGTGAAAGTGCGTACTGTTTGCAGACATGTTTCTCCCATGATTGAATCTATTCATTTTGAAATTTTCCTTAAATTATTGCAGAAGCAACTCCTAAGGGTGTCCTGAAGCTAATGAAGGCCGACAATTTGACCATTTATCATGTAAAAAGTCATCTTCAGGTCTGGTATATAGCCCTATTGTTGGATGTTACTGAAAATAGTTGAAATCTATTATCTATCTGATTTTTATTTAACACTGTTTCAGAAATACAGAACAGCTCGATACAGACCAGAGTTATCTGAAGGTTTGACATGTTCCACTTCCTATGTGTTCTGTTTCTTTGTATTCATTGCTGCAATTTCTGCAGTTGCCTTATCAAGTTTGGTGATTTGATATTTTCAGGCTCTTCTGAAAAGAAAGCGGCATCTAAAGAAGATATACCATCTATTGACTTGAAAGGGTATGTCTGCACCTAGGATTTTGTTTGTGTGGATGTTTTGATTTCAATATACAATGAGAAAGCAGGATATAGCTTTTGTTTCCAATATACTAGGAGGATTTCCCGCGTGTTGCCGCGGGTATGAAGAAGAAATATAAATAGGTTAGAATGTTTATTACCTAGTTGGACAGCTTGCATGTTCATAGAAATAGGTGACTTGCGGACGTGGACATTACAATTGCATGAGCTAGTGGTTTTTAATTGTGTGTGATAGTGGATTGCCTAGTTGGATAGCTTGCATGTTGAGAGAAATACGTAGTGAGATTTTGCTTTATAAGAGTATAAGATGAGACTGAGAGAGCCGAGCAATAGCTTGGTAGCCTCCAGCTGAGAGTCCATTCACCTGGGCTCAAACCTGGGTGCTTGCAGGTCGCGTGAGTACCTCTAAAAGGGTCTGGTACTCTTTCATAACACAAAGCCAGAGTGTTGTCTTCTCCTTGTGGTTGAGTTTTTGATGATCGAGTTTTTGCATGAAATGCATGGTCTGGAAATTTGTTTACAGTAGATATTATTTTCAGCAAAAACAATGAATGATGGCGTAAACTTTTTTGTTGTTTGCAAGAATAGAAACGCAATAAGTTCACCAATCAATTATCAAACAGATATGCCATTTTGTTTGTGCATCAATCTGATGGATTCAAATAGCGGGCTATAGCGGTGCTATAGTGCCGCTATAGCTTCTGGAGAGAGCCCACGCTAGGCTATTCCTATTGTTTCCGCTATGTCAGCTATGACCGCTATATTGCGCTTTAGCGCCGCTAAATTGCTTAAATGTAGCTTGAAAATAGCTCCGCTATTTGAGTTTTAGCTTTTAGAGTGACAATTTAGTTATTATCTACTTATCTTTTGCTGCTAAGTTGGTCTTTTGAAAATTTGAACACTTGTGTTTCACAAATCATGCTATTTTCACAAATCATGCTATAATGCCATATTAAATAATGTCCCCTACACTCCTAAAGCCTTGGAAACATTTTTGTGTTCACCAAATTTCATGATTCTTATGTTTTTATGAATGAATTACTTGTATTTTTCATGGTTTTCTTAAAAACTGCTACCTGTCATAACTCCTATAGCTGTGCTATAGCTTTATAGCTTCTGCAAAAAGATGCCGCTATTTGTTATAGCCCACATTTTAAACCTTGAGGTTAAACACAACTATTTTTCAACAGTCAACACTCCTTTTGTTTACTGAATGTGCCATCACAGCATAGATTCATGGATTCAGCATTGCCTATGTATTTTGATGAATTTCAAATTCCTTCTCCTTTGTGAGTAGTTTTATATCCAATTTCAAATACTTTTTCCTTAACAACAGTGGTTTATTACTCAAGGAACAGCTTACCGTGTTAGCCTATCCACAAATTACTTTGCTCTGTGGTCCTAAGCTTTGGTTCTTTTATTGCGCCACAAGAGTTGCATCTGAACAAAATGCAGTTATTTTTAATCTTTGTTTAAAGTGCCTGGTTTCAGAGCATCATTTTTATACTGCTGCAGGAGTTTTGATCTCACTGAAGCACTTCGGCTCCAGTTGGAACTTCAAAAGCGGCTTCATGAACAGCTTGAGGTACTATTGCAGTTTGCTCTGCTTTCTGTTAGATGTCTGAAAGTGTGGTCTAAAATCAGTATAACTTAGAGATGTTGGTAAAACATTTTATTGTACCATATTTTCCTTTGCATCTTAAACTTGTAACTTTAGGACATTTTAAGTTTTATTTTTATATGCAACACTGTTGTCCTTTGCATCTTGTGCTACAGGTTTAATTTGCATTATTACGGAGCTTGTACTGTTATTTATAATGTGATCTCCAAATAAATTAAATAGCTCATTTATATTGAGTTGCATGCACCGACCAGTTCAACCCAAAAGCTTAAGCTGATGGGGAGAGGTGGGCAATTCACTTATATTCCAACACTCCCCCTCACGTGGAGGCTCCATCAGGCCTCAGACGTGGAATAGGAGCGAGCAGCAATTATTTTATTTAATTGCGCTAACTAGGATTCGAACTCGAGACCTCTAGCTTTGATACCATATTGAGTTGCATGCACCGACCAGTTCAACCCAAAAGCTTAAGCTGATGGGGAGAGGTGGGTAATTTACCTATATTCCAACAATTTAGTATGTTAGTACGGTCAATTCTTGAGAGTGCATGTACTAAGAATAGTGTCGTGACCTCTATCAGAGTGTCTTTTTTTCTTGGCAGAATTACTATAATGACAGTTGCTTCATTAGTTGATGAACCATAAGCACTACATGCCAAATAGGCTTCATATTTCTGTTGTTTATTAGAAAATATGCTATACAGCCCTACTGCTAACCACTTCAGATTCAAATTTGAGGTAGCCAACAATCTGAACTGTAAATGTTTGTTCCCGAAAATTGCCTGGTAACCTTGTGTGCAGCATGCTGTATCTTACTGAAGTTCATCATTCTGTCTGTTCCATGGAATTCAGATACAAAGAAGTTTGCAGCTAAGAATTGAGGAACAAGGGAAGTGTCTTCAGAAGATGCTAGAGCAGCAGTGCATACCGGGGACAGAAAAGGCACAGGATGCTTCAACCACTGCAGATGAATTGAAGTTACCTTCTGAAATTCCAGAATCTTCTACCGTCAAGGAAGTTCGAGAAAACTGTCAAAATGGATCAACCAAGCAAACAGGTATGCATATCTATAATATGACTATGAAAGGCTTTAGTTTATGGTGATGCTGGTTGTGTGATGACGAGGCACACAGATCACTGATGTTTCATGCCTTTTGTTTCAGAATCAGCTAACGGCCAATAATTTGCAAGCATGAAATGGGTTCATGACCTGATTGGTTGTTTCCAGGCTTGAATCAAGTTGTTTTTGTCCTTTTGTGGGAACAGATGAACGCAATTGGTAACTTCTTTGCAAAGCCTGGCAAGGTGCATGTAACTAGGAGTTAGTTGTATAGTACCCACCATCACGGTATCACTCAATCTCCGTGTTACGTGGATGATGTAGTCTTCAGAAGACAGCGCAGGCACAATGTCAGGGGTTTGACTTGTTTTTTTTCCCCTTTTGTTAGGTATCAATTAGCATCTGCTAGGCATTTGATTATGGGCTAATTCAAGTATTTACAATAATGTTTAGCACCTGTTTAGAACATGGTACCAAATATGATGAAGGATGTGTTGCCTTTATATGAGAGAGAGATTTCAACCGCTTCGGTTCGGTCTCAGATCCATATCATCTCTCTTGGCAGAGAATTTTGTTTTACCTTAGGAAACCGCAACGTTAAGATGAACTGTGCAATGGCCGCAATGAGAGGAGCAGCAGATACACGCGATGGGACCAAGCACTTCACAAAACCAAACCCAGAATTCAAATTAGCTCGAACTTTATTTTTGAGGTGAAAGAAGAATTACATTAAAATATTGTGAGTACACCATCATGTTACAAACATTCTGTTCTTCATCTAAAATGTACTTACACTTTGTATAGATTTAAATCTCAATCCCAAATCTGTATAACGATTCGTATGAATGATCGTATGGGAAAATATTTGGCAAAAGGCTTGAGAACAGATGTTCAATAAACGATGGCCAATATTCCTGTTAAAGTGGAATGTAAATGGAACAAAGATTTGGGAACAACTATTGTCTTTCATTGATCTCATAGAATATATACATGTGAAGGGATGTCTCTAAGAGACACAACTGTTCACCAAAGGACAGGCCCTTTGTGACATGATTAACGGCTAAACTCTAACTCTAATCCTAACTACTTGTACGGATGTCGTACGGATTAGATGAGATCATCAGTGAATGGATGCCTATTGGGAATAGACGTCGTTTCACAACACTCCCCCTTGATGGAATCTTCTTTGAGATCAATGTAGCTGTAAATTTGGATTCCTCGAAAAACCCTGTAGAAAAAATTTGAGGAATATGTATGTATAGATATGCCATAAAAGCTCTTTTAAACCTTACAGGAAAATAAGAAGAAAATAGCATACATGAGTGATTTAAGTAAATCACTATGTCATTGGTATCCCATTAAAAACCCTAGTGGAGAAAAAATATTGGAGATACGACATATTGATTACTCCCCCCAAAAACCCTTTTGAGGAAAAATATGAGGAGCAATATAAAGTGATATGCCCCTAAAACTCCTATAAAAACCCAATGGGAAAATTAGGAGAAAATGTGACGACATATTATTGGTATTGCCTCTTGGATAACTGACATGAAAAACCTTTTCAAACCATGGATGAGTTGTGAGGGCAATGTGTGTCTTTGATATTTCCCACAAAAACCCCTATGGGGAAAATAGAAAATATGACACATACTTATGTTAATATTATCTCATTAAAAACTTTAACAAGAAACCTTTTGAGTAAAACTTGTGAAAGAAAAGAGTATAATATGATGCTGGTACAGGTGGCATCTAGGAGATGTCCCCCCTGATTCTGGCAAATCTCAGAGTCCCCGCATACTAATTCCATGTACCAATTTTTGAAACACGGAAGTTGGTAAGGACTTAGTAAATAGGTCAGTGAGATTATCACATGACTTGATTTGCAAGATGTTTATTTCCCCACTTTCTTGTAATTCATGGGATAAAACAATTTAGGAACAATATGCTTAGTGATATTGCTCTTTATGAAACCTGTTTGCATCTGTGTAACACAAGCGGAATTATCTTCATAGATAATTGTTGGTGATTCAATTGAGCCAGTACCACATGACTGTTGTATGTGGTTAATCATTCTACGAAGCCATACACATTCTCGTGATGCCTCGTATAGAGCCATAATTTCAGAATGATTAGTAGAGGTTGCTGTCAGAGTCTGCTTAGAAGACTTCCATGAAATAGTTGTACCGCCATGTAGGAATACAAATCCTGTTTGGGATTTTCCGTTATGAGGATCAGATAAGTTACTAGCATCCGTATAGTCAATCATATTGGGTTCATGATTTTGTGCCATTAAGGTATCTGAGGATACACTTTGCTCCCATCCAATGACGGTGAGTCGGGTCCGCACTATGCCTAGCTAGTAAGTTCACTGCAAATGCGATATTAGGCCTGGTGCAATTTGCAAGATACATAAGTGCGCCAATGACATTGAGATATGGGATTTCTGGTCCCAACATCTTCTCCCCATCATCCCATTTGAGATTTTTTAATGAAAACACATGAGCAATCATCATTATTGGTGTATCCTTTGTTTAAAAGGAATTCACTCAGTCTGTTGTACCACATTCGTCCCGACTGCTTCAAGCCATATAATGACTTTTGTAGTTTTACACAATACATGTTACGATTTGTGTTTGGATTCAGAATTTGGATTCCATTAGGAACCTTTATGTATATGTCCGAATCAAGTGACCCATATAAATATGCTGTCACCACATCCATCAACTGCATAGATAGATGATTTTGAACTACCAATGATATTAAGTATCGGAAAGTAATTCTACTCGTTACCGGAGAATAAGTTTCATTGTAATCATTACCGGGTCTCTGCGTGAACCCTTGTGCTATGAGCCTTGCTTTATATCTCACCACCTCATTGTTCTCATTCTGTTTCCGGACGAAAACCCATTTAAAGCCTACAGGAAAGACTTTAGAGGGTGTGGGCATAGCTTTTGTGAATACCCCTCTTTTAGTGAGCGAGCCCAGTCCGAGCACTTTTTGCACTCTGCCATGGTCTTAGGATCTGAATCATTGAGAAAGATTTCTGCAATTGGTG
>Ga0182004_10005017_pt1 | contig 10742 bp, 5 predicted proteins | sample Sormic07211540_1_FD_120479 | JGI IMG/M metagenome (GOLD analysis project Ga0182004, IMG submission 120479) | Endophyte microbial communities from Sorghum bicolor roots, Mead, Nebraska, USA - 072115-40_1 MetaG | ecosystem: Host-associated > Plants > Roots > Unclassified | place: USA: Nebraska...
ACCACATGGCCTGAACTCAGCCCAGCCAGCCCAGGCTCTAGATCCGCCCATGCCATGAGTCAACATTTATGCAAACATTTAATCACTAAAATGTATTGCCTCAGCAAAACATTCTAAAAAAAATTCCTAGAAACAATTGAATAATCATAAAAAAGTCTAGTCATTTGTAGAGACAATTAGATATGTCGGTTTTTTTATTAAAAAGTTGAGTTAACAATCTAGAAACAGTTACATATTGAGCTATCGTGTCAGCTTTTTTTTGGAAAAAATATTGATTCAGCATGCAGATGAATCATCATAAAATGGAGACTCTTGGAAAGTTTTTTTTTTTTTTTTTGCTCACACGATGGAGAGGGAGCAAGATGGAAAGATGCGGGGATCCTTTCCATCCACGTTGGCCCATCATATCGCAGTTACCACCTTGGGCCAACTAGTAGGAAAACGCCCATGCTCGTTGCAATTTCCTACCCATTTTCGGATGGTTTCGCAGCACCTGGCGAATTGACAACCAGCCCCATCCATTTGCATATTGCAATGCTGTTCCTGGAGCAACTGTGTATGTATATACATATAAAATTTTGAAAACCGAAACTTTCATTCTCAAAAAAAAAAAGGAAATTCTTATACTCCAAAGAAATAAATAAACCGGCGGTCAGGGTGACAAAGACAGCGCCGAGAAAGGCCAGGAAAGGTTGAGGCAGAAATTTGAGCGGAGATTACAAGGGAGATGTCTCCATCACAGCTCATAACACCTCATATATATTATTTATTTATATGCAAACTACCACACTTCACATATTTATTAGGACCAATTATGTACGAATTTGCGGTATCCAGCAGCAACAATGTTTACAACCGGCAATGACCAATGAATGTTTCATCAACAATTGGGACACTCTGCGCACAGGCGCGCGGAGGCGATCAGGACCTAAACCTGTTCCGGATGATCTCGTACACCACTCGGAGGAAGCTCTTGGATGTTTCTTCTTCAGGCAGCTGCAGGAGCTTTGTGATCCGCGCGTAGGCGAACTGGTTCTTGGGGAATGAATCCTGGGGTATGTCTGCCTGAGGAGTGTTGTGGAGCTTCGGGTTCGAGAGTGCCCATTGCATTGCCCATATGGCAAGCGGGCGCATGTAGCACAAGGACCTGTACTCGTCGTCGTTGTTCCAGGCTTCAGGAGTTTGGAATGAGTATCTGAACAACTCAAATTGTCAGGTTTCCTTAATAGTGTACAAAATAAAGTTCAGAAAAAAAAAACCTAGGCAGGTAGAGGGAGATCCCCAACCTTTATTTACTACATGTCTTACTGATTTTACATTATATAAAAAGTTCACAAGATAGAGATTTAGGAAGTAACTTTCTATCCCCAAAGTTAATGCATTCTTACTTAAAAAGTCCATTGCACTATATTAAATAACTAGGCTCAGGTAAAGTTCTGTATCTCAGATGTTATACACGTCCAAGCACATACACACATTTTGACAGCAAAAACATCAAACCTCAATTTATGTGCACATACTCACCCAAGACCTTCTGGAGACCAGGCAGCATGATAGATCCCTTCAGCTGTTTTAAATCCCTGCTCAACCATGCCTTCTTGAATCATGCTTGCAGCTAGTGCATATGTCACCCCTGGCCATATCTCCCTAGACTGCATTGCAGACATGTCCACAGTGCCATCTGGCCACATCCCATTCATAGCTCCCCTTGTACCATCCTTGAACTTCATCACATTGAAAGAAAATATCTTCTCTAGCGCACTTTGTGCCTTATCTTTGTCAACAATTGGGAAGAGACCACAGGCTTTGGCATACCTGGAAAAAGTAACATCCCATCCCAACATCAAATTCATTAGTAAACAAGGTAAGTTTAGCAGAACTTCATTATGCTATTTAATTCAAAGATAACATTCAAAATTTTGTGATGGTAAAACCAATCATCGAAGCATAATGTTGTGCACAATCTTGACTTCATATAAAGTTATGCACTACTGGAACTAGAGCTCACTGTCATTCAGATACAAGACTGGTCCTTCACAAGTACTTAGCCAAAAGTTGATTGCACGAACGAGCAGTTATAATATAGGCATTTTAGAAGTTAATAATAGCAATGGCAAAAGGAGTTAACTTTACATATTAGTTTCCACAAATATTTACACAAACACGTAATAAACATACTGAATGGAGAAAAAAATGTATTTCCTAGAAAATTGGCAGCAACTGTCCATGTTTCAACTCGTCTTCATCCAAGAATTTCACTAATATTTATTACGTGTGTCAATCGATGATCGTAACTGAAAGTGTTAGCGGTTCATGTAATCTGTTAAGGGGTAAAGTTGTATCTATTTATCAAATTAGACAACATTTCAAATTTCAAAAAGAATTAACATATTAGTGATATATACCATTGTCCAGCCAATTGATCTGCTTGGATAGATGTGCTAACTTTGTTGTCGCCATCATCATAACTGAAGTAAGAACCATTCCACAGCTTGCTATAGACAGACTTTGCCTTCTCATATTTGTCCCAAAAAAGCTTTTCAGAAGCTTTGTCACCAACCTCACGTGCCAAGGCCGATGCTGCCTGAAGAGCAGCCACCCAAAGACCACCACAGTATGCACTTATACCAGCCATTGACCACACGTCATATGTTTGATCTGGGAAATCCTCATTTTCTATCATCCCATCTTTATCCTTGTCAAATTGTTCCATATATGCCATTGCTATATAAACTGATGGCCAAACAGCTCGAGCAAAGGATTTATCGCCTGTGGCCACAACATCTCTATAAACTTGCAGCACAAACTTTGGATTCAAATCTTTCCATCGATCTGTATTATAGAGCGTGTACGCATTCACTTTGAACCATGGGTCATATAACCCAAGATCATGAGGAACAGCACCGAGAACTTTTCTTGCAGCCCATTTTCCATCATGCAAGATCCTGAGCTTTTCAGGATCATGCATCATAACAGCAGCAGCAAAGTCTCTCTGGACACTGAGTTGAAGTTTTGGAAACAACATGATCAGTGAAAATGATGCATAAAAATGAACATCATATGTGTTCCACATATAATACTCGATGCCCTCGAGGTATAGAAACTGGCCAATGTTCTCTTCACCCTGAAGCAAAGTTGTTCCTATAGCAGAATTTGATGCAATCGATGCATGCATCCTCTCAAATACTGATGCCATTCGATGAAGAATATCAGAAGCAGTATTATTCTGTCGAACCATCTCATTGAAATCATCAGATTCACCATTTAACATGTCAAGAGAAAACTTTTTCCAGCCAATTGCTGTCAAGCTTTGAATTGGTGGCAATCCATCTGATAATGTCTCTGAGTTAATTCTCAGGAAAAGTATTTTTCTTCATTTAGAGGAAAAAAAATTGATGGATGCATACCTGTCCATATAGTTCCTCCGGCATTAAGATAGTAGAGTTCATTGAAAAGTGTAACTGGATACCTGTCAAAGAAAGTTTATGCTATAAATCAACATTCAGTAGCCTCAGATCTTGTATACCAAGTAAATGAATTATTAAGGTTGGAACAAACCAAGCAGGAAACCTCTCATCTTGCAAAATAGGATCCTGCCACTCGTCAATTTGCCTCTCCCAGGAAGCATGCTCTATAATTTATTAAGCATACAAAGTTAGTCAGCAAAAACTTTTAATAGGAAGAAATATGACTACAAAAAAGAAGAGTCAAATCCAGGATGTTCCCCTTTCAGATACAAGGACCTCGTTGGTGATGACATTGTCGGCAAAAAATTAGGTCTATGCTGTGTCAATGGGTATACAACAGAAAAAGAGAAATGGACTAGTCTTTCATGAAATAAGTTTGGACACGGTAAAGTTAATTGGACGATACCAGTGTGGCAGTAATACGGGGAGGAATCACAAGGAATCTCCTCAGTTAGCATTTAGCAACTTGACAGGGAACCACTCAGTTTCCCTAACTGATAACAAAGCTTGCACATGGAAATATTAATTTAATTCTTTTCAAATACTTATGTAAAATTATTAGTGTTAACATTGCATATTTATGAAATAATTAATGAAAATAACTTATCATTAAGACCCATACTGTCCAGTTGTTAGAATATTTCAGAAACATGCTGAATTCATGTAAAGTGGATCATTGTAGTATGGGTGTATTGCGCATATTGAAGTACAAAAGGAGCACATTTAATAGAGTTATAGTGAGGAAGTGGATTATACCAAGAATGGCATCATGAGCAAGGGTTGCTGCTGCATCACCATCTGTGCCATAAAATTTGGTGTAACGCCTAAAAATCATGGAACGAAGTTAGTTTCAGTTGCATTACTGTTTTGTTCATTGTTTATGACTGGAAATTGGGCTGTTCTAACCTATGATAGGTTTTCCCACTAGAGAACTTCACTTCAGGACAAGCCCATGCAAGTGAAAATGAAATATCCTTGGTTGCCTTGGGAGCCAGCTTAACTGAAGCAGCAATAGCTGCCCCTATTGATGATCCTGGTCTGGAGCACATCGATGTCTTGATGGGATCAAGATGATCAAAAGATCCATGCTGGCACGATGGGAAGCAAGTTATTTTAGCCTCTCATACATACTACTGACATATTTTACCAGAAATTAAACTGTATAACGTGGTAGAATATTTGACACATTGAACCAAAGAAATATATACAAGCTCTGAAGCTAAAGCTAAAGCAGATTATTTGGCATCACTTTAATCAGAATATAGATAATCATGAAGCTAAACCTAAGATGAAACTTTCCAAGTCAGAAAATGATATATCTTTGCACCAGAAAGTCTGTCCCAATTTTAGCTAGCCTGTTGACTTTTACATACCCCAACCACAAATTCATATGTAAAGATTTCATTCAATCTTTACACTTGTGCATGGCATTAGGAAAAGGCTCATTCAACCTATCTACCATCTGAGGAACAACTTTCAGACACCCACAACAGGCGTATTCCAAAATTATATGGCCGGTACACAATTAAACATTAAAAATTTGGGCCAACTACCAACGTTTCCACTTTTCAGCAGTTTGGAATACTTTGAGTTGTCTGATCCATTACATATTTCTACAAAATAAGTGACAAACTCAGAATTCAAACATAAATGACTCTCAAAAGATTGAAACAGGAATGCACTGTCTGGTACCATCCACTATCTGACATACAGAGCATAAGAAGCAACATAGAACAACAATGAAATGCTGCCTAAATGAGAACTGTGGTCCTTTTCACAAAATAAATTCAATGTCTCAATGATGTAAGCTACATGTGCAACTGCATAAAGGTGATAGTTTCACCAATGAGGAAGGAGTGTAAACTCAGCATACAAATGCAACTAATCTTTTCGTAATCTTTTCTTATAATAGGAAATGCCTTGTTATTTCAGAGTGCTTCCAGCTTCAACCAACCTCTTTCACAGAATTCCACATATCTTTAGCTGTGAATTCATCAGATGCAGAGCTCCCAGATATCACAAAGTAAGGACATTGAGAGATAAGGATATCCTCTTTCTCCTGTGCTGCTATCACAAAAGTTACAGGTGGTTGACCATCTGCTGTTCTGCTCTCAGATACATGACATTTAAGATATTTAGAACTAGAAAATTGCCCTTGGTTGAGTCCAGTTTATACCATATATCTAACTCCTAGGTAGTTACCTGTGATGTAATAATATGCCATGAACGCCATCCTTTTCTCTGTCATCCATTAGGATATATTAAAAATATAACCCAAGAACTTATTTATTCAAGAAAAGCTTGAAAAGCAGATAAACAATTTACACTTGTTGTTTTCTTACATCATACTCGAGTTGGAATGATACCCGGTGAGTTCAGATTTTCCACCAACAGAGTTCTGCATGTATAAAGTATAAACATAAGGCAAGAAGGTTCAGAGAAAAAGGGATACAAAATGTAAGTATTCAATAATGATAAAAGTTATGAAATATCTGTTCACAAAAAAAAACATTACTGAAACTTACAGCCCATGTAAAGAGCAAAGTCACATCAGCAGCTGTATGTCCTGAGTTTGTTACCTGAAATTTTTTTACGTGATTGCTAAAGGTGTGGAGCTATATCATAAAGTTAAGAATAGGTAAAATAGTAGATTGAAGGAATTTCATGTATGTAGTATTACTGTAAAAGTGAATACTGCAACTGGATAGCTGCTCTGTTGATAATTGTGTGGAATAATTGGAGAAATCTGACGGCACACTATATTGAGCTCAGGATCAGGTTCTCCTAACAAGCACAATCCAAAATGAGACAAAGATAGAAGTATGTTAACCAAAAGAGAATTCTGTAGTTACTGTAATACCATCATATACTGTCCAGGCCCTAGGGTAAAGGGCATGGTAAGTAGATTGTTCTCCGCTCATATTCCAGTCCCAGGATCCAATTCCTGAAATGTCACTTCCTCTGCATTTAAAAAGCTCTAAGGAATTTTTCAAGTACTCAAAAAATCAAAACTATTCCCTGTTATATAGGAAAATTATGGAGTAAACATCAAGTGTGCTTACTTCGGCAAATCTGGTTTCCCAGGATGCAACACTGTGGAATATTTTCTACCATCTTGGCGGGAAATGAAGGCCTAAATGAACAACACTTAAATATCAAACAAACAGCAAACATTGTATTTAAAATTTGTATCGCAGTTCTCATCAGCTAATGCATGGGTAATCCAGAAGATGAGAGCTTGAGAAGCATCAAAACACAGCATAGTTCATTAATTAAAGTACTGTTCTTTCAATTTCTTATACACAGAAAGTCTGACAAGGTGCATCAGCACCTCAGGGCATTAAGCCAGTACAAAGTGAGATTGCATTAGAAAAGAGTTCTCAAATTCCAAGAATCATCAGACACAAAAGTACACATTTATCAGCCAGAAAGAAATAGTGGAGAAAACTAAAGACTTACAGAAAATTGATTTGCCAATACAGGTTTATCTTCACAAGTTCCTGGAAACAATTGCCAGCGTTGGAAATCACCTTTGTAGCTTCTTCCAATACTTCCTGCACTACACTTCCAACAATCAGGAAAATACATAAATATGGCAACAAGCTTCATCAAACAAGAGGAAAACATTTTTAGGGCGTGCACTATTTGAAACTGTTTTTTTATATCTCCCTTTCGCCCAGTACACACTCCTGCATATTTCAGTGTGGTGACACCCCTGACACCACAACTGAAAGGGGAAATAATAAAACAGATGGCTGAGTTGCTTTAAGCAACCTTGATTTGCCAGCGTTGTTTAAGATGGAAAGTGAGAATTAATGTAGATAGCTTTGTGTTTAAAGTGAAACAATAAAGTAAATACAAAATGCTTATTCTTTCTTCATGGCACTTGAACTACCAAATGCTATACAGACATGTTTAGCAACATAGTGATGCATAGGGAATCTCGCAAGGTCTTTGCACAGTATCAAGCAGTAAGAGCACCCTAAATCTGGTGAACATAAGTTTCCCAGAAGATCTTATATCATAAAGTAGAATATACACTCAATATTTACAGGAAACACATATTACGCAAAGAGAAGAAGATATACCCAATACCACCAAGTGGAACACCCTGACCAGATCTTGCAGACCGCTTTTTCATAGGATCAATAACAGCAATCTGTAGAAAACTAACGAAGCTAGAACTTACATGGTATCCAAGTGAAAACGGAAGCATGTGGGACATATCAGTTTTCCACATGATAATTTGTTATTATCCATGAACATGTGAAAATAATGAAACATACTCGCCCTTTTGAAGTTTCCTCAAGGATATGTCGACTAAGACGTAAACCAATACCAGCCTGCAATGGCAAAATGAAGATTAGGTGGTGGTGGTGGTGGGTTTGGGGGGTGGGGGACAGTGGAGGAAAAGGGTACGCTACGCAACGTAGAAGAAGTACCAGCTGCATTGTCTCTCTCCATGTAAGTCTGAATGGTGGCAAATCATGTCTACCACGAGTTAGCTTATGTTCCCAGGTCAACACTGGGAGTTGGCCAGAATAAACCTTTTCCTGACATCAAAGAATACCTCATTTGAACCCAAAATAGAATGGGAGATCTTAATAAGTCAGGAATATGGATGAATAGTACTCATGTTCTTTTTACAGATGGTTGAAAGAACCATTCAAATTATGGGTTGATAGAGATAACTGGAATCATGATCATACATCAAAACATAAAATTAAGCATTTTATACTTACATAAATAAAAATTGGATTGTTAATGGCAAACACAATTGTGACTGATTAAATTATTTGGTTTTCATAAAGTCAACATAATATGATGTTGCAGCAGCTTTTATATGAATATAGGAAGGATTATCTCACTTCATCACCATTCATACGTGCAGGTGGACGATTTCGAGACACACCCTTTGGCTGCTCATCAACATGAGTCTCTACCATGTTTCTTATTTCTTTAGACTAACCCTGCAAACAGGTTAACATTCACTCAAGCTATTATATATTAAATTCATCTGACCATAAATATCAACAAAAGAATTAAACAAACTACAGGATATTTAAAGTGACAAAGAGCCAGAACATTCACAGACATATCAAATCATACAGAAAGGGAATAAAAGATATCTGATATGTAAATACATCAGAAATGTATGTCCAAAATAGAAACAAAAAAAGATGATGTCTTAATACCGCTGTTATATCCAGGATATATTACATGTAGAAGCAACAACAGTGAGCTATAATGTCAGGAAGGTATACAAAGGTCAAATGAATAATTCTTCAAACTTTAATCAAGGTCTAACTAAGAATCAATTGGTCGAATTGATATCTCAAATGATTCAGTAAGTCTAGTTTTCTTTAAATCAGAGAAATATCACTTGGGTGCTGTAAGCCTGTAACTGCAGATGAGTAAAGGTAGGCAAACAAATCATTTGGTTGAAGCATATAGTATCAAGTTTGTGTCAATTTTACATTACAAAAACACATAACCCAAATTTCAGACACATCATTTGTAGTTGTATAAAGATGACAGGCAGTGTTGATTGAAACAAACTCAACACATGGAATCAACCAGGAATGTGAAGTAAATAAATATGGCACAAAAGTCAGAATTCTGTAGAGATGCATCGGACTAGAATAGAAGGAAAAATTATATTGTTTGCCCAAGTGAACCTTCAGCGTTAACTGTTAACAGATGAACAAATGAGGTATAATACTGTTGAAATACCAAGTTCACGCAGGAATAACTTGGGTTGGACTGGCGTGAGCAATGGAAGATCACCGGCAGAGCCAAGGCCCGGCCACCCTGGGCAGCTGGCCGGGCTCCCACGGTACAGCAGAGGCAGGAAGGGAGAGGGAGGTGCGTACGCAGGATCGCCGGCCGGTGCGCGAGGCGACTGGCGAGAGGCGGGAGGAGGAGCCGCCGACGCCGCCGCCGAGCCTGGGACTGCCCCTCCGTCGCTGGACGCCGCCGAGGGGGAGCCGCTCCGATCCCTGGGACCGAGCCTGAGCGCGTGGGGGAAGGAGCAGAAGATCTGCGCTGAGGGACCGAGCCTGAGCGTCGCTGTGAGGAAGATGGAGCGCGGTGCGTGGGTTTGATGGGCCAGGCCTTTCCTCTTACTAAATTTTTTAGTTAGTTAAAATTATTTTAGCTACTTTTGGTTAACTAATAGAACTAAACTATTTTAGTTTCTTTTAGTCAATATGTTTAAAACTTTAGCTACTAAAGTGACTAAAGTTTAGCTAGCTAAAATTTAGTTGGAGAACCAAACACGACCTAAATAAAAGCCAATACCTTTTCTTTTTCATTTCTTTCTTAGTAACTTCTGTTTTTTCTTTCTAACATCTTTTGACAAATTAGTACCTATATAATTAATATCTATATATTTAGAATAATATATGTTAGGGATAATACTAGTGTCTCTAGGCCCAATCACATAATATTGTGACATAATGATTTCTTTAAAAATATTTTTAAAAATACAAACCCTATTAGAGAATATTATGAAAATTTTCCCTCACACCTTTCCTATAAAAAGGAAGAGGGGGAGATAGACAAGAAATTATGTATTCATTTGCTCTTTCTCAATTGGTCTCTACTCTCTTTTCTATTTATTTAGTTTAAGATCAAAATTGTAATGTCTACTATATCACATAACTCTTAAGGATTAGAAATGCTTAAGCATGCTTAAACTTAGTCAGCGAGTCACTGCTAATTTAGCACTTAATCTCTCTTTATAATCTTTTGTTATGTTTATCTTATTAATATTTGTATGACATTACGCTCAGACTTTATAAAACTTTTGGCTCTGCCACCAGGAAGATATAGCACAAGAAAATAAAATAAACAAGTCATCCCTGCACGTACTGCTTCATCATCATCCTTAAGACGGAACTGAACCAATCGAAAACCCAAACATCACAAGCACTCGAATATGACAATTTCGGTGGGAGCAAAACCTCGATTCTCCAACCAAATTCCACAAAAATAAAAGAAATGGAGGAGGAGGGCAGGCGCCATCCCGTGGGAAGCCGCCGCGAGAACCGTGCTCTCACCAAAAATCCAGCGACGAGCACCCAGAGGGTCGACGTCCGAATGCGGGGGCGGGAACCTGACCTCCTCCTTTCCTGAATGCCTCGAGAAGGGATCGATATCAATGGATGGGACACTGTGGCGTGGAGGACATGGTTTGGCTTTGCTTGTGGGCGGCTGACAGCTGAGACGAACACAGATGAGCGCGCGCCTAGTCTTCCGGTGGGGCCCACGCTA
>Ga0182004_10005018_pt1 | contig 10741 bp, 5 predicted proteins | sample Sormic07211540_1_FD_120479 | JGI IMG/M metagenome (GOLD analysis project Ga0182004, IMG submission 120479) | Endophyte microbial communities from Sorghum bicolor roots, Mead, Nebraska, USA - 072115-40_1 MetaG | ecosystem: Host-associated > Plants > Roots > Unclassified | place: USA: Nebraska...
GATCGGACATGTTGGGGTATCTCCAATTGGCTATTGCAAAGCTTGCAGTTCATTAGGAAAATAAACTACATTTGGGTTTGATATTTTCCTTCTAGATTGACAACAACATCATCTTTAGCGTGTTTCCACTAAATTGGGTGAGATATGCACTACGAGTTGATATAGTTCCCGTCGCCTACAGTTCATATCCTTGTAGTGATGAATGCAATGAGAAGGGTCATCTACAGTTCATATCCTCATATCCAAGTGGTGGATGCAAGAGAAGGGACGTGAAATGCCTCATGTCCTTACTAATGGAGGACTTATTATGTCATCAAGAAAGAGGATCATTGGCAAGGAGGCAAGCAAGAAGAAAGATGAGAAAGTATTTACAAGAACAAGCATCACATTTGCTAGTAAGGAGATATCACCATAAGCTTTGATGTCAATATTGTGTCTTAGAAACAATAAAAGCAACTCCAAATTGGCAGTATTATATGTACTAATAATTAGGTGCTATATAGGATTTTTTGTGTGCCAAATAAATAAATAGGGGGGAGAGAATGAAACTATATCATGCGCAAGATACAATTTATCACAACATGTTATGTTTTGGCACTAAAGTGAATGTTCAACATCCACTCTCATAGACACAACATTGCAACATTATTTTTAAAACACTAGAGGTGATGTTATATGAGGTGATAGTATTGATACAACATCAAGCTATTCCCAGTGGTCAGTATCATATACATTTAACATATGACCCATCAGAGTTTTGAGCATTAACTACGAAAGAGAATGAGATATAACTTTAGCACGAAACCAACAATTTAGTACTAAATTTAATAGTTTGTACCCAGCTTTCATATGCCAATATATGAATCAATTAGTAAATTTGATAGCATTGAACATTGTAGCATAATACTATGCATTGTAGTTTTTTTTTCTTTTTTGTAAAATTTAATACCCTTCATGTGACATGGAAACCTATATACATGAGTATAACACCATGGACTACAGTAAACCGTACAATGAAGAAGTAACACTTTCATCAATATAGAGTACTCCAGACCTAGATTCACTTCTTAGCAAGCATGACACCAATCAAAGGTACAATAAATAAATTACCGAAAATGTTCCATCCTAGGATTATTTAGAATTCAGGATACATGAATAATCATAGATGTTCAAAACTAACTCTTCAAAAATATAGCAACAAGTACACCAGCTATGTAAACAAAACATTGTACATCGATGGATGGATTCACTGATAATGTTGCATGGTTAAGATGATCTTTGAGTCGAGCCTCTCAAAAGGAATAGTTTCTATATCTTGGGCGTAGTGTTGATCAACATATCCAACATAGGATAGATGTTTGCATCCATAGCAAGGTTATTGAAAGAGTAGGCACATAATTAAACATAATGTGTGTAAGGATTTCTCCACTTTTCACTTTATTTGGAGTTTATAAAGTATGGATGCATATATTTCATAGAAATATATAGCTAATTGAGAAAATATTGATCTGTTCGTTTCAATGGAAATGTGTGTGTGTGTGTTTGTTTGGATAAATCCATTCCCTCCTAATATATACAAGTGTAGAAAAATAAACTAATTTCTCATTAGACCCTTCCAACACCTATGGATTAGTGAAGATTATTTTGCTATCATATGTGGCATGAAAATAAATCACATCACCAATACAATTAGACAAAAACAATAGAGCCCTCTGCTCGTATTTTTTTTGGCAAAGTAACATGTGTGGACTAAAGGGGATCTAGCCTAGTTGCAACCTGAGTGGCATGAACCTCTCCTTACTGCTATACCATAGATATAAATACAACCCTTATTTTTAATGGGTCTCATATTTTTTCCTCTAGTTGATGCTACTATGGTATTCATAAATTTTTTCTTGTTCAACCAATTAGAAATATATTTAATATAGTATATTTTATAAAATTTAAATTGGGATGTAAGAATGATAAATATCCAAAAAGAGAGTGGGCACACCCACAGGTGCTTGCTTCCAAGCCTGATCATGGTCGTGAAATTAAAGTAGAATTTTTTGTCAAGGGCATTATGATCTTGTGAATGTGACCTTGAATCTATACTTAGATTTGTACACCCTAGAATAGACACATAACTTAACATTTCTCTTATCACTACTATATGGTGTTGTCTTGGAACGTAAATTAACATAATGTGATAGTGTTGGATAAAGCATCAGGCTACTCCCAATAGAGAGTATCATGTACATTTATTAGATGTCATGTAAGATGTTTTGAGCATTAATTATGCATGGGAGTGAGATGCAATTTTGCCACAAAATCCAATAATTTGGCATTAAATTCAAAAACTTGAACCCACCATCATAAGCAAAGTATATGTAGCAATTAGTTACTCGATCATATCAGATATTGTGTTATAACGCTATGCGCTATTGAGATTGTTTCTTGCTATGAATTTGATGTCCTCCATTCACATGGAAACTTTGATATGAACAAAATATTATGGATTAGGATCAGTTGTACCATAAAGAAGCATCACTTGCATCAATATATTACTCGAAGCTCGAACATAGGTTCACTTCTTAACTAGCAAGAAACCAATCAAAGGTAAAAGTAATGAATAAAAAATGTTCTATCTCCAAATTATCAGAATTTGATATACAAGGATAATAGTAAACATATGAAATCAACTCTTTGAAAATCTAATAGAGTTAAGTGAAAATCTACAAATGAGTGGATCTAGGTCAGCTCCCCGATTGATTTATTATACATGTTGAAGGCAATCTCTGACTGCCTCTTGTAGTGTAATGGATTTTGCATTTCCAGTGCAAGACAGTTGAGTTGTCATCATCCACATAAAAATTATTCAAAATTGGGTGCATAAATTAAACACAACATTGTAGGATTTATCCTTTTTCCAATTATTGCTTTGGATCTAACAAAGTCATAACACATGTATCTCATAATAATGGGTAACTAAGAACAGACTAAACAATTCTCTTTAATTGAATATGACATAAGCACACACCATGATCTACATTAGATGTTACTACTTCTATGCATTTGTTTGAAAATTCATTCCCTCCAAATACACGTGGTTTGATGTGAAAAATGAACTAATTTCCCATTAATCACTTTCAATATGTATGCATTGGTGATGCTTTTTCTATTTCCAAACTAACCTAAAAATCACTTCATTGTCACCGCAAAAATTTAATTAAAAACATTTAAGGATAAATAGTCTTGTTCACCTGGAATACACCATGTCAGTTAAAACTAGAAACAATGGACCTCTCTACTGATGAGATTTTTGCCAAAACAATGCCCATGCTTGCAAGTTGAATGGAATCTGGCTTAGTTGCGACCCACATATATTCTTTCATTGTTATCTCAATAATGACAATAGAAGCTTAGAAAAGTAGGATAAAGTTTGTGGTTAGACAAGAATCACATTGTTCATGCACCGCAATGAATTAAGTGGATCATCTTATGGAGGCGTAGGCAACAAAGGAGGTACAACTTATATGCTACCAAGCAAGATTTAGGGCAGCAGTAGGGGTGAAAAAAAATGCAAAACTAACTTCATGCCATAGAGATCTACATGAAATGAAAATTTTAATGATGTTTTCCTATTTCAAGCAAATAACATAGAAAGCTTAATGAGCAACCAGAAACATTGTGTTTCTCCTTCTTTGTTATTTCAATTGCTACAACATTAGCTCTAACACAAGTGAACTGGTCGGGTTAGGGTTACAGTTGGTTAGGATCCAAGTTGGAGTTGTTACTTTTTGGTGATTTTGTGGCTCCTAGGAGAAAGATCATTAGGGTTAGGATCCAAGTTGGAGTTGTTACTTTTTGGTGATTTTGTGGCTCCCAGGAGAAAGATCACTAGGCGGTTGGTAGTCGACAATGATGGTGGGTTGTGGATAGAATAGTGTTATGTCGTCTTGTTGTTCTAATCGATGGTAGTGAATGAGCATTTGTTGGCCATTGGAGGTGGAGGTGGGCAGGTCGCTTCATGCTAACATCCTCAAAGGCACTATATTAGGCCCATAGTGTATGGTAGTGGCACATCTTGTGGTGTGGGAGCTATTGGAGACAAAAGAGGACAATGGCATGAGGGTGAACAAATGTGATATGGTTGTGTGAGCATAAGATGGCTAGTGATAAGAAAGATAATGTTGTAAGGAAAGACTGAAAGCTAAGGTGTCAAAACCCATGTCGTGGGCCATGAACAGTCATGTAAAGATCAATCACCCATAAGGAATGACATGCAACCAACGTAGGAGAGATGGAGACACGAGTCTTTGGGCATTGCAAAACACTCTTATTTTACATGGGTTTTATATTTTTTTTATTATTTATGGTAGTTACAAAACTGATCTTAATCCATCAACTATAAAGTCATATTATGTCCCTATCTCTATGTCGACCTAATATTAAAGCGCAAAGCATTCTAAATCTGCTTTTTTTTTCTCTTCCCAAACTACCTTTTTTGTTCTGCTTTTGTATTTTCTAAACTATCATCATGTCCTCCGTATCATATATATTTGATTTAAATTCATCACCCATATTCATACATTGGCATCGTAAAGCGATGACACGAAGCTTGATTTCAATATATACTGGGTTCCGTGCAATGCACAATAAAATTTGGAGTGAGTTGTAATAAAAACAATGAATTATGAAAAAAAAAGATAGCAGGAAGGCACCCATAGTCGTCGGTTGTTTCAATTCCAGCGTGGAGCAGAAAAGTAAAATTTTCTATGGCCTATGTTCGTTTGTAGGTGGCCTTCGTCTACACTGATATTTGTATGTGTGGAATAAGCTAAGAGCATCTTCAAATGTTTTTTAAAAATTTACTCTCTAAAACATCATTTAGAGAGTCATTCAAGTAAAAAGAATAGTTTTCTACATCTTTATATCTCCAAAGGCTTTTTTATATCTTGTGTAAACTGCAGAGAGCCATCATCGCTCTCTATCTTTAACTAACGAGAAATCCAGAATAGAGGATATCTATATTTAAAGATCTAATTAAAAAGTCTGATGGGGGCATTTTTCCACTAAAATCTCTATTTACATAGGATACAATGAATCTCTTAGAATAAATGCTCTAAAATCAGTCTAAGGCCATGTTTGGATTCATTAGCTGATAGTGGTTAATTAGCTAGGTAATATTACATAGCTAATATTAGCTAGCTAACCATTGACTAGCTACTTATTATTTAGAGGGTGTTTGGATACACAGCTAATTGACAAGGTTAGGCTGCTGGCGCACCTATTAACTGCTATTATCTCATTTGGTGTGACTAATGAGATAAGTGTTAGGTCTAGTTAACAATTAGCTTGTCTATTATCTATACATGTTTGAACTATTAGCAGATAGCTACTATCTATAGGAACCAAACAAGGTCTTATACAACCATGTACAATATACTCCCCCCGTCTACGAAATAATCAATTCCTAGAATCCATGCTAGTCAAACTTTTTTAGATTTGACTAACTTTATAGAAAAGAGTAACAACATCTATGACATAAAATGTGCATCTTATAGATATAATCGATTAGCTAATTGTTAGCTACTAGCTAGACTAAATCAGATAACAAGTTACTATTAGCCAGCTAATTATTACTATCCTTTTTTTTTTTTGAGAATCACTATTACTGTCAGCTAGTGAATCCAAAGAGCTGACGTCAACACGTACAGGCCCACGCGAGGAAACACATGTTACCTCGCGCGCGGGCTTACCGTTACGGCCGGTGTGTTTTCACACAATATACAGCGCGCTCCGCCAGGTCATACTCATACATATCCTACCAAACGCGTCGATCCCCCCTTCCTCGTGTTGTGAGCGTCGTGGGGAGGAGGAAGACGATTTCGAGAGAGGGAGAGGGAGGCAAAGGTGAGCTCGCTCGCCCGCTCCAAACACCCATTCCTCTCTCGATTCCGGCATCTCTCGTGTTGTTTCGAGGTGCTGGATCTCTCGCCATCCCCACTTTCCTCAAAATCGGTGTGGAGATTCGAAACCACTTCGTTGCTCACGATCGAACGCGTCAGGGGTTTTGCAGGATCGATCGGAGCGCGGCCGCCGGCCGGCCGGCGTTCGTCGTCGGAGTTGGCGTCCATGGAGAGCACCGCGGGGCCGAGGAAGAGGCAGCAGGCCACGTCGTCGGCCTCTGGATCCGTGGCCCCGCACTTGCCCGAGGAGCTCGTCCGGAACATCCTCCTCTACCTGCCTTCCAGGTCCGTCCACCGCTGCCGCGCCGTTTGCAAGGTCTGGCTCCAGATCGTCTCCGACCCCGAGTTCGCCGTCGACCACCACCGCCTCCAGCCCACGGTGCCTCTCATCTGCTTCCTCCGCGGCGGCGCCCCCGCCGGTACCAAGGCGGAGACGGAGACGGAGACGACGACGGGCCCCGTGGACGTGGACTGCTGCGTCGACGCCTTCGACCTCGGCGCCGGCGGCAGTTTCCGTCCCGTCGTCCGCTTCACCGACAAGGAGGAGCGGTGCCGTGGCGGCTTCCACATCCACGGCTCCTGCGACGGCCTCCTCCTCCTCAGCTTCGAGGACCGCTTCTACGTCTGCAACCCGGCGACGCACCAGTGGACGCGCCTCTCGACGCCGCTCCGCGCCTCGTGGTTCGCCGGCTTCTACCGCCACGACCCTACCGGAGAGTACCGTGCCATGTTCTACCGGGGCCGGTGGCCCAGCGAGCACGAGGACTACTACATCATGGTGCCGGACTCCAGGAGAGGGAGGGGAATCGGGCTGCCGGCGGAGAGAGACGGGTACAAGTTCAGGGGACAGCCGTATGGCCCGCCGGTGCTGCGCCGCGGCCACCTCCACTGGATGCCGCGGCAGACGGAAGCAGGCTACGGGATACTGGCGTTCAACACGACCACCGAGGCGCTCACCGTCATGTGCCCTCCTGTGGTTCGGGAGCACATGTCGCTGGCTGAGGTGGGCGGCGAGCTCGCCATGGTCAGTTGCGGCAACAACAATGACACAATGGTCGAGCTCTGGCTTCTCAAGGACTACGAGAAAGAGATCTGGGTCTGCAAGCACCGGATCCGGCTGCCGGCGGCGGTGAAGATGAGCACCTTCACGTTCGATGAGTCCTGGCGTATGTTCTTCATGTCAGAAGAGGGAGTTGTGGTAGTCACCCCAGAGCAGAAGCTGGTGCACTATGACATGAATGGGACACTGCTGGAAACCTTCCCTTGCGATAATGGCCGCCATCTCAAGATTGCTCCGTATACCTTCAAGGAAAGCCTCGTTCGACATGAATTCTTTGAGGCACAGGATTGCAATGCCGGTGATCATGAAGATGAACCAGAACTACAACCGCCATTCTTCCAGGGGCTGTAGGCTCTGTGGTGACCTCCTGTGGACCTTGGTTGGAGTTGATCGATCAGCAGTTCATGCTTCAGAGTTCCCATATTACAATTTACAGCCTCGATCACTAGACGAAGTGAGAGTAAGCTAGCTTTTCTTCTGCATCCCTTTTATGTTCATCAGTAATGTCACTATGTTTGTCTCCTCGATGGGAGGCGGCATTGTGCAAACAGATTCGCATCTCTTATTAGTTCGATGTTCCAAAACTATTTCTGTTGAAGTTTTTGAGTATTCCTGAACATTTGTTAATGTAAAAGGCTGAGTTTATGCTTCTTGGAATAATGCAATATAATGTACTTTCTGGACATGGTGGCGGCTGTTCGATTTATTTTCAACTATTCTACTATTTTGATCTAGTTGTTGTGTCTCCAGTATTTAGCGCATTTGTTTGATAATTGGTGTATTTGGCGCATTTATTTGATAAATTATTCCATTATTGGATCTAGATGTTTCCCTCCAGTATTTAGCACATTTGTTAGATAACGGATGTGCTTATAGCGCATCTGGGGAACTGGTGGATACAACAACGGAAACGTATCGACACAGGTTCCCAGCCGATCTTCGACAGCTTGCTCTTGCTGATTTCTTGGACGCTCTGGAAGGAGCGCAATGCCAGGGTGTTCGGGCATCCGGTGTCCGTGGCCAGCGCTGTTGTGGACGCGATCTTCCGAGAAGGCGCTGATTGGGCTGAGGCGGGGTTCGCTCCGCTGGGGGTGCTCCTGGCGCTTAGGTCGCAACAACTTGCTATTTTGTAATCTCTGGTTGTGAACCCAGTAGTTTAGGTCTCTCTTGTTGGTGTTAAGGCCGCTCGCCTTCACCTGTTTTCGTCGTCGGGTTTTGTACCTCTTTTGCTTTCCTCTTAATGAAAAAAGGGTCTGGCCCGATCGCGAAAAATAATGGATGGGAAATGGAAAAATTTTGTCTATGTTTGTTGGATTTACAAAGGGAAGAACTATTAGCTATGTCTGCCCTCTTCTTCTTTTTCCACTTTATTAGCAGTAATTTTGCTTGTGTTGTTTTTTAACTGTGTATCTTTGTTGTGGCGCTGTAGTAGCTGTGGAAGTTAATTTCCCTAGCTGGTGCCAGATTCAGGTTTGGAAGCTGGCACATGACCTGTAATATATATATATGGAAACTGCCATCTAGGTTAATTATTTTTTTACCTGAATCTCAATTAAAGTAGTAGCAAATAAGTAAACGATGATGGTATGTATTTGTTTGACTGATACATGTACTAGTCATGTAACCTGGACCATCATCAACTGCATATAGCATAGTACTAATCATGTCATATGTTGCTGCTTATGTAACATATGGAACCTAATGTTTGAACATGTGCATATTTCAATGGCAATTGTTAGGATTGGAATATGTGTTTTCTTCTTTCCTTATAGAAAAAACCGTGTTTAGCTTCAGTTAGTTAAATTTGTCCTGAACTTGCAGTCCTACACTGTGTTTAGCTTCAGTTAGTTAAATCAGCATATTAGGCTCTAAGCTTTTAAAGACTATTTTATTTTATTTATTGCTCAAGCTCTAGGCTTGAGGATGACACTGATATGTGGTGACATGAAAAATTGAAAATGAATACCATTGTGTTCATTTTGACGCTAGTTATGTTTGTTTTATAGTTCTCAGTTCCTCCTGTTTTGCAACACTTACAATTTGAGAATATAATTGAGATCGACGCTAGCTGTTTACCTGAGTAATGTGTTTTTATTTATCATCTGTTTCAAATATGAGATAATGTTAGTCATGTTCTCTATTTATGATGTACGCTTCTGCTTCTGGAGTTGCTTGTGTTTTTTTTTTTTTTGCCGTGCCGTAAAGTTTAGCTGCGTTCAGAGGCGATGAACTGCAACTGCGTCATCATATGTATACTTTTTTTTTTTGCGAGACCCATCATATGTATACTTGCATGTATGTGTGACGAATCCGCTAGGAATCGGACAGGATAATTGGAAATGGAGTTAAGACGGCGGGGAAATAGCAGGGAGTTTAGACCAGATATAAGCAAGAACAGCAAGTTTCAGAGGCAGAACTGCATTCAGATAGGAATTCAGGGTTCTGCTGTTCGATACCGTTCCAACCATTACACGCCTACACGGTGCTTATATACGCCCGCTCGGTCACACGGCGCCGTTACCCACGTTAAGTAACCGCTAACAGAAAGCTAACAACCCACTCATACAGGTATTATTTTACCCCACGCTGTCAGTTGCCGTCTTCGTTATTGTCGGACGCCCAACAGTGCCGTTGCTCCTTTCAGCCGTCTGCTTAGTAGTCCTGAGTCGTGACAGTAGGTAACAAATTCATTGCTAGGTTTTACAGTAGCATCGATGAATTCCAGAGAAACGACACTGCAGCAATATTATAATTAATGGTGTCCTCTGCACATTGGTAGCGTTGCTAGTTTATTCCTCCTCCTAGACTCCGCGCCGGGAAAAACAAAGAGCCAAGCCAAGGCCCTGTCCCTATATACAGACACCTCGTGCTGCCTGCCTGCCTGCGTACGTGCCCCGACGACCGAGACCAAAACAAGCGGCCCGATGGAGGAGTGGGCGGAAACAGAAATGGCGCACTCCACGGCGGCGCCGCACAGCGCCACCATTGCCGTCAGGAGGCCCCATGCTGGCGGCGGTGGCGGTGGCGGTGACGAGGAAGAGGATGAGGTGCGGCTCTGGGCGGCGCTGGAGCGGCTGCCCACGGCCCAGCGCGCCCGCACCGCGCTCGTCGACGGCGACGGCGCCTGCGGGAAGGCCGTGGTGGACGTCGGGGAGCTCGGCCTGGCGCAGCGCCGCGCGCTGCTGGACCGCCTCGTGGGCTCCGTCGACCGGGACAACGAGGGGTTCCTCCTCAAGCTCAGGGAACGCATCGACCGGTACGTATACGCGCGCATGTGCTCATTGTTCGAGCTGGCACTCATATTTCGGAGAGGAGAGAGATTGTGTGTTGATCCACTTGTATTCGACTGATGACTTCCGTCACGGATGTCGTTGGAGCTGTGTTCTTGATTCACATTCTACATCGCACTCGCGCGCACTCCCATATCGGCACTCTAATTGATTGCAGTACCAACTGTGAATCAAGTGAAATTGGAGCCTAGGAACTAAACAGGGCCAAAAAATTTTGGGACCAAAATTTTAGGCTGCATGACCTGCTACTGCGCACGCACTCCCATAGAAATCCACCAATGACAACTGAAACTGCATGTAGGCGAAGTTGTGTCAGAAAAAAAATTTGTCAAACTAAACACCTAAAATTTTTCGCGTACGTCAGACTTCTAAGCTAAAGTTCTGACCACAAAAATTTTACCACTTTGGTCAAAAAAATTTCAAATCTAAACAGGGCCTAA
>Ga0182004_10005019_pt1 | contig 10739 bp, 9 predicted proteins | sample Sormic07211540_1_FD_120479 | JGI IMG/M metagenome (GOLD analysis project Ga0182004, IMG submission 120479) | Endophyte microbial communities from Sorghum bicolor roots, Mead, Nebraska, USA - 072115-40_1 MetaG | ecosystem: Host-associated > Plants > Roots > Unclassified | place: USA: Nebraska...
GCACAGCTGCATCTGCATGCAGGTTTGTAGTAGTGGCCACAATTATTCCAACTTTCCAAGGTAGCTGATGTGACATGTAACGAAGTGCTATTCTGCTATAGTACCTGGATCTGGATCTTAAACAAGCTTATTAATTAATACTCAGAAAGACAAAAGGGGACGCGCGCGTCCCTGGTTCTAGAATACAACTTCTTGCAAAAGGAAACGCGTCTGAACGTTAATCAGATCTACTATTTTCATGCCTCCATGGCATCCAATCCAGCAATAAAAAATAGTTTATACTTTAGGGAATGTAGCACTAGCTAGATTAGAAACATGAAACTAGTGGAAAGTTAGAATCAAGTAAAGTAGTGTGTTTCAGGTGAGGAGGAAGATGGAACATGCAATGCAATGGTGAAAACTTTGTCTTGCTCAGTCAAACAACAGCTCATCGTTGGTTGACTGTACTGGTACAAACCTTTGTCCACAGTCCACCATTAGCAAAAGCATCAATCAGCGTAGTATCTTTCTTGCTGCTGGCCTCTGCAGGTTCTGCTCGGCCTTCATCACACTTTCACCTACTCCCATTGCTCCCCCATTAATTTTTTACCGGATCAAAAGCAACTTCCTTCCTGTCCTGTGCATCGAGGAGGAGAGAGAGAGAAAGAGTGTGTGAGAGAGAGCGAGAGTCAAGAACAGCAAGCAGCCCTGAACCCAACAAACATTTAAGAGGGGGGAGCTAAAAAAAGTTGCAGTCTTTACCGGCACCATCCCTACAACGCCGCATCCAAGCAGCCGTGGCATCCGCCCGTTTCTTGCGTGCTTCCTTACTAGTAGCTGTCATCCTTGGTAGTGAACCAGCGGAGAAGAGAGAGAGAGAGAGAGAGGTGAACCGGCCGCCGTGCGGTCGACCCATGGTGATCCCCGTGCTGGACACCATGGCCGTGTCCTCCTGGTAGGGGATAAGCGGCCGAGGAAAGCAGCAATCTTCCGCTGCGCGGAGGGAGAAGGGTCAAGAGGGAGGGAGAGTGTGTGGGGACCAGACCAAGCATGGAGGCACTGGCCGCCGCATTCGCCGCCGGCCTTCTCCTTGCCCTCGCGGCGGCGCCAGCGGGGGCCGAAACCGACTCCGCCGACGGTAAGTAAGAGCCCTGGGTGGGCGGCGCTCCCGGCTCCGGACGGCTGGGGTTCTTGGCTTCTTGGGGGTGGCGTGGTGTGGGTTTTCCTTTCGTTCTTGTTTTGCTTGTGTGCGATTAATAATGGTTTGGTTCCTTGTTGCAGCCGCGGCGCTGGGGAATCTCTACACCTCCTGGAACAGCCCGTCCCAGCTGGCTGGGTGGTCGGCCAGCGGCGGCGACCCCTGCGGCGCGGCGTGGCAGGGCGTCACCTGCTCCGGCGCCGGCGTCACCGAAATGTAAGATCCCGTGAACGCCCACATCCAAGGAACCTTGTTGATAGGTATCTTGCATCACCGTGTTGTAGATTGATTGCCTTTTCATTTCCATGATGATGATGGGTTTAGTGATGTAAATGACCATAGCTTTTTGGCTGGCTTCCAAGTCTTCGATCCTTGGTGTACTTTTAAGTTTTTGGCTTGTGGGAGTTGGTAGGGATGGGAGCACCTGATGTAATGATGTTGTCTGCGCTAGTCTGAAGTAGTTTAGAGGGTACTGCAAGACAATCGAACTACTAGCATTATGATGTTTTTACAACTTTATTTGTTCGTCTCTGCATTCATGCTATGTAGACAATTTGGGATTAGTAAGCTGTGATACAATCCAAATTGATGTTTCTCAACATCTTTGCTACTTCACTTGCTTCTTTCTTCGATTTTTTCGTTCATTGGTGTCTCGACTCATTTATTTACCTGTGTGGCTATGGAGATTCCTAGACATGAAAAGACATCATGCTCATCAATTCTGCATTTCTTCTGTCATAATATGCAGCAAGCTTCCAGGGGTAGGGCTGGATGGTTCTCTGGGATACCAACTCTCCAACCTGTTCTCTTTGAAAACACTGTGAGAGCTACAACTTGTCTGTAGTATTTTTTCCCTATATAGGAGTAATCACCATTTTGATCCACAATTTCATAACATGCAGAGATTTGAGCAATAACAACTTGCATGGTTCAATACCTTACCAGCTGCCACCTAATCTCACTAATCTGTATGTGCCTTATGTCCCTCCTAGTATATTTGTTCTGTAGTATCTGTTGTTTGACTGTGATTGGTGATGCAGGAATCTGGGTGGCAACAATTTCAATGGCAACCTTCCATACTCTATATCAAATATGGCTTCGATTCAATACCTGTAAGCTGCTAACCAGCGCAACCTTACCTTGTTGCGTTTTTATTTGCACAATATACTGTTAGATCATGCTGGAAAAGTGTAATTCACTGGAACTTTTGATGCAGCAATCTCAGCCACAACTCACTTTCTCAGCAACTGGGTGATCTATTTGGAAGTCTCAATTCACTTTCAGAGTTGTAAGATTTTCTGACCCTTTCTTCATTACAAGACTTAACTTTACCTCATGAATTTCTGACACCACCCCTCTTTCATCCCAATGCCCATGAGCAGATGAATTGTGTTCTGTAAAACGTAGCATTAGGAATGACATCGCCTTTTATTGAAATCCTAAGACATTGACTAAGAATGAATGTGCTTACCATATGGAAACACAGAATGGAAAGAACTGAGTGTACACTAGTGCATCCACAGTGGTTGCATACTTGCATCGGACAATTGTTCACCCACATGACATGTATACCTAAAGTTCCTTATACAGCCAAACTGATTCATCCCTCCTGCAGCGAATGAGTAGACTAACAGACCAAGAACAAATAAAAGAAATTGGTTGCAGGGACCACACCCATGATGTGCACTGCTGCAGCTCTGCCAGCCAGTGAATGGATCCATTCCACGGTTTAATGTCCTCTAGTGATTGAATTGACTCATTGCCTTGCCACACAGGATGATATATCGCTTTACACTCCTCACTGGAGATGGCCTTAGGCAATCTTGCCATTATCACACTTTTGAGATACCTTTTGCAACATTAATTTTTGACTTGCTTTCATATAAACCATCTGGTGCAACTTTTTTCTTCTTCAGATCTTTGTGTAAACTCCATAGAATGCAAGTTTGCTTCGCAGTCCATATGGAGAACTAAGATGTAGAAGTTGATCAGTAGATGAAAACATGACCAATTTACATGGCTGTTAGAACTGGAGTTTCAGATAGTTTCATGTTTCTTGTACCGCACAAAATCAACATCCCTATATCAGATGGATCATATTCTTTTTTTCATAACTTGAAATTTTTGAAGGATCTGAATTACTTTGTAAAGTATAAAGACAGTCTCCCAATAAAGACTTAAGACTAGGAGTAAATGCAATTGTTCCTTGAAAAATTTAACATTTATAATGGTCATAAGAAGGACATTTTACTTGACACAATAAAACGTACTGTCCACTTGGTTTCTATAATCTATCTTATACAATTTGTACTCCTTGACAGAGATGTGTCTTTCAACAAATTGACAGGGAATCTTCCCAATTCTATTGGTTCTTTATCAAATCTTTCAAGTCTGTAAGTATTAAACAATCTCTTCAAAGAAAGCTTCTAATTTGCATTAGCTTTTCAATGATGATCGATTCATGTTTACCCACTTTGCAGTTATATACAAAACAATCAGTTAACGGGTTCTGTCAATGTTCTCCGTGGGCTAAGCCTTACTACATTGTAAGTGAACTGTCAGACAATAGTTCGACTTCTATTCATGCTTGCTTGATAACTAATAACTTTTTTTAAACAGAAACATAGCAAACAACAATTTCAGTGGTTGGATACCAAAAGAATTCAGCTCCATTCCAGATCTAACGTATGTTCCAAGTCTTACTTAACTTCTCTATGGAAATTGTCATTGCTGGGCTCTAATGACTTGCTGTACATGCAATCGCAGACTTGACGGAAACTCATTTGCCAATGGACCTGCTCCTCCACCTCCACCTTTTATGCCACCGCCCCCTCAAAGGCCACGGAATCGTCCTAAGCAACCTCAGGGGCCAGGAGATGCACCTAAAGCTTCAGAAAGCCCCACCATTCAAAGTAACAAGAAGCAAGGCCTTGGGACAGGTCCGCTTGTGGGCATAATTGCTGGATCGATAGTTGCTGTTTTATGTGTGTTTTTGCTTTTGGTATGCTGCATGTGCAATGCTCGGAAAAGAACTGATGATGCCAGCAGTGAATCAAAAGATTTTGTTGGACCTCTAACAGTAAACATTGAGAGAGGTATGACACTGTTTATGCTGTAGATTGTCATGTTGCAGTACACTTCTTGATTGATGCTAGATAAATATAGATTATTCAGTTAACTAAGATGCTATTTTGTTAGAGGTAACCTTTGACTGGACCACTGCTTGATTGATCTGGAAACCACTAATTGAAGACACTGGTGATGATTAAGCATTTATTGTAGTTGAATTATGACCAGAGCTTGAACAATTGAAATTCGCTCCCTTTGCATGCACTCTTCAATCTCAAGATCAGTATAGCTGTGTAATATAGTTTGGTAGTTAGGACAGACATAATACAATGGCAGAAAATGGGAAAACATAGGATTTTTATGAATATATCTAATGGCCTCATTTAGCTATAACTATATCAGGTTTCTTGTTCAGAAGATTACAACGAGAAGAGAGCACAATTACATAACTCTGATATTCCGGTCCCTTGATAGTTGATATCCTCACTATTCACTTTGTTTTTGTTTCTTAGCTTCTAGCAGGGAAATCCCAGAGCAGATTGAAGATACGTCTATAGCAACTGCGAAATTCCCACCTCCTGAGAAAATGACTCCTGAGAGAGTTTACGGTAAAAATGGTTCTATGAGAAAGACAAAAGTGCCCATAACCGCAACACCTTATACTGTTGCTTCTCTCCAAGTTGCTACTAATAGTTTCTGCCAAGATTCTCTTCTGGGTGAGGGTTCACTTGGTCGTGTTTATAAGGCTGATTTCCCAAATGGAAAGGTACAGTGTGCTTCTAGTAAAATCAAAATCTATATATTTGGTGTATTTTATCGCAACCCTTCTTGCTATTACTCGACTACAGACTATTCTACTGCATTATATGAATCTGTGTATTGTCATTTATCAATAGATTAGGCTTGTTACATTCTTTATAAATGATATAGCTATGAGGCGAAGTCCTCGTGCTTTTGTTGTTTATTTAGGTAGTGGTCTATGAAATACATGGTTTTTCAAACCCTCTGCACGACAGTTGTTTGTTATCTTGTGTACTGCACCTGAGTTGTGTGTTACTGTGTTATGATTACAGGTTCTCGCTGTTAAAAAGATAGATAGCGCCGCGCTTTCTTTACAGGAAGAAGACAATTTCCTTGAGGCTGTATCGAGCATGTCACGGCTAAGGCATCCAAACATCGTGCCATTGACAGGATATTGTGCTGAACATGGACAAAGGCTTCTTGTCTATGAGTACATTGGAAATGGAACACTGCATGATATGTTGCACTTCTCTGATGAAATGAGCAGGAAGCTTACATGGAACATCCGTGTAAGGATAGCACTAGGCACTGCTCGAGCACTTGAGTAAGTTTGAACCATACTGCCCTCTGTCGGATATGGCAGAGGATGCATATAATGTCTGCATATTTTCTTGTAGGTACCTGCATGAGGTGTGCTTGCCATCTGTTGTTCATAGAAATTTTAAGTCTTCAAACATTCTACTAGATGAGGAGCATAATCCACACCTATCTGACTGTGGACTTGCTGCCTTGACTCCAAATACTGAAAGACAGGCAAGTAACACACATCTTTCTACTGAATTTGTTTTCAAATACCCATTTTTTGGAATCTATAGTTTCTACTTGGTCCATGGATTAACTAATTGGCATGTCACTACAGGTTTCAACTGAAGTATTTGGATCATTTGGCTATAGTGCCCCAGAGTTTGCCATGTCTGGCATTTATACTGTAAAGAGTGATGTGTACAGTTTTGGAGTGGTAATGTTAGAGCTATTGACAGGGCGGAAGCCACTAGACAGGTATGTGATCTAGCTTATGTGCAATCCTGGTTCATTGCATCTTGTAAGAAATTGAAATAGCTTTCGGATGGTTATTGCAGTTCCAGAGAGAGGTCCGAACAGTCTCTTGTTAGATGGGCTACCCCTCAGCTTCATGATATTGATGCACTTGCTAGGATGGTTGATCCAGCATTAAATGGAATGTACCCAGCTAAATCACTCTCTCGTTTTGCAGACATAATTGCACTCTGTGTTCAGGTACATTCTTGCTTTGTGAATTGTGACACATGTTTAGTATTGATCTGTACTGGCCAAGCTCTCATGGTGGCCTTAGAAACTTCGAAAAACCATTCGTGGAGAACTGTCTCGCAGACTAGTGCCAAATTTGTTAATATTTCAAGTCTGCTACTGTGACCATAAAGTTTTATTGGTTTATTTGGGCTCCTATTTTCCCTTATGGAGACATACTAAGAACGTTTTTTGTCTTTTGTTTCTGCAGCCTGAACCAGAGTTCCGTCCACCAATGTCAGAGGTTGTCCAGCAACTTGTGCGCTTGATGCAGAGGGCTAGCATAGTAAGGCGGCAATCAGGAGAAGAGCTAGGGTTTTCATACAGAGCTCCAGAACGAGAAGGAGACCTGAGAGACCTTTCCTTCTAAGCAAGTGCTTCCATGATACAAGCGCAAAGCAGTTGGGAGGCTCAATTTGCAAGGAAAATATCCAAAACACTCGTATAGTCATATGACTTGGAGGTCTTGGGGAACTCGAGCTGATCGCAACAATTCAGGATCGAATGAGTTTGAGAAGATAGTTTTGGTACCTATTGTTCAACTTTGTTCATTCTTCTACATTCGTCCCATTTTCCAGTCAGTATACTTGCTGCTGTATCAAAACTGAGGGTCTGAGGCTCAAATCTTTGGTGGTGTATAGCTGATTATTGGTAGAAAAGAAGGAACAGAAATGTAACATGATTGATGCTCTGTTAAGTTTTAATGACATAAATATCTTAGACCCCACTACAGCCATTCACATATACTGGATAGATTGCTTTGGTTTCCAACCAATATGGTATAAAGCCTCTCAGTCCAGTCCGGTTCCTACCTCATATTCTTAGGTTTGTCCCTGGAACAAGAACAGTGTGCCCAATTCCTATCTCCCGTTCTTCCTATGTTCCTGAAACATGAAGAACGGGGTATCATAATGCACAAATGCCAGTTTCATGTTTTGTCGGAAATTTGGCCCTTTATATGAAGACCATGATAATGTGGATTGTCACAACATCCCTCAATGCGCAATTGCAACTATACAGCTCTCAAGTATGACTGTAATCACCATACTAAAGTAGCGTTGCAGCAGCAATTCCTACATCTGACAGGTGGTCCTAAACTGCTGTTGCTAACTGTTGTGTGTTTGTGAATCCATGTTTGCAAATCGTAAATACACTGAGCATCATCGATGCCAAAATCAGAGATCAGATCTTCAGGTGAGAAATGCAGGCATACATACCCTCCTCACCCATCTCTGTCCTGTATCAAGTTGCCAATCATCTTGCCAAGAGGCACGGTGCCCTTGGCCATGATCTCCAGCCTCGACGTGTTGGAGGCGTTCCCGAACAGTGCGAGGCCGAACATCAAGAGCTCCGGCAGGAACAGTCTGGATGACAGGAAACCGTGCCAGTAGTGCGGCTCCAGGTCGAAGAAGGCGTCGAAGAACCGGCGCGTTCCCTCGAGGTCCAGCTTGAGCAGGATGTCCATGCCGAAGCAGAAGAACTCCCTCTGCCGCCGCCTGTTGGCTGGCCACAGCTGCTTCCACACCTCGGCGGAGAGCGCGTCCCCTGCCAGGCCGCCCATGCCGTTGCCGGTGTCGAGGAACCTCACGATGGCGTCCGCCACGATGGGCGCGGTGGCAAGCGTGCGCGCCACCATGTAGCCCGTTGACGGGTGCACCATCCCGGCCGTGCCGCCGATGCCGACCACCCTCTGCGGCAGGACGGGCAGCGGCCCTCCCATCGGGATGACGCAGCGCTCGTCCTCCTCGACGCTCCGGACGCGTATCCCCAGGTGCCTGAGGCGCGCGGCCATGCGCTCCTGGATGTCGTCCATGGCGAGCCCCGGGCGCGCGACCAGGGACGTCTCCTCGAGGAAGATCCTGGTGGGGGAGAAGGGCATGGCGTAGAGGAACGTGGGGATGCGGCGGTTGCGCTCCCTGATCTCCGTCCCCTCGGGGAGGTGGGAGTCGCGCCAGTCCATGAAGAGCATCTTGTCGATGTCGAACGGGTGGCCGTCCACCTCGGCGAGGATGCCGTAGGCGACCTGGTACCCCGGGTTGTACGGCTTGTCGTACTGCACGAGGCAGCGCGAGAAGCCCGTGGCGTCGAGCACGACGCTGGCCGGGACGGCGACGCCGTCGTCGCAGATGAGGAGGGAGGAGGCGTCGTAGTGGACGGCCTTGGCGACCTTGGCCTGGTGGAAGACGACGCCGTTGGCGACGCAGCGGTCCATCATGGTGGACTTGAGCTTGCGGCGCGCGACGCGGGCGTAGGGGCGGTCGAGCGACTTGGCGCGGCCGTCGCCGATGAAGACGGAGGCGGAGGGCCAGACGGTGTCGAGGCAGTGGGAGAGGCCCATGGCCTCGAACTCGTCCACCCACACGCCGTAGTTGTTGGGCCACACCACCGCGGGTGACGGGTCGATGGCGCACACCGACAGGCCCGCCTCCGCCACGCGCTGCGCCACGGCGAGGCCCGCGGGCCCGCCGCCCACCACGGCGAGGTCCACGGGGCGGGCGCGCGCCGGGTCGTAGCGGGGCAGGTCGAGGGACAGCAGCTCCGGCCGCGTGGGCGGGGCCAGGGACCGCAGCGCCGCCGCCGACGCCGGCCCCGCCGTCCCCGCCGCGGCGCGGCAGAGTACGGATGCGCGCGGCACGGGCGGCGGCGGCGGCTTGCAGGGCTGGTGGTGGGTGCGGAGGAATTCGAGCGCGGTGGCGGCCATGGTGGTGGTGGTGGGAGGTGGGGGGAATTCGAGCGCGGTGGAGCCGTGCAATCCTGAGCCTGAGGCGGTGGTGATAAGCCGCAGCTACTTTCAGTGGGGGCACCACTGTCGAAGTGTCGATGTGGCATTCTTCACCCCAGCACCTCAAATGTTTTGTGAATGTTATGTTTAGCCTTAAATGTGGTACATCTTCCATATGCGTAACCTATTGTAGACGGTACCATAAATAAATGCACATATCATTTTTTTAAAAAGTCAATTTTTTTTAAGTTTAACTAGAAATATATTAAATAATATTAATGTTTGTATCTACAAATAAGTATATTATAAAAATATATTTCATGATCAAACTAATGATACATATTATATATGATAAATATCAGTATATTTTTATATATATTTGGTCAAACTTAAAAAGTTTTGACTTCTAAGAAAACGAGATGTGCATTTATTCGTGGACGGATGGAGTAATTCTACACCTCACTAAGGGTGTGTTTGGTTGTGTGGTTCTAGTTAGCCTGGCTAGAAAGATAAGCCAGGTTTAAGTTAGCCTGTCCAAGTTAAGCCACCCTAGTAGTGTTTGGTTGTCATGTGCTAGCTAAGCCTGGCTAAGTAAGTTTTTGTTTGGTTGGTTGGATTAGCTGGTACTACTACATCTTTCTCTACAATGGTGATCTTACCTCCTTTACCTTGTTCATCTCGACGGCAACGAGCGCAGCGCATCCCCACCGAGAGCGCCTCCACCCCACCAACCCCCTGCGGCCACCGCACTGCGCCGTCATCGTCCCCAGCCGGTGCGTACCGCGCCGTCATCCGCACCGCGTCGTCATCCGCAGCGCGCCGCCATCCGCACCTCCGAATCCCAGCGCCGGTGCGCGCAGGCACCGCAAGGCGCGGCGCAAACATGGGCGTGGAGTGCATCTCCCTCCGGCGAAGTCATGGGTGCGGCGCAGGCAACGCAGGACGCGGCGCAGACCACGGCCATCTCGCCTCCCGCTCCACCCCGCCCACCTCCCATCCTCGGCCGCGCGTTCCCCAAGGTGAATGTCGGGGGCGGCGGGACGGGCCCGGCGGGAACGGGAGCGGCGGGGGCATCCTCGGCCGCGCGTTCCCCAAGGTGAATGTCGGGGGCGGCGTGACGGGCCCGGTGGGAACGGGAGCGGCGGGGGCAGCGAGCGCAGCAGGAGCAGGCGGGGGGCCGCCGGCGACCAGCGTGCACGAGCGCAGCAGGAGCAGGCGGCGGCGGAAGAGGGCGAGCGCGACGATTCAGGAGGTGACGAGAACTTTGGTCGGAGCTTAGCCAAGCCTGGCCAGCAAAAAACAGACCCCCACCTCGTTTTCCTGGAGCCAGGCTAGGACCTCTAAAGTGGCTTATTTGGGCCTGGCTATGGGCTGTTTACAAGGAACCAAACAGCTAGAAGGTGGCTATCTAGAGCCTGGTTGGGAGTTAGCCACCCAACCAAACAGACCCTAAGTGTTGGAACACTCGATTCGTCTTCTTCTCAGCCTTAGAAGAAATTTTTGTGGAGGGAGGCAAGCAGACCAAGTGGTGGGGCTGGGGGAGGCATCGACGAGGTGGAGGCTGCGGTGACGTTGTGTCAGAGCGGGCGACAGAGGAGGTGGCTGGGGCAAGTTAGGGCGGACGGGGGGAGGAGGTCGTTGTGGACGTGGTAGGGTAGTGGATAGTAGGCGGCGTCGGCGGCAACGCATCAGGAGGAGGAAGAA
>Ga0182004_10005020_pt1 | contig 10739 bp, 7 predicted proteins | sample Sormic07211540_1_FD_120479 | JGI IMG/M metagenome (GOLD analysis project Ga0182004, IMG submission 120479) | Endophyte microbial communities from Sorghum bicolor roots, Mead, Nebraska, USA - 072115-40_1 MetaG | ecosystem: Host-associated > Plants > Roots > Unclassified | place: USA: Nebraska...
AAGGCAGCTCCGGCGAGCCGGCAGTGAGATGGGAGTAGCACGGGAGGACAAGAGCGCGACATAGGTGCCGCGAGGCGGCATGGGGTTAGCACACGACGAGCAAGTGCGGCGGTTACGGCGAGACGATGGAAGCAGCGCAGGAGGACAGGAGCAGCAAGGCGGCGTCTAGCCTGCGCGGCTTCTTGCGAGCCTACACGGCAAGGCAGACCGGCGAGTCGGCGTCGTGCCTACACGGGTGCGCACGAGCCCACGCCGAGGTGGACCGGTGAGGCGGTGTCGAGCTTGCGCTGCCGCGTACGAACCTGCGCGAATCGAGCCTGCGGCGAGGCGGACCGGCGAGACGAGAGCCGTGGGCGAGCCAGCGGCGAGACACGAGTAGCTTAGTTGATCGATGAGTGACGAATTGTTATGATTTCTTGCCAGAACGCATCGGTGTTGGCTTAGCCCAGTCGCCCACGGCATGAACTCGTCCACGGACACCACGACCGCACGCGCCGACCCCTTGAAGCTGAGCAGAATGCCGCAGACCGTAGATTTGCAGCGCGCGCGAAGCTTGGTGCGGCAACAGCGCACCGGATCCGAAGGAGGACGATGGAAACCGGTGGTTTCTCCCCAATGCATTTTTTATCGTTTCTTCGTGTGTTGATCTGCGTGAAGACGTCCTGGGGAGGAAACGGTTTCTTCTTTTTTTTACCATCTCTCTTCATTAATTTCTTTGCTACATCAGCAAATTGCTGAGTTGTTCTTGTAATTATGACACAAATAAATATCCTATTGGGACTGCCCCTTATCCGTCAGTGGTGTGCTGTGTGTGTTGTAATTAATAGCACTACAGCAGTGTGCTTGGGGGTACTGTTTAACCATTGCTCAAGCACTGTTGCATCTGCCGTCTGATCTACTGTTTTAGATCAGCAGCTTCTACTGTTCATGTGCGTGCCAGCACACTTTCCATGCGCACGCGGCAGAGCACATGTGCCGAGTACCGTGCTAGCAGAGGTTATCAACGAGCAACGATGACAATGCATTGGCTTGGACAGTGAGCCCAGTGCTCTTTTTGCCCAGTTGATTTTAGGATTATAAAAAATATATAAATATAGATATAGATTAAAATATTTAATTTTGATCAAGATTATATATGAAAAAATATATAAGCATCTATAACATCAAATAAGATGAAACATATTATAAAATGCGCTCGCGTGGTAACTGCAGATCCTACCAAACAAGATATAATTAGCATTTGGAGTTATCCGAAGTCAGATATTTCAAAGTTGGACCACTACCTTTTATTGTAATATATACCTCCTCTAGTTGATCAAAATTATAGAAAAACACTAATATTTATCACACCAAATTAGTATCATTATATACTAAATAAGTACATCTTAAAATAATATTTTTACAGTATACTTCTTTGATGTTATAGACGTTGTTATACTTTCTTCCTATAAAATTAGCTAAACTTAGATAATTTAAGTTTCAATTATTTATTTTAGAATGGATGAAGTATTTGTAAATGTAATAAATACATATTATCACGGATTTAATTTTCAAGGCCTATTTACGGGCCTAGGATTAATGTATTCTTGTTTGAAAAAAAAGATTAATGTCTTCAAAAACTAAGAAATATTACAAATAATTGAAATACTAATTGAATTATTATGTTTAAGATTAGTCAATGATAATTAGGGTAACACTCACCAAGTTACCAAAAAAGTGGCATAGAGAAAAACAAAATTTTATCTCAGCTTCTCTAGCCTAAGGGCATGTAAGTCATTTTGTAACGCAATTAGCCACCGTTAACGTTAAATATGGATGAAACGGCTTGTAGGGCAAAAAGGAAGGCACACACAGATTCGCTCCAACTTTTTAGTGGCACAGAGAAAGGTACCATCTTTGTTAATGGCACACAGGAAAAGAAAAAGCCTCTTCCAGGAGGAGCGTCTTGACGACCCCGCTGACGCCGTTGAGGATGCGGATCCTGGCTTGCTGCCGGTTGAGGTTGAGGCCCAGCATAGTGGAGCATACAGAGAGGTTGGAGATGACGGCGTTCCAGAGGGTGGGCAGCGGCTTCCCCTGAACCACCTGGCATTCCGCCTTGATGCAGACGTCGCGCCAGCACACCTCCACCGGCACCAGGGGCCCAATTTTTTACAATTTAGCCTTTTTTTTTGAAGAAAGTTCTCTTTTAGATATCTGGTTGACAAAAACTCAGTTTTGGACCCAGAGGGTCGACGCCATGCTTCACGGCGTCGAGGTTACACGTCTCGACGCCATGGATCACGGCGTCGAGCTCCCTGGCCGAGCCCAGCGTGGCGTCTGCGTGGCGGTTTACGTGGCAAAAAAAACTCGACGCCGTGGATGATGGCGTCGAGCTCGGCGCCACAGATCACGGCGTCGACCTATGAGCGAGCAGGCGGCGCGCTCCGCCATGTTGTGCGCGATGTTCGCGATGTCGACCTATGATGCGACGGTGATGCAGACCACGGGCGCGACGGAGATGCAGACTACGAGCGCAGGCGGCAACGGCGAGGCGAATCACCGGCGCAGCCTCCTCCGTGCGCCGCGGGCAAGGCCTCCTCCATGCCTGCTCCATGCGCGCGGGAGAGAAAGAGGAAAGCTTTTACAAGAGAAACATGGAGGCGCCTCGGACTCGCACCACATTCTAGATGGCTTCTCAACGGAAGAACAGTTCACACTGGGGAAGGAAAGACTTGCTACAGGAACAGTAAAACCAATAAATGCACATACTGTAGCAGAGCTGAGCACCTCCCAACCACTCCATGTTGCAGCTTTCTATAATAAAGCTGACATAGGTGTCACAGAGCTTATGCGGGCTAATTCAAGCACATATGAGTTAATACAAAAACGTGGCACGAATCTTGGGATACATCCAACGTTGTTGCAGAGGGAGGATACATATGCCCCGAGGCTCACAAACATTCGGCATCGACAGGATGGCCGGAGTTCGCCGAGGCCTAGGGCGGCTCGCTCATAGGTCGACGCCGTGATCTGCGGCATCGAGCTCGACGCCGTGATCTGTGGCGTCGAGCTCGACGCCATGATCCACGGCGTCGAGTATTTTTTTTTGCCACGTAAACTGCCACGCTGAGCTCGGCCAGGGAGCTCGACGCTGTGACGTGTAACCTCGACGCCGTGAAGCACGGCGTCGACCCCTGGGTCCAAAACTGAGTTTTTGTCAATTTAGGGTCCAAAGAGAATTTTCTTAAAAAAAAAGCCTAAATTGTAAAAAATTAGGGGCACCGGGTGGGTGTTGGGACCAAAACCTCCGTCCAACCAACATTTTCTGTCTTGGTGCTATGCACCTTTTCCGCCCACCGAAGCAGCACACGAGCTGAGTCGACGCTATTGGTTGTACAAGTGCATACATGCAGAGCAGAGTCCATGCCGGTGGTCGTACAAGTGCATACATGCACGTATGATATCGTTGATGTCATGGTTTTGCTCCAAACTAAAAAATCTATAGTTTATAAAATAAATATTCAATTTAAATTTTGATTGCAACATTGCATTTCTCATAATAAATGTTTTAAAATAATATTCCACATGAATATATTTAGATAAAATTTATTATTGAACATTTATCTTATCAAGATAGAATATTATTGAACAAAGACGATGTTCTTGATAATACGATAATAATAATGATGATGATGATGATGATGATGATGATGATGATGATAAAATCTAGAGCAAAGAAAGAAAAACATAATAGAGAAAAATTATAAAGAATATCACATGGATACTTTTCAAATATCCTAAAATAAATTATAGAATATCACATGTATGCTAAATGAACAACACAAATATACACCATAGAATATGACTAAATATATTAAAGAACATCACATATATATTACGTGAACACCACAAAATATGTCATAGAACATCACGTGTATATTATATGAACATAAAAAACATCATATAAGATCACATGTATATTACACGAACATCGCAAAATACATCATAGAACATTACATGCATATCGCGTGAACATATAAAAAACCACAAAACATCTCATATATAACACGTTATCACATATATAATAAGTGAACAACAATAAATATATCATAGAGGTAGAGCATCACTAAATATTTTATAGAATATCGTATATATATTGCGTGAACATCATTAAATATATCAGAAAACATCACTTGTATACTATGTGAACATAACAAAAACATCAAAGAACATCATATTTATACTACGAGAACATCAAAAGTATATTACACAAATATCGCAAAATACAATATAGAACATTATATCGATACCACATGACTATAAAAAACCGTCACAGGACATTTCTTATAGAACACATGAACATAAAAGAAATATAGAACATCTTTTATATACACATGAACATCCAAGAACAACATAAAACATCATAAAAATAATAAAAAAAAGAAATAAAAGAAAGATATGAAAATAAAAAAATAATAATAAACACATAAACACATAAAAGAATATAAAAAAAGAATGCACAACAATAAAAAGAGAAAAAACAAAAAAGGAAGATTAAAATATAAAAAAAACATGAGAAAAAAAACATAATTAGAAAAATAAAATAAAATAAATAAAAAGTAATTGAGTAAAGCACACATACTAAGCGCGAACATAGAAAATATTAAGAAAAAAATAAAAAAGAATTTTAAAAAAGTAACATAAATATAAACAATTAAAAGAATAACAAAAATCACATAAAACAAAAAATAATAGTTCATATAGTAATTGAAAAAGAAACAACAAAAAATAGAAAAGAAAAATGAAAATAAATAGAAAAAGAAAAAAAAAGAAGAAACACATGGGTAGAAAAAAGAAAAAGAAATATAAGAAAGGAAAGAGAAAAATAACACAGAAAAAACAAAAATAGAATAAAAATATTTAGAGAAAAATAGAATAAAAATATTTAGAGGAAAGAGGTTAGTTTGATAGCTTGTCTTTGATCATATTCTTCTCTTTCTTTTCTTTCTTCTTCTTCTTGTTCTTCTTGTCATGCTCATCATTGTCACTATTGTAAGGACAATCCACCACAATATGATCGGAGCTCTTGCACTTGTAGCATAGCCTCACATACTCCTTGTTCTTGAAGTGATATCTTCTCTTTCTTGTGTGATAGCCCTTCTTCTTCTTCATCTTGCCAAACTTGCGGACAAAGAGTGCGTGCTCCAATTGATCTTTTGCCTTTACCTACCACTGAAAGAACACATAGCGATGCTAGTGCACGTGCTGAATTTATTTATAAGTTGCATGAAACCACTAAAACAAATATTAAAAAGATGAATGAAAAGTATAGAATTGCTGGTAGTGAAGTTAGAAAGGAAATTAAACTTGAACCAGGTGATTTAGTTTGGTTACATTTAAGAAACGATAGGTTTCTAGAGCTGCGTAAATCCAAATTAATGCCAAGAGCTGCTGGTCCTTATAAGGATATTAAGAAAATAAATAATAATGCATATAAACTTGACTTGCCACCCGAGTTCGGGGTTAGTTCTTCTTTCAACATTTCAGATTTGAAGCCATATTTGGAAGAAGAAGATGACCTTGAGTCGAGGACGACTCCAATTCAAGAGGGAGAGGATGATGAGGATATCACTCCTTTGGATGCACAAGATGATCCTCCGCTGGACATTCAAGGTCCAATCACAAGAGCTCGCGCACGACAATTAAATTTATAGGTGAAGTCGTTCATAAGTAAGTCTTTGTATGATTTTGAAAATAAATTACTACCTAATGATTATATTGTGCTTAGAACTCATAGAGATGACCAAGAGATGCATAAGAGATGGCTTGGAGGCGTGGAGAACCAGCGAGGGCGCCCAAGTCAAGGAGGAGGCCCAAAGAGTCGACTTCGAGCCTCTTTCGGAGTCTAGGACCACCGAGGAGTAAAACGGACGCCCAGGACGCATCTGGACTCCGTTTTCGACGTTCTACCCATGGTTGGAAAGATAATTTCATAAGAAAACCAAATACGTTGGTTTGAGGTCCAAATTACTTCTGAGTCATCAGAAAAAGTCGAAACAATTCAGCATCCAAAATCTGTTTCGGAGTTGTGTCACCGTTTTTGTTCCGTTGGGCCATGTATCGTTGTTGAGCCCGTTAGGGGGGCACATCCAGGGGTGGCGACGATTATATACAGCCACCGCCACTCTCGTTAGGTTTTGGGTTTTGCTTAGATTATTCTGTCAAGAACAGTTTCGCCGTTTCATCGGTTTGTGAGACCCCAACTCGTGAGATTAATCTTTCATCTACAAATTGGTTGCATTCTTCTTTGTTCTTGCTTATGTTCTTCGATTCGCAGGCAAAGGACTTAGCCTTCTTGGCGAGGTCAACCGTGCAGCGCCGGTTGATAACCAGAGAAGACGTGGTGCTGTGATTGCGGGGTTTCGGATCGTGTTGTTCGGAAGCCGGATCGATTTATGTCACGTTTCCACCAAATCGAGAGTTACCAGAACCTTTTAGAATATCGGGCCACCATTGTCCTCATCAGCAATGGGCAAGAGACGTCTCGGGCACACCCATCTCTGCCCTGGTCACACAGTTCCTTCATATCTAGAACATGACCATTGACATCGTTCAGTAGCTGACGGCACATGATTAGATCATCTAGAAGTGGTCTCTAAATGGTGTTTACTTAAGCTCTTTGGCGTATCAGACATTCTTCAAAGGAAGGATCACAATGGACGGTGCAATGGAAGTCTGGAGGGCACCGACGCCTTCCAAGGTGAAATTCTTCTTTTGGCTCGCTGTGCATGGATGACTATGGATGGTGGAGCACAGGAAATGCCATGGGCTATAGCCCCACGATAACTATGCCCTATGCGATCAAGGTTCGAAGACAGCCAATCATCTCCTATCTTCCTGTGTCTTCTCGAGAGAGGTGTTGCATCGCCTGCTTGCTCGTGTGGGACTCGCGCAGCACTACCCAGGCGATGACTCATGGCTTGTCACTTGGTGGCTCGGATGGCTCTTGAAGCTTTTCATAGAGGATTTGATGCCCTAGTTCTTCTCATATCATGGGAGCTTTGCAAGGAGCATAACAGGAGAACCATTGACGGCATCACCAAGACGACGACCCAAGTAGTCTCCATGATCAACAATGAAGCTGAAGCCTGTTTGGCAGCTGACTACCAAGGTCTCGCACCATTGTTTGCCAAGGCTACCTAGCATAGCTTCGCTTCGCTTCGCTCCTTGTCGCACAACCAGTTACCTAGTAGTACAACACTCTAAGCACCACCATCACAGCAAGTGATCCTTGTATATGTGCATTGTCCTTCCCTTGGCACCTGGCCTCTAGGATGAACGGCTTGTAAAACTTCTAATTTCTCTTAATGAAAAACGTGCAAAGCATGGTGTCAAAAAAAGTCAAGAGTCGTCAACTCGTTGCTTCATCCTCAAATTTTTATCTTAATCTATCCCCTTCAGTTTTCTTCTCTTCCAAGTTCCAATGTAAGAATTCCAATTTCTTTGACTTTAATAGGTGATAATGACGAGTTTGACTAGACATTGCATTATTTAAAAGCCTTGTTTAGTTCCTAGGCTATAAATTTTTGGTGTTCGGTTACCAATAAAAAAATAAATTATAGATTCCATCGGTAAACTACGAGACAAATTTATTAAGCCTAATTAGCACATGTTTACTATTGCATTACATTGCCAAATCATGGACTAATTAGGCTTAAAAGTTCATCTAGCAAAATAGTTGCAATCTGTGTAATTAGTTATTTTATGTCTATATTTAATACTCCATGCATATGTCCAAATATCTGATGTGATAGGGTGTAAAGTTTCTTTTGGAGGAACTAAACAAGGTTCCTATCTCTCATTTCTTGGGCAGGGAACCATCCATTTAACCAAAAGCTGAGGTAGTTTTTTTTTAAAAAAATGTAAACAAGCAAGATCTGTCATTTACTTTTTAGGGAAGTTAGCCTAAGCCGATAAGGATAAGATTAATTATACTTTATACTAGTTATCTAGAGCTGGACAAACGCACACTCACACACCATTGTTCACCTATCATGCCTCTCCAAAGTCACATGAGAATGATAATGATATACATACTTCTTTTAGTACATACATAAATACAAAGTATAGCACAATATGAATACTAATATATACAGAGTTAACAACATGCACAATGTTTATACACAGACTAACTAAAGACAACACATTTACACATGCAGCATGGCCTACCTAGCTGCAAAGCAGAGAAAATTTCTAGAGCATGCTAGCTCAGCTAAATGTCTTCTCGCTGTTGTGGCACATGTAAAGGAAGTCGTCCATGTCCTTGTACGAGTCATAAACACTTCCACTCAGGCTAGCTATGAGAAAAAATTGCATCATCACTATCAATTTAGCTCAATCAGTTTCTACTCATGCGAAATGTCTAGTTTCGACCTTCTGCACATCTTAAAGTTCTAGCTCCTAATGCCTTTTAGGACATCGATCCTATCGAAATACAAGCCGTAACCCATGGACAAAATGTGTAAAGCTTCAGCCAGGATCAGAGAGTTATCAAAGGACATACAACATATCATATCTCACCTATTTGGGGCAAAGTGTTGTTTACAAACATAAAGAGAGTTGTTCCTGGAGATAGGTGCAGCCTGGGGTATAGTATGAAAATGAACTGCCCAACTGGCATGTCAGAGGGAACTAGGTACCTGCACCATAAATAAATTTATATTGCTACATTTCAAATTTCAAAAGTGGATGGTCAATGAAGTTACTGCGAGACATACGTAAGTGACAAGCAGTATGGAAACAATAATCACAATGAAACCCCCAGTCCATCTCTAGTAATGTATAATAATGGGCACAAGAGAAGAGAGTAAAAACTTACTTCTTCTGCATTTGTGATAAATTACTCCTAGAAAACCTTCTAATAATAACCTGCAAATAGAAGCTAATAATTTAGGAGTGCCATGTTCATCTAGCAAGATATGCCAAACATATGTATTGACAACAAGAGGGAAATGCAGAGTAAAACATAGGTGATAATTTAGGTGGATATATATATGATCAGTTCCAGTTCGGTTGTTCGGGGTGCCAAAAAAACTTATTAATAATTTGGATTAGAATTTGCAACGTAGACTCTCATGAATAAACATAAGAACCATTGAGCATCAAAAAATTGATTGGCAGGAGCATGGTGGGCATAACTGAAAGGAGAGGAATTGATGTAATCTGCACAGGTCAATCAATACCCTAGGTGTAGAATACTATTCTACACTGAACTATAATACTGAACAAAATTCAATATCATTTACATTTTAGTATTGTTCAGTAGACACACACACACACACACAATGATGAAACCCTAATGAACCACCAGGCCCCAGCATGAGAAAGACTAGGATATCATTTTTGAGTTCCAAACTCCAAAAGGCTAGAATTATGTGAGCAAGGAATTCTCTGAATCCTAAAATTTGGTGTGCTGTTTAGTTCTATCAATATCCACATATACATGATGGTGATTGATATCATGTGAAGGAGGATGAATGATAGTGGAAAAGGAGAGAAATATCAACTACAATAATTATTAAGAATATGAGTACTACAATATATGTAATAATCCATTGCTGACGCCAAACACATAGAAGAAAGGAAGAGTCAGGCTCAGGCACTGCCCACCTAGGGTTTGGAAGGCAGAGGCAAGCAAGCTAGTAGAGGAGAAAGCAAAGGGAAAATTAGAGACTTGACATACAAAGATCTTAGCGGGGTAGTTGGTGATCATGGCGGTGGATTCCTGGAGCCTCTCATCAGCACCCTGAGTCCTCGACCCCCTCGACCCCAAGCATGCATCAGGAAATACTCAATTAAATGCACTGTAGAGTAAGATGTGGACTTAGAGCTACTGACCCAAGGTGAATTCTTGCGTGAGGGGCTTCATGGCGGATCAGATCGAATCGAATCGTCAATTGCTTTTGCTTCTGTTTATCTGTCCGTCAATGGAACTCCTCTCCAATCGGCTACCGCTGTAGGAGCAAGAAGATGGCTGAGTGTTGACGGTCCTTAATGCTCACATTTAACCGTCAACTAATCATGAAAAAGGATCAAAATGCAACCGACACCTAGACTTAGGATTTCATCTGACAAATTTTCACGAGTTTTGGTATTTGTCTATTTCTGCAGGGGTTATCAGGAAATACGAAGGAAGGCCCCACACGTCGGGTTTACATAGAGAATTAATGTGTGCGGTAATTTTCCATAATCAGGAAGACTCTAGAAGCAACTCGACCGAAGCAGAGCCGAGACGGGCCTAGGGCCAGGGCGCCTGCCCTGGTACAAGCACCAATCACAGAATAGAGTACACCATTACAAATATCTCGTCGAGCTGATCGAAATGCATATATTATTTGCTATATTTGGAGTTCGGAATCAAGAGATATTAATAAAAGAAGGACTTCACATAAAAGAGCTGCGGGATTAATTAGGCCCAAATCAGATTTTGGTCCATTAAGGCCTATGTGCATTTTAATGAGATATGGTGGAAAGTTTAGTACCACATCGTCTGCTGAACCAAAAAAGCACAAAGGAGGAGGCTATATAAGCAAGGCCCCTGGCCCCTGGAGAAGAATACATCATTATAGAGTTGTGAGGTGCCCTCGAAGGATAACCTTTCCTCTATAGAGAATTAGGGCTAGACATTCCAATGTAGTAGATTAGTTCTAGTCGGGAGTTAGGGAGAGCGGAGCTGTGCTTCGGTTCTGGAGAAGTCT
>Ga0182004_10005021_pt1 | contig 10738 bp, 10 predicted proteins | sample Sormic07211540_1_FD_120479 | JGI IMG/M metagenome (GOLD analysis project Ga0182004, IMG submission 120479) | Endophyte microbial communities from Sorghum bicolor roots, Mead, Nebraska, USA - 072115-40_1 MetaG | ecosystem: Host-associated > Plants > Roots > Unclassified | place: USA: Nebraska...
AAAAATGCAGAAATAAAAATGATAGCCAATTATTGAAAAAAAATGTAAAAGGACACCTCAATTCCGTAATACTAAAACACTGAAGCGTCATTGAAGGGACTCCAATGGGAGGGAGAATTTCTATGCAAACTTAAAACAGCATTTGAACTGCTAGACATGATCCACACAATGACATAAATCGGTGTGGATAAAATCCTGCGAGTAGAAAAAAGAAGACAAAACATGTCTTATGCTGAATATTCATAAACAAGCAGTTGGGAGCATCACCAGTTTGCACTCTGCAGTGTCAATCCAGAGATCCTATCTTCAGGTAGTGATGCTCGATACTGTGGATGGAATAACAAACTTCTTCACACTTAAACCAGTTAATTGCTAGAAAATCTGGATTAGCCAACGAATGAACTGCCAACTCAAATGGCCACTAGAATACATGCAAAAGTTCAGATTCACAGGTGCAATAACAGTGGAAAGGTCATTCCTCATATCAGTTCTAATTTAACATTGGCTTTCATATGACCAGTACAGATTCACAATAGCGCACACTAATTTGAATGCTACGACACAGCACAACCAACACTATACCAAAGCCCAAACAACTTCAGGCCTGTACACCAGCTTTGGAAAGTGGGTTCGAACAACTGGTTCAGTAATTTTGCCCGCACAATCTAACAACATTAAGCAACTGTAAATACGATTTGAAGCGATAACCCTTTACCGTCGAGCAGCGGTAGAGATTCGAGACTAGGGCAGATTAGGTGCGGCAAATACCGGAAGGCTCAGCCGGTCGGCGGATTCCGGCCGACACGGAGAGAAGTAGACCGCCGCGGCAGACAGATTCCGTCGCTTCCACCGGGAATTAGATCGGAGAACTCCAGGCGTTTCCTCCGCTTCAATCCCAGCGCTCGAGCTGATGGTGGGGATTTGAGAGAGAGCCAGCGTGGCCGTGGTGGCGTGGTACTGTCTCTCTCCGGTACTGGGTTGCTTCGCGAAAATCTCCCCAAAACCGCGCTTGGTTTTGCCGGTTTTAACTGGTGGGCCGGTGGGAAACTCTCTAATGGGCCTGTGTGCCATGCCGCGGCCTAGCGGGTGACGCTGTGGCCTGAGTTCGACAGCAGCCGAGCGTCCATGAGCAGGGCGCGGGCAAAAGAGGGCGTCACTCGTAGACAGTACACTTCACCATATATATTTATTACAATGTTAATTAGTTGAATGTCGAATGTGGTAGTTGTAATTCTATTATTGATTAAATAGTAAATATAGTGAATTAAATGACCATTTAGACCACTTAGACGGCTCTTAACAGTTTAAGCGGTCCAATGTTTAATTCACTGTTTAGGGCCTGAACGACATGAGTGGCCTTCTTTACTATTTAAAGTTGTTTAATGGACTAAACGACCATTTAGACGAACTGGTTAATAAGGGATTATAAGTGGGTTTAATGCTAAGGTTAGGTGAGAGAAGAATATTGTAGTGGAGAAGAGAGAAAACAAGTGGAATGAAAGTTTACAACTTATATTGATGCAGAAGCTACAACCAGCAGCGAAGCGTATTTTTAGTCATGCTCTCGTAAGGTTGAAAGGTTGTTTCTTTAGTACTAGTAGTGGCTTACGCATCTGTTGTTTTCTGTTAGCTGTTGCCTTTATTTGAAATACATGTTAGCAAAGGTGGCTTAGGCACTGTTGGCAACAAAAGACGGCGACAGTGCGACACGTGCTCGCCCACTACGAAATTGTACATGTTGATTTTGGTTCTTTGATAAATCATTCCCGCTGACCTGATCGATCCAACGACCATACACCTGATTTAGTTCGGCTGCACGGCAAAGGGGAAAAGGGAACAAGTGACAGTAGGCGAGCGAATGCATCGGACTTTCGGTGGAAGATCAGTCATAGTATTTGCATAGCTGTGACGCTGAATCCGGCAATTTTTGTTCAGTCATAGAATCACGGCTGGTTCTAGGCCTTGTTTAGTTCCAAAAAATTTTACAAAATTTTTCAGATTCCCTGTCAAATCGAATCTTTAGATACATGTATGAAGTATTAAATATAGACAAAAATAAAAACTAATTGCACAGTTTGGTCGAAATTGACGAGACGAATCTTTTGAGCCTAGTTAGTCTATGATTGGATAATATTTGTTAAATACAAACGAAAAAGCTACAGTGTCGATTTTGCAAAATATTTTAGAACTAAACAAGGCCCTAGCCATTCACATCCCGATACAAAACAAACCAGTCAAAAAGAGCAGACATCACCAACCGGCAGACAGAGGGTGAGTTGGTGAAGAACAGGAGATTTCTATCCTCCTGCCACTGCCTGCCTACAGGTCAAAAGAGCATATATAGAGCATTACCAAGCAAAATCTGCAGATGGACTAATCTTTCCCAACGTTCAAACCATTTAACAGAAATTATAGAACCATAGTCCAAAATAGGACCATAAACAATCAGTAGGACTATTAACGATACAACAAATCGCACTACCCACCGTTACGTTACAACATCGTAAAGTACACACCATGAAACCAACAAAATACTAACACGTGCCGGGAAGAAAAATCAACAATGCAGCAGAAAAGGACGCTCACCAAAAGCATGACGACTAGCAATTGAGGAGCTACAGGCAGAGAAGCAATCAGGCTGGGGTCAGAGTCAACAATTGCAACGAGAGGTTAAACAAACTTTCCACGGACAGGAATTCAACATCTCTAACTAATGCAACAGATATCATCAACAGTTTCCTTGTACCGGCTGCAACATGCCACATGAGATTATCATGTGGATAGAGACATTCGATAACACAAAAGCTTGCCGACAAGCAACAACACTAGGCACCCAACACATGGCACCGAAGGAAACAGCAGAGACATTTGACGTACGGGAAGGGTGAACAGAAACTGGGAAACGAGTTTATTTATGAGGTTACAAGGCCTACTCAGACTCAGCACGCTGCTTCCACCCAATTAGAGCACAAAAAGGTATCTACAACCTGATACTATTTACAATTCATCCTGCTCTGCTTAGTTATTACTCGAGACTCAAGGGCACTACATAAGGCCACTTGTCTTACAATACAGAACACAGCTAAAATCACTAGGCTAACAAAGAAACAAATAAATCCGAGAAAAAGAAATAAAAGAACAATATGGACAATCAAAAGCCTTCAACGCTAGACCTACGCATAATAGGAGGTGTTTTCTTTATAGAGCTTACACCGGGATCATCCAGAGTAGAAGAGCATGTCCTTGGATGAAACAAGGCAGATGTTGATGACCTTGGTGAAATCAAGTGCTGGTTATGCGAAGGCGGCGATGGAGAGAAGGTTATGACAGGATGATGAGGCACAATTCCATTGAGGGATGTAGATTTTAGCATTACTTTTCTTGGTGCAGCAGAAGGTTCTTGCAAAGGATATCTGCACGGAACCTTTATCTCCTGGACTCTTGCTAGAGCCTCCACAACATCCCTCATGGTCGGCCTCTCGGATGGATCATTATGCAAGCATTTCAGAATGATGTCTGCTACTATCCGAGCAGCCTTAGTAGGAAAGCGCCCTTTTATACGGGAGTCCATGATCAGAGATAGGCGACTATCATCAGTAAGGAAAGGCCTACTCCACCTGACAATATTGCGTTCTTCTTTAGAAGAATTGGCATCAAGGTTCTTCCTTCCAGTTATTAGCTCCAGTAACACAACTCCAAAGCTCCAGACATTGCTCTTGGGAGTGAGTAAACCCTTCTCCAAGGTCTCCACCGAAAGGTTTGCTGCAGACTGAAGAAAACAGATCTCTAGTGAACAATATGATATCGGTCAATTAACAAGTATGATGCAAGTTTATATCACAATATTATACATATATTCTTGTTAACTGAACCCAATGTTACTTATAACAAAATAAAATATGTACCCATGCAAACTTATAGTGTTGAGGATACTATTGGAAGTTTGGAACCAACAGAAGGGAATGAGGCATAAGTTGTGTTGCCACTCAAAGGACAACATAAAATTCTAAATTATAATCATAGTCATACAAGAACATACCGCAGGTGCATTAGATATCTCCTCAGTATTGAAGCCAACACAACCATATCCTGAAAGCTTAGCAGTGAAATCTTTATCTATTTGGATGTTCAAAGTTGAGAACTCGCTGTACATGGCCTGAAAGCAAATGGAAATACAAGTTAAAGTCAGCGGCTCAGTGCTGTAAGATAATGTGGTTGAAAGCCAGGTAAAAAACTAAAAGCAAACTTTTGCATAATGTCATAAGACGACAAATCAAGTAGCAATGTAGCATGCTCGCCTGAAAGGGTCCTTCATCATGCAAGAAAGCAAGACCTCTGGCCGCACCAAGGGCAACCTTCAAACGTTTAGACCAGTCCATGAAACGACCATCTGGTCTTCCAAAGAGTAGCTTATCTAAGCTCCCATGATGAAGCCGTTCATAGACCAACATCCTTTCATTAGAATCTTCTTTTGCATAATAGCCAATCAGTTTACATAAATTGGGATGCTGAAGCAATGCCAATGTAGTTGCTTGTGTTTTAAACTCCTTCAAACTCTGCAGGTCATTAGCAATATATCAATATCAATATGTTACATCATCAGCAGAATAATGAGCTAGATAGTAAATATACAACTTAATAAACTCGATTGATACATCAGTGGATCAGACTATAGTAACACAAATAATGTGCAATTGATCACTTAAAAATTTTAAGCTACAATAACCATTCCAAGCTAGCAGCTGCATTTACTCCAAAATACTTCCGGAGTGGGTATTCGACCAAACACCAATGTTCTCTACATCAAGGCCAGACATTAAAAACTATATGCAATATAAGGCATGAAATCTCAAAAACCAAAATAAACATTGCCAGGGCTTGGCCCAACATATTAACTGTCTGGAGACAAAACAAAGGACAAATGAGAAAGAGTACAGAAAGCATCTTTCAGTAAATAGTAAAGGCAAGATCAACTACAAGGTTGCTTCAGAAACATGTTACCTAACACCACACCTGTTGTGGTCCTAATTAGCATTCAAAAAAATGGAATGGCATATTAATTATAGGGCCAGCCTAGCATATGTCAGTAGAGTAGGCATTTGAGCACATGCCCACAAAATGAGTCTGATCCTCTAGCCTGAACTCGGATCCTTAACAGAATAATAAATGATGCAAATTACTGAATGGTATGTCCTTGAAGTATCAAACTATGTCATAAAAACACCAGACACCTCTATCGGCAAGCTGAGTAACCTAAAGTTGGGGATGCAAGATCATGGCTTAAATTGGCATTAAAAGCAATTTGCAGATCAATGGCTAAGAAAGGTACCTGAGTGGAGGGGAGTAATCGAGCTACCGTTGCTTCAGTGGTCTTTGTATCAATAAATTCATCCCTAAATGTTGCCTTGTATGATGTTGAACCAAGTGCTTCTGAAACACACTGATCACTTGAAAACCATTGGCAAGCAGACAAAACCTCCTCGTAAGAAAAGATTCTAAGTCCATCACATTTCTTTGGAGGCAATGGGAGAGGGCCGGACATCTCCAATGGCCCACTTACGTTGCTAGCTTTGAAGCTACCAGAGTTCCTAAAAGAATGTCCTTCCGGTGAAGGAAGAGGAAGGGGCAAAGGATTTGAAAAGCGATGCCCCTTTGTTGAACCTTCCTTATCTCTGGAGTCGTCTTGATCTCGGTATTCAGCATATGGAAAGCCAAACTGATCAACCACAATAAGGGTTGACGGAGCAGACAACACGCGAGCTCTGCTGTTTGAAACTTTATTTGACGACTGGGATATCTTAGTCCTGTTCCTAAAACTAGGAGGAGCTGATTGCAAAGATGGCACATGAACTTCTGGTTCCGGAAGTCTAGACGACGTACTTTCCCTTGCATCAACCGATTTCTTGCTTGGAAGAAGAGGATTATCAAAAGGGATTTTCTTCTTCTTGGATCTGAGAACAGTGAAGCAACCCATCATTGCTACAGCTGGGAAAATTCCTGCATAATTCAAAAAAAAAATCGAAAAGCTATCACATACTGCAAAAGTTAGACAGATCCATGTTACGCTAAGATACTTAGTCAATATTACACAAAACTTATGCGACATATCAGGTATGGCATATTGGCATCTGCTGAAGCTAAATCCTGAACAGCAGACAATGCAAAATGCATATTGCAGGTGAAAATTCCTAGCTGAATAATCACACTTCGAAATTGAAACCATCACCAGAGTAGAGAGAGGGGCGGACCCAGTAAAGGACACGGGTGTACACATGTACAACCGATTATTTTGCCAAAACAAACGAAGTTAGTAGGCAAAATACACGCATATACACTTGTAACTAGATCAGATCCGAATACAAATAGTGGGTTAGGGTTAAGGTGCTCGGTTTCGCAGAGCAGGAAGGAAAGACAAGGGGTGGGCGTACCTGGTGGTGCTCGTCGCCGGCGAAGGGCCCGAAGATGGCCTGGGTACCTGGCTTAGGGCGGCTGCGACGGTCGCCCAGTCGACGCCAAGAGAGAGACAGACTGACAGAGGGAGGGAACGCACGCGGGGGGTTAATGGAAGAAGAACGGGCAGGAATGGGTTGCCGCATATATAGGCAGACCGGGGTCCGTTGAGAGCGCCTGCAGGCTTGTGTGAAGTGTGATCCAACAGCATTTTAGGCACCGGTTCTAATATTTCTCTCTATATATAAAATAATAATAATAATAATATAATAATAATAATAATAATAATAATAATAATAATAATAATAATAATAATAATAATAATAATAATAATAATAATAATTACAATAATAATATAGTATAACAATATAATAGTAGTAGTAGTAATACTACTAATAATAATAATAATAATAATAATAATAATAATAATAATAATAATAATAATAATAATAATAATAATTGATCAGGTAACAAGATAGTAGAGGTAATGAGGGTGAGAAAAGTAAATGGGGTTAGAGAGGGCAAGTATAAGAAAAAACGGCATGGTCAAAAGTAGAATGATAGAACTGTTTTATATATCACTCTATTGATATCGTTTTTCAAGTTCCTCTTCTAACCTAATCTTACAACTAAAACACCATAAGAGTTTGTGTCGGATGAGTAGGAATATAATTTGTGTTCTCTCTCTTTAATAACTATTTTGCCACATCAATAAAATGTTTAGATGATACTCCCTCCGTTCCAAATTATAAGTTATTTCAAGAATCTTGAAGAGTCAAAGATTTTTCAAGTTTGACCAAAAGTATAGAAAGAAATATAAAAATTTATGTCAGAAAATAGGTACACTATGAAAATATAACTAACAATGAATCTAATGATATTTGGTTGGTACCAAAAAAATTATTATTTTGCTATATAAATTTGGTCAAACTTGAAAAACTTTGACTCTCTAATATTCTTGGAATGACTTATAATTTAGGACGGAGGGAGTAGTATAATTTATTTTCATAGAAATTATAAATGTCATCTTGGGACGAAAGTGTACAGCAGAACGGCTTCGAAGGTGTTGACGAGTCAGATCTGCCTTCTCGATCAATCACCTGTTTACCGTTGCATATGGATAAAAAAAAACTTCCTCGTTCAAATAAGAATATTGATTGTTCATGTCGCTTTATAATCTTACAACACCTTGTTATTCTTCTTTACGTGAAAAGTAATAAACAAAAATGTAGTATATATTGACGTGGAAGCACAGGAGATTATATTACTTGGCGGTCTATGAAAAGGATCGCGTGCAGGCATCTCTTGTTGAAGTCATATTGCTGCGCCGATATTCCTCTCTTATTGAATTGAACGGATGGATCCAAACCTTGGAGCACACAACTATCTTTTCTACTAGAAACTATGCATGGTGACCTCGGCCTTCGCGGGCATAAAATTTGCTCTCAAAACGCTAGAACAACATGAGACGTTGATCTTATCGATCTGTACTGTCAGACATTGACGTGAACTGATTAAGAATGAGCTTATTAGCATCAGTTAATATGTTTGACCAGCTGCCTTGAGGTTAGCTAAGGAAGGGTGTCGTTTATTTGCAGTACTGGCAGTCTGCAGTGCAGCTAATTAAACAAGATGCCACCTAGCGATCTAACTGTACGATTTAAGCTAAACTAAACAAAATGGATCAGTACCAAATATTTTGACAAAACCTAAATGGAAATCGTAGGTCAGAGTGACTCAGCCGCCAAATCTAGTGCAAATTTGAATTTCGCCTTTGACAGAGCTACGGAGTACAGAATAGTTTCAGCAGAAATTTCTGCAAGGAAAACGTATTCAGAGTAGAATTTTCCACAAAGCGGTTCTGAGAACAAAAGTCCAAGTGAAGTTGCGTGGGCATGAACGGCGAAACGAAGGAAAAGTATTATCCGAGGACCGGGATGCAAATGCGCAATGCATGCGGAAAGCCCCCCTCCTCTTTAATAAATCAGTCAAAGCGAGATGGCATGCATTGAAGGGAATATCCTATTCGAAGGGCCGTATACTACAGCTCTACTGCCAAGCTACTACTCCTACTCCATGGTCGGGTCATTGAGGCCTTGTTATTCCCTCAAAAATCCAAAAACTTTTAAAAAATTTTCATCACATTAAATCTTGATTCAAAACATTAAGTATAAATTAAAAAATAATTAATTATGTAATTTGTTTGTAATTTATAAAATAAATCTTTTAAATTTATTTATCAAAGTTAGACAATACTAATTGCTAAATATAAATATAAATACTACAATATCAAATTTTAAAAAATTATCTAAATATAATACAGCGAGGTGGCAGCGGGGCCCACGCGGATGTTGACAGGCCAGTCAAAGACGAGAAAAAAAAAATCAGACGAGGAGTTTCTAGTGTTCCAAGGTCGTACGGTAGTTGGAGTCAAAGAAAGGGAAGGGGGCGATCGGGACGAGGCGTTTGACCGCATCACGCCCGTCCGGACCGAGACCGATGGTCGTGATCGGCCTAGCGCCGCGGCCCCACCGGTCGGTCGGGAGTAAAAGCTCGAGGAGGACCACGCGCGCGAGCATTGATGGAGCTGCCTGGCGCTGGCGGCCGGCGGCATGATTGGGCAATCATCCGTGATTTCCAGGCCTCGCACGGATCTCGAGGTGTGGCGTGGCGAGCAAGGAGCGCACGCACCGAGCACCGTGACGCGTCCGGGCGCGTCCAATGGGCAATGAGGCTAGTAGTACGCTGGAGAAGCATGCATCCGTGGAGGCCGTGCGATCGGCAACCTATACCTCCTCTTTACTTGCACATAAATAAAGATTCCCAAAAAAATAGAAACATACTGCCATGCCCTCCGTTTAAAGTACACGTCTGTCCAAAAGGATACAATTCTAAGCTGAACCAATTAAAAAAATTCAGCTGAATTTGTAGAAAAATAGAATAAAAAATTAACTACTACTGCTATAAATATTTTCTACTATAATCAATCTAGTAATATTTATTAGGTGTGGTTTTATCACGACCATTTGTTTTATCCGCCGTTCCACCTGGCACCGCCGGACCGTTGTGGTTTTATCACAAGTCACGAGCGTCGCCGCCGTCGCACCGTTGCCCGTGGGGCCGTGGCGTCGTCGCACCGTCGCCCATGCTTGGGTTTCACACCCCTGTGCTGTGCGTGCGTGGTTCCTCTCCCTCCGGTCTCCACGGCTCGGGAAACCGATCTTTCTCACATGGCTCTTCTTCGCGCTCCTGGTCCTGGAGGCGCGCGGCCGCCGGGCGCTGCCAAAATCGGCTGGGGTGTGTGTGCGCGGCGGGCCCTTTTTCAGAGGCTCAGTCAAGTCATGGGCCCTGCGCGGGACCGGAACGGAAACGGACGGCAAAAGATTCCCAAAAACTTCCGTAACGCAACAAAAGCAAGTGTTACTACTGTGTTAGCGCCGGGACGGGCACGGGGCGCGGGCGTCCGGTCGTCGCACGCACGCGGTAGCGGAGCAACGGGATGGCTCGCCTTCTTCGCCTGGTGGTGGGCAGCGGTTTCCGGGTCCTTTTTTCTGATCGCCGCCGGGCGCGCGTCTCGTTGGATTCGTCGCCGGTGGCAGGCGATTGGAACAAAGGCCGGAGCGCCGTTTGATTTCCGAGAGTGTGACCATCAAGTTTCCCGCTGCGTTCCACGGGTCGCGCTCTGCTCACGTCCGTGGTGGTGCTGGCACCTGGCATCGATCGGCAGCCGGACCCGGACTGGAGGTTCTAGCAGCGGCGGCGGCGGCGCCAGCCACTGCCCACTGGTGCCTCACAGTAATGCAGACGCTACTAGTCCGTTGAACCGTTCCTGTGGCAGCAGGGCTTTCGATTGGAGGAAGGCTCGCGAAGAGAACGATGCCTCGATGCATGACAGCGTATTCTTCTCCCGGTAGTCCAGCAGTATTCCTAGAGGGTCGCTGTCCGTGGCTGCTTCGGCCTCGTTTAGATGCGAAAAAAAAATTGTAGCATTTTCGTTTTTATTTAACAAACATTATCTAATTATAAAGTAACTAGATTTAAAAGATTCATCTCGTGATTTACAAGTAAACTGTGTAATTAGTTATTCTTTTTATCTATATTTAATATTTCATGCATATGTCGTACTCCCTCCGTCCCCGAAAGCTTCAACTCTTAGAATCCGTGTCAGTCAAACTTTTCTAACTTTGACCAACTTTATAGAAAATAGTATCAATATCTATGACATAAAATAAGTATCTTACGAAAATATATTCTATAATAAATTTAATGGTATTAATTTGGTACTATA
>Ga0182004_10005022_pt1 | contig 10737 bp, 10 predicted proteins | sample Sormic07211540_1_FD_120479 | JGI IMG/M metagenome (GOLD analysis project Ga0182004, IMG submission 120479) | Endophyte microbial communities from Sorghum bicolor roots, Mead, Nebraska, USA - 072115-40_1 MetaG | ecosystem: Host-associated > Plants > Roots > Unclassified | place: USA: Nebraska...
TAAAAAATTGCTAGATGAATTACCTAACTAAATTATAACACTAATAAAACTAATAACTAACTAAATTATTATTTACTAATAACTAACTAAAAATAAATTCAAAAACAACCTAAATTATAAAAAGAATGCCAACTACAAATTGAATATTAAAAAAATACCTCTAATCTACTGTAGGAAACGGTTGCGCCTCGGGTCCTGCCCGTCGGAGGGAGGCAGGTGTGGGCCGGCTGCCGGCCAACCGACCGCGGCAGGCGCCGCCCTCGGCCCCGACCCAGCACCCAAGCCGACCAGCACACCGGGTCGGCTGCCCGCCCACCGACTGCGGCGAGGAGAAGGCGCGGACCCGAGGGTGCGCTGCGCGGCGCGCCCCGAGGGAGCAGCGCGTGGGGCCGGGGCACGCGCGGCGCGAGCGGCACCGGGTCGCGTGGCGAGCAGGCGGAAGGAAGGGGAGCGCGGCGAGCGGAGGAGGCGGCGTCGGCGAGCAGAGGGAGGCGGCGTCGGCGAGCATGAACCGGGACAGGAAGCAGCGAACAGAGAGAGGAAAGGGCGAGCCGCGGACTGTTTTGGATTAAAGAGGTCGACGCCGTGATCTGTGGCGCCGAGCATTTTTTTTTTGCCACGCAAGCCGCCACGCAGACACCGCGCTGGGCTCGGCCAGGAAGCGTCGAGCCGTGAAACCTCGACGCCATGAAGCCTGGCGTCGACCCCCTTGGGTCCAAAACTGAGATTAAGTTTTCCAGAGGTCCAAAAGAGAATTTTTTTCAAAAAAAAAGACCAAATTGTAAAAAATTAGGACGATTTGGTGATCACCTCCAACGCACACCGTTCTATTGTTGTAATGGCATACTCCCTCCGCGTATGATTTAGAAATCATTTTTAACAAGATTTAGATTAAACATTGGGAATATAAATTATTAATAATTTTTAAATTGTTGATTTTGTAAATGTGAAAATTATATGAATAAATTTGTATTAGAAAATATTTTTATAAAAGTATTACATATATCATTTTTCTTAAATGTTTTATAAAAATAAGAGATTAAAGTTGTGTTTTGAAGACCTTATCGCTGTCCTAGACAACTTTTAAATCATATACGAAGGGAGTATGTAGATTGCAAATGTGATGCGATTGGAGGCCAATATCTCGTATGTCGTTTTGAGTTTTTTCTCCTCTAAATATGTCCTTTTTTAAGCAAAACATCAGTTCTATATGCGAGAATTTATCAGCATATTTTATTGTGAGTTTACATCATGCATAAGGACCAGGCTTTAGCATGGTGCGTGACTACCAGTTAAGCAAACATGTAGGATGCAAAGCCTGGGCATAGTAATTATTTGGATGCATTTTTAGATTGGACACTCTAGACGTACAATTAGATTTGGATTATGCGTCTTATCATGAGTTGTTGTGGTCTCTTTTTTAATGGGTCTAAGCGGCCTTAATTAATCTATTATATGTTTGGACGTTGTAATGAGACATACAGCTTGTTAGCATCTCCAACGGTTTTGCAATTGAGGTTTGCATTTGACTAATTTGCCAAAAAGCTCAAATTGAGGTATCCAATGGTTTTGCATTTGAGTTTTGCATTTTGGCAAATGAGGAAACTTGGCATTTTTGCCAAACTCCGAACGACTTGGCAAAGGCCGATTGGTCTCTCCTCCCGCGCGGTTTCTGGTCTCCCGCGCCTCCGACTCCTCTTCGCGCCATATAGGAGAAACTTCCATCGCGACATATCGCGACACACAGTGGCGGAGCTCGCCAAAAAATTTAGGTGAGGCAGATCATACTCATAGCTCCGAAAATATTTGGTTCTTCACAGGGCGGTTGATGATTCTAGGACTCATGTGGTCTAGCACAAGCTCCAGCAGGTAAAATAGGCATAGGGCACCGGCGAGGAGCAGCTTGCCCTGCACGCTGGCGCGGCACAGCCGACAACAAGCCAGCAAGGGGCACCGACAGGCAGCGACACTGTGCAGTTGGCACCAAGATGCGTCGGTGGCCAGCAGGTAGCGGCATGGTTCACCAGTGGGCGACAATAAGGAGCTTTGACGTACTGCAGCAAGGTCGGTGACGATGATGACACACTAGGGGCGGTGATGGCCTGAGTTCCTGATGGGAACATCGTCACCAATCTGTCATTGGAGCTCGGGAAGTCAGGAGATTAGGGATTAAGTCAGTGATTTCTTGATGTGCTAGGCAATTATTGGGCTGATGGGCTCTATACTATTGGGCCTTTGGCATTCGCTTGCACAACCCTCTCCCTAAATGAGTTTCAGTCGCGCCGCCGGAGGCCGGACGCCGCCCCTACGCAGCTCTACGCAGCTCTGTTTATGATGACCACGTCGTGCCTGAGGAAGAAGAGAGGGTAGGGGCTTCCCACCGTCACTAGCTGGGGCAGCTGCCCCACCTTGCCGTATGGGGAGCTCCGCCTCTGGCGACACAAAGTCCCGATCACCTCTTCGCGACACAAAGTCTCACCACGCGCTGCCGTTCGCCTCGCGAAGAAACCCCTCGACACGCGCCGCCGTCCCGATTGTGACACAAAGTCAGCACGTGCCGCCGTCCGCCTCGCGACAGAAACATCTCCACACACGCCGCCGATGGAGTGGACGGCGCGAAGAGAAAAAGCGCATGAAAAAATAACGACCAGGTCCACCATTTGATTTTGCTAACTCAATTTTGCCAAAACCATTGGAAACACTCAATTTTGTGACTTGGCATATTGATTTAAGACTTGGCAAACTCCTTGTTTTGCAAAACGAAAATTGCAAAACCGTTGGAGATGCTCTTAAGTAAACCACGTATTAGATGACTTGGGACTCAAATATTTATTCACCAATTGTGTTATCCATTTCAATTCATCTCGGGATTGGGTTATGCATCGTGATTGCGTTTTTAATTTGGAATCAGACTATATAACGTGCTTGGATATTTGTTACTCTACTCGTATAGACACATGCCATCTTTGGACTAGACTTGTATTGTCTCTAATCAATCTTGAACTAGCAAGAGAGAGAGTGTGAAGTACTAACAAGACATCCCTTAAAATATTAATAAAGTATACATAGATATAAATTTATTTATATTTATAATTTGGTTATATGTGCATACACTAGTACGGAGTACAAAAGTCATTCCATTTAAATCAGCAATGGTATGAATCATCAGTGAAAAATAGTTAGTACTTACCGTCGGTTGAAGGTATAAACGACAGCCAAAACTGACCTCAAATATATAACTCCTAAATCATCTTCACCCACCCACACCTCTCTCTCTCTCTCTCTCTCTCTCTCTCTCTCTCTCTCTCTCTCCTCAATGGCAGCAAGGTTGCCCTCACTCGCGCGACAGCCTCTCTCTCGCTTCCTTGACTAGTGATAGCGTGAGGGTTAAGGTTTTAAACCACAAAAATATCTTCAAACCTCTAAAAAATCTAAGAAATTCATAGAGACATATAACGACAATACACACAAATATAATATTTAGAGCTCGTGAAATTATCTCGGAGAGCTCTAAAAAATTAGGAAAATATCCATAAAAATCTAGAAAATTAAAAAAACATTCTAATCAATGTCCATAGAAAATTTGAAAACTCTTCGCTATAAAAATATGAGATGCAACCAACATGAATGCAACTAGTATTATTACATCTCATGTTTTGTTGTGATTTTTTTAAAGTGTGTTTAGATATTGATAAGAATGGTTTGGGGATTTTGTAGATATTTTTATCATATTCCTGAGCTCAATCCAATTTTTAAAACCTTTCAAAGATAATTTCAAGAGCTCCAAGTTTTTTTTTTGTGTATCTTATCCTTGCTATCCTTTTATATCTCTAAGGTTTTTTTTTTCTTTGTAGGTTTGAAGATGTTTTGCGTGGTTAAAAACCTTATCTTGTGGTACCAATTTTGTTTTTGAACTAGAAACGGATGGCAAATGACCCTCAAAACCTTATCTTGCGTTACCAAATTTGTCCAGTTTTGAATGTTAGAGGATGTAAGATTTCTCGTTTTTGAGTTAAAGGAGGTTTAACAAATTTAACCACAACTAGCGAAACAAAATGAAGCGTTGAGATCTTGAGATGGAGTCAAGAGTTCGAAACTTAAGATACCACACTTTCATGCATCTGTTTCACTAAAGTGAAAAAAAAAACAAAATGACACATTATTTCTAAGAGTGCAGCTCAATGCAATTTCCTAATGATGCACCAACTGCAATTTATCGCATGCTCTAACAGTTTGATGTAATAAAAAACTACATAAAACTCTACATCTTTTAAGAGAAGTATTAAGCATATTAAACTTCCAGACATAAATGCAGAATTAGCACACAAGATTGTATAAATTTTGGTGTACCAACTGAGAGGAGAGAAGCATATCTGAATAATTACATCGCATTTTTTCCCGCCAGGTATGCTCTAGAACTTATCTATGGTGATACCATCTCTGACGACCTCATAGGCATCACGGCTCCGAGTCTTCTTCACGCCAGCAGTGAAATGGACCTTTGGGCCCTCGGTCTTGATGGCAGTCACCTTGGTCCAGACCAGCACTTTTGTCTTCATGCCCTCGATGTCGGAAAACTTCCCCTTCTCAAGGTAGCCGGTCACACAGGTGAAGAACCGCAGCACTGACGAGTCCTTGTAACCAACATCACAGGCTGACGGGATGTACACTGTCAGCTTCTTTGTCTCTTCATTGAACTCATAGTTAGTAGCGTCCCGTGGGAAGAGCCCTGCTGGCATGTCATATTCCTTGAGGAGGTCTGGCAGTGCTTTCTGCATCTTCCCTGTGACCAGGACATGCTTCAATCAGATCAATGGATATGAGAAATTTTCGCCTGTTGCCCTCCGACACACGAGTAATTTCACCTTAAATGTCTGTGCAATTAGCACTTGAGCAAACAAAAATATTTACCACAAATTGAACAGGTTCAGCAACCACTCAGCAAGAAAATTATGCAAACAACAGTTCCAATTAGAGGACATTAACACACAATCACATAGGTTGAGAATAATATGTTAGCATGATCATGCTTTTTTGTTTCTTTATCAATTCAACTAAGCTCCTTCCACATTATTGTAGTTACAGATAAACACCCCACATTCAGATTGCATGAAGAAGGTACAGGACACGTCTCTAGGAGAATAAGTGAACATTTTCCCTGTAGGACAAACTCACATTTAACAAATGCTACCAACTCCCAGACTGACACCTCCAGATATTAAGAAAGCTCATTTCGTTTGTTCACTCTGAAGTGTGTACATTAATCCCATCATTTCTTTCCAATACTTTGAAACCTCTTGGTTTTTCTTGCGTATTGTGCCCTAAATTGTCATAAGTGATTATTATAAATGCATGACTTCCAGAAATATCACTTAGAGATCAGGTTTCTCCTTTCATCCACCTCCTTTTTTGTAAGCAGCAATAGTTCTAACTGCCTAGCAGACTATCAATTTGTCTTTTCTGATTTTCTTAATGATAAAATACAGATCTGACAAGCTTTCCAATACTTTGAAACCTCTTGGTTTCTCTTGCACATTGTGCCCTAAATTGTTAAAAGTGACTATTATAAATGCATGACTTCTAGAAATATCACTTAGAGATCAGGTTCTTCCTTTCATCAACCTCCTTTTTTGTAAGCAGCAATAACTTCCTTGTCTTTTCTGATTTTCTTAATGATAAAATACAGATCTGACAAGCTACATTTAGTTATTGATAAGCAAAGTATAAACTTTGTCTGTTTGTTATATGATATTCTCCTATACTTCATCAGACACATCTACTGCCAGTATGCTCGAACTTTACTTAAAAATCATGCTGACATTTAAGTATGTAAAAATAGCACACTATGCAATACACCAAGAAATACGGTTATTTGCTAATTGCTACACATCACTTTGCTATTAGAAGGATATAAAGAACAGACACACAAATATGCAGTACCTTTAATTTTGTTCACCATCCATTTGGCTGAACCTCCAATGCTGCTTGAGATCGACTGGGTTCATGGTAAATATTTCAATGTCAGAACTCAGAGGTAGATCATACAAACTTGGCTAACCTATCCAACCAGCAGAACTAGGAACACAGATAGCAAGAAATATTTACATGGTATTACTTATACTAATAGACAGCGCATAATATCAAAGTACATTAATCCATCAAAAATTACATTTTGGAAAAGTATGTTATTGCTATGCTGCACGTGCAACCATGATATGTAGAGATGATTGAGACTAGAAGTTGGAGTTTATTTTTTTCGGAACTATGCAAGAGAGCTACATGTCATTTTAGGAAGAGAAAAAAAAAGAGCAAGCCAAGAACAGCCCCACTCAAACACAAGCCGCACACACCCGTACAAAACATGCACCAGTGACTATAGGAAACACGACCAACCAGAAACTAAGGTTCTGTAGAAGTTGTAATTATAGAAACTCGATTCCGAAATGCTTCACTTATTTTTTTAAAAAAATGTTCCAGGCAGATTCATACAAGCCATATACAAGTTAACACTTAACCAGCTATGGACAGCTCACAGGCCAGATGTAACATACATCATGCATAGTAAGCAGTGTTATTAAAGATACAAAATAGTGAATCTGATGCTTTGCTAAGGAACCTGTAGAGCTAATCTACAGCAACCACCCTGATGACCAAGACCAACCCAACTTCCTGAAACCCACAGTGTAATCCTCCTCCCATTTGGATTTTATCACCACAATGACTTGACTTTCATTGCTCCAGGTGATTTTGGCACTGCAGAGGATGAGCCAGATGATGTGCCAACTGCATGGCACCACGGCATGACACAGCAAATGAAACAGGAAATAAAAAATGTTTAGCCAATGGCCCAGCCAGTGATGAAAACCTTCATCGACCGGCTCCTACGCTGCCAGCTGCCTACAGGAAACTAAGCTTTCAATTTTCATCGCAACAAATGGGAACCACAATGGCAAGATTCGAGGACCAGACTTCACATGAGAAGATTTAACGCAGTGCGCCAAAATCATGCTGCATCTACTAAAACAAAGCGAAAAAGAAAATAACTGCATGCCCATGATCCATGCCCGTAGTCGCGCGCTTAAAAAAAAGGAAGACGAATCGGGTGGGAACTGCTCCAAGTTCAGCTCCAGGCTCCAGCGAACAACATTCCAAATTAAAGTTGGCTCCCGCAGTCCGCTCCTGATTGTAACCCAAGCCCTACATCCCTAACCGCCGCGCCGCCAATCCCTTAGCGAGGAAGGAGGAACCCCCAACAACCAAGAGGTCAGATCCGGAACCTCGGTTCTTCGATGAGGCTAAGCAATGCAGGTGAAGAACCGACTTGCTAAGAGGCGCGCACGGCAGGAGGAGGAATAGGGAGGCGGGAGGCGGGCGGGCACTTACGCTGATGTCGTCGCCGATGGAGTCGATTTCCTTGCTGGCCCTCTTGCTGAACCAGTAGCTCCCCACCTTGTTGAGCACCTGATCCATGCTCCTCTCCTCTCTCTCTCCCTTCCTCTTCGATTTGGAGCGGACGGACGGGTCACTCGAATCGAATCGGGGAGAGAAGATTGGGGAACGAGATGGAACTGACGAGTGAGGACGCTGCCAGTTCGCTGTGCAGCTGTGCTCGTCGTCGGGCCGGGGGTATTGCCGTTGCTTCTTCAGCGGAGCGTGGACTCTCCGTCTCTCGTTGCGGCGGGGTCACGGGCTCACGGCGTCACGCCCACGCACACGCACGCGCACTCCTGCTTTGTGGTCTCTTCCCCTCTCTCCCTCCTGTCCTGTTCCTGCGTGAGCTCGGTGTACGCATGGCAATGGATCGTGAGCGCCAGACGGACACCGGACCTGGCGGACCACGCGCTGGGACCGAGGGATTCAGGTTAGTGCGTGCACCGGGTCCATCTCTAGTGAGCTGTTGTTTGTTTCCCCTCTTCTCTCACGGAGTTGAGTTTTTTTTTCTTTTCCCTTTTTTTATATGGTATATAAATAAAGAAAATGACTTCCCATCAGCGGGCGAAAGTGAGGTCGCATCTGTTTAGATGCTCATCGCGTGGACTAAATTTTATAGGAAATATATATAACATTTATATTTTTAAATAAAATAATTATAAAAATAAATATAAGGATCTATCTAATAATATCAATTTTATATCATAAGTACTAATATTTTGTAATATATATTTAGTTAAAGTTATTTTTCGAAAATAAAATATTTATGGACTAAGGAGTACCCACAAACTTTCTTTTTCTCTTTTAAAGTGGACACAAACTACAGAATTTTTTAAGGAGAACACATGGTAACCCAAAAACTGTTTAGATAGGCTAAAACTAATGGTCCAAGTTAGTGCAATTTAAATATATCTCTTAGAAGTCATTTGAATAACACTTCTCCTATATTTCAACTGCTTGAATTTTAAAATAATTTTGGGTAATATTTTTATACATCAACTAATATAAGTAAATATTACTTTTATGGATGGTTACTAGTCAACTTCTAAGCCAAGGCGCCTTCATTACTAAGGAAGCTCGAGAAAGTTCACTCGGTGTAGGTTGAACCGTAGCAGGCAGTCTTGATAGTCAAGTGTCAGGGACACGAGTGACATCAGGTGGCGCCTGTAGTGCTCTCGACTCCATGGCGAAACCAAGATTCATCCATGTTACAATTGAACTCCTATGCTCGGCGCACGAAGGCTATAGACCGAAGCCTCCAAACTATCTTGTACCCGGAGGGGAGGGTTGCCTCCCACAAGAAGAGGAGGTCAAGAGAGATCATTCATCTGATCGACCAAAACAAAACACTAAGTGGCTTTGAGGAACAACAAAGTGTCCCTCCTCTAGTTGGTTCCCTTACTTGCTGAGAAGAAACCTCACCACTAACGAACCATAGGAAGCATGGAGCAATCCCCCACCAAACTCTTATTCTTCTTCGTTATAACCCCCGATTTGGGTGCTCTTGAACACGAAGAACATCTCATTGCTCGACATAGGGCCTCAATAGCCCGAACCAGGATAAATCACTGTGTCTCTTGCGTGTTTTGAGTGCTTCAACCACCGAAGACCCACACTTCTGACATATGACGAATAACAATGATACTTGCTGCGGCCACGAACCGGTGATAGACGGTTCTAGTGCATGTCCAGGACAGAAAACCTTCTAAAAATTGCAATTAAATCATCATGACTCCAAACGGGGTGGTCCATATATATTTTTCGATCAGCTCAATGTGAGAAACATAATGGTGTAGTCTATTCTTGTATCGTCTAGGTCACCCTAAAAGATGTTTTCTTTGTCCGAGCTCCAAATGAAATGACCCAAATATGCTCTCTAACCGTATTAATGATAGAAATATGATTGTCAAGTCCATTATGCACTTTCGCCAATTTTGAGCGTCAACAGAATGCTTATAACCAAATAAAATGATGAGGGTGCAAAATATTTGATACCAAAGTTATTAACTAACTCTCTCTGTTTTGAACTATACATCATTATTTTTATTATATATTAATATTAATATTTCATTTTTGTCTAAAATTATAAAAGACATATCACTTACTGAGAAGTTAAATATTTTAACTTTGATTGAATATATATATATGTAAGAAATTATAAATATTTATGATGCATAATCAGTATTATTAGATGAATCATTGAATATATTTTTATAATAAAACAATTTAAAGATATAAATACGAATATTTTCTATAAGTTTAGTTAAAATTTTTAAAAGAAGTTTGATCACCATGTATTACATTTATTTTGGAACACAGAGAGTATATTGTGATGGATATAAAATGAAACTAATTTGACGTTGTAAGCATTGAAAAAAATAGACGATTTTAATCTAAAATAAGATAAAATTTAAAACTAACTACGATTTGATACGCTGCATAGTAGAATTAGACAAATTTAATCTAAAATAAGATAAAATTTAAAACTAACTATGATTTTATAACGCTGCAAGTAGTAGAATACAGACAAATTTAATCTAAAATAAGATAAAATTTAAAACTAACCACGATTTGAAACGCTGCAAGTGCTCCCATGAATTTCCTGTGAAGCGTGAACCAAAGGCGACTTTCCCACCTCCTTTGCTCCAAGAAAATGGCAATTCTGTCATTACGAAAATTGGGCTTCGCAATTTTGTCATTTCGTAAATGTAATTCGCATGTTTACCATTCTCAAACGATGCACACCCTCAAATATGCCCTGAGTAGGATTTCGATCTAATTTTTTTTTTTGCCATGCATTATTTTTCTTCCCATTTTGCCCCTCCTCCTTGTCCGTTGAGTCACGGCCTCACGAGCATTCACGGAGTTAACTCGCGATGAGAAGGGATGATGCGTCCGCTGCGGCAAGAGCGAACCAAGCCGCTGGCGTCGCCCCGTCGATGTACGCTAGGCCATCAGCGTTGCCTCCTTCATCCGCGCTAGCCGACGTGGCTTCCGCGCCCACGCCCTGTTCGCGAGACGCCATGGGCTCAGCAGCTCCCCAACTGCGTCCGCACAAGGCCAGTGCGGCGGCACCCCGTTGTAACAGAAACCGTTCAAATTACAAGAGTCTAATAGTGACCATTTACACAGTCAAACCATCGAGCTTAAGCCCATATAATTCCGGTAGTCCGTGAAATCTCGAAGGATTTCAAACCACATATCGTACATACAACCAAGATCGTAATAAGTTTAGCGGTCACCATTCACACTTACATCCAGTTCGCAACATTCATAAAATACATCGGAGTTTTTAAAATTATTACA
>Ga0182004_10005023_pt1 | contig 10736 bp, 13 predicted proteins | sample Sormic07211540_1_FD_120479 | JGI IMG/M metagenome (GOLD analysis project Ga0182004, IMG submission 120479) | Endophyte microbial communities from Sorghum bicolor roots, Mead, Nebraska, USA - 072115-40_1 MetaG | ecosystem: Host-associated > Plants > Roots > Unclassified | place: USA: Nebraska...
ACATAATACAGAATTACAGATATTCTACCAACATTGTCAAGCGACTACGAATGTAAAGGCTTCAGTTAATTTTGCACTATCAAACTTGAAGCAAAGTGCAATTTCATGCATCTCCAATTTGTTGCAGCGCCTATTACCATAGCTTTATAAGTGAAACCATCATTCCTATTCTATCTATGAACAATGTTATTTATGTTCGGACATGGTTAATTATCTACCCCCTGCGTTGCAACGATCTTTTGTGTTGTGTCAACGTTGGATGCATCCGAGCACTTAAAAATTTTGGCGTAAAAATGGGAAAACATTGCAATTGATGTTTTTTTTGCTAAAACAATAATCCAAAATCTCTCTCTTAATCTACATTTTAAGTGAAGACATTCATAGAATTAGTCGACATTGGATTTCACAGGACCAGCAGAATCTCTTCACCGCTCCCAGCTGCAGGAGAAGGCGAACCCTAGGCTGACACGGTGAATTTGAAACTGAAAGGGATATGATGCAGGAACAGATTGAGAACATTTTTGAGTCAGAGAGGAAGAAGAGGCAGGCCGCCGAGAAGCTCAGGATTCTACAGCTCCCTTTCTTGTGTTTCACAAATCACAACAACGCAACAATGAATTGTTTCAGAAAGAGAAGAAAGCCAAGAAGACAACTGGATTTGCGTTGGTTTTGTGCATATGCGTGCCAGAATTCAAATGTTGCCTCCTGCATTTGCATAGCATTTTTTTTTCTCATTTACTGCATTTGCTCAACGCTAGCATTAGCTTCATCCCGTATTCAACGTCTCCTTTCACATCGGAGGCAGGCAACAACACAAATGGATGTGATATTACCAGCTTGTATCCCTTCAAAAGGATGCCTTAAAATTGCTGGTTTTCAGTTAACAGGTGGCTGCGCCTACAGAACAAAGACCTTCCTTGCTCTGCCAGTCTGCCTCATGTCTATAGGACCAAAAATTTCAGTAAGCTAAAAGGAAGGGCCACCCAAAATGGGACCATACAAAAAAAAGGGTGTCAGACTTGTCTATATGTATGTAGTATACTCTTTAACTATCCCCAAAATCACCTCCTCTAAGCTGCAGCTCCTTGAACACCGCTGACGATTCTGCCCACAGCTTCTTGGCTACTTCTGTGTCATAGGATAGACGGGAGGATCTGATTGTTTTCCCTTTCCCACCAAAGAAATACTTCCCAGATTCGTCCTGAAATAACAGTGACCGAATACAATTCAAGGTTCATCATTTTGGTTGCAAAACTATGAAAGTTCTGCAGGATCTAACAGCAAGCTTACAGGCAGCGCCAAAGCAGCATCGAGGACAGCACCAACCCCTGTATCAGGTTCCTGCAGGAGTCTAAGGGAGCGCAGAGCCAAAAATGCGAACCAAGAGAGACATTGAGGAAGCTCTCGCATGATCTTTGTTTCCACGACACCAGGATCAGCAGCACTAGAAACAGCGGATTTAAGTCATATGTGCAAACGGAACCATGTTAAATAACAAGCAGGTAATCGTGGATGAATGAGTGGACTGCTAGAGCTTATGTTAATTGGTGATAGTAATATACATTGTGATGAGCTTTTCTATTCTATTTTTTTGCAAGAAACATAAGGACAATAATATAAGCCAATCATTTCGGAACATCTGAAAACAGATTCGTTTTAATAAGGTTTTTCTACGTGGTTAGAGAACAAAATATCCTGGTAAACATAGCATAATAACTAGAAAACGGTCCATTTAGAGACTAGCATAGAAAAGGGGACCGCTATTCTGTGGTTTCACAGTATGGAAAAAAGATGGAAGGAAATGCATGACAGATAATAGATGGTGCATACATTACAGAGACACCAGATGACATGTGAAGATGTCGATGTAGCTCATATGAGAACATCAGCATGCAAACTGCAACAAAAAAATCAAGTTAAAAATTTAGAATAGAATTACATGAAGCATAATAGCAAATTGAGCCAATAAACTCACGCTTGGTATACTCATAAGTAGAAGCTAAGGGGTAACTTCCCCCTACTGAGCACCGGCCAAATTTCATCCCTCTCAATGCATCCTCACATACATCAATACCTGACACTAGATATGCAAAAATTGCACATTTTATTAAACTATGTGCCTTAGAGTGATATGAAGGTAGACTAGTATAATGGTAGAGCACAACCATGCAAACTAAGGATTCCAATTTCATTGAGGAAACTGTATAGGTTACTGCAATAGAAGATGACGTCGTGCGCAGATGGTAGTATATATCAACTTAGAAACAAGAGAGCCAATTATGTGGGTAGACAAGGTTTGAACCATGACACAACCATATTCAGGAAACGCTAGATAATAACAGGGCAAAAGGATAAAATGAAATAAAATATTAAGATTCATATAACATGGATATCTTTTGTTAATGCCACACACTTCAGTTGTTCAACTTAGGTACAAATAGCTCATAAAGTTTGTTAACAACAAATAATTAAACTCAGCACTTACCACACCTGTGTGTGAAAGAAGTTAGATTAACCACTCGAGATGGTACTGAGCTCTTCTTCAGTAATGGTAAAAGAATGTTGGTCAGCATAAATGGACCAATGTAGTTTGTCTGTATCATCCTGAAATTTGCATGCAGTAAGGGACTAAGGGCAGTAAACAATCAGCAGAAAGACAAAAATTTAACGCTGACAAACAACACCATTTGATGACACAACGATTTTCTTTTGCTGGGAGACTATCAAGTGAAGCACGTACTCATCAAGGCCATCCTCAGTAATTCGATGTGACTTTGCTAATATTCCAGCATTATTTACCAAAAGCTGAATAGAAGGCTCCAAATTTATCTCCTGAACCCATTGCTTCAGAGAACTTCCAAACTTCTTAATTGACTTGAAAGATGCTAAGTCAAGCTGGAACACTTTGAGATGGGCCTCTGGCTGTTGCCTCTGAATATCTTGAACAGTCTGCTTCACAGGGTGTGACAATGACGACAAGAGTAAACAGTAGCATAACAACATCTAGTGAAAGATCTCTAGATAATACCTCGTATAAGAACTGCATGGAACGTCCAGCTGACACAGGGAAAAAAAAATAGAAGTGCATTCGGGTTCAGTAACTAAATCAGTAGAAAGCCATTGGCTCATTGAACATCAATATCAAGTCTTGGGCGCATGAAAAACAGGAATAAAAGATACTACGCATTGGCAGTTAACATGGATGGGTAAACTCATCAAGAACAAAAGGGCAAATTTTTACTCTAATGACTATGGCTAGGATACAAACGAATGAAATTGGAACGAAATCAAGAGCACCAGCGGGCGAGCTGAATCTCAGTGTGTAAGAAAGCAATGAGCAATGAATACTAAGTCCTTGTTTAGTTGAGGAGGTAAAAAGTTTTTGCTACTGTATCAATTTCGTTTTTATTTAGCAATTGTTGTTCAACCATAGACTAACTAGGCTCAAAAGATTCGTCTCGCAGATTATAGGTAAACTGTGCAATTAGTTATTTCTTTTTATCTATTTTAATGTTTCATGCATGTGCCGCAAGATTCAATATGACGGAAAATCTTGAATTTTTTTTTTTGGGGTTTTAGGGTGAACTAACAAGGCCTAAGATACTAAACCGTTGCAGGTAGTTTGGCAGATTCATCGAAGGCAACCTGTCGCTCTGGAAGCTCAGAATAGAACAGTTTCAATTTGTTTTATAACAACGATAAACTAAAGAGAAGCACCACACCTGCTCGACGGAATGCCAAAGCAAGAATAAGAACAGGAAGAGACACGCGACTGACTCACCAAGCACGACGTGGTAGCCCTCCCGCGCGAGCGCCGCCGCCGCCGCCCTGCCCAGCCCCGACGTCGCCTGCCACAACGGGAGACGTCGTCATGCGGAAGAGAGAGGGGGCAGATGGGCACGCATGCGATGCGATAGGGCGGGTATATACATACTCCGGTGACGACGCAGACGGGGCAGCGGCCTTCGGCGGGGCGCGGCCGCCGCCGACGAGGGGCGGCCGCCCGGCCGCGGAGGAACACGAGGACGTAGGAGTAGAGGAGGGAGAGGGCCCAGAGGACGGCCATCCGCCAGAACTGCGGCGACCATACCATGCGGAGCGCCTCGCGGTCCATGGCGGCCGGTGTGCCGTGGACTCGGTCCACGAGAAGCTGTGACGGGCGCGGGTAGGATGGTCTCAGGGCTTACTTTAGACCAGGACTCGGTCCACGTCAAGCTGTCAACCTCAGTTATACCATGCACTGCAACCTGCAGGACCGAATGCCGGCGGGGAGCAGCGGCGGCCGGAGCTGAGAGAGAGAGAGAGAGAGAGAGAGAGAGAGGTGGACTGGTTTTGGCGGCGGCCGGGGGGGAGCACGGGAATACGGGATAGGGAATTGGCAAAGGCTCAAACAGTAGCACATTAATTAAACCTCGGATCATTCAGATTTCAGTGCTTGACAACAACGAAATTATAGAGGTTTATAGAATTTGATTTGAAGTATTAAAACGAGTGATAGAGACAAAACAAACGCTAAAAGCAACTCTAAGAATCTTTTTATATCATTCCCTATCATAAATAGAGATTTCGGTAATTGGTAAAAAAAAAAGAGCACTCCAATCATTTCTCCTATTAGATCATCATTTATTTAAGGTTTGTCATTGGCCAAAGATGAAGACGGAGATAGTTCTCTAAAATACGTATAGAGAATGGTTAGAATGTAGAAATATATAAAATAAAAAAACGGTTTTAATAGAAATGGCTCGTGAGCCATGAATAAACATTTTAGATCGACTGCTAGCTAACGACAAAAAATCTCGAATAAATTCCTTGGCACACATAGGGATCAACTAGTAGCGGTCTTGTCCACTGTCGACGAAAGCTAATCGATAGTCTACCTTGGGGTATACCCACGGTAGTAGATTGCAGACAGGTGCACAAGCTACGAATTTGATGGTGACGCAAGACACAGACAAGAGTTTTATCTAGGTTCGGCCGCCGTGTGGGCGTAATACCTACGTCATGCGTCTGATTGTATTGTTGTGTGTTAAATTGAATTGTCTAAGGGGGGTCCCTTGCCTAGTCGGTTACAATTGCTATAGATAATGCGATATCAATTCCTATTCTAACCGACTAGAATCCTGCTTGATCTCTACGTTTTGTTTACTTGCGCGAAACTCCGAGTAGTTGGATCAAGCCTCAAACTATCTCGTGATGGACCAATTCTCCCGGCCCAAGTCTAGCCGTAAGGGTATAGGGATTTATACCCCCACAGCTAGTCCCCGAGCACCATATATTATGATATAACACGCCATATTGAGCTTCTTCGACCAGTAAGGCATGACGTCATCAACCAGCAGAAAAATCACCCGAACAGTTGCAACGGTCTTTTAACTTAAAAGACAGTCAATCAACATCGACATTGAAGAAGTAGGTTATTTGAATAATGCATGGTGCTCTTAACTAAAAAGATTTCTTTTCTGGTGAAATGTGCTCACTTTACAAAAGTATAGATTTTCAAAAAATAAGCATATTCACCGCAAGGTGAAGTGTGCCCACTTAGTCCCCGAGCCTGGTAATAGGTGACGTAGGCACGTGGTGCGAGGGTCTAAAAAGAAAACCCATAATAGAAAATCTGATACTAAGATGCATCGCCACATGCATCGTACCGATACAGTCGTCGAGCTTGTTAGAAGGCGAAGTATGAGCCTTGTAACAAGGTCTGAAAAATAATCGATTCAAACATAATCAGTAATCAGCGTAAACCGCTGCCTCGTACATAGACGAACCGACCAGTCCCCGAGCATGCCGTGCTCAGTGGTCGGTGTAGTCCCCAGATTTCATTTGGGCAAGCTGATCGACCAGTCCCCGAGCATACCATGCTCGGCGGTCGTTGCAGTTCCTAGATTTCATTTGGGCAGGCTGGTCGACCAGTCTCCGAGCATACCATACTCGGTGGTCGGTACACTCCCCAGATTTCATTTGGGCAGTCTGGTCGACCAGTCCCCGAGCATACCATGCTCGGTGGTCGGTGCAGTCCTCAGATTTCATTTGAGCAGGCTGGTCGACCAATCCCCGAGCGTACCATGCTCGGTGGTTTGTGCAGTCCCCAGATTTTTTGACGAATCCAAACAACCTTCTTATCCTCAGTAAACTATTTATTTAAATTTGGGAAATATCATTTCCCTTCATTAATTGGTGACATGACAAGGCGTCTGACCGTCTCGTCAGTCCGGCGCATGAAAAGAGGATGCTCTCTGACAGCACAACCGCTCACCACATGAACCGAGGAAGGAAAACCATTAATCATTAAAAAAGGCCGCTGAATTTACTGCAACAGAAATAAAAAACCAAAGTGCTGTTGCCGCCGCAAAAACCACGCATTTCCCCAGGAGTCGGGAAGTGGAGGAGGTGGTGCCGCTATTATAAAGAGCCAGAAGGTGTATTGTTAGAACTTCACCCAGCAGTTGCACACTAGCCTCCTGCCTTCGTCCTCCTCATTGCCACCAAACCCACCAGATTCAGTTCGAGACTCCTTGCACAAAAAATGGCCAAGAGCGACTCCAAAAAGAGGGCCGAGATGATGGCAAAAGAATGGAAGAAGTCCCGGTGCACCACCAGGTCCCTCAACGACCTCATCGAGATGGGGGTACTGCACAACTAGGAGCTTGGCGGTTGGAGGGCGCCGGAGGGAGAAAGTTATCCGGATCCCCGAGTTTGTGAGATCGTAGTTTTTGAGGATTTCTTCAAGAGGGGCTTTGGGGTGTCGGTTCATCCCTTTCTTCAAGGTTTGCTTCTTTACTACGAGATCGGGATTTGCAATCTGCACCCAAACTTGATTCTTCTTGTGGCTACCTTCATTCACCTCTGTGAGGCGTTTGTGGGGATTGAGCCACATTTTGATTTGTTTTGTTACCTGTTCTGCCTGAGGAAGAAAGGAGTGGTTGGAGGCTCTAAGATTGTAGATGGAGTATACCTCAATCTCCGCGATGGGATGAAGAACCACTATCTCAGCTGTCCCTAGAACACATCCCTGACTGAATGATACAGGATGTGGTTTTACATCAGGGAGGAGCCGGGCAGCGCCACATTCTGTGATGTCGTCTATGTTCTCGAGAAGAGGGTCGTCTGGACAGACCGACTAGACTATACTGGTCAGTTGGAGGAGCTGATAAATTTGATCGACTGGTTGCGCTTGGACGGGCCAGGTGTGGTCGGCAACTTCCTCAGCCGACGAGTCATGCCGTGCCAGAGGAGGGTGCACTCAGCATACGAGTACCAGGGCGGCTAAGACTCGACTAGGATGCACCGGGATAACCTAGAGAAGCCGGAGATCCAGCAAAGGATCAATGAGCTGTTCAACCTGGCCGACAGCAGCTTCGTGCGAAGCGACGACCGGATGCACGCGTACAAGCTAGGTCGACCAACTCCCAAGGTAATTGATGACTTCAGTTAGTTTGCAGTTTTGTAAATTGTCATGCCCTTCTTCTCACAGCTTATCATCTTTGACTTGCAGATTAGAGACATTGACTGGGTGACAGTGTATGTATCACTGGCGCCCGGCATGGAGCACCCGACCGGAGTAGACCCTCCGGCGGATAACGCTGCTCGGTGTTATCGGTACACCAGCAGAGATGAAGACGACAACCGACCGACGCCGACCACCGATGATAGGGTGGCCGACAAGAGACCGATGGCCATGGGGTCATCCCAAGCGGGAGCGGCGCCAGCGGGAGCAACCCCAGGGCCTCTAACTGGCCAAGGCTCGGCCTCGAGAAGCTGAGCACCTAAGCGCTGCCGACTCCTTCGAGTTGTCGACGCCGACGAAGAAGAGGAAGAACCGGCCCCGACCTTGGTTTGCAGGCCCCTCAACCGCCCAGACGTTGCCTCGGCTGATGGTGGTCGGATCGCCGAGGATCCACCCACCGCTCATGTCGAGCAGGCTCGCCCGAGCAAGGCAGAAGCAGCTACGGCAGCTGGTCGTGCGAGACGGAGGGTCTTCACGGCGTCACACAGGAGCTCCAACCTGTAAGTCAAAAGAAAAAATAGCTTCGTTTTTCATGAAGTTAGAATTCCAGTGTGGTAATGCTTGACTTGAATTTTGCAGCGCTGCCTCAGATGTTGACCCCAGCACCATTTTGGGCTCGGGGCCAACTGAACTAGCTACCGTGGGGCAGACCACTGTGGGGCAGGCTGCCACAGAGCAGGCCGCGGCGCAACCCGCTACTGCCCCAATGATGGAAGGGGTTGCCGAGGACCCAGCCTGAGAAGGGGCCAACGCAAGCGCCCCGTTAAGGGATGAGGGCGCTGCGGCCACTCCCCCACCGAGCAATGTGGCGGAAGAGGAGAACAGAGCTCCATCCCCTGCTCGGATGGAGCAGCCGCCTGTTGAGGCTGTCGCGTAGGAGGGTACTCCCGACCTCGGTAAGGGGCCCATGATGGCCTCGACTATGGTGGGGAGAAACGCAGAGAGCGAGGGGACCCGGGTGGACTCCGACGATGAGGTGGAAGAGATCCACGGGCGCCCCCACGACGATGCCAACATATCTATGTATGGCGCCAGCGTGGAGACCACTGGGCCGACCATGAAGAGATCGCCGAGGTCGAGGAGGCGGAGAGGGTGGAGCGCACCGCCAAGCGTCTTGTCAGTGAGGTTAAGGTAAGTGATCTTGCATTTCGTTAAAACACATAAGTCTTGGCATGTACACCTGTTTATGTACTTGAAATCCACAGGACGCGATGAAGACGACAAAGTATCGTAAAAGATGCTTTGACCAGATTGAAGGGATTGTGGCCGAAAATAAGGCCCTGACATTGGAGGTGGACCACCTTTGGTTGGAAGCTGAGAAGGAGGCCAAGGAGAGGGCTGCTCAGGAGGAGCGGATGCTGGATCTGACTCGGCGGTTAGCTGACAAGGACCGCGAGAAAAAGAGTAAGTCTGGTTGTTGGCGCTAGTTGTGGTCGACAATGTGTTCGGTTCTTTTGACGAACAATTATTGCTGCAGGTCTGGAGGAGGAAATAGAGCGCCTTCGGAAGGAGAAGGACTAGCTCAACCTGGAGCGTGCTCGCTCGCTGGAGAGCGAGCAAAAAGTCAGAGAAGAACTGAAAACCAGGAACCGGGAGCTGACCGGTAAGATCGGTTTTAACGTGGCGAGTGTGAATTCTTTTAGTGTTGTAGCCTAATATTGACTGTCCTCTTGTTTTAAACCTTGTCGTAGTGCTCAAGGCCAATACAAAGAAGCATGTCGAGGACCTAGTCAAAGATCGGGACTCGTGGAAGGCTAATTGTATTAAGATCTGGAAGGGAGTGGCCCCGGTGCTAGATCTGATCAATCCGGAGCTCCTCGAAGACCAGCCCCTTGCGCAAAGGCAGACTCTGGTTGAGAAAGCGCAACAAGCGTGGGGCTGGTTCCAGCAGTTCGTGAAGGACGCCGGACAGTACGCCGGAGCCCATGTCCTTAGCAAGGTACGTGCTCACTACCCCCTGGTCGACCTGTCCCGCCTGGAGGGGGGGTACCCCAAGGAGGTCGGTCCGAAGGAAGCAGATGATCTTCGTGTTAGCCTACTGGACTTGTCGTCGACAGTGATCGGTGACGTCAACCTTTGCGGACATCTGCTCCCCTAGTCAACCAGGGTCGGAAAGGTCGACTAGATAATGGTCGGAGGCGTCGGTTGTGGGGGATGGGCGATCAGCACCTGCGGTCTCGACCAGCCAGGCGTCGGTGGCCCCGACCTCTTCAACGGCATCGAAAGCCCATACAAGCGAGCAGCCCGAGCAGCAGGCCCCGGTTTAGTCTGTAGGCATAGACTAGGAACCGCCCAGAGGGGCTTTTATTGTAAACTTTGTTTGAAAAGTTTGTAATAAAGTCTAGATTTATAAACCATGGTTTTGAGCGCTGTAAATAATTTGTGAGAGTGATGTATCACTGAAATGAAGATTGTCGGATACCCTTGTTTGATTTCATTGTGTTGCATGTCGAGAACAAACAATGTCGCTCTTGTCGAATAGTCTGCATATAAAGAGGTATAGAGCAAGAAACAAAACTTGTTATTATTCATAAGGAAAAAGATACAAGTAAGATGTACTGCTTCTAGGGGTAAAACCGTCGTAGTTTGTCTATGTGCCAGGAGTTAGGCAGACTTGTTCTGTCTAGGTAAGCTAGTCTGTAAGAGGTGGGCCGCGTGACTTTGGCGACCACGAAAGGTCCCTCCCAGGGCGTGGATAGCTTGTGCATTCCTTCCTGGCTTGTTTTCCATTTGAGCACCAGATCACCGACCACGAAGGAGCGCTCTTTGACGTTTTTGTTGTAATACCGTCGCATAGCTTCGAGGTACCTTGCTGTTCGGAGGCAAGAATCTAACTGCTTCTCCTCTATGCAAGATCTGTTGAAGACTGGTCGAAATGCTCGATTCTTGGAGATCCAAACACTATATCAGAGGGGAGCACTGCCTCAACCCCGTATACCATGAAATAGGGGGATACACTAGTGTTCCGGCTAGGCTGTGTTCGAAGGTGTAAGTGCATTCGCCCCCAATGTGGGTTTTGATAATTTATGACAACCAAATTAGGGACTAACATGTTTATCGAGCATAATCTACAGGTGTTAGTCCATTGATGGAATTGAACGAAAATATTCGGTGAATTATAGCACCCCTAAATTTCCAATGGATGAACGGTGTTTCGACTCAAGTGGCTACAAAGTTTTTATTCTTTGCTTGAGTTATAGGAAATGCCGCACTATCAAGAGGGATGCAA
>Ga0182004_10005024_pt1 | contig 10736 bp, 11 predicted proteins | sample Sormic07211540_1_FD_120479 | JGI IMG/M metagenome (GOLD analysis project Ga0182004, IMG submission 120479) | Endophyte microbial communities from Sorghum bicolor roots, Mead, Nebraska, USA - 072115-40_1 MetaG | ecosystem: Host-associated > Plants > Roots > Unclassified | place: USA: Nebraska...
AAGACGTATTGGCTTTTCTAGATTCATAACTTTTGCAATGCACCTAGATATATATTATGTCTAGATACATAGTAAAAGCTATAAATCTAGAAATACCAAAGCGTCTTATAATTTGGGACAGAGGAAGTAGTAGCATCCAGAAGATACAGCGCACCAGTGGAAAAGAAAACTAAGGCTAACAACATATGAGAATATTGTGAATGTTTGTATTACCTGCTTAGGTCCCAGATCATGAGTCTTCTGCCCAGACAACAGGATGCAAGTATAGTTTCATTCTTTGGACTCCATCCAACTTGAAAAACTTCCTCTCTGATTACAAATGGTGTTGAAACATTAATGTTAAACTAGAAATATAACATCCATAGAAACATCCAATACTTCAGAAAGTTGTTTAGGCAGTAAAAACAAACAGTAGCTATGAACAGAACAAAAACAGCAGAAACATACTTGTGATTGTGAAAGGTGTGCAGAGAAGTATCAATCTTCCTAAGATCAAATAATTTGACAGTCTTGTCAGTAGAACCAGTTGCAACAACCCATTCGTTGAACGGGTTGAAAGCCAAGCAGTTCACCTGTAAATAAAGAAGCAAGCGTCAATGAACAAGAATCTTCTCATTGATCTTTCAGGAATCACGAACTTAGAGCAAGATTCAATAAAGTCCCACCGCCACTGGCTTTCAGATGCACTGATGGGTTCTGATCTTACTACCCTAAAATTTAGAACATCTTCAACACCAAATTGTTCCCATTTACCTCTAGTTTGTACACCCAAAGAAATCAGGATTCAGGACCAAGGTTTCCTATACCTCTAGTAGAAGCATATAGTTCCCAAAAAATGCTGCTTATATACAGACAAGTGTAAACCTAAACTTTTTTAGTGTTCAATACAATCCACCAATATAACATCAGATCTGGAGAACCAAAGTAAAGATGTCAAAGCATGTGTAACAAAATGATAGAATGTATGATCAATCAAACGTTCCTTCAAGATCAATAATGATGGAGTATATCGATCTGGAAAAACTAGTTCAAATTGCATACAGTACATCTCCTTTCATTTAAGGACAACCAGATCCTCACTTCATGCAACACAAGAAATCTTAAAAATTTGTAACCATGGAATAAAATGTATTTTTGAGTAGCAAATAATATCAATATTTCTAATGGCATTTAAAAGCTCACAAGTCACAACAGTTACTTTACCTCGCCCTGGTGTGCCACCACTGACTGAACAGGCTTAGTAGGTGCGGGAGACCGCAGGTCCCAAATCAAAAGATGATGATCATCACCAACTGACCCAAATAAATACTCATGCCTCAAGTGCCAAGCAACATCTTCAACGACACCATCATGATGCTTACAAGAATAAAATCAAAGTATTAGTACTATTAAATAGCATTAGTATTTCTATGAAGCTTACATCACTGTGGATAAGAAACAACAGATGAGAGATTGAAATCCCTAGATTGCAAAATAGAGTTTCCAGGTTTCAGTGACAGATACAGATACAGCCTGTTTGGTTTATGGAGTGATGACATCCGGAATGAGTCCATGCGGAACGAGGTGTCCGATAGATTTTCACAGAATGAGTCAGTGACGGACTTGCACACAAAAACAGGCTTGATGAGGGATGGGTTCAACCCATGACAGAAACCAAACGCTGTGGCTAGCTTCGTATCTAGGATCGGATCACTCCGCATTGGTGCATTCTGTAAACCAAACGCGCTAATAGTTTTTCTACTCATACTCGTTAGAGAAAGAACATTTAGTTTTCCAATCTGCTATTTAGCGAGAACACATTCTGTCATAGTTTTCTTAATTACAAAAAAATCAAATCAGCATACAAAAGAAACTGTATTAGTTCCACTAATTTGTCTTATTAATCCAAGTATGACTATCATGCACCTTCAAAGAGATGATTCAGAGTTCTAAAATAACCATTAGAATGTTAGAGAATGAAGAATGCTTTAAACAATGTTCTACATGAAGCTCCAAACATTAACACACAAAATAGAACCAGGCACATGAGCCATACCTTAAAAATCTGCAGGGCATCAAGACTTTTGTTTTTACTATTTGCTTTAATGTCCCACAAACAAATTTGAGCATCATCAGACCCACTTAACAAATGACCCTCTTTAAAAATACTCCATGACAAGCCATATCCTTCAGAATTATGTCCCTTCAGCCGTAAATCAGGGTTGCATGCACCATCTAGTGGAGGCTTAGATGGGTGCTTGCTATAGTCGAAGACATATACTTCTGCACTAACTGTCTTGGTAGCAATTATAAATGAATTTTGGGGCATATAGCGAGCTCGATTGACCTCTCCATCATGATTTATCTGCTGAACAATTTGCACCTACAAAAAGGGAGGGAACATGTGTTCTAAAAATTGTCTCCAAACAGAAAAGAGAAACTTGTAAACATTAAAGACCTCAGCAAGGCAGTAACAAAAATGAGGAAGCAAATTCTCAAATGTATATTTTTGAGCTAAGAATTAAAGAGTAAATGAACGAACAGAACATTCTCATATCCAAGAGGTTCATTATTCATTAGATTGGACTGGCAACAAAATCAAGAGAACACTCTCATACCCAATACTTCATTAGATTCATATGGCAACAAAATTAAGAGGTACATGAAATATAAGTAAACATGAGTATACAACAGGATGATGAAACAGTCAAATACGTAAATTGATTGTTCCTTAACGTAGCAATAGTTTTAAAAAACCTTGCAGTACCACCTATGGAAAATCATGCACCAAGAACCACATAAAAATGGCAACTTAGCAAACAAGCAATTAAAGACCCAATCAAATGTTCCAGTTTTCTCAAAATGGCACATGGCCAATGAAAATTAGTCATTAAATATTCCACAACATGGCATTCCTTTGTGCAAAGACAATCCAAACCAAGAGGATGTGCATATCACCCAAGTGTAAAGGTATTCATGCAGGCTCCCAGCATGTAAGCCATCTGCAGCAACTAGAAATAGCATCACAATAAAAATCACCATAGATAGAACTGATAATCTCACTGCAACCGTGGCACTATACAATTAGAACTGTTCTGTGGTATGAATTCAACAAAATATTATCGGCTATAGAATTGGTATTGTGTAAGGATAAATAAAATATTCCTCTAGAGCTTATAGAAGCAAAAATAATAATATTAACAGGTGGCACATGATGGGAACTTATGATCATCCACTTCCAACTTCACATGAAATAAAAGTAACTGGTATATTGGGAGAGACAGGGAAAATGGAGCATAAGCAAATGGTATTAATCCCCCAGTATTATTAAATACTTTGAAATATTCAAATCCTAGAAACGATCTTAACAAGTCCAATAAGCCAGAGGGGGAACACAGCATAAACCAAACCCCACAGAATATCAGCCACAAACAAAAAAAGGAACATGGTCCACAGGCACAGGGATGGACCTTCTTCAATTTGGCACAATGCTCAGAAAAGGAATCTCTCCAGGGCATATGTACTTCTGCAATCACCAAATAGTTAGGAAAGTCACCACGTGCATGTGTACCAAGGACAATCTTTGGGACAGATCGACCTTGTCCAGGGTGCTCTGCTCGATCAGGGAGCCACTCCACACTCCACAGTCAGAGAGGGCCACTCCAAAGTATGGATAATGACAAGATCATCCAGTCATGGCTTATTTTCTACCCACATATTATAATCTTTCACGATCTGTGCATTCATCACCTCCTCTTTGTCCTCCGTGATCTTGATACCCTCCAACTTTGCCTCCAAACCTGCCAGTAAATCCTCCGTCATTGCCCCTGGCACGCGCACAGCAAATCCTCCTCCATCGCGCACGGCAAATCCTCTTTCATCACCCACCACGGCAACTTTCCAAGTTTCACCCTTCTAAAGAGCTAGGGAATTGGATCTAGAGTCTATGGTTGGGGAATTTTTCTAGGTGGATCTAGATTTGGAAGTAGGTTTAGAAGGCTTTATAGGTTCCTTCAATCATTGGCTTACATACGGATATGGCTGTGATTGAGTCTGGTTATGTTTTATAGGCCCAAGGCCCAGATTGAACAGGCAGCCAAATGAACAGATGCCAGCTCAGCAGCGAATTGCACAATTACTCCTTGAGCGTTATCCAGAAAAAAAAATGCAGCTTCCATATTGGAAGTTGCAGTTATAGAAAAATATAAATATATCAACCATACCCCAGCATGCACAACCCAACAATAAAATGCAAAAAAAAAGAGAGGATAAACTGAGCAAGTCCGAAGCTCCAGACTTCATCTTGAACATGTAAGAAATAAAATCCTGGATTCAAAAGAGAGAGCAAAAACCTAGGCTTCTGTATTCACATAAAAACACAGATATCTGGAAGGCTGAAGGTTAAGGGGCTGCTTGGTTTCTGAGAACTAGCCTCGCCTAGCCTAGCTGGGCAAGCAAAACCTTGCCAGCCCAGGAGAGCCGATTTGGCTAGCCTGCCTGGGTAAGGAAAACCTTTCTAACACAGAACCCGAGGTAAGCTGGCTAAGAATCCAAACACCTTGCCCACTTCAACTTCTAGCTTACAGTGCTTGGCAAAGATTCCAAGCAGCCTTTAATTTGCACAGAAAAAACTCCCTAAAGCTGAGCTTTCCCTACAAAGGAAGATGGGGATAGCTTGTCCCCGCTTCACCAGTTGTTCTCAAGAGAGAAGAGGAACAACATGATCCTTAGCTGGAGATGCCACCACTGAATTGCCAAATTAAGGTGCTAAATCAACTAAAGCCACATTCAGTACTTTAGTAGAGCATAGTTCAGTACATTGGTAGTAACAAGGAAAACCATAATTAGCAACTAGTACGTGTGATAAGATGCCATCGTAACACAAATCCACCATAGCACCAGTTTCATATGTAACAACAAAAGATCTTTTAACCATTAAAAAGAAATGGACCACTCCACCTGTACAACAAACACTAATCAACAAACCACATGTTTATTTACAAAGCAAACTATAGGAAGTTCCTCGACACATGACTCTACCCTAAAAAACAACATGACCAAATAAATGAACCAAGATCATAATTAAGGCAACATTCCAACCCAGCAACTGCAACGACTCCTAGATCCCACCAAGCAGCATGGTCGCAAGAAATAAGTTACCTAATTGTGTGCTGTGGCAAGCATCCTTACCTGTAGCCTAAGGGAGCAATTAGCCAATTACAGAGAAAATCGACACAAATCACTCATGATCTCTTTTATAAATTTGCAGGTACCGGCCTCAGCATAGGAGCGAACACACGGATGAAGAAGGAACTAAATTCCACCAAGGCATGGCACAGGACGTCACTCAATAGTATCAGTTCACACCAGATAGATCGAGTAAAACGCTGGGGAGAGTTTATGGGGAGGGGGAAGTCCACCTTGCTGGAGGCAGAGCCTAACCCCCTGATGTCAGTGTGGTCATCGTCGTAGTGGCGCGCGTCGGCCTCGGCGTCGTCGTCGTCGTCGAGGGGAAGCTGGACTTGCGCGAGCATGAGGTAGTTGGGCTCATTGTCGCAGGTGTAAGTGCTGAGGATCATGTTCTGGACAGAATGGTCCTTCCCCGGCGGCTCGGTGCGGTTGGGGAGCCACTGCACGGTGAGGGAGGGCCATTCGAGCGCGTGGGTGACGACAAGGTCGTAGAGGAAGAGCGTGGTATTCTTCCAGATCTTGTACTCCTCGTTGATGAGGCGGTTCTCCACCTCGACACGGAACTCCTCCCCGTCCGCCGCCCCGCCGGCCTTCGACATCGTCGGTCTGCCGGGGCGCGGGCTAGGGTTAGGGTTTGGGAGTGGAGGGGGTTTGGGCAAGTGAGAGAGAGATTGAGCGAAGAGGACAAGAATGGCTGCGGTAAAGGGGTGGAAGGGGGCCGAAGCGATGGGCTAAAAGGGTGTATAGGTCAGGGTCAGGTCAGGTGGGCTACAAGATAAATAAATAGATTTAGAAGGTTTAATAGGTTCTTTTTCCTTCAATCATTGGGCTTACATACGGATATGGCTGCGATTGAGTTGGGTTATGTTTTATAAGCCCAAGGCCCATAATGAACAGGCAGCCAAACAAACAGATGCCAGCTCAGCAGCGAATTGCACAATTACTCTTCGAGCATTATCATAGCAAAATCCAAATATTGGCATAAAATGGGATTTGTTTTGAGGGGTGGTGGTGGAGGTGGATAGGTCACCCAGAAGAAAAAAAATGAAGCCTCCATATTGGAAGTTGCAATTATAGAAAAAATATAGCAACCATACCCAGCATGCACAACTCAACAATAAAATGCAAAAAAAAAAGGAGAGGCCATATTCAGTACTTTTATAGGGCATAGTTCAGCACATTGGTAGTAACAAGAAAAAATAAATAATAAGCAACTAGTCCATATGACAAAATGCCAATCGTTACATGAATCCACCATAGCACAGTTTCACATGTAAAAACAAAAGATCTTTTAACCATTAAACGGAAATGGTCCACTCCACCTGTACAACGAACACTAATCAACACCCACATGTTTATTTACAAAGCAAACTATAGAAAGTTCCTTGACACACAACTCTACCATCTAAAACAACATGCCAAATAAATGGATGGAGATCATAATTAAGGCAACGTTCGAACCCGCAACTGCAATGACTCCTAGATCCCACCAAGCATCATGGTCGCAAGAAATAAGTTACCTAGTTGTGTGCTGTAGCAAGCATTCTTAGCTGAAGCCTAAGCGAGCAATTATTGAGCAGATCAACACAAATCCCTCGCGTTTTGTTATATAAATTGCAGGTACCCACGCCGACATAGGAGCCAAACCACACCCGATTACCTAACCACTATTAACACACAAACCCTAACCCCTGACGAACACGCGGATCAATCAAGAATGAACTAAATTCTACCACAGCACGGCACGGGACATCACTCAATAGTATCAGTTCACGCCAGAGAGATCGAGTAAAACGCGGAGGAAAGTTTATCGGAAAGGCAGGGGCAGAAAGTCCACCTTGCCGGAGGCGGCGCCGAACCCCCCGATGTCGGTGTGTTCATCGTCGTAGTGGCGCGCGTCGGCCTCGGCGTCGTCGAGGGGCAGCTGGACCTGCGCGAGCATCAGGTAGTTGGGCTCGTTGTCGGATGTGTGCGTGCCGAGGATCATCTTCTGGACGGAGTGGTCCTTCCCCGGGGGTTCGGTGCGGTCGGGGAGCCACTGCACGGTGAGGGAGGGCCATTCGAGCGCGTGGGTGATGACGAGGTCGTAGAGGAAGGGAGTGTTCTTCTTCCAGATCTTGTACTCCTCGTTGATGAGGCGCTCCTCCACCTCGGCGCGGAACTCCTCCTCGTCCGCCGCCCCTCCTCCGGCCTTCGGCATCGTCGATCCGCCGGGGGCAGGCTAGGGTTAGGGTTTGGGAGCAGAGGGGGTTTGGGTTGGCGAGCGGGGGGCGAAATGGCGGGAGGAAGTGCAGGGGTGGAGAGATTGAGCGAAGGGGACAATGGTGGGGAAGAGCGGCTGCAGTAGACTAGTAGAGGTGGAAGGGAGCCGAAGCGACGGGGAAAAGGGTTTTATCGGTCGGGTCGGGTCAGGTCTGCTGGGCTACAAGGTAAAGAAGAGGCCCATGTTAAGGCCGCCCAACACCTCTTTCCGTGATTCCTCTTTTCCAAATACTTCCTCCATTTCAAATTGCAAGCAGACTTTTTTCTTTGAGCCTGTGATCAGCGTGTCAATGTCATGCCATAGTGTAATCAGCATATCATGCAGAGGGATTAACTCAAATGATGGTGACTCGAACCTCACCTGATAGGATTAGACGTTCGTTTCGCTGAAATTTGGTTTATATTGAAATTCGATTAAAGAAAAATACTGCTCGTTTGTTGAAAAGTGTGGTAGAAATAGTGCAGCAGGACATGGTAATGTGAACCTCTCAAAACCAAATATAAAGATTGCCAGTTCTTTTTTACCTCCCAAATACGAATGAATCAAATAAAAAGGAAATGCAATATAAGTACCAATATATTTCCTCAAAAAAAATATCAGTACCATATATATACTTAATCTTAGATATTATGTAACTAAATAAACTAAGAGCCGAGGTCCTCTCTTTGGCAAGAAGGTGTCACAACTTAGATCGACGTTATATATACATGGATACTTATATAATCGCAAACCTTTACATGCAGAAAATGAGGAAACATCCCTCGACAAAAATGAGGAAACGTAGCTTTTAATGTAACAGTGTCATAAATTGAGCCCACGATTTTATAGCAGTATATAATAATGGAAATACTATGAGGCGTACGTCCGATGCTTCAGACGTGTGTCAGACTACCATTCGCGTCTCCTACTAACGGTACCTCGTCTGCTCGCCTGGCTCCCTCTTCCATTCCACGCACTTTCTTCTCATTTCGCTCCCCATCTCCTCCCGCTCCTCCACTCCGCTCGCTCTACTCGCGCGCTACCGCAGCCCTTCCCTCCCTCCGTGACCTCGAGAGGAGGGCGATGGTGGTGGCTTCCGGTGAGCCGCTCCTCCCTTCCTTCCTCCCCTTTTCTCGGTGGCCTCCATGCCACCGAAGAGGAGGGTAACGGCGGCGGCTTTCAGCGAGCTCGCCCCTCTCTCCCTCCCTCCCTCCCTCCCTCACTCGCTCTGCGACCTTCGTGTCACGAGAGAGAAGCGCAATGGCTTTCCGACAAGGTAGGTGGGTCCTCCTTTGGATCTGATCTTTTTCTTCTTCCTCCTCTAGATGTGATCTCTCTTTCTCCTACTCCTCTGAATCTAGATCTAGATCTGAGGGACTTGATGGTGGCTAGGTTTCGGCGAGCTCTATTTGCAGTAGGCTTTATTTTGCTATTGCAACAGGTATTATTTCTTTGTTGCATTAGTCTTTTTTCTAACGTTGCATCTCGCATTGAGTTGTTGTTTGCGTTATTGCAATAGCGTCATTTTTGCTCTTGCAACAAGCAACATTTCTTTGTTGCATTAGACCTTTTTTATGATGCATCTCGCATTGCATTTTTTATTTTTATTATTGTAGTAGTGTTGTTTTCACCATTGCAACAAGTAGTCTTTTTTTCTTGTATTAGTTTTTTCGCTGTTGTTGCATCTCGCACTGTCCTTTTGTTTTCCGTTGTTGTAGTAGATTTGGTTTGTTGTTGCAACAAGCAGTTTTTCTTCGTTGCAATAAGATGTTTGCATTTAGTATTTATGCTTTTGTTTCTGTTGTTGCAGTAGCTTTGGTTAATTGGAGCAACAAGTTTTTTTCTTTGTTGCATATTTTTACGATGTTGCATCTAGTTTCGTTGCAATCACTCTTGTTTTGTTGTTTCACCTTATTTTTGTGTGTTTGTTTGATGTTGCAATTTTTTTGATGAGAGTGTGTTGGGGCGAATGGGAAACTTATTCTATTTGATCCGTTCGAGGTGAGGTTGGGGCGAGCGGGTTCTATGTGCAGGGAGACGAGAGCATAGGAAGGGCAATTTCGATCTCTAGTTCTCTACTTTCTTCTCCGCGTGAGGTGGGCGGGGGCGCGATCCATTGCTGAAGGAGTGAGATGCAGTATGAAAATTTAGTGTGCGGATCGGACGTGCAGACATTAGCAGGACCAATATAATAACGTAAGCAAGTTTCAGGCCTTGTTTAGTTATGATTTTTTTGGTTTTGGGTACTGTAGCAATTTTGTATTTATTTGGTAATTATTATCTAATCATGGATTAATTAAGCTCAAAAGATTCATCTCACGATTTACAGACAAATTGTGCAATTAGTTTTTGTTTTCGTCTGTATTTAATGTTTCATGCATGTACCGCAAGATTCAATGTAATAGAATTTTTTTTGGTTTTTGAGTGAACTAAACAAGGCCTCAGCCATCAGGCGAGAGACGACACATACTCCCTCCATACCCGTAAAGAAAGTCATTTTAGACAAGATTTAGGTTAAACATTAGAAATATAAATCATGAATAACTTTTAAGTTGTTGAATTTGAAAATATAAAAACTATATAAATAGATTTATCTTAAAAAAATATTTTCATAAAAATATACATATACCACTTGTAATTTTTTTTATATAAATAAAAAATCAAAGTTAGATTTTGAAGAGCATGTCTATTTCATACGTTTATTCGTGGCACCCTAAGGCCTTGTTTAGTTAACAAAAATTTGCAAAATTTTTCAGATTTCCCGTCACATCGAATCTTTAGACGTATGCATGGAGTATTAAATATAGATGAAAATAAAAACTAATTGCACAGTTTGGTCAGAATTGACGAGACGAATCTTTTGAGCCTCGAGGACAAGGTCGGATTGAAGCGTGCACGCCGGCGTCGTCGTCAATTCCTCCGGCGGTGGCAACAGGCGCCTGTGCGTGACGGCGCCATGGCCCGTCGCGTCCGACGAGTCTATCTACGCAAATGAGCAATTCCGACTAAACTGTGTAATTAGTTTTAATTTTTGTCTATATTTAATACTTCATGCATACGTCTAAAGATTCGATGTGATGAATAATCTGAAAAAATTTGCAAAATTTTTTTGAACTAAACAAGGACGTTAGACAAAAAAAAAAGACACAACATCCATCATCATTTGTTAAGCAGACTTTTGGAGACCGTGGCAATAAGGCCTTGTTTAGTTCGCAAAATTTTGGTTTTTTGGCTACTGTAGCACTTTCGTTTTTATTTGACAAACATTGTCCAATCACGGAGTAACTAGGCTCAAAAAATTCATCTCACAAATTTCAGATAAACT
>Ga0182004_10005025_pt1 | contig 10735 bp, 7 predicted proteins | sample Sormic07211540_1_FD_120479 | JGI IMG/M metagenome (GOLD analysis project Ga0182004, IMG submission 120479) | Endophyte microbial communities from Sorghum bicolor roots, Mead, Nebraska, USA - 072115-40_1 MetaG | ecosystem: Host-associated > Plants > Roots > Unclassified | place: USA: Nebraska...
AAGATGGGGGGGGGGGGGGGTGGGGGGGGGGGGGGGGTTGTTGTTGTGCATTGAACTTATATTGGAGGAATCAGAATCCATAACACTTGTGTCAGCCAAAACGAAAAGAAAGATACAAGCGATTCCTGGGAACAGATAGCTCTAAGAAAGGGGAAAACAAAATATAAAACCTCAGGTGAAGCATAGGAGCAAAATGAATCATTCTGTTTGTCTGTATGTAATTCCTCGGAGAACTAATACTCAGGTTAAATTTTCAACTGTGGAGTTAAATGTAGCGGTCACCAAGTCGTGATGGTAGAGTACTGCTATGCAGAAGTTAACAAACACTAGCTCTCCGGATGAACTGGCATCAGTGTCAGATCATATTGCAAGTCGCATAAGATTTTATGGTTCCTGTTCTTTGCTCTCCAGAGTTGATCCCACAACATTTTCGCCCTGTTGCTTTTCTTTCTTGGGCTGCATCAATTATTAGAAACACTAAATGAAGCCTTTTGATCATTACATCCAAAGTGCAGTAGAAAAAGGATGAACTAAGCAGCATAAACATGAGAAGCAAGTCGAACGAAACAAAGCATCTATTCATGCAGGGACTGCAATGAAAGTGGTGGGAGCAGGTGTTGTTTTATCAATTCAGCAATTACTTCAGGTGCCACCATGATGAATACTGGATTCAGTAGGGTAAATATCAACGCCCATAACCAGTAGTCTCCTGTGCCTATAGGTGTGGGATTATTCCAATCTTCTATTTAAATCTAAATAGTTCCTTAAATTATGCTAGTTAAGCTCAATCCAGAGGTTCTACAATTTCTTTGAAAGAAACATGTTATTTGTATCACAGCACCTCCTTTTGGTCTTACATATGGATGCTATAAATTTCTCAAACAGTAGTAGAAGATGCAGGTTTACTTCTGTCAGAACATCAGTTAGGTCTCGCAAGCATGGGAACTAGATTGCTTGAACAGCAGAAGATGTAAACTCAAAAAGAAAAACTTGATCATATCAATCCAGGTTACTTCTATCAGAATCTCCTTTTTACCCTAGACATGTCTGTCATATGAGAATTTTTACCATAACTACTATGCTAGTCATTTGTTCAACATTAAAATAAAAGAGCAATATAGTGAAACCAGTAAGGACTAACAAGTCTAACACTATTAGAAAGTTGCAGGTTAATTCCTCTTATCTTCTTTTTGAACAAAATCTCTTCTTACCTTCATGTCCTGAATCCTTCTACTGTATAATATAATATATGCACTATATGTTCCAGTCCTAACTGAAATTTCAAAAAATTGCTGAGCAATCTAAATTAAAATAAGAAAAATAAAACAAACACAGTTGGATTAATGGAAACATGACCCTAGCTCCAAAAGAATAATTCCAACACTGGAACCAGCCCTGTAACATCATATCATCCATAGGTAAGCAAAGAATGTAACCTTTGGAAGAAGCCCTTCCGCGGACATCAGTTCATACAACTTGCGCATGATTGTCTCTTCTTCTGTCTGTAAAAAGTTTTAACAAGATCAGTATATCAAATGTTAATGCCGCAGCAAAAAGTTCATAATATCAGAGGGTCACCTGCAGTTTATGCAACTCATGGGACATTGCTCGATATGTTTCCATTAGTGCTCGATTTTGCTTGTCCAAATGCCTGCAGATGGCCTTTTATTATCTTATGAATGAACGGAAACTATGATTTATTTGGTGCTAAAAGATACTAGTAGTCAAGAAACAGTACTTGGACACTTCAGCCGAATGCTTCGGATCCATTATCAGCAAGTTGCTGCTGAGGAATTAATGGAAATGTTAGTTGTCAAAAAAAAAACTTGATATGTCTCCTGCAAATTAACAAAATATTACTATATTAGACAATCCAATTCACAATTTTCCTCCACCGTGCTGCATATAACTATCAGATATACAAATGCCATTGCAGGCGTGTAACATGTTCTACTAAGCAATCGATTACAAGTTAATTGGTAGGGAGGGAAACAGAGTCAACTACAAAAAAATAGGAATACGTACACTCGATTGACAAGCTACTATACATTCCAAGAAACAGAGAAAACAGCAAGGGAGTTTCCACCCAAACGCCCAATTTTTTGGGAGGGAGGGGAGGACTGAGGAGAACCATAAGTGAGGCGTACAAGTCCTATGGAGTCAACAACGATCGATCTTAAGCGTGCAGGACGAACCCAGTACAGGACATGGGCGTACACATACATATGCATAAGATAATTTTGCAAAAGTCGAATTGAGTTGTCAGTACATAAGTGTATAGTTATATCAAATCCGAATACAGATAACTTACATTAGGGTTTGGGCGCTCGCGCACAGAGCAAAAGGAAGAGACGGGGGCATACCTGTGGTGCTTGTCGCCGGCGACGGGCCCGACGAAGACCTGGCACCTGGCGTAGCCTCGTAGGGGGCGGCGGATACGAACGGACGAGAGGTACAGCGCGCGGGGGTGAACGGGAGAAGGCAGGTGTTTCTTCGACAAGCCGCAGGGCGGCAGGTGCGTGAGTTGCACTTGCAGGAGTACAAGTACAACTCGTGACGAACAGTTTTTTTTACTAACGCTACAGTGATATTTAGAAAAAAATTATAAAACTAAAATAAATCATAAAACTAAAAAACAAACCTACCCCACTAACAAAAAAGTCTATATGAAAATTACGGTACTTCATTTGGGAATATATATTTGGTTTTAACAAATGCTATATAGAAAAGTTGAGGAACATAGTTGATCTACAAATGCTCGTGATTTGTCTTGTAACCTTGGTAACAAGTCCATAAAAAAAGATACTTAATTGTAGTTAGTGTAGACATATACCTACCTTACTCGACAAACAAGCAAGAAAAACAAAATTGTAGAGATCGATTAAAGGAGTAATAAAACAAAAAAATGCCTACAAAATCAGGCACGTATCTTTAGTATATCACGCAATGCCAAAAAGACAAACAAACACTAAATTATACACAAGGCTAAAAGGAAATTAAAATACTCCTAAGTTTCAGATGGTCTAGATCATTATACAAAACTGCTCCAGATAAGAGAACATACAGATAGAATTTATTTATTCTCCCATCACGAATTAAGGGTGCATATAAAGTTGGCATTCTAGTGTGTAATATTATATTCTCTCTATTTTTAGCTGGTGCCAACGCTGGTAGGACTATCTGCCAAGTTTATCAAAGTTTCAAGAAATTTTCAGTCTTGAATACTGAACCAGGAGCAAAACCACAAATTAAGGTCTGAATATTAAAGACTAAATTAGCACCAACTTTTGTATTTAGGAACACATTTACCATGTCAAAACTTAGCAATCACCAGATATAAGCAATTTGTATAATTGTATTGCACAAATACTCAAACTGAGATCATTACAAGTCTTTATAAATTGATCTGACAATCTGGTGAATTAGACTGAAAAAGCTAATGAGCCCCATCTATTCTCACATCAAACTGGTTTTGTTATTCACGAACAAACTCATGTAAATACTAAAGCCATTGACAGGATATTACTTCTTTACTAAACTGAAGCTGGAACTATGGAAGATAAAATAGATAGAACAATCAAATGCAGCATGGAAAAAATCAGGAATATGGGATCCGCTTGCTATGCCACCAATGGTCAAGAAAGCAGCAGCCACCCCTTTACTGCTATGATATGAAGATTTATTTGGCAATCATTAGTTTTAGCAAGTCGTTATTTTATTTGGCAAGTCAAAAAAAGATCTCTCTCCAATAATTTAGTATTCTAAAACTTGGTAAAATCACCATAAGTGTGTTTTCCCGGGGCTATTTGTAAAGTGAACACAAAACTTTCTCGTAATTAATCAAACCCAAATCAGAAAATTCTTCTCTCTAGCAGTTTTACAAAGTGAACACGGTAAAAAATTTCTATTACAATGGATGCCCTTCTCTCCGTCTACGGCGACAGACGGACGGAGCACGACGACGGTCTCGCGGCTCTAGCACCAGCGTCGAGCGTCGCGCTCGTGGCCGGCGGCGCGCTGGGCGGCGGGCGGTGGCCGAGCAGCGGCGGGCGGGTGAGCAGTGGCCGCGCTCGCGACGGGAGTCGCGCCGGGCGGCGGGTGGCGGGCGATGGTCGGGCAGCGCGCTGCGAGGACGAGCGGGCGAGTGGACTGGTGCAGCTCCGACGGGCGCGGCGGGCGGCGCAGCACTGGGGCGAGCAGCGGCGGCCAGGTGAGCTGTGGCCGCGCTCGTGGCGGGCGACGGAGCCGCACGCGTGGTGAATTTGTGTAATGTGTTATTGACGCGAGACTGAGGGTGTGTAAGGTCGTGATCATACTTCTAATCTAGGCCATTAAATCTGTAGGATATGCGTTGTGAGTCGTTGATCTTGTAGGTGAGATTTGCCTGGAGAATATTTCAATTATAGTAGAGATAAAAAGAAAAAATGAATTATTTCGGTACAACAAATTTTTTTTAAAAAAAGGTGCATATATCCAGTATGCATATTTTGTTGGTATACACATGGCAGCACATCAGGAACGGTATACATTGAAGCTCCATGCATATTGTATCTATGCCATTTTTTTCTGGAGAAAAGAACACGAAGACTATACGTGGGCCATCCTATATTTGAATGGCACTATTTTGATGGTAGGGGGTTTATAGTCGATTTTATTGTGTTTTCCAAACCATTATAAATCATCAGTTCGCTGTGTTTCAATCAATTATTAGGACTCTTTGTCTAGAGTTGCTAAGTTCACATTTAAATTTGAAATTGAAAGTATAGTCATTAGATGTCATGGACATACTGATCCCGTAGTTATTACTATCATTACCCTGTGTGTGATAAACATATATATGAATTAAGGAAATCAACTTTGAGAAAGACATGGACAAATTATTCTAATTTGGGTTATTGGGTGCGCAAGGATGATCTTGTTATTTCTTTTGCATTGTCCATAATAAATTTCTAGTTATTGTGTTTCTAAACCATTATAAATCATCAGTTCGCTGTGTTTCAATCAATTATTAGGACTCTTTGTCTAGAGAGTTGCTAAGTTCACATTTGAATTTGAATATGAGAGTATAGTCATTGTCATGGACATAGTATAGATCCCGTAGTTATTACTATTATTACCTTGTGTGTGATAAACATATATATGAATTAAGATAATCAACTTTGAGAAATACATGGACTAATTATTCTAATTTGGGTTATTGGGTGCGAAAGGATGATTTTTTTTGCATTGCCCATATTATTTTTAGTGCATTTGGGGCTAAAATCATAACTGCATGAATGATTTTGCAAGACATTGCGATTTTATTAATGAAGGTGTGTCTGGTTACCCGTCTCTGTTAATCAATGACCAAGCCATGGGCCAAGTGATCACCTCAGTTAATGCTCGATTAACAGAGATGATCGCCATAATGGAGGATGGCAACTTAAGACGTCCGCCTCTGTTAATCAACTATTTTTGAAGGCGGCGATCGATTTACGAAGGCGAGCGCGTCTTAAGATGTTCGCCTCGGTTAATTATTATAAAAAAATAATTTTTCATATGAATTTGGATGAAGATAAACTTTATATAAAATTGTAGCTCTCGATGAGATCTACAACTTTGTAGTTGAAAAAAATTTTAAATGCAAATGTTTTGGGTCCCAATATATTGTTGTAAGTGCACAGATTTTAAAATTTGAAATTTAAAATTATCAAATGATCTCGGATGTTGATATGGTCTACGTAAAAGTTATGGTTCTCAATATAATCTACAACTTTATAGTTGAAAAGTTTAATATCTGAAGATATTTAAAGTCTCAAATATGTGTTTGAAGATTATAGATTTTGAAATTTAAAATTTAGAGTTCCTAAACGATATCAAATGTTCACATAGTTAATACCAAATTTCTAATGGCTGACATGATCTACATCTTTGATATTGATAAGTTTTTTATTTAAAGTCATCTAGAGTCTCAAATATGTGTTTAAAATTCACATGTTTTGAGACTCTAATTTTGAATTTTTTAAACTATCTCTGATGAAGATACATCTTATACCAAAGTTGTAGTACTTGAAAAAATTTAAAATTTTATAGCTAAAAGTATTTTTATTTAAGTTTATTTAGTAGCCAAAATATCCAATATAATATTACAAAATATTGATATAAATAGATAGCATATTATCTATAGACATGAATGAGTGTGTGGTGCAGTGGTAAAAAAATGGTGGTGTTGAAGCGGAAGGTTGTGGATTTGACTTTCTAAAATTATTTTTTTGGTTTTTTTCGAAGAACAATTAACATGTCCGCCTCTAACAGGATTAACGAAGGCGGGCACTTTAAGACACTCGTCTCCGTAAATAGATCAAATCGAAACGGGTAAAGCAATCGCCTTCGTTAATCCGCACTAATAATCTGATTTAAAAAAAATCCGCACTAATAGAGGCCTTTGATTGGAGACGGCTACAATGCCGGTCTCCATTAATAAAAAATATCCACCTTCATTAAAGAATTTTGTAATTGTGAACATAAAGGTACTAGATTATAATGCTTGGACTATTTATAATCTTATTATTTCCATAGAATTGTTTCACTTGGAAGGAAATTTGTTGCTCCTAGTTTGCCCTTGATCTTGGGCAAATAATAAGATTATAAATAGTCAGGTCATTCAGAGTCTATTTTTCGAGGAGGCCACTGGTTAGAGTGTAAAAGTGGTTCATTGTAACCGACTGTCCTTAGCGTTGAATCTTACATATATATGAATTCAAGAACAAGAAACAAAAATACAAACACGAAAGAATCTATATATGTGCTTTTGCCAGTGAACATCGGCAATCTTCACATTGGCGTAGATCGTCATTGTTGCGGTGGAGATATCTTGAGGTCGAGGCCAACGTTGACCCCGTTGTAGGCGATCGGAGCGAACATCCACATATCATCTGAGCTCAACAGCTGCGCATAACAAAAAAAAAAAAGTTTTGAATACTAGTACATGATTTTTTCGCTCACACCAACAAGATTTTGGCTAGGGGCTAGAATTTTGCAAGAACCAACCTTGATCTGGAGCTGCAAGAACTTGACGTATTGAGCTGCTTCTTCGAGCATCGTGCTGATATCTACCTGAAAAAACACGGCCGTACATACGTTAGAACTAGAACGGCTCGTTTTTCCTAGCTTTTTCAGCGTTCAGAAAAACTATTGCGAGTTCTTTTTTCGTCTCAAGCCACTGGTATAAACTTGCCTTGGTTCCATTGGGCACAAGATTCTGCAATACTTTCAGACGCTCATTGATCCGCTCTCTCCTTTTCTGCATCACCAAAAGCAGGAAAAAACTTCAGAATCTACTTTCAGACAGCAGCAGGCAGAGCAAGCGCATGAAACTACATGCAACATCATCGCGGTTGCCGAGCGAGAATTTCGATCTCGTTACCCTGGCGTAGAGGCTCTGCGGATCGATGGCGGCCCCACGTCCGGCCCTGGCCTTCCCACCTGCCGACGACGACGACTTCTTGGACGCCGAGCTCACGTTGCTGCACGCGGTCATCTCCAGCGACTCGTCGTCAGACAGGTAGCCGTTGCTGGAGCACTGTTGCTGTCGTGCAACGTCGCCGCCGCCGTTGCTCTCCTCCTGGTTGCCTCGGCTGCACCGGCCTTTCTGCGCCTTCTTGCCCTTCTTCTGCACCTGATGATGCATCACACGGACACTCCGTCCGTCAGGCATGTAGCCCATCCAAATGCACTGAAATGGCCTACGATCACGAGTTCATGGCATGGCATATATGCACACTTACCGGTATTGCGGTGGATCGCGATTTCTTCTTTGGAACGGTGCACGTGGTGCTCTCGCCCTTCTGGTCCTCCCGCTTCCTCTTGCCTATCGCCGGCGTGTTGCCGCCGCCGCAGCCGCGGCCGGCCCCCTCACCGTCCTGGTACTCGAAGTCGAGGTTCAGATCAAGCATGAAGCTCGGGTCCGCCGCCATGATCTGCTCCTCCGGCACGAAGAAGTCGCCGCCGGTCATCGTGAACGTGTTGCTGCCATAGTAACCATGGTCGTAGCAGCTTGCGCCCGAGTTGTGTTGCTGCATCTGCATGTAGTACGGGTACGCCGCCGAGCTGTAGTACTGGTCAGTTTCTTGGCCAGGCCAGTACATGGCCGTCGGCGTCGGCTGCTTCTGCTCGTTGCCGGAGTACTGGACGCCGAGCAGCTGGGCCATTGTCTCGGAGTCCTCCACGGCGACTGACGGATCGAACGAGTGCCAGCTCGCCTCGGAGGACTCCATTGTTTTTCCTTCGGTACTAGTTGGTATGATGGCCTAGCTACTGGTAAATGAGGTTGGGCGTGTCTGAATTTATAGTAGCAGCACTAGCACAGGGCACAGCTTCTAGTTTTCAGTTCAGTTAAACATCTAGTTGCCGCGTACAAGTCTGACCATTTGCGCCTTCAACATCAGACTGGCGGGTTTGTTTAATTCGAAGCATTCTGGGCATGAGAAAGCATTATATTTCCAGTTGGAGATGCTAGCTAGACTAGACAGCTAAAACTGCTGAAAATCGCGCAATGATGTAATAGGAAAATGAGACGCAAAATTTAGTTAAAAACACACACGATTATTTCGTCTGTGGGGGCAAATAACGAAATGGGGGCAATGAGGGGATCCTGAGAATCCAGATGATTACATGAATAATAATTGGCTGCAATAGGCAGGAATGATTGGGTGATTTCTAGAGTAATGTACAGTGGTAGTCTTAAAAGTGTGATTTGCATTTTGGATGACAAAAACAAGAGACTTGGATGGTAGGACTGTGGTTGGGGAATAAAGAACGAGGTGGTCGTGAAGAAGTCGGCGAGATCGTGGGGAAGAGTTCTTTGCCATTATAATTTCGCAAGGAGGAGATATATAGTTTTTGTTGCTTCATCATATCATTGATTCTAATCTTTGCCTCCCACATATAGGGACTTCACAACTAACTTTCTCTTTTTGTTTGGTGTGTGCGTGCGTGTGACCGGGCATCATTTGCATTGCTGCAATGCTGCCTATAACTTAGACTGACCGGGCATCATTCTATTGTCTTCTACTCCGTATTAATTGGTAAACATATGATAGTTTAGCTGCATTCGTGCGTGTGTTTATTTTCTAGTCTCCTCGTTCCAAATTGTGAACGCGTATATTGTCTGTCTCTTGCCGGCACGTACCAATGTATATGGCTAAGCTTTGTGTAACCCATTCGCTGCTCTTTTTGAGGAACGACATGCATTACGCACCGTTCTTTTCTCACTGTACCCCGCCTGAATAGTTCCACGGTACTTTTTGTAGGAAAATTCCACGGTACTTTCCTTATTAAAAATCAAATTATTTAACTCTCAAGTGTAAGAGCAACTTCAAGAGCTTGACTAAACTTAGTAGCCAAATTTCATTGTTGAGCTATTTTATAAAATAGATAACTTCTTAAAAAAGAAGCAAACTACAACAGCGTTGTTATCTTACAAAATCAGATAGCTAGTGCTAGTAGTTGGCTGTATATGACCACCGAAAATAAAGAGATAACCAACTTTATATTTTACAAAACCAAATAACATATCTTGTTCGAACCTATTTTTCTGTCATACAAGTTCTAAAATAGTCTCCACAACAAAAATAGTTAAGCTGTTGGAATTGTCCCAATATGGGGCCACGTTCTGCGGGTGCGAGAACTGATGTGTGTCTGGTTCGCGTGTCTATTAGGCCAGGCTCTTCGCGTCCAAAGAATCCCCGCAGCCAGGATTTGGAGGAACGCAGAAATCGGTCATTTCTGCCAAGTTAGGTTCACGTGGTGCAGGTAATTAGCCATCTAATGATGTTATTAATGCACGATTGGCACGTATTAAATAATACTAACATATTTCGATTAATATTAAGAAGTAATAAGATAAACTAAGAGCTATAAGATAATAGTTGCATGTAATAAATATCATGATAATAATTATTTATATATTTTTATCTCATGCAACTCACTCATGCGAGCAACTAAATAGATTCTCGAGATAGCCTAACTCGTGCAAATGGACAACTAAACACCACACTTTGTATTAGCCCTTATATCCGCAGTACTTGTACGCGTCAAATCTTGGGCACCATTTGTTCAGTAGTTTAAGCTGAGGATATTTTGCTACTACGATTTTTTTTCATGTGTTGAGCGAGCTAGTAATGGACACATACCCTCTCTGCAATGTCTCGATGATTAATCTGTTCGTTGAGGAAAGATAAACAAATCGGCACGGGTCGCCTCAAATTACAGGCACGTTATAACCACGTCCAACAACCAAAAGCAAAGAAATACAGAGAAAATTTTGAAGCCACACATTCGGTACGTCTAGCTACTTCGAAAGCATTAATTATCCTTTATGTTGTTTTAATTTGTTGTGGCAGAACAATGCAGAAACAGTAGTGCAGTGTGCACAATTGATCGAACATACATTCCCTCCAGGCTAGCTATTTTGGTGCACGGATTTCTGACTTTGCGCTGTACAATGCGAGAGGCATGCATTTTTGTTAGGACAAATACGTACCGAATACTGCCGTCCACTCAAAGGAAACAAAAAAAAAATTGAATTGAAAAGTTTTATAATATGAACGCCAGTTGCGTAAATAAGTTCACCAATCCCCCCCCCCCCCCCCCCCCCCCCCCCCCCCACCCCACCCACACCCAACAAAAAACAAACAACCACAAACCCACCCCCAACAACACACTACCTCACCCAAAACCAACCGACGCACACACC
>Ga0182004_10005026_pt1 | contig 10735 bp, 11 predicted proteins | sample Sormic07211540_1_FD_120479 | JGI IMG/M metagenome (GOLD analysis project Ga0182004, IMG submission 120479) | Endophyte microbial communities from Sorghum bicolor roots, Mead, Nebraska, USA - 072115-40_1 MetaG | ecosystem: Host-associated > Plants > Roots > Unclassified | place: USA: Nebraska...
GGACTTGACAACTTGATGCTACTCATATGCTAAAATTGTGACAACTAAAAGCTACCTGCAGTTAAACCAGTGTCTAACCTTTGAGCCTCATGAACCCTATGTTATTCTTGCTCAGTACGAGATGTACTTACGCTTGCCTTTACATTTGATTTGGATAAAAATCCCGGATGGGTACCAGATTGCAAGCTTGGAAAAGAGTTTAGGCTTGTGCTCAACCAGTCAGTTGTCCCAGTGGATTTGGAGCTTTCGCCTGAAGAACGGAGTGTCTTTCCGCTGTTTGCTATCTAAGGTTATATCTTTTATACTAAGCTCGTTATATATAAGCATTATCTATTGATATTACCCCTATTTGTGGCTATATGTGAGATTTTACTTCCTGGGCTCACATATGGTGTGTATCTGGTTTTGTTCTTAAAACTGGGTGCTACAAGCAAGGTCATGATGGAGAAGCTGTTGTAGGATAAAACAAGAGGTTTGTTCTCACCCTCTTGTTGTTTTCAGTTTTCTAAAATTATTGCTATATGCACTAACATGAAATATATTGTTCCTGTAGCAGGAAGAGCCAAGATATTGCTAGACCATCGCAGGTGAACAAAAACAAATCTACAACAAAGAAAAAAGAAGACTCTAATTAAAAAGAAGCTTATGAAGGCAGTTGCTGCTCCACAACCTAGTTTTGTGTGAAGCCTAAAAGACTTCATTGCCTGCCTATGAACTTGTGTCACGCCAATATGTGACAGCTCTAGAAAATAAGTGGAGGGCAGCTGTGTCACCTATATTGGTGTCTTTTGCTTAAGTTAGCAGTGTTAAATGAATTTATGTCATTTGCTTATGTTAGCTATGTGAACTATGTTGAAACCAAGTGTGTAAACTATGCTTCTGTTAGCTGTGTGTGAGCAAAGTTAATGTCATCTCTATCTATTGGAAACTGGCATCAGCTTTGTGAATCAAGTTATATTTTCTCTAAACTGTGAAACTTGCAAATTGGCATGACAAACATGCTCAGATTGCCCTACGCTCTTTTCTTTTATCTGAATTGTGAATATGAAACCTACTAATTGGGATACTAAATATGATAAGATTGGCCTATGCTCTTTTCTTTTTTTGTAAACTATGAATATGAAACTTGCAAATTGGCATGCTGAACATGCTTCATATTGGCCTGTGCTCTTTTCTTTTTTTCTTTCTAAACTATGAATTGTCCAGATGGAGAGCCGAACATGCTTGATTCTCATACTGCATCAGATAGTAACTTCATTAATCCCTCTAAAATCAAGATGGCAAATCTGAGGCATGCCAATGACAAACAATAATAGATTTCTTTCATCCTAATTCCCAAATGATCATCTATTTATTTATCTATGAGAGTCATAATTTCATAATATAGTTTGTGTCTATCATTTTTATATTAGAATAATAACAAAAACATCAAAGTTGGTCATATAAGCTCAACACACTACCCATTACAGGTTTCTTTCAGGAGACAAATTCAGTGCCAAAATGGATGAGGGCACAGCCATTGAGATTGATGAGGACACAGCTGTCATAATCCTCCTCTGCCACCATAGTTCCACACTATTGTAGCTATATGACTGTACAGCAGCGCCTGCCAACCCTACCACGCCTGCGCCATGGAGAGGAGTACAAGACGACGAGAAGAAAAGCTAAGGTCGATGAGGGACAGAGCCAGGCCAAGCCATGGCCACTAGCAGCTCTCCCTCGCTACCACCGCTGAATTGCTTGTGTTATCGTCGATTTAAGGTTGGTGGAGAAGGGGGCAGGGAAGGAGACAAAAGGGACACGTCGTCCACACGCTCGGTCATGGTTGGGGTCAATTGTAGTCCATATAAGCTCCCTGTACATGCATACAGCCTGCAACACTCGAGTACGGCTGAAATTGCAATAGCAAATTTCCAATTAAATGAATTGTAATAGAAACTCTCAAAAATGTTGTTTTTGTAATGACATGATCCAATTAACCCATGTGTCAAAGTAGTTTGTGCAACCAACAACTTTGTGTGGCAATATTACTAATAATTTACAACCAAATTTACTACACTATTGCAACATATGTTAAAGTAGCAAAAGAACATTATGCCATGAATCAAATTTTTTTATAAGCAATATAGTGTGACCTTACGTGACGCCGGCCAAAATAAAGGCAACACAGTTGTTTTGTGGCAATATTGAAAACTACTCGCAACCACTGTTTGAATGGTGGCAACAATGATGTTTTATCGCAACATAAATTTATTATTAACATAACATAACTTAATTTGTTGCAATATTTAGACACGATTGCAGCCACAGTTTAACCGTGGCCATAACACTCACATATTGCAACAAAGATTAGGACTAACGTAACCCAATAATTTAGATGCAATAAGTGACATGTATCGCAACCAATTATAGCCCATGATGCAATAGAGCCTTCTATTGCGACTAAATTTATGGTGTTGCAAATACAAGTGGTTGGATTATGGTAAAAACCTTGTAGTGATACCAGGCACACATCCTAGGCTAGTGAAGCTAAATGGGATGGAGCAAGTGCTAACTTAGAATTTTATGCAATGAGAGATCAAGTTTAGAAAGGGTCAATACGTCTTTGAAGCCATGAAGAGCATCATGGGAAATAGGTGCATCCTTACTGCGTACCAGTTCGCGTAGGTCAAAACGATACTTGCAATAACTGCTAGGTTCACCACTTTTCATATTTTCAGATTTGACATTAATATTGTTTCAATGGTGCAACTTGAGCATCATGGACCACTAGATTGCATTTATGATCTATCCTCATGATGGAAAGGCTGTCATATTCAACTCATTGCGGGACTCGAACAAAGAAAGGTACAAGCAGAAGTTTGGCATTCTGCGATAGTATGTGATGACACATCTTCTTTTTATGAAGTCAATGTATGTATCAAATTTATTGTTGACAAGCAGAAGTTTGGCCACAAACTAGACGTGAGGCAAGAATTCACAGTACGTACTCCTCATGTCGCTAGGTCTACTACTACTGATGTTTCCGTCTTTTATGGATACTACTACAACTCCTAATGATCATATGTTACATTTATCATGCATGTAGTGCCCCAAGCAATCTAATGGCTTAGTCTTGTGTGGATACTATGCATGTGAGTACCTCAGGGCTTCTAGAAGATCTAGAAATAACTGCCGGGAGCTGCAGAAATTCCAAAGTTGGTGGGGAAAGAAAATGATTAATCAAAGGACCATCACGCAAACAATAGCCGACAATGTCTACATTCATGTAATATGAACTTAGGGTATGACATCGACCGTGGAACCATAAAGATGAAAAATCAATGGATGTAATATATGTGTCTATCCTTCATACGCGTGTCTTTTGCTTTGTATATGTTTCAATAAAACAAATTTTGGTTTCAAATTCAAAAACAAATTTAAAAAAATCTATTTTTTTAATTTTGGATACACATCACGAAGGCAGGCAGCTAACAAAAACAACCTCGATTAATCTCATAAGAACGGCGATTGCCGCCTCTGTTATTCTTTTAAAGGACACGATCAAATTATGGCAACCGCGTCTATTAATATGCATTAATCGAGACGATGCACAACGCCCTCCTTTGTTAATATATGAAACGAGGCGGTAGGCCAACCGCCTCTGTTAAGGCGATGATTAACCATGATCTTTGATCCGAGACGGTTGATTTGCCCACCTCGGTTAACCGTTTATGTTCGATACGGTTAAAAATACTATAGTCGTGTGAGTTAGAGATCACATAAAAAATCTCCGCCGAACAAGCTGCAGCATGTTTGTTTCTCCTCCCAACCTAGCTGCTTCTCCTCCATCTTGACATCCACCAAGCACCTCCCTTACCTCTGTACACTTACTCGGCCCAATTTCTGTACTATCCTCCATCCCCATACCAGAGGTCTATTGTATAGTACAGACTTTGGTGCGGCTACCCTCCACACGCATTGCTTCTTCCCTCTTATCCTCCTGCCAAACCCATCTGCCCGGGGCCGAGTTCATCAGCCCCTCCCTTCCAGCACCCGGTCCCTGATACAAACCATCTCGCCCCCTCCTGAAGCCACCACATCCTCTAGGGCCATCCTCCTTTAGGACCATCGTGCAGTGCAGGAACCCTTCTCGCCCAGTCCTCCCTTGAATCCTAAACCAGTCCGGCCACTACTGGAATCGCGCGCTTTGCCTAGTGTCTACGGCACTCGGCAAACAGCAAAAAACACTCGGCAAACCGTTTGCCGAGTGCCACACCCGGCAAAGCTAAGACGACAAAGATTTTAACGTTAAAGGAGGCTTTGCCGAGTGTCATATGTCGGACACTCGGCAAAGTCTTTACCGAGTGCCAAATTAACACTCGGCAAACAAAAGTAGCCATGACGGCATGAGGCGGTTTGCCGAGTGTCCTAATATGAACACTAGGCAAAGTACCCAGTTTGCCTAGTGTCCTGGTCTGGACACTCGGCAAAGTACACAGTTTGCCTAGTGTCCTGGCCTGGACACTCGGCAAAGCTTGATTCCCCGGTTCCCAGAATGCCACTTTACCGAGTGTTGTGGCTAAGAACACTCGGGAAAGTGACCAAAAACATCCTTTTTATTTATTTTTTTTTGCATTCCATCCAAACAAATAGAAAATATATATACTAGACATCACAGACATCACATATATACCATTAACAACATATATATCTCACAGACATCACATACATATCACAATTGTCACATGTATATCACAATAACTTCACAAGTAATTCAAGTGCTCCATCATTCACAATCATTAGTGCAAATAAAAGTAACATTAACAACCACAAGTATAATCACGACCAACGAGACTGATTTGTTGAAGGATTTGTAGCATGAGGCACTTCATTTGATGCCGTTGATTGATTCTGCACAAAGAAGAGATTGCATGTGTGAGACAAGATAAATATATATCACGGTGAGTTCAATAACCTGAAATACTGAATCATGATGAGTTCAGTAACTACAAGTGAAACTAGAATACTGAAAAAAAAAATCTAAACCAGTATGAACACTAAAAACACTACAGATCCGAGCTAAGTGGACACTTCCTGATTAGATACTAGTTTCAGCATTTACAACTCATCAGGCATTCACCAACAAAAAGTTCAGCATTTATTGTTCAAATTTAGTCTTCTAGTACCCAAAATAAATTAATAGCAAAGTCATTTTGTAGGCAAATAACCTCTTCACAATTATGAGAGATTTATTTAAGGCATGAAGCATGCAGAACCTATTGATGGGAAGGACCAACAGCATGCAGCTAAATAATCAAATTAAAATAGTGATTACAAAGAGCACTACGAGCAGGGATGACCACACTGGATGACAATAATGCTGAGAAAGCAAGAGCTAACCCGCTATATCTATAAAACTAGAAATATTGTAACCAAATCTGCGCCATTCTTTCCGTCCCCTCTCTCTAACACGTGGGCCATGCCACAGGCTGAGAGCGCGTGGTTCTGTTTTTCGGGTGTCCCTGTAGGCCTGGAAACTTTGCCGAGTGTCAACCTGTACACACTCAGCAAAGGCCACATCTTATTTTATTTGTTATTTTCTTTAATTCTTTTTAAAATGATGTTTACTTAATTTGTTTTGATTAATTAACTTTTAAAGTAACTTGTTAAATACACCATATAATGTATATTCAAAGCTTCTATGAATATTTGGCCATTATTTCATAAGATTAATTCTATTTATCGGAACTATAAAATTCTATAATTATGGTTAAAAAATTAGAATTAGTAAACAGATCCAAAAATTACCAAATTTTTAAAAATAAATAATCTCCGTCGTCTATTCACTATACAAAAAGTTTTGAAGTGAAACTCCAATTGGACACTATATTTGATATTGGATTTTATTGAATCCTACTCAACTATGTGAAACTTCTTCGGAGATGTTCCAATTTGTAAGCAACGTACGTGACAACTTTCGTTAAATCTTCTCAAATTTTTATCACAGCCTCTACAAATGATATCATGACATTTTGAAAAATCTCGTGATTTTCAGAGTTTGTTTGGTTTTTATAGAATTTAAAAATGACTAGGCCACAACATTGTTCTCATGCTTCATGAGCAAGATATTTGAAATTTGATGTAACTACCTATGTTTGAACTTTATTCGATTTGAAAGAACATAAATATCATTTTTCCATTCGTTTTTTAAAATTACTCGAACCACCTACAATTTAAATTTGAGTTATCCCTAAAAATTCAATTAAATGAGGTAAATTAACTAAATATAGCAAATAGATTGAGAATGGTATAAAACTTTCACATAGAGTTAAGGTTAGCTAATGATGTTAGGAGAAAAAGTTTAGAGGCTAGAAATAAAAAAAGCAAAATACATTTGCCGAGTGTCCAAACAAAACACTAGGCAAAATGGTAACTTTGCCTAGTGCCAAAATAAAACACTAGGTAAATTATTAACTTTGCCTAGTGTCGGTGCTAAACACTAGGCAAAATATAACTTTGCCGAGTGTCCAATAAGACACTCGGCAAAGCCTAACGGCAGGTTGGGTGGTGTATGCCGGAACGGAAGCTTTGCCGAGTGTCTAACTTTGCCTAGTGCTGGACACTAGGCAAACTGTTGGTTTGCCGAGTGCTGGGTTCCTGGCACTAGGCAAACCACCGATTTGCCGAGTGTTGCGGTTTGCCTAGTGTTTGGCACTAGGCAAACCACCTTTTTGCCGTGTGTTGTCTTTTGCCAAGAGTGACACTCGGCAAATCTCTCCTTTGCCGAGTGTCCGATATAAAACACTAGGCATAGCATTTGACACTCGGCATAGAGGGTGTCTCCGGTAGTGGCCGGCGCCTTACGCCCCCCGATCATGACAGTAGTTGCCGGTTGCCGCTGGCCCTCTAAACTCTCTTTTTTCCCGCCATAGTTGCCGGCCATCCTCTTCGACTCCCTCTTCCGCTCCTCCCTGCTCCCCTCAGTGACTACCTCTAAACACAAAATTTTTCGGGCGGCAGCGCCTGAACACAGCGCGTGCCACACATGCCCCTTACACCCTATTGCGCGCGCTTTAGTATATTCTAGTAACGTCATCACAATCATGTTGTGGATTTTCCTTGTCGTAGCCGGATTAATTCGCCCAGCAAACTGAAATTTGGAAAAAGAAGGTAACCTCAGGAAAGCGTGCGGTCCAAACCAAAGTAAACAGTGACATCTATCAACTCTATCCTGTCTATATATGGCCACTTTAGCTAGCTACCAAGTATTTCCAGCTAATAAAGCATCACAAGAATTGAAATACATTTGCATTCTGTGTATGTATGTGCTTCGTGAACAAAGTGGGCGAAGGGACATTTTGTAATCCACGAACCAGGTCCATGACCATGAGCGGTCGTTTCCCTGTAGCCGTAGTGGCCGCGGCTGTGCTATTGACGTGGGTAGCGCAGCTCCGGGCGACGACGACGGTAGTGGTGGCCACGGCGAACAAACAAGCAGGGCATGAAGCAGACCGCGTCGTCTGGGTGCCCGGGCAGCCCGCCGACGTGGACTTCCCCATGTACTCAGGGTACGTCACCGTCGACCATCACGCAGGCCGAGCACTGTTCTATTGGCTTCAGGAGGTGCCTCCGAAGGCTCAGCCAGCACCGCTCGTGCTGTGGCTGAATGGCGGGCCTGGGTGCTCGTCGGTGGCGTACGGCGCTTCCGAGGAGCGGGGCGCGTTCCGCATCCGGCCTGACGGCGCGGCGCTCTTCCTCAACAGGTACCGGTGGAACAGAGGTACGGTACGACTCTTGCAGTTGCGGTTGCGGCTGGCATCGGTGGGTGAGCGGTGGCTTTAGCTTTCTTTTTCGTTTGTTGTGAAAGTAGTGATGATGTTGGCGTGTTAACAAACCATGTGATGTCATTGAGCTGAATGGTTGCATGCAGCGGCGAACATCCTGTTCTTGGACTCGCCGGCCGGCGTCGGATTCTCCTACACCAACACCACCTCCGACCTTTACAACTCCGGCGACCGGAGAACAGGTTCGCTTGATTAATTCACGTGCCAGCCTGTGTGTGTCTTGCTTGTGGTTTGTTCTGTTTGTTCCATGGTTTCAGCGCGCGTTTTCCAAAACTTCTGCATGCAGCTCATGATTCGTACAAGTTTTTGGTGAAATGGTTTGAGAGGTTTCCGCAGTACAAGTACCGCGATTTCTACATCGCTGGGGAGAGCTACGCAGGCAATCTAATTAACTTTCCCATCTAGCTAGCAAGTCTTCTGCTCCAATCTGTTTGTTTCTCCTCCAATATAATGCAGTCTATGTGTAATTAACATCGATCAATCATCGGTAATTCTTCAAATCGGTCTGTAGGGCACTACCTTCCGCAGCTCTCACAGATTGTGTACCGGAAGAACAAAGGGGTGGAGAAACCGATTATCAACTTCAAAGGCTTCATGGTACACGCTCGATCAATGCTACCCTGCAGTTAGCTAGCTATAGCACGCATCATATGATCAGTCCACGTCGCCGATCCTCTTGCATTGTCATCTTGTACATACCTGCGCTCCAAACTAATCGTATCGATGTGAAGGCACATCATATATATGCTACGTTATTTTATTGATTTGATTCAAGCTAGGTCGGGAACGCGGTGACGGACGACTACCACGACCAAGTGGGCACGTTCGAGTCATGGTGGAACCACGGGCTCATCTCCGACGCCACGTACCGGTTGCTGGAGGCCACCTGCGTGCACGACGAAATCGAGCACGCGTCGCCACCGTGTAACGCCGCCTACGACGCAGCAACAGCGGAGCAGGGCGACATCGACCCCTACAGCATGTACACGCCAACGTGCAACCAGACGTCGTCGTCGTCGTCGTCGTCCACGCCCAGGAGGATCCGGAGGCTCAAGGGCCGCTACGTGAGTCGTAGCTACTAGCTTGTTGCAATGCCTTCTCATCTCTGAACGCTCGTAGCTGCTTTTGCAATCCAATAAATTAAAAACGCCCTGTGGTTTGGACCTGGGATAAGTTAAGTTGCATTGGGGGGTTATGCTGGCAAAGTTTGCAACGTTCGCTTTAACTAATTTGTGGCGCCTTTGATTTGTTTTTCCCTTCTTGTACGTTGTCGTCTCTACTGATCTGATCGGTTTTTGTTTTCTCCGCCGTTGGGCCGTGTACACAACGTATATTCGGACACACGATGAACGCATGCAGCCATGGATGAGGGCATCTTATGACACGTGCACCGAAAGACACTCCACAGTGTATTACAACCGCCCGGAGGTGCAACGGGCTCTCCACGCCAACGTCACCGGCATAAACTACACATGGGCCACCTGCAGGTGCGTGCATCACCACGTGAATGAATGAATGAATATAGATATATAGATATATATATAGCTTCACATTTATAAACTGGTCTAAAACGGCCGTCATAAACTAGCAAGTTCAAACCATAGCTTTGAGTGCGTTAATTTTCGATTGTCACAAAAAAACCGATTCTGTATAGTCGCAATCTATCTATTGCAAAATAAAAGGGAGTTTGGCAAAGTTTGTTTCATGTGCTGGTAGTTTGGTGCTTATATGCATGTGTTGCTTAATGACAGCAGTGACACCATCAGCAACAACTGGGGAGATTCACCAAAGTCCATGCTTCATATCTACAAGGAACTTATTGCAGCTGGCCTGAGAATATGGGTCTTCAGGTCTGTTCTTTGAACCCTGATTTATTTCGATACTATTTGTTAGATATTTTGTATGTACGTATATCATGTGTTTTATTTTTGTTATTTTCCTATTGCGAATCACACTATATCGTTATAGCTAGGTTTCATTTCATTGCACTCTGAAAGAAAAAGGTGTTATTACTAATTCCTTTCTAGACACAGTTTAGTCCACAAACAGGTTTGAGTCGTCAGTTTCTAACAAGTCAAGCAGCACATAATTTGATCGATCGGCTTCAAAGTTTTGTCACCCCTTGCCAATATTTAGGACCAGTTATATACAATGTATATGCCTTTAGTTTTATGTTATTTACTCACTCTATTTTGAAGTAATTCAATTTCTATAATTATCTTAAGTCAAACTTTAAATTTGAGCGAATTTATGAAAAAAGTATGTCATACCTAATAAGCATATAAAAATATAGTTTATTTATGGTGTATTTAACGATATTAATTTTGTATCTAAATCTTCGCACTCTTTTCTATAAATTCGGTTAAACTTAAGAAAAAGACTGAATTAAGTAATCTCTAGAAATTGATTTTATTCAGGAATATAAATATTTAGAATTGTATTTTAATATAGGAACCACTCTCAAATTTGGAGGAACCGATGTTGAATTCATATCCACCTATACCGCTGGTAACTACTGATATGTGGCCAATACCAAAAACGCTAGTTCATGACGTAGATTTTGTTTCCTATATGCATGTTCTCCGGCCTGACTATTGATATATCCTTGAGTGCCCCTATTTCGTAAATAATCTTCGACACGATTATGTGAGCTGCTTATGTTCCTCATCGAAGCTTCTGCAAGAGGGCAAGGGACGCAACACAGCCGACTCACGTATAGCGCTTTGACTGAATTATCTTTTCGTATATTGTAATACCCGATTTTAAGAACAAAACCAGATATGCATCATATGTGAGTCTTAGAAGCCAAATCTCACATATAGCTACAAATAAGGGGTAATATCAAAAGACAATGCAAAAGTTATATAACGTACATAATATAAAAGAGATAACCTTTGATAGCAAACAAC
>Ga0182004_10005027_pt1 | contig 10734 bp, 15 predicted proteins | sample Sormic07211540_1_FD_120479 | JGI IMG/M metagenome (GOLD analysis project Ga0182004, IMG submission 120479) | Endophyte microbial communities from Sorghum bicolor roots, Mead, Nebraska, USA - 072115-40_1 MetaG | ecosystem: Host-associated > Plants > Roots > Unclassified | place: USA: Nebraska...
CAATTCCAATTCATCCTACCCAATTTCTCGAGCAGCTTCCGTGCGCGGCGGAGAGGGACAAGAGCTCCGATGCCGAAGCATGGGGATGGCGCGGGGCGCTCCGCGTACGTGCTAGTGCTCCGCGAACACGAGGAGGAAGGCAGGGGCTACGCGCTCGAGCTCGCCCCCCTTTTGGCCAGCGACGCGGCCCCGCGCGCTCGAGGCCGCGCTTCGACTAGGGTGGAGGAGACCGCGGCCGCGGCGGCGACGGCGACGCGCACGGGCACGGGCACGGGTCCACGCGCTCATGGGAGCGGCCAGACGAGGGAGGAGGCGGCCGGCGGCGCGCCCTCGCGTGATCAAGGCCCGCGCTCAACTCGGGAGTCGGCGACGGTGACGAGCACGGCTCCTCGCGCTCGCGGAGAAAGCCCGGCGAGGGAGGCGGGGACGGCGGCGGCCGGTCGGGCGCCTCGTCCGCGTGGCTGTCACGCTCGCGGCCTTAACACGGCCGTGGATGTGGCGGCGGGTGGCCTGCACGGCGGCGATGGGGCAGGCGGCGGAGGCGAAGCCGCGGACGCAATCAGCGACGACCTAGCAGGCGCCGCCGGGGAGCAGATACTACGCGACATGAGAACCCTTCTCTTCTCTCAGCCCGACGGCAGTCTGACGCAGGATTCGTTGAGAATTGATGATGCCAACAAGAACCTCAAGCTCCGCGAGCGCGAGGTTCTCATCCCGGTCTTCCTTTCCCCTAAGAAGAAGGGACAGAACAAGGTACTCTCTCCCTCGCCTCCATCCTCAATCCTCCAGCTGCTTCTCTCTTCCTCGCCTCCATCTTCACGCTGCTGCGCCCTGCCTCCCCACTCTCCAAGCCTGATGTCACGGTGGGGTGAGTCGTCAGGCACCCGTAGTAGGGAGCCAAGGTCGCATCAGAGGATGGAGTTCTCTGGTCCGGGGACTGGCCTCCCCTGCTCATGTGCCCAAAGTGCGGTCAGAGTAGAATCATCGAGCTGTATGTGTTGGCCACTTGGGCCATGTGACAATAATATCAGTCTGCCAGGTCAGAGTAGAATAATCGAGCTAGGCTCCAAGAAACTGTTGAATCTATACTGATGTACTAATGCCTGTAGCCCTCTAAAGAACCCATCTATGCTTTCCCCTAAATGCACAGAAGAACCTGGTAAAATGTACATTCTCTCCAATAGTCCAATTTGTACTGTGTCTCTTACCCTTCAAATACTTCTTCTGTAGTATCCTTGTAGCAATGTTATCCATTCCACTATCCAGCTTATGAATCCATTTGGATAACAGAGCGATGTTCATTGCCTATATCAAGAAAACCCAAACCGCCAAACTCTCTAGGTTTGGCCAACGCTTCCCATTTAATTTAGTCATATGATATTTCTTCTTTTTTGCCACCCCTCCCAAAAGAATCTCCCTCTAACAGAATCGAACTTTTGATGATTTCCCTCATACAGCCAATAGAAGCCGATATAGTACATTGGGATACTTGACAAGCTCGAATTAATCAAAATTGATCTGCCCCCATATGACAGTTGTCCACATTTCCAAGTCTCCAACCTCTTTTCTATCTTGTTCCGTGGCTCACTCAACTGAAGCTTAGTCAACTTCACATCACTTGTTGGAATTTCTAGATATTTCATAGGCAGCTTGCCTGGTTTGCAATTCAGAGCATCTGCCACCTCCATTGCTACCACCTTCCCCAAGCCCACTGTGAAAACCTCTGCTTTATTGTAGTTAATTTTCAAGAATTTCACATTCTGGATATTCTCATTACTGCTCTTCAAGAACAAAACTGTGTCATCCGCATATTGTAAATGAGTAAGTCCTCCCTCCACTAGATTAGGCACCGACCCCTCCACTATACCTTTCTCTGCAGCTCTCCTCAAAGATGGCATCTAACGCATCTGCCACCAAATTAAACAGCACTCAGGAAAGTGGATCTCTCTGCCTCTTCCCTTCATAACTTCTGAAAAATTCTCCTCTCTCACTATTCAAGTTAACTGCTTCTCGACCACCACAAACCACTGTCATAGTCCAATCAACAAATTTCTCATAAAACCCTTCTTTTCCAGCACCTCTTTCAGAAAATTCCAATTAATCTTGTCATACGCCTTTTCTAAATCCAATTTTGGAATTACGCCTTCTTTCTTTGTACTCTGCAACTCCTGCAAAACTTCATGAATAACTACCATACCATCTAAAATATATCTTCCGGGAATGAACGCTGATTGTGCCCTGCTAATCACTCTTGCTGCTATCTTACCAATTCTTAGGGTCAGTGCGATCTAAACTGTTTAATATTGGTGGCGCCTTTAATCTTTGGGATTAAAGTCAACACACCATAGTTCAATCTCCACCAGGTCCAACTTCCCTTCATGCAGCTCCCTCAACATTTCCAGAATATCCCCTTTCAATCTGTCCCAGAAAACTTTAAAGAAAAGGACTGAAAGCCGCCTGGTCCTGGCGCTGTATTGGTCTTCATCTCTTTAATCACCTCCAACTCTGCCATGGTAAACATCCTTGTCAGCTCTCTATTATCCTCCACTGACACCCTCAAATGATCCCTTCATATTTCTGTGCAGTTTAATTATTGGTTGTTCTTTGCTGCCAAAAAGCTTTTTATAAAAATCTGTCACATACCTTTTCAAATCCTGTGAGTCTGTTAACACTCTGTCCCCCTCTACTAAACTGTGATTGAAGCATTTCCTCTTACGACCGTTAGCAATACCATGAAAGTAAAAAGTATTAGCATCTCCCTGCAGCAGCCATCTCTCACCTCCTCTTTTCTGCCAAAATAATTCTTCCATCTATAAATTTGATTCATTTCCTCCACTCGATACCTCGCCTTCCAATCCACCTCATCCACTTGCTTGCCTTCCACCTCTTTGTCCCATTCTTCCCGCGACAGTTTCAACACCGGTTTCCTTTTCCTCTAATCACTGCCCAATTTACGGCCCACCCTTCCAAACTACTGTCAACTTATTAGAAACAACGCTCCAATGATCCTAAATGTACCCCTTCCGTCTCTCTGGCCACTTGTTCAGCACCCACTCTGTAAAACCCTCCTGCTTAACCCAGGCCGGCTCAAATCTGAAAATGTTCAATCTCACTCTCCCCTCCATCTCACCTCTCCACCAACAGAGGATTGTGATTAGACCCCACTCTAGTTACGGACTGAGCTATTACCATCGGAAACTGATTTTCCCACTCCGTGGAGACTAACACTCTATCCAAGCTAACCATTACTGGATTAATTTTCTTATTTGTCTGAGTAAACTGTCCCCCCGCTCTTTGCAGCTCCTTTAAGTTCTGTTTCAGCTACAAAGTCATTGAACGCTTACATTAAATTATCATTGACATTTAAGATTTCTCCTCCACCCTTCTTATCAAATTAAAGTCCCCTCCTAGCATCTTTGGTGACTGAAAATGTTCCACTACACTTTGTAAACCTTTTAAAAAAAAAATCTAGTTTCTTATCATCTTGCACTGGCCCATATACATTGAACAGCTGCCAGCCTGCCACTGAAATTTATCCTGTAGTCCAACTAGCGACATCCCTTGAAAGCCCTCCCCTGAGAAAGTGGCATTCACCTCCACTAGTTCTCCATTCACCCCCATAAGCATTCCTCCCGAGTGACCACAAGCTTGGCACCCAACTCCACTTAAACAAACCACCCCTACTGATCCCTGCCAACTCTCTGTCAGTAAACTTTGTCCTGATAGTTTCTTGAATACAGATACAATCCACATTATGCTTATGCATCAACTCTATCAGTTGTTTTCTCCTCTATCCGCTTCCCAGGCCTCTCACATTCCAAAAAAAGAATCCTCATTTCTTTTTGGTCATCGTCTTCACTGCTTTGCCATCCTTTGCTTGGAGGGGGTTATAGTCTTCCTCTGTTTACTCCACTATCTTGAGATGTTCTGAACTCCAATCTATCTGTGTCTACCTCCACTTCCAATTCATTCACTTGAACTTGCTTTGCCTTCTCTGTCGCAGCCAAGGTTGCTGTGCTACTTCTTTAGCCTTTATAAAACTAACTATTGCATCTATTTCCTCCGTAGACTCCCCTAACACTAGCATGCACTCGGAAGCTATACTAACCAATCTATTATCCTCTACATTTTGCAATACAGTAAAAGGATTACAAATCATACCTTGGGAATCATCCCTTGCCTCTCGCCTCTTCAGCGGTACTGGTGACTCTTGCACTGGTACGGGTAGCAGCAACTGGCGCAGCCCCCACCACCTTCCTCTTCTGTCCCTGTGGCTCAAGCACCGTGGACAGCTTCTTCAGCTGCATCAGTTTCTGAAGAGCTTCCTGAGTACTGCCCTCCTCCCTTCCCAAGACCTCCTCCTCCATCACCTCCCCTTCCCCAGCCAGCTTCTCACCCCCATCTACCCTGTCTCAAATTCAGTTACTTCCCCCTGTCCAGCACTACTCCAAACCAGTCCCACCTCAGTTTTTTCACTAATACTGGTGATCCCTTCCTCCCCTAAGCCTCCCCTTTCTGTTTGCTCCCCTTTCTATCTGAACCTTGTTTACTGGATTCAGGAATATCCCGCCCAGCAGTAATCTAATTCTCTGAATCCTTGGGAGAAGGCTTGCGGAGCTGTTGGAGGAATGTTTCACCCATGACCCTGCAATTTTAAATTTGGGGCTGGTATTAGACATATCTTGGAGTTGCTCTAAGATGGGGCTGGCATCAGGCATATCTTAGAGTTGCTCTAAGATAGGCACTTAGGGGATTGGCTAATAAGTTATTTTATAATCATGGTATTTTTGTTGTTATACAAAATAGATGCAGTGGTTCACAAGCATTATTGTTGTTATATGTTGCAAGACAACACTCACTTTGAATAAGCAGTAATACAAAAAAAATGGATATGTGTAAAATTGTTAGCTTAATAGGGTTCTAAGCATTGCGATTGTACCAAGCAAAATTTGCATTTAGTTATTACTTGTGCTGCACACAGTTTTCTGTAATACATCTACCCCAGTTACTTGACATTGTATTGAGTAACATTTCATTGATTTTGTTATTGCAGGATGACATATGGAACAAGCGGCAGATCATGTATGGAATTGCGCTATTGGGACTTTTGAGTTTTGTCCCTGCAATTGTAGCTTTTCTGCCAAAATGGGTGCTCTTCGTTTTTGCAGCTATCTGGGGTTTAAGTAGTATTGGTTTCCCATTTGGACTTTTTGGTACATCTAAGCTGGAGATGGCCTACAGTCGTCTTATGGGGCGGTTTATCTTCATGGTGTTTTGCCTATCTGTGATCTTCATGTTGTACCAATATATGACACCACATAACACATTTTGGACTATTGGCTTTGCATTTGTTGGTGCTATCGTGATGGCAGGGCATATGATTTCTTGGGTCACGGTAATGCTATTAACTTTCTTTTCTTGTGATTTCTCTGATTTTCACATGATGTTTCCTTTCTCTGAAAATGTGTATTAAATGTTTTTCTATTTCATTGTAGGGCTGCCTCACTGGGAGTGATAAAGATGATGAGTCTAAGTCCTCAGGAGAGCAGGATACAATAACTTCAGATTTACTGCAAAGGTAATTGTGTTGTACAACCTTTCTAGCCTTCAGTTTTGTTTTGTCACTTCTTGTTTTCTCATTTTCTCTTTATAAGAGCAATTTTTTTCAGACTCTTGGACAGGCACTAGGATTGGCGAATATCTCATGTTAAGTAGCTTTTCAGATGAGAGGAGGACATGATAACTTCAAATCTACTACAAAGGTAACTGTGTTGTACAATCTTTCACTATGCCACAACCAATCTTTAGCATCTCCTTATGTGTCGTTTGACGCGTTTTACAAACTTATAACAACATAGTGCCTGATGATATATATTTTTAGTGACCGGCTATCTAATGTTAAGCATACAAAAAAAAATAACCATACGTTAACCATACAATCACCATGTCAGACATTCAGACAATACACAATCATCAAACACATAAACCGGACCAAAGCTCATAATTTATATATTAAAACCATCAATAATTGTTATATGCCATTTTAGATACATAATTCATGGCAAACAAGCCAAGATGAAACAAATTTGGCCCATATCTTATTTGGCTTGCTTTCACTATTCACACGGTACTGTTCACACGCTACAGTACCGTGTGGGCCCCTGGACCAGCTCCGCTTGCCATAACACTACTCCACCCTTCCAAGACAGCTGGTCCTCAAGCTGTGACGATTGCTGGGGGAGTCTGCATGATGAGGTTGTAAGGCGCGGTCATGCGCTTGGCATACACGATGATCTCGTCGTCGTCCATGTTGCGTAGCGTGCGGACGTCGCCCATGACGGAGCGGCGCACCACCCCGACGACTCCACCCCTCCAACAGAACAAAGAGCAAGAAAATCCAAAGCAAGAGTGAACCTATCACTGTAGCTGGAGATCGACTAAAATGTACAATTTAAATAATTGTGGAACAGTAAACTATTAAGTCCAAAGTGGTTTACTTCCTCAAATTTTATGAAATTATGCTTCTGTTTCATAAAGTTTATCCCACACAATGCCTTGGAACATATCATGAAACATGGTACGCAAGGAAGACTATGAAATAAAGCAGTAGTACCTGTCCATTCGCATGCCGAGCCATAGGATGCCGGAGTTGCGTGCGCAGAGGCACTTGCCACCACCTGCCTCGCACGCTGCTGCCGCACAGGGGCCATATATAGCCACCACTTGCCTTGCACACCACCACCAAGCAGTCAGCAATAGATAGGACACAGAAAGGATAGCCTCTGGAATTGCTGATAAAAGAATTTATTCTATCCTCAAATACTAGGCTGATACTCGATAGTAGTACTGAGTAGATAGGATAGATCATTGTTGATGTATTTAACAGATCCTGTGAATTCAAATACTATGCTGATGCAGATTGATCATTCAAAATTCACTTGCACAAGAAGGCATTGGAAAAGTGTGAAAAGGCAACTGACAGGACAGTAATATTGCACTGTGTTAAGTTTTAGGAGACAGAACCAAAATGGACGTTTGCGTTGGTGAGGTGCAACATTTTTTTCTTGAATGAAAGAATAGAGGACAGGCCCCTACTGAATGAACATAAAGAGCAACAGATTGTACATGTTCCTAATACAAAAATCTAATAGGTATTTTTAATTGCCTACTAGTACATGTATATAGGAGCACAGAAAATCCTTTGCACAGCAAACAGCTACTTTGCTCTGGTCCTTTGCAAGAACAAAGGAACAGGCTAACAGTAACAGCTAATGCCTAAAGCAGGCAATTTGGATTTGGACTGAAGTATTGTATTAAGTATATATACCTGCCTAGATTATTACAAAGCATTGGGATGCAAAAGTAGGTTACTAGGTTCCTAGCTGCATCTGCTGAGGGTAATGTCCATACTCCACCTCATTTATCTCCCTAATCGGACCAGTGGAGCAAAATCATTTTTTTGTGACATGGAGAGCGATCAAACTTTTAAGCTGTGGGTGATTTGATTGATGCTGAAGTCACATCACTATGTACCAATTAGTATTTTTTAGTAGTATGAAGAAAAGAGGCAAAGAGAGAAAGATCTTGTTGGTGTCAAGGTCAAGTGGGAGCAGCAGCTTCATCTGGTATGCCTCATGCACAAACTTGCTGCAAGATAGGATAGGAAGCAACAGATCCACGATTTAATTTCAGTTTGAAGCAACATGAAGGAGAGCTGCAACCAAATCTATTGGCATCAATAGAGCACCGATAGAGAGTGGATTTGTTGGCTCGCTGGTTTTGTTGAAACGAAGGGAATCACCAAATCCATATCTTGCAACGAGAGGAGCAGCAGGCCAGCAGCAGAGAAGCTTGGCTAGGGAGGTGGAGGGGGTGGTGGGGGGCGGCTTGCCGCCAGAGGAAGTGGTGGAGGTGTTGGGCAGGTGGAGGACGTTGGTGAAGGCAGATGTGGACTCCATGTAGGTGGCGATGCCATCTTTGATGTCAGCGAAGTAGAGCTGCTCACAGAGATCTGGCAGGCGAGAGGGGTTGGGTCACAGGTGGGAGGATGATGCGCGGGCGGCAGCCATGCGGAGGAGCAGGCCATGACACGCAGAGGGTTGGGGCGTGGTGAAATGCTGCGTTCAAGGGGCGGGATTGGGGATTATGGATGCTAGGGTTTGGTCTGACTAATGGACCAGCAAAAAGTAGGCACGAGTTGGGCCAGCTGAGGACACGCGAGCCTATTTATAATGACGGATGGTTGGATCCAAATATCAAGATTTAACGACATACTGTCAAACAGCAAAGCGAAATAACAATGACGACTGATAGTCTTTTGCAAAAACGAGATATAAGAATTGACCATGAGGCGCCAAAATAATGTTGGACGATGCTCTCCGCCGCCGCCCGAGGCGCGGCACCCCCTCCCCCGCGCCGGTGCCGGCGCCCGTCCTGGTATTTTAACAATTCCCGTATGATGTAAATTTTTTAACGTCCGACCTTCCAACATTATTTTGGTATTTTTAACGATTCCCGTATGATGTAAATTTTTGGCTGTTATATATTGTTTCTAGCCTTCTTTTCAGTTTTGTCAACTCTTGTTTCCTCAGTTTTTCCTTATACGAGCAAAAACTTTTTCAGACTCTTGAACAGACATTAGGATGGTGAATATCTCCTATTGAGTAGCTTTTCAGACGAGAAGAGGGTATGGTAGCTGATCTATTGCAAAGGTAACTGTGTTGTACAGCCTTTGTAGCCTTCAGTTCTGTTTTGACAACTCTTTTTTTCTCAATTTTCTTTATATACAAGCAATTTTTTTCTAATCTTTTTCGACTCTTGGACAGGTATTAGGACCGATGAATATCTTTCAGACTCCGATTGTTGGATGGACATTAGGACTAGTGAATCTCTTGTTGAGTAGCTCCCACTTAAATATGTCAGACTTCTTGAATTTGTATTCTGAGATTGATCTTGGATTGAGGTGTAAACACGGCTAGATTTTGATGTGTACAACCTACAGTGAACATTGCAACATTAACTAGTGGATGACTGTAGACATCATATTCATTCACAGTAAGTTGTTAGGCATTGCTGACACTAGTTCATATATGTTCATAATGTGATGTTGAGAATTGGTTCTTATGTGGATAATTCAGTAATGAGATTGTTCATATTTTTATAATGTGTTGTTGAGAATTGGTTCTTATATGATGCTATTCAGGTTATACTTGTTGCTTATTAGAACCTTATATCTTTTTGGTTAAATAAATGTTGCTTACTAGGGCTTATCTTTTTTGGGTAAATGACATATTTGTATGTATATTTTGGGTTTGATTGGTTTGCGGTCAAAATTTACCATGCCAAGGATTCAGCAAGCCATGATTTTGGCTATTGTTTGGTTTGCTATCAAAACTTGCCAATCTCTTACATTTGGTTTGCTAAATCCGTGGTAATTTTTTTTATTTAACTTTGGCTTGCCAAATCTATGACAAATTTTGGTCACAAACCAATCAGACCATGTGCGACTTGATAATATGGTATTCTCAGCCAAACATCCAAACATATCCTTAAGGGTACACCTAAAAAGTTGTATACTTCTTCATAACATCCAAACATACCCTAAGGGTACACACCTAAAAAGCTCCAAATTCAGCTACAGGATAGCGGCAATGCCGGCAGCGTATGACTGCACGTGTCTAACTGTGCAGCACCAGAGAATTAAGGATGGGGTGGTGTTTCAAATAGATACACATGTGGTTCGATATACATTTGGAACACTATCCCCATCCTTACAGAGAATCGATAAAACAATCCAGTGTGAGCAACCATATCATGGCCGCCATCATGGCAACCATGACCAGAGAAGCCAGCCAGGCGAACGCTTCCGACCCGCTCTTGCACATCGGGAGCAGCGAGACGAGGAAAGCCGACGCCAGCAGCCACGCCACGACGATGAACGACTGCGCAGGCAACAGATATATATGTTAGGTCCAATCAATGAATGGAGGATCGATCTGCTGCAGTAGTAGTAGTTACAGTAGTTGGGAACGAACATATATACCCTGATTGCGATCTTCCAGGCACGACTCAAGGGGCAGCACCCTGCTGGTTCGGCTTCCCGGCCGCCGCCGCCTGCTGCGGCATCGCCGCCGGCGAGCACCAGACGTGGATTTCGCCGGCCGCCTTCTTCTAGGAGCGAGTAGAAGAGATCGTAGTAGTACTCTCTGTCGTCAGCCCTCGACCTGGACGACGCACCTGCGTTGCACGAGTTCAGTACCGCCGCCGACGTGTACATCGATCGTCTTCTAGTTTTGTATATATCTATCTAGTAGTAGTCTAGACACGTAAATAATACGGCGTTCGATCAAGAGACTTATTTGCTTATATATATTACTACCAAAAGAAAAAAAAAAGGAGGACAGCATCGACTTCGTCTTCTCTCGAGGCGTAATGGAGTCGGAGTCGGACGTCCGATAGCCCTGGCGCCCTGCTATATAGTACACGAATATTTTTTTTCTTCGATCGTTAGCACCTGTCAGTCGTGCGTGCGTGCATGTACTCCGTTCTAGCCGCGCCGGCCGCATCGCGTCGTCGTCGTTAGACCAAATGGGTCATTTGGCCTTTTTGTGACTAATTCACTACATGGGTCGTGTAATTTGTTACGTGTCTAACACGCGACTATCGTGTAATGGCGCGACCCCCTTACCTCTAACTCTCACATACGATGCTACCCCACTCTCCCTCTCCCACGCG
>Ga0182004_10005028_pt1 | contig 10734 bp, 10 predicted proteins | sample Sormic07211540_1_FD_120479 | JGI IMG/M metagenome (GOLD analysis project Ga0182004, IMG submission 120479) | Endophyte microbial communities from Sorghum bicolor roots, Mead, Nebraska, USA - 072115-40_1 MetaG | ecosystem: Host-associated > Plants > Roots > Unclassified | place: USA: Nebraska...
ATAATGAAAATATAAATAAAGAAGAGTCTAATGCTACTTAATTGTTGTCATAATAATTATTATTTTATCATATAAATTTGGTCAAAATTAGGATAGTTTGATTCTCTAAGATTCTTGGAATGATTTATAATTTGGGATGGAAGGAGTAATTGGCATAGCTCCGGCATCAGCTCTGAGCCATGGGATCCTTACCAATCACTTTAGGAGAATGATTTATTTTCTGGACTAGAGGAGCTAGAGCCGTTTTTGAAACTGAATGACAGGCTAATAATCTATGGCTTCTACCAAGTGCTCCAAAAGATGTGTAATTTCAAATAAGACCTTAATATGATAATTAAAGTATACAGTACTAGTAGTAATAAAAAATAACTTATAGCATATATTGGAAGTGATTGGGAGTAGCTGAATATCATAATAGGAAGTGATGCAAGCTAATTTCTGATTAATTACTTATGATAAGTGTATGGGTCTTTAAAATTTCATTTTGTTGGTCAAATATATTACTATATAAGTATTATATACATACATAAACTTATAGGCCCCCTCATGGCATGGGCCCGTGGCCGTCGCACCGGCTGCCCATGCCCCTAAGACGGCCCTGAGCAAGAGGCATCTTTTTCTAGTTTTTTGTAACTTGAACATTTTTCAGTGACTCTAGAATAGTAGATGATCCCTACAGAGGGCTTCCTACGCTACCATGGTCCCTGTGCATTGTCAAGTTTTATATAGCATTAGGAGATGATGTGTACCTTCAGTGGTTAAATTTTTTTATGCCAACCTCCAAAATTAGAGCATGTCAACGTGGAAACCGCACCTTCCCATCCTTGAACTTGGAATGCATAACATCACAGACAAACTGTGTTGCACCTTGTGTGAAGCTAACATTCTGAGTCCTGCAGCGGGAAAAACGTTTCACAACCGGTTGCCATGTAAATAATGTGAAAGTCTGATCCATTATGCTAATCGAGTGAACTTGATGTCCATCGGTCCATGGCCCGTGGTATAAGGCTATAAGGTAAGAAAGGCAAACAAAGATAAAAGGGAACTGATATTATCAATCAGATCTTTTCTTCTCTATATATAAGCCCTTTTGAAATACTTTTTTTTTTATGATTCAACGATGCAGAGATCATAAGACTTACCGAGTAAAACAGTAAGCGACTGAATGTTTGCTTTATTATCCAGCCCTGAGTAAAACTTAGGAAAAATCATGCGGAACTATAACACCAGCCTTATAAAACCAAATGTGAGTATCATTCATTAACTGACCAGCAACTAAATATATGTGCATCCACTGCGAAAACAAGTTAATTTTAAGTGGCTCCTAGCAGTTTTGGAACTAAGGATGCAAGAAAAGGGGATTACCCTTTAGCTGCTCTATTTACCATCGCACCGCTACAGATGGTAATTTTACATAAAATTAACCCTACTTCTATGTTCACGTTCTCGGATCGAAATAATTTACAGTCCAGACTCCGGAGTGGAGCAGGAGCAGTCCCGCGCGCTGGGCCGTTGGGCCGTGTGCTGGCCCGAGGAGATCCAGGCGACTCTGCTCTGCTGGCGCTGGAGGCCAGGTTGCGCCCGGTCCGCGCGCCGGCGCCGGGCCCCGCATACTGCCGTGCTCAAGGTGTTCGACGCCGTGCACGGCCTCGAGCCGCTGCAACTGGCGCCCGGCGCCGCAAGCTCCAGCGCTGGCGGCTACCACGCTGTCCGAGCCCAGCACGAGGAGGCGCATATGTTCCTCGCCGACAACTGCGGGCTCGCCGCGCAGTGGCTCGCCGACATTGTCCAGTACCTCGGCGACCGTGACCTTGCCGACCTCGGGGTCACGCTCGACGCCGCCCCGCCCCCCCGCTGGCGACATCGACAGCGACCTCCTGGCCGCCGCCCTCGGTATTATCGAGGCCGAGATCCGCCGCCGTGCGCTGTGCCGTCCACAGGCTCACCCTCATTCTTGAATCTTGATGGCCTCGTGGCCAAGAGCAGGCAAGACCGCTGCGTGGCAGCTTGTATCGATGCACGCGGGGTGTGGTCATCCGGTCCCTCCCGTGGCCGACGTTGCCAGCTTGGCTCCGTCCATCGTCCCGTCACCTTGTCGTGGGCGGCCCTAGGGTGTGCAAGCGAGACAGCCCAGTGGGAGACGCGCGCGGGCAGGGTGGGGAGACACGGGTTGGCGACAGTGGCGCGAAGAGGCGCTGGACCGGGCGAGCGCGGTTGGTCACGATGATGTGCCGCTGACAGACAGTTGGTGCCATTCGTTACGGACGGAGCAGCCGGAGTCACTGGCAAGCGCACAAGAACCATGGAACCGCAGCATCTTGTTGCCGTCATCCACGCAGCGCGAGCGCTACTTGGGTAACGGGCAGCTTGCTCGACTACAGTTTCATGGCCTCGCGGTTGTCATCGACGCGCGGCCATTCCGGCGGCTGCGAGAAGTCGCGGCAACGCAGGCCGGCCTCGGGATGGCGGCGCGCAGGGCACTTGTTCGATCTTTCTTGGACGGTGGATGTGGATCTCCGTCCGCTCAAGGTGTTCGACGCCGTGCACGGCCTCGACCGGCGACGGGGAACCACGCCATCCTGGCCCAGCTCCAGGAGGCGCACTGGTTCCTCGGCGACATTGTTCCGCGACCGCGACTTGGCCGACCCGAGCTTGCTCACCGACCTCGGGGTCACGCTCGACGAGCTCATCAAGACACCCTCAGCCGGCGGGCTCCTGGCGGCTGCCACCCTCGATATATGAGTTCTGCATCCTCCTCGCCGCTCGCGATGCCGCAGCCCCGCGCGGCCGCGCCGTCCCACGTACCTGCCGGCTGCCGTCGTCGTCCAGAAGCTGAGCCTGATTCTTGGATCGCCTCGTGGCCAACTGCAGGCAGCAAGACTGCTGTATGGATGCCAGTCTTCGCGCTCTATGAAGTCCGGATGCGCAGGCATTGGCACCGTAGAAAATGGGAGCCAACAGCTGCACTCTATTGAGCTCATGAACGTTTATACACAATTACAAGATTGGCTGACCACGCAGGGCGCCTGAACTGCCTCTACCGCGCGTCCGCGCACGACGTGGGAGCGTGGGCGCCCGTGGTGACCGCGCTCCCAGTTGCCGAGCAACGTGTAGGCTTCAACAGGCACAATGGGGCCTGCTCCCGAGTTGTTGGGGCGACATTTTTTTTTTAGAGCTGCAGAGGTGGCGGCACAAGCCGTGGCGGGTTCTTGAATTCTTGAGGATTGGCCGTGGACTGGAGTTGCTGATGCCAAGATGGATTCCATCAAGCTCCAGCGTCCGCCGGAGGTGTTTGATTCTTTGACTAAGCTGAGACTGGACTTCAACAGGTTGTTGGGCGTGCGCGGAGATTCACAGCCAGACAAGGCTGGGAGCTTCAGATCGAGCACTCGAGTGGCAAGGTAACCAGTGCGATGCCTGATGGCTCGAGACTGGGTTGCATCGGAATGCTTCTGATACAGCATTGGAATGATTCATTTGAACCAGACGGCAAGACGGCAATGATCCCCGCACTGGATAGGTGACCAAAGATGGAACAACGAACAGAATTGGCGGCATATGACCTGTGGAGATTATCTGTTCCATGGATCAGTATGTGCAGTGAATTACTATGTGTCTATGTGTGAAAAAAATACTCTGAATTACTACTGGGAGCCTGGGACCTTGGCTTCCGGTAGTCCATGGATTTCTTCTTTTCAAGATTTCTTCGTGGTGAGCAATATAGTGCCCCTAATACACAGTTGCATTACACACAGAGCAGCAAAATCTGGTTTCATTCCAATCTGCTTCATTGGTTTTGCATCACAGTATGATTCCAACAAAATACAGAACAGTTGTGTATATCTGAACCACTTTGAGGTACAGACGCAATGAATTCATGTCTTCCCCGAAAACAGTTATTTCCTACCAACAAATGCATTTCCTATTGTTGCTATGAAAACAGTGTGCTGAAACATATCTACAGAAACCCTGACAGGGTTTTGTTCGCCGGGTACAAACATCTCAAGACAGACCCTCTTAGCATGTCAGTTGTAATTCTCGGACAGTTGAATCTACCCTGCAGAAAGATCACAAGCAGACATAAAGAGCTATGTCAGCTCCCACAGAACACACAAAGCACAAATTAAAGAGCTAAAATAGTAAGCCTACATATTCAGATGTAATTACCTCACTGGCCCTCTTCATTCTCCGACAGCTGAATCACAAGCACACAGTATCGCGGTATCCTCATAGACTGAACCTCGGTCTTCACTTCCTGCATATCCTGCGAATAAGCCCACGAACATGTGTCAGCTCCCACAAAACAAACACGCACAATTAAACGACTAGTGATCAACCTTCTCAGATGCAATTACCTCATCTGTGGAAACACTAACACAAAGTGTCTTGACACTTGTCAAACTGAACTGGGAAATGACCCTCTTCAGGTTTTGTGGGTTGTTCTGGCGATAGACCATGAGCTTTTCCAGCATCTCTACTGCGCCAAAGTGACTGTGAACAGGCCAAGTGTCATTCCAGACCACTTCCTTAAGGTTATGCTTAGAGACCGTTAGTGTTGTGGCTTCTTTGCCAACAAAGCAGTAAGCAAAATGGATTCTGTTGAGGCTTTGGGTTGTAAGCTCCACTCCGGTAAGATCACTCACCAACACTGCTCTTAGGTCTATCAGGGAAGCTGAGTCGAGGTGAAGCAAGAAAACACCTCTGACGTCCTCCAATCGAAGGCTGTTGAGCACTGGGCAGTCCTTGGACACAATGTCACTAATCGACCTCCCATTATCATCAGCCTTGAATCTTGTCCCAACGAGAACCAGGCGAGTCAATGAAGCAAACTGACCATTAGCGGTGAGGCGTACCCTGAAAGCGATCTCCTCCGGATGTGATATGAAGACAGTGATAGAGTCTGCTAGTGCCTGATTGGGCATCTCAAACACTGTCTCGCCTTGCAAGAAGTCGGCGCTGATATCAAGCTTGAAGAAGACCGGACCTCTAACGCTCTCCGCGGCTTGGGCACTCCATGCCGCGAGCCGGGCGCCGTCGACGTTGTCGGGGTCGGTTACGTTCAGGATGAGTCGCTGTATCTTCATGTCCGTGGATCTCGCCAGCACTCCGTCGACAAAATCGAGGAACCTCATCACGCCCGCATCTCCCACGGCCATGTCATCCAAAGTGAGACAAGGTAAGCATGTCCATACCTCGCGCCATCGCCTCCCAAGCACACATGTCCGGATAGCATCCACCAGAGGCACACGGCATAGTATCGAGCAGATGATATGATCGGGAAGTTCAGTGAATCGATCCGCCTGGTCAAGAGTAACGCCGATTGTGATGGCGTCCTCGTCGCCGTCGCTGTCGGTGAGCTCCATGTCAGCAAACAGGACATCGGCGAGCGACCGGCGCGGTGGCAAGGCCGGAAGTGAGAGCCAGCGCCTTGACAGAACGTGGGTACGAACAGCCTCCTTGAGCGGGAGGCGTGCAACGATGTCGGAGATGATGTCGTTAGGGAGATCGCTGAGCCGATCTATCCCGTCCCCCTCGTCCTCCTTCGAATTGCTGCCGGGGACGTCTTGCGCGACCTTCCCCGCGGAGCGGGAAACGCCAGGGGGCGAAGCAGAGTAGTGCTCGGTGGGGATCCCGACCACGGCGTCGTGAGCCGCGGTTCTGTTGTACAGCCACGCGTAGGTGGCGGCGGAGAACTCCACGGCGACGTGGTTGGGGCCGCCGCGCAATTCGCGGACGAGCGCGGCGAACCTCTCGCCTTCCTCGGCGGGAAGTCGATCCGCCACGCGACGGAGCCCGCTGTCCGGTAGGTCGGGGAGGGTGCACATCCTCCCGCTCGCGCCAGCTCCCTGAGCCTGCTCGGCGTCCTTCTGGCCGCCGACGGGAACGTCACAGTTCGCGACGCTAGGTGTCGCAGCGGAGACGATTGCCACGGGGGTTCCGACCACGGCGTCGTGAGCCGCGGTGCTGCTGTCCAGACCCGCGTAGCTCGCGGCGGAGGCCTCGACGGCGACGTCGTTGCGGCCGCTGCGCAGTTCCCGGACGAGCGCGGTGGCGTCGTGAGCCGCGGTCCCGCTGTCCAGACCCGCGTAGCTCGCGGCGTAGGACTCGACGGCGACGTCGTTGCGGCCGCCGCGCAGTTCCCGGACGAGCGCGGCGGCGTCGTGAGCCGCGCTGCCGCTGTCCAGGCCCGCGTAGCTCGCGGTGGAGGTCTCCACGGCGACGTGGTTGCGGCCGCCGCGCAGTTCCCGGACGAGCGCGGCGATCCTCTCGCCTTGCTCGGCGGGGAGTCGACCCGTGCGAACCCTCCCGCTCGCGCCACCTCCCGGCGAATTCGCGCTCTCGGTGGCGAGATCGTCGTCCGCCATGGTTGTGGTTAGGGTAAATTGGAAGAATCACAGGGGGGTGGGGGTAAGGGGCAACGGATTTGCCGAAACAAGAAAGGGTTGGGGATTTATTTCCCCTTGCTGTTGTTGCTGACTAATAACCGTCGCCGTATAGCCGTAGTTCAACATATAAAGCGAGTTGGCCGTTGCGAACCCCCCGTGTGGTGGGCCGTGGGCGTGGGGGGCTCTCCCCTCTTTCTCAGCCCCCTACGGAATTCGAAATTCTGAGTAGAATGGAGATCCCTTCCGTATCGGCTTTTTTTTTTAGATTACACAGTACAACACAGATACTCAACATGTACGCACACTCACCCCTATAATAAACGTACGCAAACTCTACCCATATGAGCACCTTTGAATGACTGAGCCGGCCAATCTTGAAGTTCACGAAGTCACCACAGGCGTCTCGCTGTCGACGGACACGTCCCCTATCACTTAATGCATAGCGCCGAAAAATCCTGGAATAAATCCAGAATAAAGTGCCGCACCTAGAATTTGAACCCTACTAGACCTTGTTTAGTTCTGCCCAAAAACTTAAAAACTTTTTACGTCAAATTGAATCTTACGACACATATATGGAACATTAAATATAAATAAAAAACGAATTGCATAGTTTGTCTGTAATTGACAAGACGGATCTTTTGAGCCTAATTGGTCTATGGTTGGACAATTATTACCAAATAAAAACAAAAGTGCTATAATACCCAAAAACTTTTTGCTCCTTAACTAAACAAGGCCTAGATAAATGTCTTTGACCTCACTCTTCCGTCCCAAAATAAAAGCATATCTCGTTTTTCTAGAAATATAGAAAGAAAAAATAATATTTCATAATATATAGAAAATATAGAAATTATTTATATCTCCAAATAAGTTTATTTCTTATAAAATAAATATTTCATACTCAATATAATGATACTTATTGCACACCATAAATTTCAGTACATTTTTTAATACATATTTAGAAAAAAATTAAAATAATTAACTCTTTAGAAAGACAAACATGTGTTTATTTTGAGAATTTTGGGGGTGGGAGGGGCACCACGTGCACTTGACACTTCCCGCCGACCTACTTTATCCTTGACGGCTTTACGTCTGCCATGTTGTCTCTGCTATGTGCTAACCTTAAGCTGCTAAGGTTTCTTTTTCCAAATTTAATCCACCATGTTCCGATTAGAGACTCAAGCCTGAGCCGTTGTTTGACTTGGAAATGTGAGACCAAGAGTTCAAGACATAAATAGAATAGGAGTTGAAGCGATTAGACCAAGACAAAAACAAACACATAAAAAAAGAATAGAGATACAACATAGATTCAGCAAAACCCAAATAAATATGAGAAGAAATAAACTAGCAAATCCATGCTTCTGATTAGAGACGACTCAAGCCTGAGCCGTTGTTTGACTTGAAAACGTGAGACCAAGAGTTCAAGACATAAACAGAATAAGAGTTGAAGCGATTCGACCAAGACAAAAATAAACACATAAAAAAAGAATAGAGATACAACATAGATCCAGCAAAACCCAAATAAATATGAGAAGAAACTAGCAAATCCATGCTTTCATAGTCGCATGCGGCAGAGCCCATAAAATTCTTAGATTGACTTATTTTTCCTTCTACGTTCAAATAGATCAATTAGCCACCGACGACACTGGCAAGGCGAAGACGTGCGCCAACTCCATGCGCACGGGTCTAGCGACACAGACAGTTGCACACCTCGCTGCTGTCATCCCTACCGATGAGCACCATCTCCCTGCCGTGGTTCATGGAAACGAGCTCCGCACACACGGGGCGGCCGAATCCGCAGTAGGATGCATCGTACACACGGGGAACCGTGGGCTGGTCACCACGTTGGCGAGGCACGTGGACGACAGCGTGATTAACTTTTCGGTTCCTCGCTCTATACTGGCTAGCAGCGTTGTCTCCATTTTTGGCATGGCCGTCTTGATAACATAGAGATACCGCCACATAGGTCCTCGAATTTTGTCGTTGCCAGACAACCCTTGATGCAGTTGCCCTGAAGTACGTGCATAATTGTTGATTATGTATTTATTTTCATACACATTGAATCTTGCGGCACATGCATAGAGTATTAAATATAGACGAAAACAAAAACTAATTACATAGTTTGCCTGTAAATTACGAGATGAATCTTTTAATCCTAGTTAGTCCATGATTGAATAATATTTATCAAATAAAATGAAAATGTTACAGTATCGAAATCCAAAAAAAATTTCGGAACTAAACAAAGCCTTGGTTACTTTTTCAGTGAAACAGTTAAGGTAAGCCGGAAGCAAACCAGAAAAGAAGGGGAAAAAAGAAAGAAAAGGTATTTTCATTATTTAACTTGGAGGAGAACCTGTCTTACCAAAACATCGATATGTTCCTAACCCGTCTTTACATTACACATTTATATTTTTGTAATTTACATTTCTATAGTTGCCATGCTATTATAAGTTAGAACAAGGGTGCAAAACTTATGGGACAAAAAACACACTTGTGTTCTATATTGCTTCAGTCTAATTAGGCAAGTAAGGTCCTCTCTTCGGTAGAGTTTGTACCAGCTTCAACTTTTTAACTTTCAACAATGTAGCACCAGCTTCCACAAGCCGATGAAACCACTTGGTTCTAGTTGTTTTCAAAGGAGGTGAAAGAAAAACTGCTCAGGCCTAAGTGCACATGTATCTACATCAACCACAATGTCGGAGTAGAACTTAGTTTAAATCCACTTCAACATATATGGATTGAGAGAGAGATATATATATATATATATACATCCAAACAAACCCTCAAGTGAATAACGACACTACAGTGCATAAATAGCGCCACAACCATAGAACATGAAACCGCCGCGAGTGTGCTAAAAGCAGGCTTAAAAATCAGATTTATTACAAACCAGAGTATGGTAGAGACCTAAAGTCCTAGTTCACGTGCACTGCTGTATAGTGATTTCAGTTTTGTTGTTTGGAGGACAAATACTAAGAATCTTATTACGGAGATCATCTGTTCGTCCACTGTGCGAGACGGTAATGGCCACCTTTTTATGAAATCTTGTGCTGCATCGACACAATAGCCTCACAAGTTCGGCTTTATGGTCAACGCATCCATGGTCGTTTATTACAATTTCTTCAAGTGAATCCAATACAACATTCTGTGTCTTGCAGTTCTCTAGTCGGCTACATGGACATCCTGATGACACCTTGCATGGGTAGGGGTATCCATCCTGAGAAAAGGAATAAAAACATGTATTTTTATAACTTTTAAAAGACTATTAAGATATATATGCTTGCATCATTTAATTTTCAAAGGCTATACATATCAACTTGATGAAGCAAACATTGGTAGCTAGCTATTTTGTACTCTCTCTGTTCTAAATTATAAGATATTTTGGCTTTTGCAAATACATAGTTTTTGCTATGCACTTAGTAGAAGTGTGTGTGTGTGTGTGTGTATATATATATATATATATATATATATATATATATATATATATATAGACACACACACTAGATCTAGATATATAACAAAAGCAATGTATCTAATTAAAATAAAAACATCTTATAATCAGAAAGGAACAGGTTGCACGTACGTACCAGTCTGTCGCTCAGCTGCACCACGAGCCTTGGTACACCAGCACATTTCCGGAGAAGGTGTAGCATAGCTGGCTGAAAGCCATGTTCTATCATCCTAAATCTTACCAGCAAAACATTACACCTGGCAAGTGTATCCGTGTACTTTAGAAATCTCTCGTATTCTTCTACACCCTGCAAAGAAGACACCAAAATAAAATGTGAATTTCATATATACTAGTAGTAATACAATAATTAGAAGAAAAAAAATGTGTAATGCCATACCCGCTTAAGGTTTACAGTGAGGTCCAGCTCGTCAACCGTGTTGAACTGCCGCATCAAAGCGAGGCCAGACGAATCGGCTCCTACCCCTAGGCGCCGGAGTTGGTGTCCGGCGCGTGCAAGATGATGGCGGCTCGAGTCATAGGCATGGTCGTCGCTGTTCCACCAGCGCACCTCCGAGAGCTTATTCGGGGCAAGCACGCACAAGTCACAAGTGATGCACGCATGAAACGTCTCGAGATTTGGGGCGTGGACATGGAGCCGGCCGTAGTGTCGCACGGCGTAGGAGATCTCGAGCCACTCCAGTGAGTCGGAGCGTATGGATAGGTCACAAGCTCCGTCGCCGTCGCCGCCGTCGTCGTCGTCCTGCTGCAGCCTGATCCACTCGATCACGAGTTTCTTGAGGCACGGGCAGCGAGACGACGACACGGCGGCTTCCAGGTCGCGGGCGTGGAGGCAGGCCAACCGTATCGTCAGCGTGGCCAGCGCCTTGAAGAACACGCCGC
>Ga0182004_10005029_pt1 | contig 10734 bp, 7 predicted proteins | sample Sormic07211540_1_FD_120479 | JGI IMG/M metagenome (GOLD analysis project Ga0182004, IMG submission 120479) | Endophyte microbial communities from Sorghum bicolor roots, Mead, Nebraska, USA - 072115-40_1 MetaG | ecosystem: Host-associated > Plants > Roots > Unclassified | place: USA: Nebraska...
AGGGATGAAAACGGTACGGATATTTTCCGACCGTATTCGAGACCGAATTCGTTTAGAGAGGTTCAGATGTGTCCGTATCCGAGTCCGAATGTTTAACATCCGATACCGTATCCGTATCCGAATGCTTAAATCGTATATTTATGATATCGACATCCCATCATATCTTATCCGACATGATTGACATTATCCGTATTCGCATCCGAATCCGACTAGAAATATGAAAACAAATATGATATCTGTGATATCCGTCCGTATCCGATCCGTTTTCATCCCTATATAGGAGGATGCAGGTAGCCCCACCGCTGTCCGCTGTACACACCAGGTTCGAGGGCTCGAGCCTGGTTGACCTGAACCTGCGCTCGTCAACGAGTCCCGACCGCATCGGTCTGACGGTCTCTCTACGCGCAACGACGAAGGTTCTCGAATCCCCTCCTCCCTTCGGCCTCGCCTTATTATTCTCCGCTGAACAAGCCTAGTTTACATCGCGAAGGGCGGCAAGGCAGATCCAGGGCGACCATGGCTTACGTCGAGAGAGGTAATCTGATTTCCGAAGCAATACCCCAATCGGTTAGGAATGGCTTGTTTATGGTTTCTGCTGGTGGGTTCCCTTGGCGGTCCGATCTGTTTATTGATCTGATTATTCGCATGATGCTATCGCGATTGTCATCGGGGTTCATCTAGTCCTATTGATTCGGGTGCTAGGTTATCGATTCATGCTGACTCTATGCTGCCTTAGAATGGATGTTTACCCATGTTTTTTCTACTTAGCAAGCAGATCATTCTTACTGTCATTATCTCTGCAAAACAAATGCAATTTCAGCTGGAATTCTAGCTAGTAGGTGTTTGGATGAAGGGGAATTTGAATTCCCCTGTCCAACCAGGTCCCTTAGGGTTTGGAACTTCTAGGCAACAAAATATTGCTTATTGCACCCTTCGGCCTAATTTGGAACACCCAGGGATGGAAAACCCTCCATGAAGAACTAAAGAAATGGGTTATTCAAATGACATCCCTATGGATTGGCCACCCTGGAAAAAGTCATGGGTCCCAAGGGGATTTGAGTTTCCAAAGTATCCCTTAGAGTGGTACGAATTACCGGCTGCAGCAGTGCATGCAACTCTAGAATTGACTGGATTACATACGTTGGTTATGTAACCATATGTTTGTGTGAGGCGTTATGAATAATTTCTGTGAAGGAGTCGCTGATAAGCAAAATACACGATTAATGGCTGGAGCACTAGACATCTGAACAGAACTGTGATTCCATGCTTGTGCGGATTCATTACCCGTCTTGACTTTGCAGCCCCAGTTTTACAGCTGAACTCACTAGAGGTAGGACCCTTATGTATGCACCAGTATCACTGATGGTTTTATAACAAAGAGGAAAATTTGCTAATAGGGTCGTCGGAATTTTCGTACATACTCAATATTTTGAGCAGAAGTGCTACTGTAGTTTGTTGTTTTTGGCTATCAATTATACTGAGTCAAGAAAATCAGTGAGTTATTTCCCTTCAACTACTGGTACTGAGTGCAAAAGATGTAATTTTGTAGACTTGCTTGTACTTGCTATAATGTTAGATAATGAATATAAGCTGAAGTGCCTTGCAAATTTGGTAAGCTTTTGCTTTGAGTTAGTCACTTGGGGCCTCATCAAGTAGGCTTGTAGAAAATGGAACACAACAAAAGATATCAGTTGTACATTTTTTAATGCAAGTGTAAAAGGAATTCTCGTGTATATCTAAATCAGAATGTTGCATGCATGCTGGTCGTGGTGGTAAAGTTTCTGAAATATCAGTGGAATCCAATTCCCCTGCATAATAAGGATAGACGCATATGCTATGTACGGGACTATAAGCATAACGCCTAAGGATAGTGCATTGGGGGGTTCTGTGAAAGTTGGCTCTTCTTTTTCTATTTCCATTCCATGCTTATCAGTGGTTTTTCTTTTGCACTGATCTGATCATTCACCATCATAATGATCCATGGCTCCTAATATATTAGACACGTTGGTGGTGAGCACCTGTATCACTTAATATCAATATGGAAAGGTGATCTTTGAATGCACTTCTGTAGATGAAGAGGAGTTTATTAACTCATTTGAAACGCCATTTTTTTTACAGTTTTCTGCTGAGACCTAAAGTAAATAAATTTAGAAAGTAGTATTAAGTTTCCTGGAGATTATTCCTTTTTATCTCATCCTGGAGATTATTCTTGATTTAATAGAAGTTGAAAGTTTGAGGTGGTTTTTTTTTCTAAAGCTGTTAAGTGTTTGATTTGCTGTCGTTAAATTTAACATTGTGGTTTTGGGTAGTGAGGATACAGAAAGTATGTAGTAAGTAGTAACATATCACATGTTTACAAAAGTATTTCATTGTAGCAAAACATCAAAGGATCAAAGTATCTGTTTGTGGTAGTTTATGGTTGCTTTTCTTGTAAAACAAAGGTGCAACTCTGATCTTCCTGGGCTGAGTTTCTGTGTCTTTGTTGGGGTTTGTGAATGTTTGTGTGGTTTCTTGTTTGTTTGGGCTCTTTTATCCCCCTTTTCCTTTTCCTAACATAAAGATTCGAGAAAAAGAACAATATTTGGGTCCTGATTTTAAACATCAAATTACAATCAGGTAGCTCATAATTGTTTCTGAACAATATGCAGTTATTTCGATATACAACCTTGGGTAGTTGCATCAAATTTGAATGCTTGTCTAGTGGCTAAGTATGTACTAGTGGCCAGGTTATTTTTGAAAACCTTTTGGCAAAGCTGATAGAGGTACTTAAACTCAGGTTGATGCAACAGGAAGTCATTGCATTCTGTTTTGAAAAATTTGAAGGGTCTTTGATTTTTTTTTTTCTGAAAAACATGCAGTTATTTGGATAAACCACATCAGATATGCGTCAAATTTAAATGCTAGTACTAAGTCTGTATAGTGGCCAAGTCATTTTTGAAATTGTTAGGATTCCATTTTAGTCCCTCCCCTCCCTCTTCCCTCATAAACACAAACGGTGCCTTTTTTTTATTCTTACTTATAGGCCGGGGTTGTATTTATAATCTATCAATCAGAGGAAAGCTCATTTTCATCTGTACTGTTTTGCAGGTGTTGTGAAAGACAAGCGGACTATATGGCGACTGAGCATAATCTCAGACTTCTTTCGGGCTATTGTGAACTTCATCAGAATCTTCTTTGACACACTGTTCTCAGTAAGTAATTAATCTCACGGCTAACTTTCCATTTTGTTGCATGTAATTTCAACATTTGAGAAACAGAATCTAATCCTTGTACTGGGACCTTTTAGGTGGACAAAACTGACAGCTACAAGAAAGGATATGGTGCTGGTAAGAAGTGGGATGGTGGACCCGGGGGTGGTGGTGGGCGGGGCCCATATGGCGGTGGAGGTGGTGGTGGAGGTGGAGGATTTGGCGGCGGAGGAGGTGGTTCACGCGGTCCTCGCACTCTATCTGACATCCAATCCAATGACCACAGTATGTGCTGATTTCTGGACTATACTGTCCCAATTCACCATCGTGAACTTCAGTTTTCTAAACATTCAGTTCTGATTTCAGGTTCTCTACCTGCTTGTGGATCCTGCTGCGGCTAATAGGCGCACAACGTTCTGCTTGATGACTGCTTAACAGATGAATAAACATGCAATATGTCCTGAAGGACATCATAGCAATTGATATGTATTTCACTGTCAGACTATTGTATTATAATCAGTGAGTCGTTTATTAACAGCCTATTTACTCTGTAGCTTGACTCTGGCACGATTCACTTGGTACATTCATGGTTTATCTTTCGTGTACTGCTGTCTGGTTGCATAGTAACTATACCAGTTGGAAAGTCTAATAAATTATCTGGTGTGATGTTCCCTTAATATCTTGTGTGGTAGTAATTGGTGAGTACAGACGGTGAGGCACCTGTGGCCTGAGGGTAGTATTTTTTTTGACAATAAACATCTTCTTTAATTAACAAAAACGAGCTGTTAGCACCATTACAGAGTTAATGGTTACATTTTGGAGTACCAATTTTTGAGGACGCTCTTGCTCATGAGCAGAGTTGGAACAGACAAAAGATAATGAAATTGGAATGTATACCAGTAAGTGTCTGTCTAGCTAGCAAATCTGCTGTTAGATTATGATTTCTTTGAATCTTGCTGAAGGATGCTCCTGGTCCTCTCCTTTTGTTGCTTATAATTTGAGTACACGGTTTGGTTCTCCAATCGGTTGGATTGGATTGATTTTAGTCATTTAACAATTAGACCAACTGTTGGTTATCAGAGAGGAAGCTGATTTGGTTCCGTTGTAATTCCTGCGCCACTGTGACTGCAAGCGCAAGTGCAACAACTTCTGCCATGAGAACTGAAGTGGAATTTCTCGGACTGAGGGTAGTTGTATTTAGGTCATCAGGAACAACATGAAAATGGAATAGTTTACTAGTTCTTCCAAGCATACAATTATCTGCATAACCTTCCTTCCTCAAAACTTTTCCTTCTTAAGTCTATCGGAGTTGTAGGACATGATAGAGAGAGCTCACCATAACCTTAGCTCGGAGATCTAGGGGAGGAGAACAAGAGAGAGAGAGAGAGAGAGAGAGAGGAGGATGAGATAGAGGATGAGGAGGAGACTTACCTTGCCACCATGGCCGGCGAGGTGCGTGGGGAGGAGCTTGGCGTGGGTGGGGGAAGGAGCTTGACGCGGGCAGGAGGAGGCGGTAGGGCATGAGCGCGGCTGCGAAGAGGTCACCTGGGAGGGAGAGAGAGAGAGAGGGGAGGTGGAAGACACGCAAAGTGGCCGTGCAGGGCGACAAAGAAAGTGGTCGTGTAGGGTGACAAAAAACAGATGGCCATAACTAAGTCATTACCTATATTCGTTTACTTAATTTATCTCATGCAATGTGTTCTCGTGCGAGCAACCAAACACCATCTTAACTTGTCTATACTAGCTAAGTGCAAGCAACAAAAAATGACAATGTTGCATGTACTTCGTCTGTCCTCTAGGTTGATATATATACCAATCTCATCTGTAAGGGTTAAATATTTTTTATGTGTTTAGGATGCAATAGGTTCTCTTTAATTGGAACATGCTAGGCCAGTATGTCAAGCATGAGGTTGGTCTAGTGAAGGTGGTTGATGACTTATTGCTAGATTGCCCTGTTCGTTTAAGTTTATCCGCTAGCCATTGTTTTTTGTCATAATATTTTTAGTCGTGGCTTTTGCCAAGCGAACAGTCGTATCAAGTTTGCTAGTATACAAGGTACACTACTCTTAAGGATGCAAAGATAGGCTTGACCTAGGCTACAACGAAGTGACAACAAGACCCTTGAAGATAAGCAAGAAGCTTGATACACTAATCAAGTGAAGTATGGACATATGGATGTGGAAAAAACATTCTCAGAGGGCATCAAAGCTATCCAGTAGTCATTGGCGTTTCTAGGCAGGTACGGTCCGAGGCAGAGAAAAGGAGCCTAATGTATACTTCTGGTGTGATCATCAGAGGAACGATCTAGAGGCACTTTTGGAGGCATGTCATAGAATAGTGGAGCTCTCCGGTACATGCATCATAGAATGCACTAGAGAATAAGGATGTGTTCTAAAAGGCGAGGACAACACTAGATAAAAGCATCAATTTTATCGGATGGTGCACCAAAAAAAATACTGAATAAAAAGACCTCTGACAGTTGGTTATGGCTAGTCAACGTGGTAGGACACTATATTTTTTTGATACGATCACCGGAGACATCCTATTCTCACTGTTTTTTTGCTCCACGTGGATGCTCGTATGCGTGACTTAACTACTCATGTTCGAATCTTGGATTCAATATGATGCTCATACTTACAAGCTTAAAGCTTGATTGTTGTCCTAATAATAAAGCACTGTGTCGATGGCTTTATGTGATGTTGTTGATGACTTTATCAATCATAAAATTTACCCATCTATTTCATTATATGCATGGTTACATTATGTGATGATGTTGTTGATGGATTTATGTATGGTTACATTACACACCTACACTTATACGTGAGCGTCTATGTGTGGGCTCCATTTGGCAAACAAAAGAGTTTAGATAAGTCATTAGTCAAACGTCGAGAATATAAAACTATAAATAACTTTTAAGTTGTTGAGTTTTGAAATATAAAACCATATAGTTAAATTTGTCTATTTTATAAAACAATATACATTCACTTTTTGATAAAATATACTTATAAAAATAAGAAGTTCAAGTTATACTTAGATACTAGCCAAACTGACTTTTTTTTAAGTATGGTGGAGTATCTCATATGCTATATGTATTTTGATGAAAGTACAGGGGTGTTAGCAAAAATCGGTAAACCACCTATGTAGCACCTGGTGCATTGGCAAAGACAACTATTTCCTACTGACCTGTGGGGTCATTAAACATGGCCCAGTATGTCAGTCACAGATCTAATAAGTTACTATGTAGTAGGACTAATGCCTAACTCTGTATTCCTAATTCTCGTTTTTTTTTCCATTTGCCACCCCCAACTTCTGAAGGCCCATTTCGTCGTCTCTCGCTCCCTCGGTCCCTCCCCCCTTCTCCCCCGCTCCTTTCCCCTCACCTCGCCATCTCCTTGTTCCTCACCTCGCCATGGCGTTCTTCTCTCACCACCATCTCCAGCAGCCACACCCGCAGCAGGCGCCACCGCCGCATCAGCAGCAGCCGGTCCTTCCTTCCTTCAGGTGAATGCTCGACCTCAATTTTATTTGCACCCCTTCTGTCTAGAATTGTTGTTTAAGGTGAGAATCGCGCTGAATTTCCTCTTCGGATGCCGCAATTCTGGGCAGGAACGCGCTACCGGTGCCTGTGGATGGCCAGATCCCAGCGCCCCTCACCTTCTTCAACCCGCCGCCTGCCTTCCCGGAGCAGCCCGCGCAGGCACCGCGTAAGTTTTCTCCGCGAATCCTCTCCCCGCTTATTGGAATTCCGCTTAAATTGGCCGCTGATTTTGGAGGAGTTTCGCTTTGCTCTGGGCAGTGGTGGATGCGATGGGGCTGACGGCAGCTGCGGGGCTTGGATGGAGGCAGCCGAGGGAGCAGGAACTGCTTGGGGAAAACTCCCAGATGTCATCCATCGATTTTCTGCAGACGGGCTCGGCGGTGTCGACGGGGCTGGCGCTGTCTCTGGAGGACCGGCGCCACGGCGGCGGCGGGGCTGGGAACTCCTCCGGCGATTCACCGCTGCTCCTGCTGCCCATGCTGGACGATGACATCTCACGCGAGGTCCAGCGGCTTGACGCTGATATGGACCGCTTCATTAAAGCTCAGGTCACCCTCTCATCTTTCTTGCTAACAAACATAATTGTTGATGCATTGCAGTGCCAGTGTGAACTGTTTGCTGTGTTCTTTGTGTGGGTGTCCTTAATCAAGTCATGTAACTGTTTTGGGAACTTACCGAAGGCCTACTGTTTGCATGCCGTGTTCACTAATCTGGGTGTACATAGATAAAATTTGGTAAGGTTGCCAATGGATCACATAGATAGTCTCTAGATCGAGCTTTGACATCATCTCCTCTCTTATGTCTGATTTCACATCGAGGTTTCCTTCTCTGTCTTGTCTATTCTTCCTAGACGGAGCTTTGATATCATTTCCTCTTTTATGTCTGATTTAGCATCCAGGTTCCCTTCTCGCTATCTTCCATGTTTTAGTATTTAGTCTTTGTTCAGCATCACAACTAATATCAGGTTAAACTTGATGCCAGTAGAATAGGTGTGCAATTTGATAACAATAATATCCATGAATGAAGCATGTTCGGGACTTGGGGTAGATTTTGCAGTTTCAAGTATAACACAGTAACACACTAACACATCAAGGAAACTGAAGTGCAAAAGGAGGATTTGCCCCTAGAACAACACAGTTTGTGTCATTTCATTAAGAAGAGAAAAAAATACAGGAGGATTTTCAGTAGAAATGAATCTGGATATTATTCTCTACGTATGTTGCACAAGTGTAGGGACCTTTGTGATCCATGAGCAAAAGTGCAAGATATTTGTACTTACCTAATAACTATAAAACAAAGTTGTATCTGTGCCATTGTGTACTTTTAGGCCTTATGCCTGATATGGTTGTATTATTACTGACATACAAATAAACATGTGGGTTGGGTTTCTTAGTTCATATCTAACTAGATGATACCCGCACAGACTTTTCAGGATGAGAATTCATGGAGTTAGACATATAGGGATTCGTGATAGAAAATCATGTTATAATATGGTTGTGCAATCTTCTAAACTGGTAGGATAAAAAAAGTTTTATTTAAAGAATATTTGAGGGCAAAAATTAATTAGAAAGGTATCGTAATGCATAAACCATAGTTGCACTTATGCCTCAAGTACTAATTAGTAAGTGGCATCAAAAGATGTTAAACAGAGCTGCATCTCAGCAGTCATGTCTGCCCAAATGAACATGCTGATGCAGATGGAAATGACGCTACTTGCCTGCATGTCATTGTCATTCGTCATCCTCCATGGTCGTGTAGATTGGATCAATCCTGCAGATGAGCCTTCAGGCACTGAATCTCGGCACCAGCGACTTCTCTGGCCCCAGGACCTCATCTCCCACATGTGCCATAGCTGCGCTCTGGCCCAGGTACCAGCATAACCACACACCAGCTCCCAGCCGCCATGGCACTGCCGCATCTGCAACGCACCACCTCCATACCACCACGCACCTCCACCATGGCCTGCAGGGCTGTCGATGCAATTACTAATTTCACGATGAGGATGCCCACTTGCGCACACCGCACAGTTCGCAATGACGATGCAAATCCCGTGCAGCCTGCACGCGCTCCATGTGAATTGCGACCAACAGATGCACAGGTGGAGGAAGTGTTCGGGGAGAGCGGAGATGTTGATAGAACGCTCGGGGTGCCAGGCCTCCTGCTCCATCATGCCCATGTGGTGGAAGGCACGCTGCTGCCGGAGGCTCTGGTTGATGACGTGCAGCTGTGGGATCTCACCCTTGGTGAGCCCTGAGATGGTGCCAGGCTGCTGGCACCCTTCTTGCCCAGCAGCTCGCACATGTTTTGCAGCTGCGACACAATGACATCCTTGAGACACTGGAAGTGCTGCGACATGGCTTTCTGCACCAGCACTCTGTATAGGGTCATCACACCAAACCCCACCACCGAGTTGAAGAAGTTCACCGCCATCTGCATCTGGATCATGCATATCAAACCAAGCAAACAAAAATTACTTCTTCCATCCATCAGTTAAATTATTTACGATTCATCCTTAGTAAAGCAAAGTCATCAAGACATGAAAATGAAACGTTGGAGAGGGGAGACGAATGGCTCAGGTCATGCGAATTGCAACCAACAGATGCAAATTGGAATATAACATCAATTGCCTGGCAGTTCCTGATGCATCAATTGCTGGGAGTGGGAGTGGTTTCCTCATGCATCAGTTGCTGGGAGTTGGTGTGCCCGTGTCTCTTCTAAGTCCGAGGAACGAAATATGCTAGTGGGGGTCTCCTATTTAGGTATAGTAGATTACACATTGCAGTTACATGATCATAGGATTATTGATCAATTAATGAGTTATATATATAACTGTAACATGAGGCCATTGTAGCGTATCTTCACCAATTTCCCAAATGACCTAATGATGTGTCCGACTACGATTTTGCTCCTGAGTTGACATTTTGGTGTGTGACTTCGTGGTGTTCAGGTTTCAGAAGAACTCATTGTTGTAAATGGTATTAACCATGTGGGTTGCAATTCTTCCTGATAGTTTTTAACATCTTCATATTGAAAGGTCTTTTTTCATATTTGTTTTAAGAAGTATGACAAATGTTCTGAATGTGGTTACTGTGACGACAACCCTGTCAGTTAAAAAAAGGAGGGGCTGTACCCAGTTCTAAAATCTCCCACATATTGTGGGATTGGAGGAGGGGAATTTCTTGGCAGGCTTACCCTTGATTTTTTTTTAAACAAGGAGGCTGATTTGAACCAAGACCTCCAGGAAATAAGTAGAGAAACTATTGTACAATTTGGTGCCCCAATTTTCCATAATCCCCCCCTTACTATATCTCTGTATTTACTCCTGAAATGTTAATTTTATCTAAGCAGATACTGTATAAACTCCATATTACTTGATGGCACTTATTTCTAGCTGAACTACCTCCAAGTGAATTGTTTCAATGATTTTCTTGAGTACAGATTACTTGCTTCTCGAGTTGCACGCATCCTGACAGGGGCAAACCCAAGATTTTCCCATGGGGTATGCCACACCAAAATTTTCACATGCAACTTAGTAAAATACATTTAGTGATTTGATAATCAACCTTAAAATTGATGTGCAATTCAGCATACAAATACTAAATAACACAATAAGTCTCAAATTCAACAGTTAAATTAACTTCACCAATTACAATAAAATAGTTCAAACAACATACTAATGGTTCGAAATATGTATAAATATATCTACATCTAGATATCTAGTCATCTACTGTTACCTAGGGGCTTTTGCATATATGTTGGGGAGTTGCCAAGTTGGGGCAGCCGGGATTTGGTGTGGAGAAGTCCACCGGTCTCCAGTCAATCCACCACCACCCATTGCGCTTCAACTGGATTTGGTGAGGAGAAAAGTTAGGGATTGGAGTTTGGAGAGGACGCTGGGGTGTGTGTGTGTGTGTGGGGGGGGGGGGGGGGATAATTTTAAAAGGGGGGGGGGGGGGAAATTAAGGGCAGGGAGAACCCTTGTTGTGGTGGTCGCGGGCGGAGACGGAA